>WNFJ01619760.1_pt2 | contig 18164 bp, 12 predicted proteins | sample 5400461 | NCBI WGS metagenome assembly WNFJ01 (sample SAMN13153349, study PRJNA577476) | soil metagenome | isolation source: 115 cm saprolite on Douglas fir-dominated hillslope | place: USA:California | collected 2013-09-17 | reverse complement strand
CCCCTACCTTTATGGCGTGAATGTCTTTCCAGAAGTGCGCTCCAATTCAATAGAGGCGGACTATACAGGTTTTATGAACTATGGCCCCGAAGTCTCCACCGGTTTGCATGACGCGGGGGTCAATTTGCTGCGTTTCCCCGGTGGCAGCTGGAACGAGAAACATATCCTGTCGTATGACCAGCTCTACGATTTCAGCAACCTGCTCTATGCAACGGGCGCGCAAGGCATGATTCAGGCGCGTATCTCCGACCCGATCGATAAATTTACGAGGAACTCGTCGGTATATGATCGCGCTTTACTGGCTGGCCACTGGGTGGACTTCATGAGCAACCCGCATAGCACCTTCCGTAAGGGAAAGTATGCTAACGTGCAGATCCATCCCGTCTTATTCTGGTCGGTCGGCAACGAACCTGACCAGCTGATTAACCCGGAAACCAATCAAAAATATACCGTCGAAGATTATGTGAATACCTTCATTTCGTTCTCGATTCAGATGCACCAGAACAACCCGGCGATTTCGGTGTTTGGCCCTGAGCTTAGCCAGTTCTATGGTGTGGGTGTCGGACCAAGGGATAGCACTGGCGAACTGTGGATGGAGGGTTTCCTGAAAGGGGTAGCCGATTACGAGAAAGCCCATCCTAACCCGCTTTATCACCTGTTGGATGGTATCTCATTCCATAGCTATCAATTCCAGGATGCGCATACATCGCCCTACTTGCTGATGAGCAGCTCGCAAGAGTGGAGCTACCTGTTGCCGCAGTTACGCCAGCTCGTCCGGGATACGATGGGGCGCGATCTGCCCATCGCCATCACGGAGATCAATTCCAACCCATCCAGCGGCTTTCCTCCGACAAAGGGCCAGGCCGCGCTGTGGTGGGCCGACACGCTGGGAACGTTGATGAACAACCAGGCTGACTTCGTATCCTACTTCTCGGCGCAGGGTGTCGATGCGCCCTACCCGCTGTTTACGCAGGATAGCACGCCGCAGCCAACGGCCATGTTACGGGTGTTTCAGATGTTTTCGCACCTGCAACATAACCTGGTGCCGCTGCGCGTCCAGCACGATCCGGTGGATGTGTTCGCGACGACGGATAGTACTCGCCAGACGTTAAGCCTCTTGTTCGTGAACAAGTCGGGCGATAACCAGACGGCAGAGATTAGCCCGCTGAATACTGCCTTCGGTTTCAGCCCCTGGCAAACCCAGGATGTCAGCATAGCAGGGTATAGTATCGTGTTAATCACGCTGCATCGCGGCGGCGGCGCTGCGCAAGCTTATAACTTCAATGTGCCGACTTCCGATACCGATGTGCTCAAACCTGTGCAGTCCTACGTGTCCGGCCATAAATATGACCCGCTCGCCTTTGACACGCCGTGTTAGCAGTAGCGACGCCCCTCGTGGGTGTCTCGTCCTATCCTTATCCGTCCGCGTATATCACAAATTGTGCAGACGGGACACCCACGAGGGGCGTCGCTACTGAGCAGCGTTTGTTATGTTATAAGGAGCAATTGTGATACTTACCTACGTTGGCTATTTCTTTGAAATCATCTATATGCTCATCATCCTGCTGATGGTCTTTCAGGCTGTCTTTAATATCCGCCAGCGTCTCTATATCTGGGAGGTGCCGGAACATGCATGGTTGAATCGCGCTCCTACCGTTTATCGCGACCCGTGTCTTTCCTTTACTATTCTCTTGCCCGCCAAGAACGAAGAAGATGTGTACCGTGAGACCATTCAGAAGGTGTATGATCTTAACTATCCCAGCGAACTCATGCAAATCATAGCGATATGCCGCGAGGATGACCCTGGAACCATTGCCGAGGCGCAGGCCAAGATCGATGAGCTGGGCGATCCCAATGTGCAATTGCTCATTTACAACGATTATCCGATAAGCAAACCTCACGGGTTGAACCTTGGTTTGCAGGTGGCGCGCGGGGATATCGTGACCATTTTCGACGCCGAGGATGAGCCGCATCCCGACATTCTCAACATCATCAACACCACCATGCTCAATGAAGATGTGGACGCGGTGCAGAGCGGCGTACAGCTCATGAACCATAATACGCGCTGGTTTTGTTTCTTGAACGTACTGGAATACTTCTTCTGGTTTAAGTCATCCCTGCACTTCTTCTCGCGCATCGGCATGACACCCCTGGGCGGCAATACCGTTTTTGTGCGCCGCGAATTGATGGAGCAACTGGGCGGGTGGGATGAAACCTGCCTGACCGAAGATGCCGACCTGGGTATTCGCCTGAGCCTCTCCCATGCTCGCATTCGCATTCTCTATGAAGACGAGTTTGTCACACGCGAGGAGACGCCGCATACCATCGAGCAATTCATCAAACAGCGCACGCGTTGGAATCAAGGTTTCATCCAGATTCTTTTCAAAGGAGAATGGTTGAAACTGGAAAAGCTTTCGCAGCGCCTGCTGGCCTTTTATGTGCTGGTCTTACCAGAAGTGCAGGCCCTGTTTGCTATCCTGGTGCCAGTGGCGATTATTATGTTCTTCCTTGTCAAGCTGCCCCTCTGGCTCGCCATGCTGACTTTTGCCCCGCTCTACTGCTTCATCCTGGATGTTTTCATGGATATAGCAGGGCTGCATGAGTTTCTGAAGGCGCACAAGCAGAAGTGGAGCTGGCGTGAAGCGTTCATTCTGGTGCTGGCTTTTTTCCCTTACCAGTGGCTTCTAAGTCTCGGCGCATTACGCGCAGTGTATCGCGCCCTCAAAGGCTCTACCAACTGGGAGAAAACCGCTCATATCGGACAACATCGCAGCAAAATTGCTGCATGAAGATATTCAGAAGAGTGAGACATGACACTTACTTATAGACCGACGCAAGAACAGGACCCCCAGGAACCGGGGTCTCAACATAACCATGGAGCCGGGCCGCGCGATGGCATGGATCAGCAGACCGCCCCGCCCGGATCGCCGCCGAGGATTGCGGAACCAATCCGGCGCAGGGTGGTTGTCAGACCACCGGTGACGCCCCCGTCAGGAGACAGGTTCTTCAGCCAGGGAAACAATGGACAGAATCTATCCGCGAACAATCAAAAGCAGGCGATAGAGCAACTTCCCACCGGCGCGCTGCCAGCGCCTTCCTCGCTTTCGAGCAATCGAGCGCAGACTATTGAGCAGTTGCGCACAGCCGCGCTATCCGTGCCGCCTGCACCTGCCAGCAACCGGCAGCAGGCGGTTGAGCCGCCGCGCGCATCTGTGTTGCCGGGAACCTTGCATACAGGGAACGCGGGGTACGAAGGAAATAGCGGCAACGGCGCTGCCAAGACCAGGGAGCCGGGCCCGCTGCGCAATGCGCCCGGTGCCGGCTTCATGGCCTATACCGCCTCACCTGCTGAAATGGCGCAACAGCGACGGGCGCAGGGAGCCGGGCCAAAGCCAGAAGTAGAAAATGGCAATATCTTACTCTATCGGACGCATAACTTTTTCCTGCGTACCGTCTATCGCCCCGGCCAACGACAAAACCCCTTGCGCAAGCCGACCGGCCACACCAGCGTTATGCCGCGCATCATGCCCGACCAGGAAAAGCGCATGGCCGCCAGCGAAACGCGCATGATGCCCAGCGTGACGGTCAATACGACAAAACAGACCAGGGCGATTCCTTTGCCCGCCTGGGCGGAAGCTATTATGGTGGTCATTGCGCTGATGGGGGTGCTGGTGGCGCATGCCTATAATATGTTCAACTTCCCGCGCTTTGAGCTGGACGAAGGCACCTACATGTCCAATGCCTGGGCCATCACGCAAGGGATGCTCTCGCCTTACTCCTATGGATATGGACATCCACCCCTGGGCTGGATTCAGATTGCCGGCTGGCTACAACTCACCGGCGGCCCTTTCACCTTCGGCAATGCTCTGAATAGCGGGCGCGTCTTTATGCTGTTCTACGCGGTGGGCAGCGCGCTGCTGGTCTATTTGATCGTGCGCCGCATGACGGGCAGCCGCAGCGCGGCCTTGCTGGCTCTGGCTATCTTCTCCTTCTCGCCGCTCAGTATTACCTATCAACGCCAGGTTTTTCTCGATAACATCGCCACCTTCTGGCTGCTTATGTCGCTCTACCTGCTGGTAGCGAGCAATAGCCGCATGAAGTATATCATTGGTGCGGCGCTGACCTTTGGCGTCTCCATTCTCTCAAAAGAGGTGATACTGGTTTGTCTCCCCGCCATGATATACGCGGCGTGGCTCTTTAGCACGAAATTCCAGCGCAAGTTTAGCATGGTGACTTTTATCTACGCGGTGATTGCCGCGGGTTCTGTGTGGGTACTGATGGCAGCATTGAAAGGCGAGTTGTTTCCCCAGGGCTGGCTGCCGTGGGATCACCACGCTCACTTGAGCTTTATCGGTACATTCATTGGACAGGCGGCCCGCAGTGAGAGCAACGGCAGCTTCTCCCAAAGCTGGGCCATCTGGATCGAGAATGACCCGGCCTTTATCATAGCCAGCCTGGCCGCTCCCGCCTTCAATCTCGTGTACGGCTGGTGGAATCGCAAGCATCTCATGGCCGCGCTGCTGCTGCTTTCTTACTGGGCGCTGCTTGCGCGCGGTGGGCAAACGCTTTCGTTCTACATTCTCCCTATCATCCCCCTGGCAGCTATTAATATAGCCCTGGCGGTGAACGCCATACTGGCCGGGCTGGTAAAAGTGGTGCGTTTTGACGTGGTGCGCGCTGTGCTGCTCGTGGTAGCGGTGGCCGTTGTGCTGCCTTATGATATCAAAGAAACCAGTTTCCGCTTCTACCAGCACCCCACCTCGGCGCAAGATCAAGCCATGGTATGGGTACGCGAAAACGTGCCACACAACGATTTTATCGTAATCAATAGCTACCCGTATCTCGATCTGCGCCTGCCCGGCGGCCAGGGCGTCGGCGACGGCGCGCCCTACCCGCACGCCGAAGTCTACTGGAGCGTGGCTTACGACCCTGTATTGTTCAAGAACACACTGGAAAATAACTGGGACCGCATCGACTATATTGTGGCCGACTCCGAAATGCTGGCCGACTTCAAAACCTTTGGTACCAACAATATAATTAATCAGGCTATGCAACACGTGGTGTTACGCGCACAATTTAGCGCGCAGGACCATAACAGTCAAATTGTCATCTACATCTACCAGGTGATCCATAAATTCGCGCCGTCCACCGTAATGAACGGGCAGCAATCCGGGGCTGGCGCACTGGCCATAAATGGACGTAGATCGCGTGCTCCCACGTCGTAGTGTGTACCAGGGCGGGGGCAAGCCCGGCCCCTACCCTACGACGACAGGAAAGGCCAAGATCACCAGGGCGGGGGCCATGGCTAAACAACAGGAATATCAAATCAAATTAGGACTATAAACATATGGTAGCAACACAACCTGGTACCGATACAATCGCGGTGACGCGCACCTTTGACGGCATAGAAACCGCCGCGCGCCGCGTCATCCAGCAAATAGGCGGCATGGAATCGGTCATGCGCGGCGCGAAGATGGCCATCTTGAAACCAAACCTGGTGGCCGGGCGCAACGCCGCATCCGGCTCGACCACCAGTTTTGCTCTCATGAAAGCCGTCGCGGAAGAGGTGCGCGCCTGCGGAGGCGAGCCGGTATTGTGCGAGACGCCCGGCACCGAGTTTGATCGCGACGCCACCTATACCATCCTGGGCATTGATGAGTTCTGCGAAGAAAACGGCATCCGCATCATCAGGGTAGACCCCGAAGGCGGCGAGCAGGATTGGGTTGAACTGCAACCGGAGGGCGCGCGACGCCTGCGCCGCTTCCGTGTCCCTCGCATCCTCAAAGAGGCGCGTCTGATTAACCTGCCTGTGCTCAAGACGCACGTTGTATCTACCATGACGCTGGGCATGAAGAACCCTATGGGCATTCTGCCGCGCCCTGATCGCCGCTCTATGCATACCTTCGGCATCGATCAGTGCATCGTGGATATGAACCGGGGCATCAAGCCCGACCTGACCATCGTCGATGGCAGCGTGGGACAGGATGGCGAGGGGCCGGTGTATGGCGATAAGGCTGATTTGCAGGTGCTGGTGGCTGGGCGTGACAGCCTGGCGGTAGACCTGGTTTGCTGCCAGGTAGTGGGCGTGAAGCCACGTGATATCCCCCATCTCAAGCTGGCTCTGGAACAGATGGGCAAACCATCCTGGACGCTGGCTGGCGAAGAGGTAGGCGTCATTAAGAAGTTCCGCCTGCCACAGCAAAAAACGCTCTATCGCTTCATCTTCTGGCTGATGTTCCCGCTTGATTATCCCTATACCTGGATAGCGAAGCGCGGCAAACATTTCTCCACCATGTTGTATGGTACCGGGCTGGTGGGCACGCGCCCGCAAATTCACGAGGATAAGTGTACGCGCTGCGGCGTGTGTGTCGAGACCTGTCCCCTGCCCAACGTGATTGATCTCAAAACTTTGAAAGTCAACTATAACACCTGCCAGCGCTGCCTGCTCTGCTACGAGGCTTGCCCGGAGAAAGCGATCAGTGTTAAAGGCTATTCAGGAGCGAGGCAATAACATGACTGTGCTGGTGACGGGCGCGACCGGCTTTCTAGGTTCCGCGCTGGTGATGGAATTGGTGAAACAAAAACAGCCTGTGCGCGTGCTGGTGCGTGACGAAGCGAAAGCGCGCACGCAATTTGGCGATGCAGTCGATATTGTGGTGGGCGAGATTACCGACGCGGCGCAGGTGCAGCGCGCTGTTGAGGGCGCGACCGTCGTGTATCACTTCGCGGGTCGGCTCTATCATCCCAGCACCCCGACCGAACTCTATTACCACACACACGTGGAGGGGACACGTATCCTGCTGGATGCTTGCAAGAGCCTGGGGGAAGGGCCGAGCCAGTTACAGCGTATCGTGCATTGCAGTACTACCGGCGTTCATGGAGTGACAGGCAGAACGCCCGCCGCCGAGGATGCGCCGTTCGCGCCCACCAATCGCTATGAAGAAACCAAGCTGCAGGGTGAATTGCTCGCTCTGAAAGCCTGGAAAGAGCATGGCCTGCCCGTCAGCGTGGCCCGCCCGGGGCTGGTGTACGGTCCGGGTGATCTGCACCTGCTCGGCTTCTTCTCTTCGATTAAAAAAGGACGGCCCTGCCTGATCGACGGCGGCAAAGCGCTGATCCACCCCATCTATATCGACGATATGACTGCAGCGTTTCTGCTGTGCGCCGAACGTCCCCAGGCCATCGGGCGCAGCTACAACATCGCCGGTGATCATCCCGTCTCGTTTCGCGAGCTGGCCTCGGCCATCGCCCATTCACTGGGGAAACGCCTGCCCAAAGGCGACATTCCGTTGTGGCTGGCGAATCTTGCCTCGGACGTTTTCGCGCTTGTTCCGGGCATGAAAGGCGAAAATGCTCCACTTACGCGCAGCCGTGTGAAATTCCTGACCAATAGCCGCGTTTATAATATTGAGCGAGCTAGAAGTGAACTGGGCTTCACGCCAACCATGCCGCTAGAAGAAGGGATGCGGCACAGCGCCGACTGGTACTATAAACATGAATATTTATAACTTATGGTTATCATAAACTTCGTCAATAGATATTTCTATCGGAACATATAACGGCCAGTAGCGACGCCCCTCGTGGGTGTCCCGTCCTATCCGTCCGCGAGCATATAGCAAGGCATGCAGACGGGACACCCACAAGGGGCGTCGCTACTACAACATATAGGCGATTCGAGATTCGAGGTTTCCATGCAGTATGATCCAAATTCGTTTCCGCCCCCCATTCGCCCGCGCCCTACGCGCCCGCGCCTGGTGAGCATAAACGATGAGCAACAGCAGCAACATTCCACGCGGACAGCGCAGGGGCTCGCCCCCACGTCGCTATCGCCAGGAAGCGATATTGCTATGCAGGCTACGGTGATACCACCACCCACGCCGACACCTGCGCCACAGGATCGCACGACCTCAACCATTGCGGATCGCTTTCATTTCAGACCTTTGCCCGTAACAGATGAGATAGATGATATCAGCCAGCAAAGCACCATGCGCCTGATGCAACTCAGCGGCATGATGCCCGTTATCAAGATGCCCCCAGGGAGCAGCAACGGCGTATTGCCATCCACCGTGCTGCCTGCGCCAGCGTCTACCAATACTGACCAGGAGGAGGGCTACTGGCCGTTTGGCATTCAGCAGACAGGCGCGTTGCCCGTCGTGAACCTCTATGGAAGCAAACCTTTCGGTCAAACCCTGCCACAGACACCTGTAGCTGCCGTCGCGCTTCCAGCCTTACCCTCTGCTGCGCCCAGGTCGGCCTGGCGGGTCGCGCTGAGCAGTCCCGCGGCGAAAATCACGTTCGGGCTCGTCATCGGTGTGGGTCTGCTGTTCCTGGTGGCGCATTTCGTTAATCTGCCCACCACTATTGCCATCCTGCGCCAGAACCTGACCACGCCCAGAGGTATCATACTGGCTCTGCTGTCCGGCCTCGCTTTCCTGCTGGCCTTCAGCATTCGCGGCGTGCGCTGGAAACTTTTTCTTAATCCTGTTGGGAAGATCAGTACATTCAAAGCTATTCAACTGTTCCTGGTGGGCATCTTCCTGAACTTCCTGTTGCCCATACGAGGCGGCGAGGTGGCAAAAAGCTTGATGCTCAAGCGGATCGCCAACATTCCCGTCAGCAAGTCGCTGCCAACCGTGGCAATGGACAAAGCCCTGGATTTGATGCCCGCACTCTTTATCATGGCGATTGTGCCGTTCCTCGGTATAAAGATGGATATCAAACTGTGGGTCGTGCTGGCGTTGGTTGGCGGCCTGCTGGTCTTTCTGATTGCCTTTATCGCCCTGGCCGCCTGGAAACGCAACGCCGCCATCAGTTTGCTCCAGAGAATGACGGGCATGTTGCCTAAATCCATTGGCGGCAAGATCGAAGGCTTCGCCACCGGCTTTGTGGACTCGCTGCTGGCGGGCGCGAGCCAGCCGAGAATCTTCGTACCGGCCATATTGCTCACGATGGTTGCCGTGACTTTCGACGGTCTGTTCGCCATGCTGGCCTTCTGGACTATCGGGTTTCAAATCTCCTTTGGTACCGCCATCTTTGGCTACACCGTTTACAACATGTTCTACATCCTGCCCACGCCTCCCGGACAGGTGGGCAGCAACGAGGCCGTCGGCCTGCTGGTCTTCGCGGGCCTGCTGCACCTGCCAGCCGATAAAGTGACCGCCATGTTTGTCTTCTCGCACCCCTGGTCTGCCCTGCTCATGACCGTGACGGCGATGATCTGCCTTAGCGCGCTCGGCCTGAAGCTCTCCAGCGCCATGAAGGTGCAAACCGAAGGCGAGAGCGCGCTGGCAACCCCTGAACGGGCCGGGCAAATGCAAACGAAAAGCGCCCCTGTGCTGTAGGGACAATGGGATGAGGGGTGCGGATGTGAGGGTCTTGTGCTTGTCCTCGTCGCAACTACCTCCCTTTCGTGGCGTATCCCACATAGGCGATGCTCTTAAACCAGCCTGGTCCCATCTTGAAATGGCCGTTGGTCCAGCCGAGCGGCATGAAGCCCGTTAGTTCGTGTTGCTGCATACCGCAGGTGTTGAGGGCGCGGGAAAGCTCAGCAGGTTTGATAAACTTGTGGTAGCTGTGGGTGCCCGGTGTGAGACCGCCGGGGAAATGCTCCCCATACCAGATCAGCACTGCCCGTGCCAGGAATGTGCGGTTGATGGTGTCAAAGACAAAGACGCCGCCGGGGGCGAGCACGCGCGCGATCTCCGCGATTGTGGCCTGCAAGTTGTTCACATGCTCCAACACGTCCAGGCACACAATGGCCGAAAAGCTGCTGTCCGCGAACGGCATCTGCTCGGCGAAGCCCTGCACATAGTGGATGTTATGCGCCAGTCCCACCTGCTGCGCGTGCGTGCGTGCGGTCTCCAACGCGCCGCTTGAGGGGTCGAGGCCAACCATCACTGCTTTGCGACGCGCCAGGTGTTCGCAAATCAAACCGCCGCCACAGCCTACTTCGAGGATTTCCTGTTGCGCCAACGCGCCTTTGCCAAAAACTCTGTTGATGCAGGACTCGATGTAATCGCAGCGGTCGCCCGTCATTTGATAGAGAAAACAATTCTTATCCCACCAGTCAAAATTGGCAAAGATCTCTTCCTGCGGCCTTTTGCGCTTGAACATAGCATCTCCTATTAACCCCACTCTTGTAAAGTTTTGCGATGTACTTACGATTATAACGGAGTTTCATCCAGGTTCCCAGACGAAAGCTGTTATGCTCCAGAAACACTGGATGAGAACCAGATTTTACCGTCGGTATGATGCGCGATTGCCATACTCATCCATTCTGCGAGAGTCGCAATGCTTGGCGCAACGATTTGGGTGGTACATACGATTATATAGTAGAGGGTATATTCAGGCAGAGCTTGTCCCCGCCCAATAAGCGTCAACCTGAGTCTCAAAGGCTGGGTTGTCCGTAGGGGCGGGAGAGGGGTTGGGATGGGAGGGGACGCTTGGCGTCGCCCGCGTCCTCTAGGTCTCACGATCTCGTTGCAGATCAGGTGAAGAGAGAGCGCACCGGAGGCGGGCGACGCCAAGCGTCCCCTCCCCCATCGTCATCCACCCCCGCCCCTACGGATGATTGAAGAGCTTGTCTCAGGTTGATGCCTATTGGGCGACCCTTGCGGTCGCCCTGGGAGCGGGGCGAGGCTAATTTCGACCATCCTTAACTTGACGTTTATCAGGCCGGATTGGTCAACGTGCCTGGTAACAATCACGAACCTCATCCAAAGAGTACCATTTCTGTGTCTAAACAAGCGGCGAAACGTGTTATAATTAGGTTGAAGTGTATTCGCGCCAGGCGGAGAGAGGAATCTTAAAATAATGGCTATGTTTGAAAGTTTATCAAAGCGACTTGAGGGTGTTTTTACCAGCCTGAGTGGGAAGGGCAAACTGACCGAGGCAGATGTCGATGAGGCGATGCGTGAAGTCCGGCTGGCGCTGCTGGAAGCGGATGTCAGCCTGAGGCTGGTGCGCCAATTTGTTGAGCGTGTGAGAGCGAAGGCGATTGGCGCGCAAGTGTTGGGCAGCTTCTCCCCGGCGCAGCAGGTGCTTCAAATCGTCAACGAAGAGTTGATTGAGATGCTCGGCGGGACGGAGGGCAAGAACAGGCTTGACCTGGGCGGCCAGCCGCCCAATGTTATTATGCTGGTCGGGCTGCAAGGGTCGGGCAAAACGACGACCGCCGCCAAGCTTGCCAATTTCTTGCGCAAGCAGCAGGGACAGCGACCCCTGATGGTCGCGGCGGATATGTATCGCCCGGCAGCCGTGCAGCAACTGCAAACACTGGGCAGGCAGCTTTCCATACCGGTGTATACCGAGCCAGCCGGGGCGAACCCGGTTGACATCTGTGTCAACGCGGTTGTCTACGCCCGCGAGCAGGCGGCGACGGTGGTGATTCTTGATACGGCAGGCCGTCTCAACATCGACGAGCGCATGATGCAAGAAGTCATGAACATTCGCAAGCGCGTGCAGCCTCGCGAGGTGCTGCTGGTGGCCGATGCCATGACTGGCCAGGAGGCCGTGCGTGTAGCGGACGACTTCAACAAGGCCGTTTCTCTGACGGGTATGATCCTGACCAAGATGGACGGTGATGCCAGGGGCGGCGCGGCCCTCTCGATTCGCTCCGTCACGGGCGTGCCCATCAAGTTCATGGGCGTGGGCGAAAAGACGGATGCTCTGGAGCCATTTTATCCTGATCGTTTGGCCTCGCGTATACTGGGAATGGGAGATGTGCTCTCGCTGATCGAACGCGCCCAGGAAACCATCGACCAGGAAGAGGCCATGAAGGCCCAGGCCAAGTTGCAACAGGGCAAATTTGACCTGGAGGACTTCCTCAACTCCATGCGCCAACTCAAGCGTATGGGATCGTTGAGGTCAGTGATGGAGATGATTCCAGGCTTCAGTAAACTGACCGGGGATGCCGATATCGAGGAGGCGTTGGAAGGGGATCAGCTAAAACATATCGAAGCGATGATTCTATCAATGACGCTGCAAGAAAGGCACACTCCCGATATTATCAATGGCAGCCGTCGCAAGCGTATCGCGCGCGGCAGCGGTTGCACACCACAGGACATAAACCAGCTGCTCGATCAATTCAACGAGATGCGTACTATGATGCGCCAGGTCAGCAGCGGTAGAGGTCCCTGGGCTAAAATGGCCAAACAATTTGGGGGAGGCGCAGGAATGCCCGGTATGCCGGGAATGCCTGGTATGGCCGGAGCCGGAGGCGGTGGGCCTATGCCTTCCCTTCCACGCTCATCTGGGGGCGGCGGCAAAAAGTCTGGCAAGGCAGCCCGCAAAGCGAAACGTAAACAGAAAGCAAAAAGTGGACGGAGGTAGCCACAATGCAACACAAGCGCTCCAATCGTCTGGGGCAGGCCATGCTAGTTGGCCTGTTGCTGGGCCTCGTTCTCGCCACCAGCGGCTGTGGGGGAAGCGCGCAATCACAGCAGCAGGCAAGCCAGAGCAAGACGCAGTTTGATTCAACACTACAACACGCCAGAGACATTGGCGTGCTTGCATCTTCTCTTCAACCAGTTATTCACCAGGAAAAGCTATTAAGCAGCACAAGTGCGCCATCTAATCTTTTCGACGACACCCCTGCTACCAATTATTACCTGAATCAAACCAAACAGTATAAGCAATTATTGACGCAATTGCAGGGTATCATTAGCATTGCTACTGAAGATGCCATGACAAAAGCGCAAATGAATTTGCAAGATTTCCAACAGGCGCTTGCCAATGCGCAAAGTCTGAAAACCAGTAATGTGCAGGTTTTCACGCAAGAGTATACCAGCGATCAAAATCTCCTATCGTCGGCGCAGACTCCGAAACAATACTATGCCATCAGCAGCGATGCTAGCAACGCTGCCAGCGCGCTCAATTTGTTGATATCGAGTTTTGCGCAGCTGGTCACGTTCAACAATACCATCAAGCAGATGCAGGCGGCGCATATCGATGTGGGCATGATGCACTCACAATACCAGGATGATCTGACCTCGCTCAATACCATCACCAGGACGGTAGATTTTAGCAACCTCAACTCGCTGATAAACGCCCAGTATCAAATGGCGGTGGTCAACTCTATTCAAGCTTTGCCTTTTGTGGGCACCATCAAACTGAACCAGTTCAATTCACAGATTTCCCTGCTGAAAACCTATGGCATGGATGCCTCGACGTACCAGCAGTTGTACAATGCCGACGCGCAGCAGATGCATAATGCGAAGAGTATTCATGATTTCCTGATCATCTCCGGCAAGATCGACACTGACATGGCCTCGATGCAGAATGACCTGACGCAGGGCGCGTCCAACTACCTGATTGGCGAGCTTGACCGCCAGGCCAACGCCTGGGGGCAGGCGCACCTCTTTCACGATAAGTTCGACGGCAATAACTATATCCTGGACTCAGGCTATACGATGAACGGTATCGGCTACTGGCTGCAAAGAGAACTCAGTTGGGCGTGGCAGCCCAGCGACTACCAGGCGGTGGTCACGGACGATAACAACGAGTTCTTCAACTTCCACATGATGCAGCAGGACTATAGTGACACAACGCCGTATAACCAGGTACACGCCACCGACCTGCAAATGATGCAGCACTATCCCAGCCTCCAGCATGGGACGGTGATTTTGGTCTCAATGGTGGAGCAGGCTATGCGCATCTACAAGGATGGAAAGCTGATCAATGCTTTCTATGTCACTACCGGGCGTGTCGAGCGGCCCGCGCTGCCCGGTTACTGGGCCGTGCAGGATCGCAAATCTCCTGACGAGTTTAAGTCCACCGATCCGCCGACTTCACCGTACTGGTATCCGCCAACCCCCATTCACTACGCGATCCTGTATCACTGGGGCGGCTTCTTCGTCCACGACGCCTGGTGGCGCGCCGATTACGGCCCCGGCACGCAATTCCCGCATTACGACAGCGGCGGCGACGAGTCTTTCGCCGGCAACGGCAGTCACGGCTGCATCAACATGCAGGAACAGCAGGCGGCCTGGGTCTACGCCAACACCGACTGGAACACCCAGATCATGGTGTACTAAACTTTGTACAGTAGAGACAACCAGGGCGGAGGCTTGCCCCCGCCCTGGTTGTCTCACCATGCTCATGTCCTCCCAGGCTTGCTGTTGCTCGCGGGTTCCGCAGAACAGTAGAACGTATTTCATTCGTGATTCCTCCTATATTTCTAACGACAAACAGGAGCGACCGCAACGCAAATCGACAAACCTGGTCGGTCACTTCCTATTTCTAACGACAAACAGGGAGGCCCAAAAATCGACAACAATCGGCTCGACTTTGCATATGGCTAATTATTTCGTTGCACCCTCTGTCCATGGGGGTAATTTCAAGTTTAGGGTTGAGTAAGATTCTCCTGATTGATGTCACCAGAAACCTCCTATGCAAGATACGCTACTTTGCTCATGAGCGCAGCGTGAAAAACATGTTATGCGCTTATTGTTGAAATCATTCATCGATACATGTTCTATGTAGAAGAGTTGTGATTAAATAAATGAAATGTCAATCATTTGAGAAAATCCCTAATAAAATGTTAAAGATTCCTTGACATTACCATCTATGATGACTATACTTTATCAGGTAGTCACTCCATTCGTATGCAGGGAGCTTGTAACGTATTGCCGTAGATTACTCTCTATCGTGAGGACTAAGAAGTACACCTTTCAGAACGAAGAAGGAGACGAAGAACATGGCAGTCTACATGATTCAAGCAACGTACACCGCTGAAGCGTGGGCTACATTGGCGAAACACCCACAAGACCGGAGCAAACCCGTCAGTGAACTGGCGCAGAAGCTCGGTGGACGACTGATCGGCCTCTATTTTTGCTTTGGCGAGTACGATGTAGTCGCACTCACTGAAATGCCCGACGACAACGCTGCCCTGGCAACGAGCCTGGCAGCAGTTACCCCAGGGCATCTCAAAGCGATTAAGACGACCAAGTTATTCACTGTCGAGGAGACGATGGAGGCGATGCGCAAGGCTGGGAGTCTAGCGTTCCAGGGGCCATCCGGGGGGTAGGCCAACCTGGTCTCCCCTGGTGCTTGAGAGCGTTATGTGACAAACGGCTGAGTAAAGATGTTGAATAGCATCTGCTTCTCAGGAGAGAAGCAGAAAGGAAGGACGCAAATGACGACACAAGCAGGAACGATGTATGAGTTGGAAGGACGCTTGTTAGAGGTTTGTTCATGCGATGTCCTCTGCCCCTGCTGGGTGGGAGCGGACCCGGATGGAGGGACCTGTGATGCGGCCGTCGGCTGGCATATCGACAGCGGCGCCATCCAGGGCGTTGATGTCTCAGGCCTGACCATTGCCATCAGTGCGCATATTCCGGGCAATATCCTCAAGGGGAACTGGCGGGCGCTGGTCTATGTCGATGACCAGGCGACACCAGCCCAGCAAGACGCGCTGTTGTCGGTGTGGACCGGCAAGCTGGGCGGCCCGATTGCCGATCTGGCCGCGTTGATCGGTGAGGTCGTTGGGGGTGAGCGTGTCCCCATTACCTTTACCGTCCAGCAAGGCAAAGGAACCCTCATCATCGGTCAGACGGTCCAGGCGGAGTTGGTGCCTTTCACGGGACCGACCGGGGAGGCCACCACGCTTCATGAGAGCGTCTTTTCGACCATTCCCGGCTCCCCAGCCTATGTGAGCAGGGCCGAACACTACAGCTCGAAGGTTCCGGCGCTGGGTCACGACCTGAACTTGCAGAACCACAACGCCGTCCAGGGATCGTTCCGCTTCGTCGCCTAGGGAAGGGGGACCCAATGCCGCTGCTGCCTCTGACCAATCCCCAGCAGGCGACAGACCAGACCCGGCGAGGGCGTCGGGTCCCCGTGCTGTGGCCCTGGCTGCTGGTTGCTGCTGCCTGGGTAGCGCTCGTGCTGGCAACACTGGCGCACCAGACCTTCTTGCTCGACCATCACTACCTGCTGCAAGCCAGCGGCCTTCCCTGGCTGGCCGCCTTCGAGGTCTTCCTGCTGTGCTGGCAAATCATGACGGTGGCCATGATGCTGCCATCGAGTATGCCCATGGTCCAACTGGTAGTGTATGCCGGTCGCAGACAAGCCCGCCCTATGGCGGTCCCCCTGGCGTTCCTGGCTGGCTACGGGGTGATCTGGACGGCCTTTGCCGCAGGTGCCTTTCTCGCAGATACGCTGATCCATCTGCTGGTGGCGCTATGGCCATGGTTGGCAGTGCATTCCTGGCTCATCGGTGCGGTGACGTTCGCCATCGCTGGCCTCTTCCAGTTCAGTCACCTCAAGGAGCGCTGCCTGGACATGTGCCGCACGCCACTTGGGTTCTTCATGCATCACTACCGCAAGGGTATTGGTCCTGCGTGGCAACTGGGATTGCGCCATGGAGGGTTCTGTCTGGGCTGTTGTTGGGCCTTGATGCTGGTGATGTTCGGGGTCGGAGTGGGCAATCTGGCAGGCATGGCTGCGCTCACTGGTGCCATGGTGATCGAAAAGGCTGTGCCGGGCGGCAAGCGCCTGAGTCCATTCATCGGAGTCATGCTCCTGCTGCTCGGGCTACTGTGGCTAGCGCATCCTGTCTGGCTGGTAAGGGTGGGGGTATAATATCACAAGTATGAGTGGCAAAAGACACATAGCTCGCTGGCCAAGGTCGAACACACTCCAATGGGCCCTGCTAGCTGACGCCTCGGCGCATCGAGGGACCTGCTCGCGCTGTGGGCGGTCCCTGGCGGGCCGCTCGGCGTACCTGCTTGACGGTGAGCACCGGTGTTTGCGCTGCACCCTGCGGTACTGGCCGCTGCTGCGGCGATCGGCGCAGACAGCCCTTGTCGTGGGTACCATTCTGGTGGCAATCAACCAGGGTATGATCCTGCTGAAAGGCTCTCTGCCGATGGCGCTGATCTGGGAGATTCCTTTAACCTATGTTGTGCCGTTCTGCGTCGCCACCTGGGGTGCGCTCAGCAACAACCGGAGGTAGTCTACAAACATGCGCGGATAGCTTCCTATTCAGCCTCCCCTTCAACATCCTCTTCGCTGGTCTCCTCCCCTTCTTCCAGTGGCTCATCGCCTTCGACATCCGCTATTTCGCCTGCGTCCTCGTTTTGCGCGCTGTTCTCTACCGGCTCATCGCCCTCGCTCTCGCCGTTCTCTCCGTTGCTCTCAGATTCCCCCAGCTTTTTGCCATTGGTGGTGGCTACGGCGACGACTTTATCGCCTTCGCCCAGGTTCATGAGGCGCACACCCTGCGTGGCGCGTCCGGCGACGTGGATGGCGCTGACATCCGTGCGGATGACCACGCCGCCGGCCGAGATAATCATCAGGTCGTTATCTTTTTCGGTAATCACGCGGGCAGTGGCGACCGCGCCGGTCTTGTCCGTCACCTTTGAGGTAATCACGCCGCCGCCGCCGCGACTGTGCGTGGGGTAGTCTTCGATGGGAGTGCGTTTGCCATAGCCGTTTTCTGTGACGACCAGCAACTGGCTGCCCCTGGGAGTGAGATTGAGCGAGACAGTAGTGTCGCCATTGGCAAGGCGAATGCCGCGCACGCCGCCGCTCATGCGAGAAGCGGAGCGCAGTTCCTCGACGGTGAAGCGAATCGCCTTACCGTGGGCAGTTATCACTAGTACATCGTCGTCGGCGTGGGCTAGCTTCGCGCCGATCAGTTCGTCATCTTCTTCGAGGTTCATGGCGATCAGCCCGGCGCGGCGCACCACCTCGAATTCGTCCATAGCTGTCTTTTTGACCTCGCCTTTCTTGGTGGCGACAATCATATAGTCGCGGCTGACGCCTTTGGGCACGCAAACGATGGCCGTGACTCGCTCGCGCTGCTCGATAGAGATCAGGTTGATGATGTGTTCGCCTTTGGCCGTGCGTCCTGTATCGGGCAGCTCGTACACGCGCAGCTGGAAGACGCGCCCGCGGTCGGTGAAGAAGAGCAGGCTATCGTGGCTATGCGCGACGAGCAGGTGACGCACGGTGTCGTCCTCGCGCGTGGTCATGCCGTTGATGCCGCGCCCGCCCCTGCGCTGCGCCCGGTAAGTGCTGGATGGCAGGCGTTTGATATAGCCTTTCTCCGTCAGCGTCACCACCACTTCTTCGTTGCGGATCAGGTCTTCATCGCGGAACTCGCTCGCCTCTGTTTCTGTGATCTCGCTGCGCCTTGCATCGCCATACTTCTCCTTCAACTC
>WNFJ01265453.1_pt2 | contig 18165 bp, 18 predicted proteins | sample 5400461 | NCBI WGS metagenome assembly WNFJ01 (sample SAMN13153349, study PRJNA577476) | soil metagenome | isolation source: 115 cm saprolite on Douglas fir-dominated hillslope | place: USA:California | collected 2013-09-17 | reverse complement strand
GCAACCGCGGCATGCTCGAGCGGCACCGTGGGCCGCTCCAGCGCAATCTGCAGCACTTCATCCATGGTCTCGACAAAATGCATCGTAAGACTGGAGAGGATCTCGGGCGGGATTTCCGCCAGGTCCTTCTCATTGTCCTTCGGAAGCAGTACCGTACGCAAGCCCATTCGGTGGGCCGCCAGGAGCTTCTCCTTGACCCCGCCGATGGGGAGCACTTTGCCGCGCAACGTGATTTCTCCGGTCATGGTGACGTCGCGGCGCACGGGATTCTTGGTCAGCGCGCTGACGATGGACGTGCAGATGGTGATGCCGGCGGAAGGACCGTCCTTGGGAATAGCTCCTTCGGGTACGTGTACGTGAATGTCGATGTTGCGGTAGAAATCCCTGGGCAAGCCGAGCAAATTGGAGCGCGAGCGCACGTAACTCATCGCCGCTTGCGCGGACTCCTGGCTTGCCGGTTAGCGTGAGGCGGCCCTTGCCTTCCATCAGCGTGGCTTCCGTGGACAGCACGGAGCCCCCGACTTCGGTCCATGCCAGGCCGGTGGTCAGACCGATTTCGTTGTGTTTCTCGAGCCAGAATTCGCGGTACTTCAGCACGCCCAGGAAGTCGTTGGCGTTGGCGGGCGTAATTTCCACATTCGAACTCGCACCGTCCGTGACGACTTTGCGCGCCATCTTGCGCGCGATGTTCTGAATTTCGCGCTCCAGGCTGCGCACTCCCGCTTCGTGCGTATAGTGCCGGATGATGTGAAGCAGGCCTTCGTCCGTCAGCTTGAGGTTCTTATCGGTAAGGCCGGTCGCTTCCAGGGCGCGCTTCACTAGGAACCGCTTGGCGATTTCCAGCTTCTCCTGCTCCGTATAGCCGGGCAGGCGCAAAATTTCCATGCGGTCCTGCAGCGGCTGCGGAATCGTATGCAGCACGTTGGCGGTGCAGACGAACATCACTTTCGAAAGGTCGTATTCGACGTCCAGGTAATGGTCCGTAAACGAGTGGTTCAGTTCCGGATCGAGCACTTCCATCAACGCTGCTGACGGATTCGTCCAGCACGAAGATCGGGTTCACCGTGCCGGCCTTCTTCATCATCTGGATGACTTGGCCGGGCAGGGCGCCGATATAGGTGCGGCGATGGCCGCGGATTTCCGCTTCATCACGCACTCCCCCGAGCGAAACGCGGACGAACTTGCGGCCGGTTGCGTGGCCGATGGACATTGCTAGGGAAGTCTTGCCCACGCCTGGAGGCCCCACGAAACACAGAATCGAGCCCTTCGGATTCTTCACCAGTTGGCGGACGGCAAGAAATTCGAGGATGCGCTCCTTGACCTTCTCGAGGCCATAGTGCTCTTCGTTCAGAATCTTTTCCGCGGCTTTGATGTCGCGAATTTCCTTCGATTTCTTTTTCCACGGTACCGCCAGCAGCCAATCCAGGTAATTGCGGCTGACCGTGGATTCCGCGGACATCGGCGGCATCAGTTCCAGGCGCTTCAGCTCCTGGATGGCTTTCTCATGCACTTCCTTGGACATCCCGGCGGTGTCGATCTTCTTTTTCAGCTCGTCGATTTCGCTTTTTTCGCCGCGCCCCAGCTCCTTCTGAATGGCCTTGAGCTTTTCGTTGAGGTAATACTCTTTTTGCGCGCGCTCCATCTGGCGCTTCACGCGCGTGTTGATGTTGCGGTCGACGTTCAGTTTTTCGAGCTCGATCTCCAGGATGTCGCCGATGCGATTCAGCCGCTCGATGGGATCGACGGTCTCGAGCAGATCCTGTTTTTCATCGACCGGGAGCTGCAGGTTTGCGGCGATCGTATCCGAGAGCCGTGCCGGGTCATCCACCCGCGCGGCCGCGATCATCGTGTCGTAATTCAGGCTTTGCGAAAGCTTGATGAATTGTTCGTACAGGCCAGTGATCTTCTGCACCGTCTGCTCGACTTGCGGCGATGGCTCCACACGCGCACCGAGCAAGCGCACCGTGGCGCGGAAGAAACCCTCTTCCGTGGCGATCGACAGGGCCCGCGCCCGTTCCACGCCTTCCACCAGAACTTTGATGTTGCCGTCGGGAAGCTTCACGCTCTGCACGATATTGGCAAGCGTTCCGACCGCATAGATTTCTTCCGGTTTGGGATCGTCCACCGACGCGTCGTGCTGCGTGGAAAGGAAGATCTTCTTGTCGCCGGCCAGCGCTTCTTCGAGCGCACGCACGCTGGCTTCCCGGCCGACGATAAAGGGAGTCATCTGTTGCGGGAAGATGACCATATCGCGCACCGGCATCATAGGCACGCGCTTCATTTCTTGTTTTTCGCGAGTGAACATTCGGTCCCCTGGATTCTGCCCATGCGGCGCTGGAATAGCCGCACTTTAATATCGAAGCTCGAGCGCCTTATCCGGCCTTCTCGAGCAAACTCCAATTGATTTCGCGGGTGCGGACCATGTCCGCGGTAACCACGAAGTCGCGCACCTTCCGCTGCATGGGAAGGTGGTACATCAGTTCCAGCATGAGGTCTTCTAGGATCATTCGCAAGCCGCGCGCGCCGACCTTGCGCTGAAGTGCTAACTCCGCCACGGTCTCCAGCGCGTCGTCCGTAAATCGCAGCCGCACGTTTTCGAATTCGAACAGCCGCTGGTACTGTTTCAGCAGCGCGTTCTTCGGTTCCGTCAGAATCTTGACCAGCGCGCCTTTGTCGAGATCGTTCATCACTCCCGCAACGGGCAGGCGCCCGACGAATTCGGGGATCAAGCCGTAGCGGATCAAATCGCCGGGCTGCACCTGTTCGAGCAATTCGGTGTTGCGTTTCTGAGGCGTCGTCGGGGCAGCATCCGTGTGGAAGCCCAGCGAGCGGCGTCCGGCGCGCTTCTCGATAATTTTTTCCAGGCCTACGAAAGCTCCGCCGCAGAGAAAAAGAATGTTCGTGGTGTCTACCGGAGTAAATTCCTGATGCGGATGCTTGCGGCCTCCCTGCGGCGGCACATTGGCAACCGTACCTTCCAGTATCTTCAGCAGCGCCTGCTGCACGCCTTCGCCGGAAACGTCGCGGGTGATCGAAGGGTTTTCGTCCTTCTTGGCGATCTTGTCGATCTCATCAATATAAATGATGCCTTGCTGAGCCTTCTGGACGTCGCCGTCCGCCGCTTGCAGCAATTTCAGAATTATGTTTTCGACGTCTTCGCCCACGTAGCCCGCTTCAGTAAGCGTCGTGGCGTCGACGATCGCGAACGGCACATCGAGCATGCGCGACAGCGTTTGCGCCAGCAAGGTCTTGCCCGTGCCGGTCGGTCCGATCAACAGAATATTGGACTTGCTCAGTTCGATCTCGCCTGGCTGCTTGTTCAGGAATATCCGTTTGTAGTGGTTGTACACCGCCACTGCAAGTTTCTTCTTCGTGCGATCCTGCCCGATGACGTAGCCGTCCAAGAATTGCTTGATCTCCGGCGGCCGGGGAAGCCGCTTCGTCGGTGCCGCCGTTTGTTCGCGCTTCTCATCTTCCAGGATGGTCTGGCAAACGCCCACGCACTCATTGCAGATGTACGCCCGCGGATAGTCTGATGGCGAACTGATCAGCTTTTCGACCTGCTCCTGAGTTTTGTGGCAGAAGGAGCAGCGCAGCGGTTCGTCTGGGTTGAATTTTTTCACTGGTGTGAGGGCCTCGTCTCCGCTGGGCTTCGACGGAGTCTCTATCCACTATTCTAGGCCGATTTTTCCCCTGAGCGAAAGAGAAAGTCGAAACGATACTAACTTTTTGGAACCTGTGCTCTACCCCCGCTTCAAACCGCAAAGCACTCCGTGGCGCGAAATACTACCTGTGCTTATAAATGATCTCATCGATCATTCCGTATTCCTTGGCCTGCTCCGGATTCATGATGTAGTCGCGCTCGACGTCCTTCTCGATGCGCTCCACCGGCTGGCCGCTGTGTTTTGCCAGCAGCGTATTGATCGTCAGGCGCATGCGCAATATCTCTTTCGCATGCAGGTCGATATCCGTCGCCTGTCCGCCTAGCCCGGACATCCACGGCTGGTGAATCAGGATGCGCGCATTGGGCAGCGCAAATCGCTTCTTGGGAGCGCCCCCGGCCAGCAGCACGGCCGCGATGGAAGCGGCCTGTCCGACGCAGGTGGTCACCACGTCCGGCTTCACGAACTGCATGGTGTCGTAAATCGCGAATCCCGCGGTGATCGAGCCCCCCGGTGAATTGATGTACAGTTGAATGTCTCTCTCCGGGTCTTCCGCCTGCAAAAAGAGCATCTGCGCCGTGGCCAGATTGGCGACGTGGTCGTCAATCGGCGTCCCGATAAAGATAATGTGCTCTTTAAGGAGCCGAGAATAAATGTCGTAGGCGCGCTCGCCACGGCTGGTCTGCTCCACCACCATCGGTACGAGCGTTGTTCCGCGATACTCGGGCTCTTCGGAATTTTTCATTGGGGTAGATGTCGCTGGCACTCGGCCGGAGTGTGTCACTTTGCATCTGTCGCTGCACTTGCGGCCGCGACAGTTTTAATTTTGGCATTCTGCGCAAGCCAGTCGAGAGTTTTATCGCTGCGCAGCTTAGCCTTCATCCTATCGAGCGTCCCCTGCTTTGTCAAACGCGCGCGAAGCGCTTCCGCCGATTCGCCACCATGGCTAGCCATGTGTTCCAGCTCGTGCGTGACCTCCTCGTCCGTTACGTCGATGTTTTCCGCCGAAGCGATACGATCGATGATCAATTCGGCCTTCACGTCATCCTTGGCGCGCTCTTCCTGGCGCCGCCGCAGCGTCACCCAGTCCACATTCACGGCCCGGGGATCAACTCCTTGCGTGGCCAATGAGCGCACCACCCGCTCCAACCGCACATCCATTTGATGCTCGACCAGCGCTTCGGGTACAGGGAAATCGTGCAGCTTCACGATTTCCGCGAGCACCTTTTCGTGCAGCAGTTCCTTGTGCTTGTGATCGCGTTGGTGCCCCAGCCCTTCGCGAACTTTCTTCTTCAATTCCTCCAGCGTGCCCGCGTCGCTGACGTCTTTCGCAAATTCATCATTCAGCTCCGGCAGCTTTTTCGTTTTGATGCCCAGGACCTCGACGGCATAGTGATACTTCTTACCGGCCAGCTTGGGATCCGGATAGTCCGCGGGATAGTCGACGTCAAAGTTCTTGCGATCGCCGGCGCTGGCACCTTTCAAATTAGCGTTGAACGGCTCCATGGTTTCTTCCGCGCCAATATGGCAGAGCACGCTGTCGGCCTGCAGCGGATCGCCGCCGCCTTCCGGCGTGCCGAGAAGCTTCACCTGTGCAAAGTCGCCATCCTGAATCGCGCGGCCCTCGACGGGCGCAAACGCTGCGGCACGCTCGCGCATCTCTTCGAGCGCCTTCGCCACGTTCTCGTCCGTGATGTCCATCGTGGGCATCTCGAACTCCAGGCCCTTGTAATTGCCCAATTCAAATTCCGGAAGCACTTCAAAGACCGCGCGGAACTTCAGCGGCTGGCCCTCGTTGAAATCCAGCTTATCCACTTGAGGCTGCGAAACTGGCGTGAGCTTCTGCTCGGCCACGGCTTTTTCCACCCGCTCCGGCACCAGCGATTGCAGCACTTCTCCCTTGATGTCATCCGCGAACTTGCGGCGAATCAGGGAGATGGGCGCTTTCCCGCGGCGGAATCCCGGAACGTTGGCGACGCGCGCGAACTCCTTCGCGACACTCTCGATCTTCTTCGTTACTTCTTCTGCTGGAATTTCCAACTCTAGCTCGCGGCGGCAGGTTGCTTCAGCCATGCAGCAGTCCTTTCCTGGGACGGCAATCGGTTTAGTAATGAAACGTTCGCTGGTCTCCACGGCATGCGGCCCGGTCCGTGGGGACGAACAAGCCAAGCTTTCGTTCCAGAAGAGGCCAGTCAGGTGAGAGTTCACCCTACAACTCGAATTCTCAGTATAGGCGACGCTTCCAACACCGTCAAACAGCACAATCCGCGATGACGTCAAAACTCATCTTCTTTCATTTCCGAAGAGCCTGTTCCGCATATACGCTCAAATCTCGCGGGGAATAACAAGCGCGCCAGGAATACGTTCATCCAGCGTTGCCATTTCGGCTCCGTGTGCCCTTGCCAGCCCCAGCAGGTGGCCATCGGTGATTTGCTTGGGCCCTCTGACCCAGCGCGGCAATTGCGCCAACCCGAGACCGTCTGAAAGAAAGACAAAATGGAATTCTTTGCTCGACTTCAATTGCGATAGCAAATCCTTTCCTTGCTCAATCGTAAAACCGTAGGGTTCCGCCTGCGCCAGCGTTCGTAGAAATCCCAGTTCCGTCACCGCACACGTGATCAGCTCGGACCGCCCAGCTCGTGCAGCCTCGTTCATCCACGACGCGACTCGTTCGTGGAACTCATGTTCGCTGACGCACAGAGCGACCAGAACGTTCACGTCTAATAGATATTTCATGGAAAGTCGGCAAGAATCTCCGCCACTTGCTTGCTCGTTAGTTTTGGAGCGCCCGGGCCGGCGGTCAATACAGGAAGTCCCGTAAGAGGATCTTTAACGATCCGTCCCTTACGCGACCTCTTCTTTCTCGGAGTCAGCACGATGCGTTCGCCTTCGATTCGCGCCTCCAGGAGGTCTCCTGCGCGCAGATTCATCTTTCTCCGAATCGCCTGCGGCAGCACCACCTGCCCTTTGGTCGAGATTTTGGTTGTCACGGTAAGACAATCTTACCAAGAATCTCTTGCGTTGGCTAATCGGCCGCGGCAGGCTGGTTGAACGCATTGGTCAGGTCGGCATGCAGCAAACGGTGAAAGAGATGTTCGCCCGCTTCGCGCCGCACCGACAGCCGCCCTGCGATGTAGGCGCGTGAGCCGAGCCCCCGCTGCACCGCGTCGCAGATTGCCTCGTCTTCCTCCTGCACTTTTTCGCTTACTTTGATGCTTGCTTGATTCTTCTTCAAAGCCTTCTTGCTGATGTCTGCGAAATAGTAGTCAAACACCACGGCGCATTTGTCTACACCCATGGGCAGAACGAGATTTGTGTCCATCACGCCCTCGTAGGCGTTGATCATGAAATTCGGATAGATCCACAGATAAAACGCGCGGCCCTGGCGGGTGGCGGCGACGCCTGACTTCGACCTGGAGTTTGAAGAAAGCGGGCTGGATTGCAGGCAGGCGCGCTCGAAATTCTCAATCGTGTATTTCGTGTACTCGATCACGCTGCTCAACCCCTTGTGCGCGTGCGGAACGTGGTAGCCGCCGTCCAGATAGTTGTCCACGTAAACCTTCCAGTTGCAGCTCAGCGTGTAGATGCGGCGGTCAAAGTATTTCAATTTCTTGGCGAGCTGCAGCGGCGCGACCAGGTCCGGGACCCTTCTGAGAAACTCCCGCAGCGGCGTCGCGCGCCCGTCCAGATTCACAAATACGAAATTCTCCCACGCGTCTACTTTTACCGGCACAAGACCATTCTTCGCGCGATCGAAATTGCACACGCCTTCAAACTCGACCATGCCTTTCAGCCCGCCGTCGTTCCCGTAAGTCCAGCCGTGATACGGGCATCGAAACTGCTTCGCGCAGCCCTCTGCTTCCGTCACCACCGCCGCGGCGTGATGCCGGCAAACATTGTAAAACGCGCGCAGTTGGCCGTCTTCCCCGCGCGCCACGACGATGGGCTCGCCCGCAAGGTCGGCCGTAAAAAAGTTGCCCTTGTCCCGCACCTGATCAACGCGTCCCACTACCTGCCACGTTTTCGCAAACACGCCCTGCTGCTCCAGCTCGTGGATGCCCGCATCGAAATACCAGGGCGAAGGAATCGTCCAAGCATGATCCAGCGGATCATTCGGATTGTACAAATTAAGCAGGTCTCGTACGTCTCGCTCCATGAAATGCTCCTCGGCCCCCCGATTGGCGCGCAGTCAAAGCGAGCGCCATGAACATTGTCATACCCCGAAACACCTTCCGTGAAAAGAAAAAAGGCAACCGGAAGCCCGCACGTCGCGACACTCATAGACGATCCCTGAGGAGTTGTTCTACGTCGCGACGGCCGTGAAGAATGGAAACAATTTGGAGGGCGTGTTTTCCCGCCGGTAGACGATCAGGTACGAGTACACCGGGAAGAACTTCACCGCTTCATCCGTCAAATTCTTGCGCCAGTGTCCGGCACCTGGGTTTGCCGCCAGAAAAACGATCTTGTCCGAATTACCGACTCAACATGGTCCGCGATTTCAACGCTGCTTTGTTTCGCAATGTAGCGCCAGATCTGGACTAGGTCGAACGCCGCTTCCGGCGCAAGAACGTACCGCTATGTCATTTAGGCTTGGCTTTCAGCTTCGCTAGGTGAGCATCGAGCTGGTCTTCGGGGATTCCCTGGCCTCGGTTGAGTTGATCGATGCCGCGCCGAATCTTCGCATTGATCGTTTCCCTGTTCTGTGAAAGCCAGCGGTCCCGTTCCTCCTGAGTTTCCAGCAAGCGGACCAACACTTCCTCGACGCTGGCGGAGCCGGTGGCCTGGAGCTGCTTCTTGATTCTGGCTTCCAGACCGGCGTCATGGATTTCGATGTTCATTGCTGTTCCCTGCGTGTCGGTGACTGTGGTCTTCTCGCATTGGAACCGACGTGCCAATAAGCGCCAATACCGAGCAGTTTATCATGAACCAAAGGGCGCATGGATCCTCCTGCCACCCACCCCCGTCATTTGCTCTCCCGACCCGATCTCGACTCCGATGCAGATTCAGACGAAGACACAGACTCGGAGACCGAGGCAGACCCGGAAACGGAGACAGCGGCTCACCTCGACTCCACTGCTACCTGGGGTCCCTCCATCCCGGAGCCCGACCCCAACAAGAAACCGTCATGACTCAATTTATTGGTCGCTCGTGCCGGAGAATCCCGAAGAACTCAGCCAGGACTCATTCAATCAGTTCGACGGAATCGCGGAGGTGGAATTCATTGCAGGTATCACAACCGGGAGGAAAGTTTGGAGAAGAGCCCTTCGACTCGCGGAGTCTATCCTGAGCTTGCCGAAGGACTCGCTCAGGACGAAATTTCGTCGCCGGAAATTTTGGTGCGGAAGGAGGGATTTGAACCCCCAAGGCCTTTCGGCCACAAGATCCTAAGTCTTGCGCGTCTGCCAGTTCCGCCACTCCCGCAGTGGTAGCTTTATTCTACAAGCTTGAGAAGGGCCGCTCCACTGGGAATTTTAGAAGGAATTTTGAGCAGGCTCAACAGCCGTTCAATAGTGCCGGCGATGCCGCTGGATTCGAGGCCGGGTTGCTGGCATAATACTGTTGTCGAGAAAAGAACTGCTTGGCCAGTCCTCGGCCAGGCCGATGCACCTGTCCCCAAGGGCCCGTACTCCAGTCGTCGCTGCGAAAGAGGGCAGCGCCATGATCATTCAAGAGCACGGCGATCATCTTATCTTGATTCGCCAGACGGACCATGCGGTTCTGTCCGGATATTTTGCGCGCGAATTGGGCAATGAAAACTTCGCGCGGCTCGAACCCCTGGAATCGTTCCAACTCGCGGCCGCGGAGCACGACAATGGCTGGAAAGAGTGGGAGCTCCAGCCGCGTATCGACCCCGTCTCGTTTTTGCCGTACAGCTTCATGTCGCTGCCTACCCGGGAGCACATCGATCTCTACCAGCGCGGTATCGAACGGGTTGTAAAAGTGGATCGCTACGCCGGTCTCCTCGTCAGCATGCACTGCGCGGGCCTTTACGATAAAACGCGCGCCACCATTCCGGGATACTCCGCCAAGTACGTGAAGTCCCACGAAGCTCCCGTCGTCGCTGATTTCCTGCAAACGCTGCGGCTCCAGCAATTGCGGCTGAAAGTGGACCTTCGCGGAGATTCCGCGACAAAAAATTTTGCCGACGAAAAATGGTTGCAGATCAACGCGCAGCGTCTCGAAGCCCTGGACCGCCTCTCCCTTTACTTTTGCCTCGGGCCACTGGAAGGCGCCACCATCGACGCCGTTCCGGCCGACTACCAGGGCAAGGAAGTGGATTGGGATCTGCAACCCGAAGGAAACAATGGCGCGACGCTGGAGCCCTATCCCTTCCGCCGCGACCCGCTGGAAATCAGCATTCTGGCGCGGCGAATTCCGAAGCGGCGCTATGCGGATGATCTTGACCTGCAGAAAGTGCTGGCCCAGGTTCCCTATTTTGGGCAGAAATTCACGTTGCGGGCCGGAGGTGCGCGGATACGCGCGCGGCTCGCGGGCGGCTGAGCGAATCAATTGGCGGCCCCGCATCGCAAAGCGCTCTCGTCGTTAGGTTCCAGGATGTGTGGCGCGCTCGATGCCTTCGGCGATGCGCAGTATGGCCAGCGCCAGCTCAAGCAGCACGCGTACAACCAGCACGCCCACAAAAAGGGCCACGATTCCTGCGACGAGATTGATCAGTCCTTGGGCGGGAGATTGTTGATAACCAAGCACGACGCAAGCCACGACCGTGATTCCACCGAAGACGATGGCGAGGACATACAATAACTTGACAAGGCGGCGGAGCAGCGAATGACTGAACGAGAAATCAAAAAGTCCCGTAAAGAAATTCTTTTCTTCGGGCATGCGGCCTCCTGGGCACACGAATTGGTTGTGAATGCTGGGGCAATAGAGTTAGTAAGGCTATTCGGCGCTGGAAGTCAAGTAAAGTAAACCAGCCGCGCTGCTACATTAGCGCGCCTGTTGTGAGGAAAATCTGAAAATTCGTGGCCAATGGCGGCAAGCCTTTCTGCTTGACAATCCAGCCCCCCACGTACATGTTGGTTGGCTTCGCCGCGCTGTCTCCCAACCGGTTTGGACGCCCAGCGGCGAACTCGCTCACTTATGACCAAGGTCCGGCTCTGCTTTCACGATCGCTGCTTTGATGGCACAGCTTCCGCTGCTCTCTTCTACCGCTTTTATCGCGAACGCTTTGACAATGCCGCGGAGTTCGGCTTCACGGGGATGACTCACCGCGCCGCGCAACCCTGGGAAGCCGGCCTGTTTGATGGCGACGAAAACGTTATCGTGGATTTTAAGTTTTCGAGTTCGCCGAAAGTGACGTGGTGGTTCGATCATCACCAGAGCGCGTTTCTCACGCCTGCCGACGCCGAACAATTCCGCAATCATCCGGGGCCGCACATGTTTTACGAGCCGGATTACAAGTCGTGCACCAAGCTCATTGCGACGATCGCCGAAGAAAAATTTGGCTTCGATACCAAGCCGCTCGCAGACTTGATTCATTGGGGCGACATCATCGATGGGGCGCAGTATCCGACGGCGCAATCGGCCGTCGAACTTTCCGAGCCGGCGACACAGCTCGCGTTGGTGATTGAAGCCGCGCCGGAAAACGGCCTGCCGGCACGCATCATTCCCGAGCTGGCCTACTGCCCGCTGAGTGAAATGGTGAAGCTGCCGCTGGTGGCCAAGCATCTTGGGCCGCTTCTCGAACGGCATCGCCGATCGATCGAAATTCTGCGCGAGCGGATCGAAGCGCGCGACGGAGTTATTTTCTTTGACGTCAGCGACATGGATCTCGAGGGCTACAACAAGTTCATTCCCTACTTGCTGCACCCGGAATGCGTTTATTCCGTGAGCGTCAGCGCTTCGGCGGTGCGCGCGAAAGTTTCGCTGGGCACGAACCCGTGGAATCAGGCGGACGCGAACCAGAACCTGGCTTCACTTGCGGAAAAATTCGGCGGCGGCGGCCATCCGCGCGTCTCTGCCATTTCCTTCGAACCGGGAGATCTGCCCCGGGCGCGCGAAGTCGCGCGCGGCCTGGCCGCCACGCTGCGCGGAAAATAGGGCGGCTTTTGCGGGCCGCACCGGTTTTCAGCTGTTCGACAAAATTGTTTGTCCCATGTAAAATTCTAAACTGTAACCCTGGACCGGTAGCTCAATGGTAGAGCAGCTGACTCTTAATCAGCGGGTTGCAGGTTCGAGTCCTGCCCGGTTCACCAATTTTCCAGCCTAACTACTCGGATCAAGAGCGGTGACCTTGCTTCACGGCCAGAGGCGACTTGAGGTGCATCTGGGAACAAGACCGCCAACGCCGAGCACCGGGGAGCGCTGAGAAGAGCGGTGCCTACGGCACCGGGTGTGGGATAGACACCTCACCCCGAGCCGGATTTGGCGGAGCTGGCCCTCCTGAACTTAGGCTGTTAAACTCTGGATGATGAGGTGAATGCAGGTGGCCGGCGTTATCATCAAAGATCTGAATATCCTCGGAGGCGAGCCCGTCTTCCGCGGAACGCGTGTTCCCTTCAAAGTCTTAATTGACTATTTGGAAGGGGGCGACACTTTGGATGAGTTTCTAGAACAGTATCCTAGCGTCAGCCGCGAACTTGCCATTACTGCCATCGAGGAAGCACGGCAGAGTCTTGTTGCACAACTCAAGTGAAAGTTCTGATCGACGAGTGCGCCCCGAAAGCGCTCAAAAAGCACCTGACAAATCATGGCCACGAATGTCTCACTGTCCAGGAAGCAGGCTGGTCTGGAAAGCAGAACGGCGAACTTTTGAGCCTGGCGGAAGCTGCCTTTGATGTATTAGTGACGGTGGACACAAACCTTCGCTACCAGCAAAATCTCGCGGGCCGCCGAATCGCCATTGTGATTCTCTACTCTTCATCCAATCGTCTGGAGCACCTCCGGCAACACTTCCCCGCGTGCGTTTTGGCCATTGAGAAAATCAAGCCCGGGGAGATGGTTCAAATCGGAAGTACCACCTGAGCCCGCGATGGAGACTCGCTCCAGAATCGCGACCTCTTCCGCCTCCGACACTGAAACCGGCCCGTACTACTTGGAACCCAAGTCACACGGAGTTGATCCCTCGGTAGCCCTGGCTAGCTCAGGCGAGGGCGAAGTCTGGCCAAGAACCAGAACAGCGGTCATCAAGAACATCGATCCGAGCATGCAGCGAAGTTCGGTCATCTATTTTCTCCCACAGGGTTACCGCTCACAGTCAGGCCCGAGGTTACAACTGGCTAAAGGCCGTCTTCATGGCGGCGGAGGCGCTGGCGCAAGCCTGGTTGAGCGACTTGGCGCGCAGGGCGGCGTTGAAGGGCTCGGGCTGGATGGGTCCGTCATAGCCGATCTGGACCAGCGAACCCAGGAAGTCCTTCACCGGAATGACGCCTGTGGCGGCAGGCAGCTCGCGGTGGTCATCCCGGTACTCATCCAGCGACAGGCCGATGGGGGCATCGTTCAGGTCCACGGTCAGCACATCTGAGCCGCGCAGCGTCAACAGGTCCTTGTCCGTCTCTTCCGCGTTGAACCAGTGCCAACTATCGAGCTGAATGCCAAGGTTGTTCATACCGATAGCGACGATCAGCTCCTTCATCTCGCTCATGGTGTGTATGAAGGGATGCCGCTGGCTCCGCAAAAGAGTGCTCGGCGCAACATACTCCAAGCCGAGCTTCTGGCCGTGGTCCGCGAGAATCTGCGCGCACTGGCGCAAGCGGCCGGCGTGCTGGCGGAAGTTCTGAGGGTAGGTGAGGTCATTACTGCAAGGGAGAATCCAGGTGCTAACGCGCCACACTCCGGCTCGCTGCAGGATGTCAGCCGTGGCCGGGAGGTTTTTCAGTCCGTCGCTAAATCTCGCTTCATCCTTGCGAAACTCGACCGGCAGACCCGCAGCGCCGAATCTGAGATTCTTCGCCCGCAAGTCGTCAAGGAGCCGCTTGAGCCCATCATCGCCCAGCGAAGCGAAGTGGTTCGGATCAGGATCCAGGCCTTCGAAACCGTGCTTGACGGTGAGTTCGAGCGACTCCGGGAAAGTGGCTTGGAAACCAAGGCGTCCGAGGCTCAGAATCGCATAGAACTTGCGCCGTGGGATCTCCGCGGGCGCGGCAGCGCCAGCGAGTATGCGCGGGGTTGGCAGCGCTGCAACGCTTGCCGCGGCTCCGACGGAGAGGAGCTGGCGTCGAGTGAGCTGGTTGGTCATAAGTCGGCTCCAGGCCGTGCAGTGTAGCACCTGTGGCGTCGGGCGCGTCGAGATCGGTGCGACAAAGAAGAGCCGGTATTCACCAGAACGCAGACGAAGCTCTTCGCTTGCTTGGGGATTTAAGGTCGCGCGCGCCTGGCAGCATTGACAGCTAGCTGCTCGTTTGCAGGTATTCACCCTATTAGACCCTAGGGTACAATCCGGTCCTAGAAGACGGTTCTCGCCGGATTGACGTCCTAACCCTTACACCCCGTAATGATCAGCGACACCAAGTTGAAGGAATAAGGCTGCGGGCAGCTCTGCGTAGCTGACTCGCTAGGGGGAGAAATGGGAGTGAAATACGATGTTGGAGGCGTCTCTTCCGAGAAAGAGAGACAGACCTTCCCGGCGGCTAAGAATCCGCGCCGGAGCGAGCGAATTCTTATCAATTTAACGATTTCCGTTTCGGGAAAAGCTGAAAAAACTCAAAAATTTTTCAAAGAAGGAAGCACACTAAGTGTCAGCCGCTACGGCGCGACGATCGCGGTGGATTTGGATTTTCGCGCCGGCCAGAACATCATCATTCAATGCGTCAATGGCAATGAACAGGCAGAGGCCGAAGTAGTGGAGAGAATTAAGGACCAACCCCAAGGCCGCGTTTACGTCATCAAACTCCTGGAACCCGCTGACACTTTGTGGGGCATCACGTTTCCCCCGTTTGTTGAATCACAGAAGGCGGTCGTACGCGTCCTGCTCCGCTGTATTACATGCCGGCAACTCGAAGTGGCGTACTTGAACGATTTCGACACGAAGGGCTTTGTGGCGCACTGCAGTCTTGCACGCTTCTGCTTCAAATGCCGCAACTGGACCACCTGGAGTCGGCCCTATGGCGAGATGCTTACGGCGCCGAGTTCCCCGCTCCGATCGGATAGTCAGGGGCAGAATTCGGGGGCTGTGTTGGAGCTCGACGATCACGACAAGCGTTCCCATGGGCGCGTTCGGCTGGAAGCGGTTGGGTGCATTCGCCATCCACCTCTTGGCGACGAAATCGTGCTCGTCATGGACCTCGCGCCCGGAGGCGTCAGATTCTGCAGCGCCAACAAGTACGCGGAAGGCTCCCACGTCGAATTAGCTACACCCTACTCCTCGAAAGCGCCGAATATCTTTGCGCCGGCACGCATCGTCAGCTACAAAAAGTGCCTCGAGAACGCGCTTACAGAATACGGTCTAGCGTACATCGTGTGAAAACCCGGAGAAAGAGTTTCGCCCCAGAGCGGCGTCGAATACGCCGCTCTTCTCCAGCGCTCCGGGCGCTCTAGGGTGAAGAAGGGCCATGTCACCCATTAGAGAATGTTGCAGACTAACCTGCTGTTGGTTGCAAACGCTTTGACAGAATTGGGCGGTGCACTTAAACTGACGGCATGGAGATAAATCTTTCGCCAGAGCTGCAAGCCAAGCTTGACCGTATTGCCTTGCAACAGGGACGCGACACTGAATCGCTGGTGCATGAAGCAGTCGAGCGTTTGGTGGGATACGACCAATGGTTTGTCCGCCAAGTCGAAAAAGGCTTGGCGCAAGTCGAAAGTGGTCAAGTGCTGGAACATGAGGAAGTTGCCGCGCGCATGGAAAAGCTGATTACCCAAAAACAGCGCCGGGTCTGATGCAACTTCGCTGGACCTCGGCAGCGGCAGAGGACTTAGAAAACATCGCGAATTATCTCTTCGAAAGAACACCCGAAAATGCAGCGCGCTTGATACGCGAAATCTGCGACGCGCCCTCCGCCCTGAAGAGTTTTCCAAACCGTGGACGTGCAGGCAAGAAAGAGGGCACGCGCGAATTGGTGATACTCTCCCTGCCGTACATCATCGTCTATCATGTCAGGGGCGATGCCGTGCATATCGTGCGCATCCTTCACAGTTCGCAGGACTGGCCATGATGAGTGGCGCGCGATCAACAAACTGACGGCATCTATGATCCAACTGCGGGAAGTGTGTTTACAGGGCGGATGAAACCGACGTGCCGGCGGCGGCGAAGACGGGGGACATTTCTGATTCCGCGAAGGAGAGGAAGGACCTGACGACAACAGGGTCGAACTGCGTGCCGCTGGCGTCGTTGAGCCGGCGTACCGCTTCCTGGTATGGCAGGCCTTTGCGATAGGGACGAGAAGAAACCATGGCATCGAAAGCATCGATGACGCAGACGATCCGTGAAACTACGGGAATTTCAGCGCCTTGAAGTCCCGCCGGATATCCCTTTCCATCGAAAGATTCGTGATGATGCAGGATGTCAAGGGCCGCGCGTTCGAAACCCGGGAGCATGCGCAGCACAGCCCAGCCGTACTCGGCGTGTTTTTTCATGAGCGCGTATTCTTGCGGGTCGAGACTCTCAGGCTTGCGGAGGATGGAATCCGGGATGCCTACTTTACCGATGTCATGCAGGAGCGCGGCAACTTCGAGATTCTGAAGTTCGGCTTCTTCCAGGCCCAGTTCCTGTCCGACGCGCATACCCCATTCCGCCAGCCGGGTGCTGTGCACGCCCGTGTTGAGATCTTTCAAGTCAAGGAGCTGGTTGAACGCACAGATGACCGAAGTGCGAAGAGCGGAAGTCTGTTCTTCGAGTTGCTTGACGCGGAGAGACTCCAGCGCCGCGAAGGAAGAGGAACCTTCCACGGGCGCCGGAATGTGGTCGTTCGACATCGCAGCTACCAGCATAAAAGGAAGCAGGAGCCAGAGCCGGAACCGGATGTTGAGCCGGAGTTATTTATCCAGGCGGAGACAGCTTGATACGCATCCAGACGGCCGTGATTGAGATCCGGAGTGAGCTTGATCGCATGGGACAGCGAGTTCGATGCCTGATTCTGATTTAGCGAGGACTTCGCACTGAGCATCAGAGACACGGTGCCAGCGACAATCGGCGAACTAAACGAGGTGCCAGAAGCACTTCCATATGTACCGCCGGGGAAGGTGCTGATGATATTTTCGCCAGGCGCAGCAATCAAGACATCCGTTGCACCAAAATTCGAAAAAGATGAGCGACTGTCCCAATTCGTCGTCGAGGCAATGCCAACGACACCGCGGGATAAACCGGCGCGCTGGTGCTTTCGTTTCCGGCGGCGGCGACGAGAACGACGCCCGCTTTGTTGGCGTAGGAAGCTGCCTGAGTGAGCGACGGCGAAGAAGAGGTGAGATCGAAGCTCATATTCACGACGTTGGCGTGGTGCTGCACGGCGTAGTAGAGTGCGGCAACGATATTCGAAAGATAGCCCGTGCCGTTCGAAGAGAAGGCCTTGAGCGGAAGGATCTTAGCGTTGGGCGCAACCAGGTGGACAAGCCCAGTGGTCATCGTACCGTGGCCAAATGCGGAGTACGGTCCGCCATCGAGTACCGCGGCGGTGGACTGGTCGAGGACCGCGGCCGTGGACTGTTGCACATAACCGGGCTGCTGATTCTGAGTGTTGGTGTCGACATAGCCGCTTTGCAAACCGCTCACATCGAGCCATTCGGAGGCGCCTGGCTGGTTCCGCGTAAAGTCATAGCCGGGGAGCAGGACGGGGTAGAGAACGGGATGATTGACGTCTACACCCGTATCAATTACGGCAACGATTCCTGTACCGCTGATGCGAAAGCCGTTCTGCGCATCCACGAGACGAATAATATGTGTTGCCGGCTGGGTCGCGTAACCGTGCCAAACGATGGTGCCGTAGTAATTCACAAGGGTCTTGTCGTAGAGACCAGAGGGGAAGCTGCCGAGCGGCGGTTGTGGGATGGGCAGGAGGTGGTCGACCTCAACGCTCACGATCCCCAGCAAGGATTCCACGAGCGTCAGGCCACCGTTCACAAGGTCTGCGAGGAAGTTATTGGAGGAGGTCACGAGAAAGTTCTGGCCGACCGGGCCGTCCAGGCCACCCTGGACCTGACATTGCAGGAGATTGCAAAGATTCAGGACGGAGGACAGGCCGCCCGTCGTGCGGACAATGTAACGGTTTTGCGCTGCTGCCGGCTTCGAAAAAGCAAGCATCAGGGTAATCATCGCGACGAGTAAGGTGAGCCTGCGTGTCATAGTTTAAACCCTTCGAAGGGTTCTCCTGAAAGTGAATTGACCGGTATGGGCGCGATTGACTGCCCTTCAAGTCTTGCTGGGCAGATCTTCCGGGCCAATAGTACGTATGGGTCTTCCTGTCTAAACAAAATTGCCAGCGGTCTTGGTACTTTCGTACCGGGGCGGCGATGAGCGGCAACTGCATGAATGGATGGCCATTCATTGCCCATCTCCAGGCAGACTACCGAGCGCATCCCGGAGCGAAATCACGATTGGCTGGCTCCCGGGGCT
>WNFJ01303966.1_pt2 | contig 18166 bp, 20 predicted proteins | sample 5400461 | NCBI WGS metagenome assembly WNFJ01 (sample SAMN13153349, study PRJNA577476) | soil metagenome | isolation source: 115 cm saprolite on Douglas fir-dominated hillslope | place: USA:California | collected 2013-09-17 | reverse complement strand
CTGCCAACTTACTGTTCTTCTGATGCAAGTTCACCATCAGATTGCCATACACATATCCCAGGCGCACCATTGCTCCAGTCGAAAGCATGTTCAGCACCATCTTTTCCGCAGTGCCCGCCTTCATGCGCGTGGAGCCGGTCACTACCTCAGGTCCAGTCTCGACCACAATCGCCAGGTCTGCCGCCCCTTCAAGAGATGTTCCAGCGTTGCAGGTGAGCGCAACAGTCTTCGCCCCGGCGCGCCGTGCCGCTTCGACGGCGGCGATGGTGAACGGAGTGCGTCCACTTGCAGCGATACCAACCACGACATCTTCCTTGCCCGGCCGTTTCTTGCGAATCTCTTGCGTCCCCAGCTTCGGCGAGTCCTCGTCCGCTTCAACCGATGCGCCGAGCGCTCTAAGGCCTCCTGCCATCACGAACTGGACCATCTTCGGATCAGTGCCAAAGGTTGGAGGACACTCCGCGGCGTCCAGCGCAGCAATCCTTCCGCTGGTGCCGGTTCCGACGAAGATCAACCTGCCACCGCCCGCCAGTGATTCTGCAATCCAGTCAATTGCCTGCGCGATCTGCGGCAATGCCCGCTCAACGGCCGATGCGATCTTAGCGTCTTCGGAATTGATGATCCGCGCAATCTCAAGCGCCGACTTCGTATCCAGGTCTGTGGAAGCAGGATTTGGCTGCTCGGTGGCTAGATGATCCAACTCCGAGCCTCGTCGTTTCCTCATCGGGCCACCCCGAGCGCTTCCACGACCGCGTCATGAAAACGTGGACGAACTGTCTTGATTGCATGATTCGAGCAATCCGGCCAGGTGCGGTTGGTCAGCAGGGTGACCGAGAGCTGGCGTTCGGGATCAATCCACAGCGAAGTTCCGGTGTAACCGAGATGCCCGAAAGATGAAGGCGAAAAGTAGTTGCCCGACTGCGAAGGGGACGACGGCGTGTCCCACCCCAAGGCCCGCGAAGGGCGGGGGGGAGAAGTCTCTCTCCGCGTGAACAGCGCCAGCGTTTCTGGACGTATGATCGGTGCTCCGCCACTGAGCATGGCGTGCGCAAACACCGCGAGGTCCCCCGCGGTCGAAAAAACGCCCGCATGGCCGGCAACGCCTCCCATCACACTGGCGTTTTCATCCTGCACTTCGCCCTGAATGATTCGCTTACGAAATGTTTGGTCGTCGGCGGCCGGTGGAATCTGAGACTTCCAGGCAGCAGGAGGGCGGAACGCAGTATGCAGCATGCCCAACGGCCCTAAAACTTCACGCTGACAAAAGCGGTCGAGAGGTTCTTCGGCAATCCGCTCAAGAGCAAGTCCGACCAGGATGAACCCAATGTCGCTGTACTCGGCATGCGATCCCGGATCGTTTTTCAGCGGAACAGAAAATGCTTCCCGAAGGAGAGCGTCTTTCGTGGTCGCGCGTAGATAGAGCTTTTCGTAGGCCGGCAAGCCGGAACTATGTGCGAGCAGCATGCGGAATGTAATTTCTCGGCGGCGCGTGTCCTCACCAGCAATTTCCGGCAGCACTCCGACAACCAGGGCATCCAAATCGAGCAAGCCGCGCTCATACAAAATCATTGCCATGCTGGTGGTGGCAACAACTTTCGAGACGGAGGCCAGATCGAAGATGCTCTCCACATCAACCCGTTGAGAGCTTTCGTCATAAGTAAAGCGCCCAAGAGCCTTCAACGCGACGAGTCTTCCGCAATGAGTAACCGCAACGGATGCCCCCGGAAACGCACGGTCGGCAATTGCACGTTGTAGTACCTCGAAGGCTTGTGAAAAAAGTTCATCCTGTTCGGTCCATGCTGCCGCCGGGAATTGCCATTGGTTTCTGATGGAGGCTTCCAAGTCTCGCAGTTGGCTTTATAACAAACTTCGTAGCCAGGGTAAACCCAACCGACATCACATGCGATGAACCCCCTCACGAGTGAGGACACCCGAATTTGGCCATTCGTGGCCATCGGCCTTCTCCTCACTGCTCCCTGTACCTTGGTGATCTGTTCTTGCGCGCAGTGCAGACTTAGACTCCGTTCAGCCGCTTCTTACGAGCAAGCAAATTCACTTGCAGCTAGAAACTATCCCAAGCCAAAAGGCAGGCTTGACAATAACCACGGTCGCGGTGTGTTCCCTGCAGCGCCACGGCCACATTCTGGCCTACTCTAAGGAGCGAAAAAATGTCCATGCGAAAGATGCTACTTGTTGTCGGAATGGCACTTCTGTGTACGACCGTCGGGTTCGCGCAGGCTAGCGGGAGCTTCAATTATGGAAGCGGGCAAACCGCGTGCGTACTGAACAATAACAATACCGGCACCATCACCGGCGGACAACAATGCGCCAGCAGTATAGCCTTCTCCCCTACTGGCACAGGGGTCTGCGGTGGTGTTGATGCGAATGGCAACCCTAACACTCCCTGTACCTGCATCGGGAGCGTCACCACGGGAATAAAGACCAGTAGTGGCAACGGCAACGTATTCGTTATCAGGCCTTCGGCTGTGGTTGGCCTTTTGACGGACGTCACGGTGTCAAAGAACAGCACCAGCAGCACAGGAAGCAGTTCCGCCTTAGCTGGGGTGGATTTTGCGGTGTCGGTCCTGCCGAAGAGCGGTCAGCCGAAACCCACTGTCACGCCGAATTACCCCCTCACTTACGACGCACGTTTCATCCAGCTCAGCACCAACCTGTTTAACCTGCTCGGCACAACGTGCACCACCACCACCGGCTGCTTCATTACCTTTAACGAGAGCACGGTTTCCGCCCACAGCTTCGACTGGGTAGCTTCAAATCTGGCATCTGGTAATTACGAGGTCCAGGTCGGGTGGACTTCCTCACTCGGGGATTTTGGGATAGCCAACTCGATGACTTGCGTTGGCCCGGTCAACCTCACAGTGCAACAGAACAAGATCTTTAGCCCGAGCGCCGGGCTCTCTTTCTAACGGCGCTCACACCTTGCACATCAGGCCTCAAGCCAGTTCCGCTGGAGGCCTGAGTTCAAGTTTCACGGGAACAGCGGTAAGCTGGTGCATTTTTCCTTCATGCCGCGAACATACTCATAACAGGGAGAATTTTAAGATGCGTTCGTGTTTGCGGCACTTTTCGTTTTGCGTTTTCGCAACCTTGCTTTGCGCAGGTTTTTCCCTCGGGGCCAATCTAGAGGACGCCAAGCGTGCCTATCACCAAAGAGATTACCCTACCGCAGTCAAAGAATTTACAGATCTGGCGGAGCAAGGCAATTGGGAGGCCCAGCTGATTCTTGGCAAGATGTACATGCTAGGCCAGGGGGTCGCCATGGATTCCGACCTGGCAATCAAGTGGTTCAAGGCAGCTGCCGTGCAGGGCGACTCGGAGGCGCAATTCTTCGTGGGCTCCTTGTACCTGTTGCCCCAAAAGGACGTCGGCGAAGGCCTGAAGTGGCTACGCCTATCTGCTGATCAGGGAGAGCAGGATGCCCAGTTACTTCTGGGGAAGGCGTACATGAAGGGTGACAAGGTACTTCCGCGCGATCCGATTCAGGGTGAAATGTGGCTCCGGTTGGCCGCCAAGGACAATAAGGAGTTCTATCAAGACGCGCTCCATGAAGCGGAAAGGCAAATGACTGCGGACCAGATTGCTAAGGGCAAAGAGCTGGCAGATGTTTGGAAACCCAGCAGCACGCCAAGTTCTGGCCCGCAACAAAATAGATAGATCCACAAAACGCCATCGGGAAAAACCGCCTCAATCCTTCTTGCATAGGGTGGTACATGGTCTGTAGTTCTTGAGCAATGGCACCGTCATTGTTGTAAATTCATCCCATCGGTCCGCGCATTACAAATTCGGTGAGGCTCGGCGCCATTCTCTTGGCGCTGGTTGTTTTGTGCGACTTTTCGGCAGCGCAGGAAACCCAGTCACCGAATCTTGGCGTTCTCGATTCCATTCTTCAAACCTCGATCCAGAACCATGAAATCCCTGGCGCAGTCTTGCTGGTCGGCCATGACGGACACGTGATTTATCGCAAAGCGTTTGGCGACCGCTCGCTCGAACCCACCAGGGCCCCGATGACCGTGGATACGATCTTCGACATCGCATCGCTGACAAAAGTTGTCGCTACCACCATCGCGGTAATGCAGCTTGTGGATGGAGGGAAAGTCCGGCTGAATGATCCGGTCGTGAAGTACATCCCAGAATTCGGGCAAAATGGGAAGTCGGACATCACGGTGCGGGATCTTCTGACGCACTACTCTGGCCTTCCGCCAGACCTTGACTTGAGCCATCCTTGGGCAGGACGCGATGTCGGATACAACATGGCTTTTGCGGCCACGCCGATTTCGCCACCCGAAACGAGATTCGTCTATAGCGATATCAATTTCGTCGTGCTGGGTGCTCTGATCGAGCGAGTAAGCGGAGTTTCGCTTGAGTCTTATTGCGCGCAGAATGTTTTTGCTCCGCTTGGGATGTCACACACACGTTTTCGTCCGCCGGCTGAGTGGCTGCCGCAAATTGCTCCTACCGAATACGACGAACGTAGGCAGATGCTTCATGGAATGGTGCACGACCCAACCTCTCGCCGAATGGGAGGAGTCGCTGGACACGCGGGCGTCTTTTCGACAGCCGATGATCTCGCGAAGTTTGCCCAAGCCTTGCTCGATGGAGGCCCAGTTCTGTCGCCGCTTGCGATCGTGAAGATGACGACTCCGCAACAGCCTCCCACGTCAACAGCCCTGCGCGGGTTTGGCTGGGATATAGACTCGCCGTTCTCGTCGAACCGTGGAGAGCTGCTACCGGTCGGATCGTTCGGCCACACCGGATTTACCGGCACTTCGCTTTGGATTGATCCCACGACGCACACATACATCGTCCTTTTGACCAATGCGGTCCATCCGCGTGGGAAGGGATCGGCAATCTCGTTGCGCGCCAAAGTCGCGACCGCAGTTGCAGCCGCCATTCCGCTGACTGTACACGAACAGGAGGCTCTGCGCTGGAAGAGCATTACCGGCTACAACGAAGCCATGACCGCCGAACATCACCTCGCCGGCCGCAACGGCTCGGTGCGTACGGGTATCGACGTCTTGGAGTCGCAGGGTTTTGCTCCGCTGCAGGGCAAGCGCATTGGTCTGCTCACCAATCAGACCGGAGTGGATTCAGCCGGCCATCGCACTATTGACGTGCTCGCACATGCTCCCGGCGTTCAGTTGACTGCCATCTTCAGCCCTGAGCATGGCGTCGAAGGAGCGCTCGATACTACGAAGATCGGAAACTCCCGCGATGCCGCAACCGGCGTTTCGGTGTACAGCGTGTACGGCGGCACCGATGAATCCCGACGTCCACAGCCGGATGCGCTCAAGCAGCTGGACGCCGTGGTCATTGATCTCCAAGATGCCGGAGTTCGCTTCTACACTTACGAAACCACTGTCGGATATTTTCTCGAAGCCGCCGCCAAGGCAGGGATCGGTGTCATCGTCCTCGACCGCCCGAATCCTATCAACGGAGCTTTTGTCCAAGGCCCTCTCTCAGAGCCGGGGCGCGAGAACTTTACCAACTACGGTCCGGTTCCGGTCCGGCACGGCATGACGCTCGGCGAGCTGGCACAAATGTTCAACGCCGAGCACAACCTTCACGCCAAGCTGAGTGTGATTGCCATGCAAGGCTGGATGCGCGGCGACTGGTACGACTCAACCAGTCTGGAGTGGACGAATCCTTCTCCCAATCTGCGCAGCCTGACCGAGGCCACCTTTTATCCCGGAGTGGCTCTGGTGGAGGGTACAAACGTGTCAGTCGGCCGCGGCACCGACACGCCGTTCGAGGTGCTCGGCGCTCCGTGGATCAACGCGCGTGAGCTGTCGCAGTATTTGAATACCCGCCAGATTCCCGGAGTCCGTCTTGTCCCGGTGACGTTTACGCCCTTCTCGAGCAACTTTGCCGGGCAACTCTGTCACGGGGTGAACCTGGTGTTGACCGACCGCGACCTGCTCGACGGCCCCGAACTGGGGATCGAACTCGCGTCGGCGCTGCTCAAGCTTTACCCAGAACAGTTCCACACCGAGAAGATGATGGACATCCTGGCCAACCAGACCGTGTACAACGCAATCGCCAAAGGCGAAGACCCGCGCCGCATCGCGCTCGATTGGCAGGACGACCTGCTTAAGTTCCAACCAGTTCGCCAGAAATATCTGCTCTACAAGTGATGGACAGTACAATCCTGTTGCCTCAGCGCAATTCCCGCTAAAATAGGTAAATTCCGTACGGAGTAGTTCACTTCCATGAAGCTTAGCAATCTCAAGAATCCCGTGGCGAGCCCCTTTTATCGTTGTGCCGGACCCAACTGCGGAATTCTCAAGCAAAGCTCCGATCGCTGGTGGTTGATGTGGACTTCCAGCGAACAGTTCGACCAGCCGGCGCTTTACCTGTGCGCCTGGGACGAAGACGTCGCCAACCGCGAAGGTACGCTTCACGTGTGTGGAGAGCTTTGCGCTCAAAAATTGCAATCTCAGTTCATGGGGAACATCCGGGAAAGTTTGCTTCGAAGGGTGAGTGGGGGAAGATAGCCCGGACCTTTCACCAGAGCCTGCGAAAGCGCGTGGTGGAGATCAGAAGCCATGAAAATATTGTGCGGCATGCTCCTCGCCATTTTGATCAGCGGCACAACGTGTATTGGACAAACTCCAACGCAGGACTCTAAGGCAACACCAGTTGCTGGAAAGATCGGAGAAGTCCTCTCGTGGCTCCCGGCGGATACAGAGACCCTAACGGTGGCCCGCGGGCCGTTTGCGATGCCACGTCTTACGGAAGAGCAGCAAACAAAGGACCGCGAACTCACGCGCGCAGAACTCACCGAAGATCTCCAAAGTCTACCTCTCGCGTTGTTCGGATTTAACCACGACATCCTGGCGAAGCGCCTCCTGGACCGACAAGTTACAGTCGCTATTGAGGGTGCGCGCCATTTTCGGTCTCCTGCCGCATTGGGCGAGATGCCGTTTGAAGGCTGCGTCATAGCGATCTTTGCGGATGATGTAAGTGGCATCAGTGCTTCGTTCATCAAAGAGTCTGCGAAACTTTCAGTCCGAGAAGAAACGATCGAAGGGAAGAATGTTACCGTGTTTCAGGAAAAGCTAGAGACTGATGTTTGGACAACCTACGTGGCCTTCCCGAGTAAGAACATGGTTCTTGCGGCCAGCAACCGCGACTATATTCAGGAGATTCTCGCAAGGATGCAAGGCAAAAGCGGAAAACGCGCGCTCCCGGACAACCTACCCGAATGGAAATATGTAGACCTCAGCGCACCGATTTGGGCCATACGGCATTTCGACCAGAGTCAGCAGGACGTTGACCCGTCCTCACCATTTGGAGGTCAAAAGTCTGCAAATTTCCCGGACGAGCAAGCAATTGGCCTCGTCTTTAGGCTTGATGCAAATACCGGAACGTCCGCAACCATTACCCATCTTTCGAGGAATAAAGGGACTCTCGACCTCTGGAAGCACGGTCCTCGCTCGATGGAATCCGAGCCAGCAGCAAAAGATTGGGGCACGAGCTATCGAGAAGTATCAACAGGAGTTGTGGAGGCCCGCTACAATCTTAAGCGACTGGAATCAGCAGATCTGTTTATGTTCATTCTCATGGGAGAGCTGGGGCACGCAGTCTATCTTTAGCCTGATTCCCGGTGCGGTAAAGGTGTCGGCAACTGGAACACATCGCAGAGACTTATGGAAATGACCCCGCAGACGATTCAGGGTGGCAAAACTTTCCGAAGACAACTTGCATCGTACTTTCATTACGGGCATTTTCCTGTCATCCTATGGGCTAGCAAAGGAGGTTCCTATGCGCCTTCTGATCATGTTGGTGTTGCTAAGCGGGTTCGTAGCTGCTCAAGAGGCCATTAAGCCCGACTCGACGCCCGCCCTCGCGCCGGCCGCCTCGCACGTCGCGGCCAATGAAGTCACCATTCCCGAGGGAACTCGGATTCCGGTGATGCTCAAGAATGCCGTCTCCACCAAGAGCAGCCGGGTGGGCGACCCGATCTATGCCCAAAGTACGTTTCCGGTCGTGGTCAACGACCACATCGTGGTGCCTGCCGGAACCTACGTGCAGGGAAAAATCAGCCAGATCAAGCCTGCCGGGCGGCTGAAGGGCCGCGCCGAAGTGCTGGTTCACTTCACTACTTTGATCTATCCCAGCGGCTACACCGTCATTCTGCCCGGCGCCATAGAAGATGCTCCGGGAGTGGACAAATCTCACGTGAAAGACAAGGAAGGCACCATCCAGGGCGACAGCGACAAAGCCAAGACCGCCGGAACCATCGCTGGTCCTGCCGCCGAGGGAGGACTGATCGGCGCAGTCACCCACGGTGGTGAAGGAGCCTTAATCGGAGCCGGCATTGGCGGCGCGGTCGGGACTGCGATTGCCGCGCTCAGCCACGGCAACGAAGTGCGGATGGGGCCGGGAACGACTCTTGAAGTCGTCCTGCAACGCGATGTGCCCGTGGATGAGCACCGGATCAGGGCCAGGCCGTTCGACCGCGACCGGGATTGACGGCGGTCTTCAGATTCTGGATTTTCTTCCCGTCCTGACTGGAGGCTGGAGGGCTAGGCGAAGATTTCCGGGTCCAACTCCGAGAAGAATGCCTTGTGCAGACGCTGCACTACGCTCGGCACCAGCTCCTCATCAATTACAAAAGTCAGATTGATTTCCGAAGCGCCCTGCGAAATCATGCGGATTTTTACGTCTGAAAGTTCTCCAAAAACCTGTCCGGCGATGCCCGGAATTTCGCGCAAATTCTCTCCCACCAGGCAGACGATAGCTTTGCGGCCCTCGTATTTCACGTCGGCAAGTCGGGCCAGGTCGGCAGCGAGCGCCGGGATGGATTCGTTGGAATCCACGGTGAGCGAGACACTGACTTCCGAAGTCGAGACCACATCCACCGGAATGCGATGACGATCAAACGCTTCAAAGATAGCCTTCAGGAAGCCATGCGCCAACAACATTCGCGGTGCGGCGACATCCACGATGGTGATTCGCTTCTTGGCGGCAATAGCCTTGAAGAAATTCTTGCAATGCGGCGCGCGCGCCGCAATACGCGTCCCTTCACACGCAGGGTTTCGCGAGTTCAGGATATAGACCGGAATATTCTTCTGGATGGCCGGAAGTACCGTCGCCGGGTGCAGAACTTTGGCCCCAAAGTAGGCAAGCTCGGCAGCTTCGTCGAAGCTGATTACTTTGATGCGGCGAGCAGCGGGACAGAGATTAGGGTCGGTGGTCATCATTCCGTCCACGTCGGTCCAGATTTCGATCTTTTCCGCGCCCAGCCCCGCGCCCACAATGGCTGCAGAAAAGTCAGATCCGCCGCGGCCAATCGTCGTTGTGATCCCCGTCCGCGTTGCGCCAATGAATCCGCCCATGACTGGCACTCGCCCTTGTTCAAGCAGCGGCTGCAGCAGGTCGCGGATTTTTGTACTCGTGTCATCGAAAAGAGGGGTGGCGCGAGTGAAGGCATCATCGGTAACGATGCACTCGCGCGAATCCACCAAAGTAGATTCAATGCCGTGCGCCGAGAAAGCTGCTGTCACTAGTTTGCTGGAAAGTACTTCGCCAAAGGCCGCAACGTGGTCCGTGGTCCGTGGGGTAAGTTCACCGACAGCCGAAATACCGCGCAGCAGTTCTTCCAGTTCCTCAAATTCACTGCCGAGATCGCTGTGAAACTGGGTAAAAAGCGCCGTGCCCAGTAGCTCGCCGGCAGTGTTGTAATGACGTTCGCGAAGCTCGCGGGCGAGAGTCAGAGCTGTCTTACGATCACCGGACCCCGCGGCGCGCGCCATCTGCAGCAACTGGTCCGTGACCCGCGCCATCGCGCTGACTACCACAACCGGCGCTTGCGATCGCCTTTCGCGAACGATGGCGGCTACGCGGCCAATCGCCTGGGCGTCACCTACTGAGGTGCCGCCGAACTTCATTACGATGCAGCTGTTAGCCATTCGCTCTTAGCTTATAGCTTAAATCGTCGTCAGGAGTTTACGGCTGAGAGCCATCTCAGACATTCATGCGCAGCTATTGCGGCTGGTTCCAGGCTTGCAGGCGTGGCCACCAACGCCTTACGTTCTGGCAATACTCGATGTAGTCCGCCCCGAATTTTTTGCGCAACGTCGGCTCTTCGTAGAAGACCACAAACAGATGTATGCCGAGGGCAACCGCCGCCAGGGAAGCAATCGCCACCGGGTTGGGGTGTCCGAACACGATCCACAGACCGATCCACCCGGCGGCAAAGCCCACATACATTGGGTTCCGCACATAGCGATAGAAACCCACGACTACCAGGTTTTTCGGCGGAGCAATTGGTGCCGGCGTGCCTTGTCCCGTCCACCCGAAATCCCAAACGCAGCGCAGGGCAACTGCGAATCCCAAGACCGACGGAACTGCCGCCAGCCATCGCCAACGTGCCGCGCCCGCGGTTTCCACGCGGAATCCGAGCCACTGTGGCAGCAGCCAGAACCATAAGCTGAAGAATGCCGCGCCCACGATTAGTGACGCTACCGTCGCCGGCCATCGCTGCCCGCCAGAAACCACCGGAGCGCTCCCCGACCGTTCGTCCGTCATAGGCTCCTCCTGTCGCGCACAGTTGTTCCCAACCGCTGGCGCGGAGAGATTTACCCCAAATATCCCTGGTCCTTCAGCAACTCAGCATTTAGCAGCGCAGCGCCGGCGGCGCCGCGAATGGTATTGTGCGACAACACTGTGAACTTCCAGTCCAGCACGCCGCAAGGGCGCAGACGCCCCACTGTGGTCGTCATGCCATTCCCGGATTCAACGTCAAGCCGCGGTTGCGGCCGGTCTTTCGAATCCACATATTGGACTGGAATTGCAGGAGCGCTGGGAAGGCTGCGCTCTTGGGGCAGACTGCGAAACTCGGCCCAGGCTTCCAGAATCTCGTCAGCTTCGGCTTTGTTCTTGAACTTCAACGACACCGATTCAGTGTGGCCATCCTCGACCGCTACGCGATTGCATTGCGCGCTCATCTTGAAAGGGGCGGGAATAATTCCCGCGCCATTCAGCGTGCCCAGAAGCTTTTGCGTCTCCTCTTCCATCTTTTCTTCTTCGTTGGGGATGTAAGGGATCACGTTGCCGAGAATGTCGAGCGAGGCGACCCCCGGATAGCCAGCTCCGCTCACCGCCTGCATCGTCACTGCCATCACTGCTTCAATTTGAAAGCGCCGGTGCAGCGGCGCCAAGGCGAGCACCAGTCCAATCGCGGAGCAGTTGGGATTGGTAACCACAAAGCCGCCATTCTTGCGCCGCCAACTCTGGCATTCGATCAGCTTAATGTGATCGGGATTTACCTCAGGAATGACGAGAGGCACGTCCTTCATCATGCGCAGAGCGCTGGAGTTGGTGATGACGCAACACCCGGCTTCCGCCAAGCGAGGCTCGAGTTCTTTGGCAATTGAAGAGTCCAGAGCTGCGAAGATCACATGAGGCGCGTCTTCGGGCGCGGCCGGCGAGACCCGCATCTTCGCAATCGACGCCGGGATCGGAGTCTTCAGGCGCCAGCGCGCTGCGTCCGCATATTCTTTTCCTTCCGAGCGGTCGGACGCGGCCAGCCAGACCGCCTCGAACCAGGGATGGTGCTCCAGCATCTGGATAAACCGCTGTCCGACGATGCCCGTGGCACCCAGAATTCCTACAGGGATTTTGCTTGGCATAAGGAGTTAGGTGAAATTTTACAATAACGGATGAAGGTTTACTTTCGCGGCGTAGTTTCAGTCAGGAATGAGTATTCATTGAGCGGCCCAAAGCGCCGTTTCTCCGCATACATGCGCCAGCGTCTCCAAACGATGCGAAGACTGGCCATGACTGGAATCGAAAGGTAGACTCCAAGCACTCCGGCGATTTCGCCGCCTGCCAGTACTCCGAAAATGGCGCCCAGAGGATGTAATTCCATGCTCTTGCCCATGATACGGGGAGAGACCACGTAATCCTGCAACAGCCTCCAGGAAATCAGAAACGCGAGCGCGATCAGCCAATGGGTATAGCCAGTCAGGAGCGCGACGCTAAGGATCAAAACCGCGGCAACCAGTGGTCCCACTACCGGAATGAATTCCAGGAGTCCGCCGGCAGTGCCCAGCATCAGGGTGTATTGCGCGCCGGTGATCCAAAGAAACAAGCAATACGCGATCCACGAGAGGGCAGCGAGGGTGATCTGAGCGCGAATGAATTGTGCCAACATCTGATTCATATCGCTGAGCACGCCTTGCAGAAATTCGCGTTGCGGCTTGGTGTGGACGAACGAGAGTGCGACTTGGCTGAACACGCGTCCATCTTTCAGAAAGAAGGCGGCCAAAATGGGGACCACGATCAGCAACCAGGACTGCTGCGCGGCCTCGGCCACTCGCAGTCCAGCTCGCTGTGCCAGGCTCAGCAGATCTCCGCGATGGGAACTCAAAAAGTTGCTTAACTCGCGGCGGGTGGCCACACTCAGCCCGTGTTGGGCGCCAATTTGTTCCGCGATCTGGCCGCTCCCAACTTTTTCAAGGAGTGCAGGAAGAGACCCGGTCAGAATCTGGGCCTCATGGCCGATTCTGGGGCCCACAAAAAAGAAAAATGTCCCCAGAAAAGTCACGATCAGCAGATAGATAACTGCGATGGATCGGCCCCGCCCCTTGGTCCACTTTTCCACTCGGGAGACTGCGGGATCGACTAGATACGCGAAAAACACCGCAAACAGAAAGGCAATCAAAGTTCGCCGCGCCACGTAAAGAAATCCCAAACCGGCGGCAAATACCAGCACCGTGAACAACACCCGCGCCGTGCGTCCGTCGATTAGCGCCATAGAGTTATTCGATCGCGCGCCACAGCTTGCCGCGCAGGTTCCACATTAATCCCGAAGCACTTCAGTTCCCCCATCAGCCAGCAATCGGACCAGTTTGAATTGGCCGTCAAGCCAAAACGTCCAATCCCCGTTTTCCGACCGCAGAACGAAGCGAGTCAACCCCTGTTCCGAGCCATGTATCGCGAGTTTTTCCTCGCCCGAGAATTCAACGCTTACAGCCATCGAACTACGCATGTGCGGGTCCAGAGTTCCAAACTGGACCTTCTGGTTTGGCGGGCAGTGAAGGCCATCTTTTTCCTTGCGGCAGGCGGTGGCCAGGAACTTTGCGGCAGGCGGTGGCCAGGAACTTCCAGGCCAAAACCTCACGCTGAATAAAAAAATAGTCGTCCAGGATGGTAGTGGACGCGGGTAGCAGGAAACTCTGCTCCTGCTGTTTTTCACCCGGGGCGGTGTCGAAGTGCTCGATGAGAAATGTTTCGGACGGCTCCACCGTGGCTTCGTTCTTCTCGGGCAGCGTTTCCTTCCAGACGTAACGGCGGAGTTCTACTGAGGGCGTGAGGAGAAGCTCAGATGACTGCGCGGCTTTCTGCTCGCCTTGTTCCGACTTGAATTCCGAAGATACGACACTGCCGTCTGACCCAGAGTGTATGGAAAAGGTCTCGGTGGCAACGCGCTGTCCGGCACGATAGACGCCGAACGAGCCTGAATCCACGACTTCGCCGGCCGACTGTTTCTCCTTGTCCTTATCTTTTGCCCAGCCCGCAAGCGGCCAGGCCACCAACGCGCAGAGAGCAATCACTGCCAGACTGGAAATTCCTAAGCCCGATGGTCGCAAGCGAAAAGTGTTGCGTCGGAAATTTGTCACTCGCGCTCTCCCGATCCCGGACTTGATCTCGGAACTGGCTTCGCCACCAGGTTCAGTCCAGAGATGATTTCTTCGACCACCGCAGCAACCACCAGGCCCCCGGTTTCGATGCGAAGTCCCGCCTCCATGTAAGCCGGACGTCGCTCCTCATAGAGCCGGCGGAACTGTTCAATATCTCGCCGTAAGGGCCGAACCACTTCGGATTCTTCCGAGCGACTGAATAGCTCCTCGACCGAGGCATCCAGAAATACCGCCGGGATTTCCGCTTCGCGCAAAGTTTCCCGCACTTGTTGCTCCAGGAAAGCGCCGCCGCCGAGCGCCAGCACCCGAGGAGCAGATCCCGTCGTGGTCAGCGTTTCGCGCACCACCCGGCGTTCCAAGTCCCGGAATGCTGGTTCACCTTGCAGCCGGAAAATCTGCTCGACGCTGCGTTCTTCGCGCGCCTCAATCAGATCATCCAGATCGTCAAAGCGCCAGCCGAGCCGGGCCGCCAGCGCACGTCCGACGGTTGTCTTGCCGGCACCCATAAAGCCCACCAGCGCGACTGCCAGCAGGGCAGGGACGCCCTCCGACGAGCGGTGGGACACTGGTTCATCTATCATTTGCGGCAAATTCAGGCCTGCTGGAAACGCAAGCTAGTTCTGGCGTTTCTTGAGGTGGATTTTACCACTGAAAGAAAACAGGCTGACCGAAGAAGCGGCCTTGCCCCAGGTACCGGCGAAGGCACTCCCGACTTTCATAGCGAAGGGTGTGTGTTTGGGCTCGAGAGAAAAGTCGCTTTGCACCGGACCGTTGGAGGACCTAGCGAGCACATCAATCGACGCGTACGCAGGAGCCACCGCTTCAATGTTGCCGGTGTGACTGGAGAAGTCGTATTGACCTTCCGCGCCGAAATCGCCGTCATACTGGATCTTTCCACTGTTGGAGTTCACTTTCACAAAGGGCCCGCTGACGCCGGTCATGGTCACATCCCCGCCCATGGATACGATTTCGATATGTCCATTGCGGATGTTGCTCAGGTTGACGGCTCCATTCAGGGTCTTCACATGGACGTGACCGTCGGCGCAATCCAAGGCGTCTATGAGGGCATTGCTGCCCTCAATGGTTACATCGCCGCGGAGCTTTTCTACATGGATCGGGCCAGTTTCGGATTGTAGTGTGACGTTCGCGTCCACCGGGACCTGAATTTCGTATTCCACCACGCCGTTAGTTGCATCCGCGCCGGGGAGTAGGTGAGAAACCAGCCCAATGCGATTCCCGCTCTTGCTCTGATCGAGTTCAACTTTGTCCGAATGAAGAATTGCGGTCACTACTACCTGGTGAGCAGCGCCAGCTTTCACCGTGATCGGCCCATATTGATTGTTGACCGCCACCGTGGGATGCTTGCCGACCTTAAAACGCAGGTCTTTGCGGACGCCTCCGGCGCCAAAAGCTATGCCCGCCAGTGCCAACACGGTTACGATTTTTGCCGCGCACCTACGTGTATGCATGACTTTTCTCCCCATCCGCTACTGTTCACCGATCCGGTTCACTGCCAGATCGTAAAGCATCTGTTTCTGTTCGTAGGCGTTGATCAACAACTGCTGCGAGTAAACATCGTTAGGATCGTTCCTAATGGACTGTTCCGCATCGCGGATGTAAGAATTCGCGTCTTCCAGATTTTTCCTGTATTTGGCCTGTTGCGAAGGAAATCGCACTGCCACGGTGTTTATGAGCTGCTGATCTTCGGTTGGTAGCGGTGGCGCAGGCGTCGGAGCTGCCACTCGTGCCACCGGGTTGGTATCGCCAATCCCGGTCGGCCAATACAGCTTGATTCCAGCGGCGATCGCCAGCGCCGCGGCAACTGGAACCAGCCAGACCGCTCGCCGGCGGCGGAAAAAATCTGTTAGTGAAGAACGGGCGGGAGCGATTTCGCGAATTTCGCCGTCGCGTATCAGCCCTTCGCGCCGCAACTGAAGCTCCAGCAGGTTCCACACTACCGGGCTGGGATCTTCGGAGTCCTGCAGCAACCGCGCCTGAGAGGAGATGAAATTCAGATCAGCCAGCAGACTGGCGCAGGCGGAACACGAATTCAAATGCGCCTGCAGCTCGGCGGTGTGGCCACCTTCCAAGTAGTCCGGCAGAACGCGCTCAAACTCAAAGCAATTCATACGACCCAACTCCCCGATACTGCACTCCGGCTCGGAAGCCTTTGTCTCGCCTCCCGCCGGTTACCGCTTTCCCGTTCGTCCGGTGGCGGCCTTTTCGGCTCGGTTCATCCGGAGGAGATCACGTAACTTTATCCGCGCCTTGTGTAATTGCGACTTGCTGTTTCCAATCGAACAACCGACCATGCCAGCGATCTCGTTGTGCTCGTAACCTTCCACGTCATGCAGAACAAAGATCGTACGATAACCAGGCGGTAGCTCGTCAACCGCTCTTTGCAATTGCAACCGGTCAATCGCACCCGCCAGCCGTCCATCCGGGGCGCCAGGTTCCTTCCTGACCGTGCCCTCGTCCTCTCCTTCCATGGTCTCGTCGATCGGAACCACCGGCAGACTCTTTTTCCGGAGTTGCATCAGGACGACGTTCACCGACATCCGGTGCAACCAAGTGGAAAAGGCGGATTCGCCGCGGAAAGTGCCGATTTTGCGAAATAACTGCAGGAAAGCTTCCTGAGTCAGGTCTTCCGCCGAAGCAGTGTTGCCGGTCATTCGCAGGCAGAGCGAATATACTCGGCGTTTATGCAGGTTGTAGAGGAATTGAAATGCTTCCCCGTCACCCTGCCTGGCCCGCTCGATGGCCTCTGCTTCAGTAAGCTTGTCGCCCTGTAGTTTTTTCGCGTCCGTCAAGTTGCCTTTTCCGGCCGCACTCAGTCTGATGCGGCGTAAACCTCTTTTCGTTGTACCGCTTGCGGCGGTTCCAAGTGAACCAGAGGTTACCCTGGTTCGCAGCCTAAAGGGTAAGGCCAACCGCGTCAACCGACTCTTGTACCCCAACTTTTTCCGTCACCCTGGGTTAAACCCGAGGGCTTACGGTTTGATTCGTTTTGGAGTGGGCCTGGGCGCAGAGCTTCAAGACACTCCGGACATCAAGCGTTTGGTGGGTTTTACCAGCAGCGCCAAGACCGCGGCTGTCAGCAGCGCGGTCGCGGCGCCTATCCCGAAGAGCTTGGTAAGCGGCATCGATTCATAAAGCGAACCGGCCCGTCCTGCCAGCCAGTTTCCGATACTGATTGACAGGAACCAGACGCCCATCACGAATCCAACGGTGCGCGCCGGGGCTAGTTTCGTCATCGCGCTTAATCCTACCGGGCTGAGGCAGAGTTCTCCTACCACACTGAGGAAGTAGGACGCAGTGAGCCAGCTCGGTGACACATGCATGCCGGACGCCGCTGGGACCAGGACCAGAAAACTCAATCCCACAAACAAAAGGCCAATGGAAAACTTCGCCGGACTCGAAGGCTCACGGCGGCCCAGCCTGATCCACAGCCAGGCATAAAGAGGGGCAAGGAGAATCACAAAGATGGGTTGAACGTTCTGAAACCAGCTCGCAGGGAACTCATAACCCAGTACCACGCGGTTCGTGTTACGCTCCGCAAAAAGGCTAAGCGACGATCCTGCTTGTTCATACACAGCCCAGAAGATGGCGGAGGCGACGAACAGCACCAGGATCGCTCCCGCGCGCTTGCGCTCTTGGGTGGACCAACCCTTGCCTAAAATCATCCAGCAAAATACCGTGCCAGCAATGACGATAAGAACCCAGCCCAAGACGTCGGAAATGCCCCTTGCCGTAACAACGATCGTCCCCGTGGAAGCAAGGATTGCCAGGACGATGAGAGTTAACAGGCAGGCAGCCACCGCCATCGAACCTTTTCGTCTCTGCTCACGATCACGCTCCGGATCGCCCGAACTCGAAGGGTGTAACCCCGCATTGCGCAAATATTTGGCTGTCAAAAGGTACTGGACCACGCCGATCAGCATGCCGATGGCCGAGGTCGCGAATCCAAGCCTCCAATTGACCTTCTCCCCGACCCACCCCACGATTACCGGCGAGAGCGCGCCCAGATTGATGCCCATATAAAAAATGGAAAACCCGGCATCGCGGCGCTTGTCTTGGGGAGAATAGAGTTGACCCACAATAGTGCTCACGTTCGGCTTTAGCATGCCGGTGCCTAGCATCAGCAGGGCAAGGCCACTGTAGAAAGCGGTAAGGCTGGGCGAAGCCAGGCAGAAGTTGCCTGCGGAGATCAAGATGCCTCCGTAGAGCACAGCTTTTCTTTGTCCGATAATTCGGTCCGCTACCCACCCCCCCGGCAGGCTTAGCAGATACACCATCGCTGTATAGAAGCCGTAGATCGCCCCCGACTTCATCACTGAAAAACCCAAACCTCCAGTTTGGGTCGCAGCCGTCATGTAAAGAATCAGGAGCGCACGCGTCCCGTAATAGCTGTAACGCTCCCACATTTCGGTGAAGAAAAGAGTGGCCAGGCCTCGCGGGTGGCCGAAGAAACGGGTATCGGTCTGGACGGAGTCGGGAGC
>WNFJ01654701.1_pt2 | contig 18188 bp, 17 predicted proteins | sample 5400461 | NCBI WGS metagenome assembly WNFJ01 (sample SAMN13153349, study PRJNA577476) | soil metagenome | isolation source: 115 cm saprolite on Douglas fir-dominated hillslope | place: USA:California | collected 2013-09-17 | reverse complement strand
GCCAAGCTGCGCGCGCGCACCGGCGGACGCATCAAACTCTTCGTGTCGGGAGGGGCACCCTTGTCGGCCGAGATCGGACGGTTCTTCTACAGCGCCGGCCTACCCGTGATGGAAGGATACGGGCTGACCGAGACCTCGCCGGTACTCACCTTGAATCCCCTCGGCCGGCTCAAGTTCGGCACCGTGGGCGTCCCGATCCCCGGCGTGCAAATCCGGATCGCCGCCGACGGCGAGATCCTCGCCCAGGGGCCGAACATCATGCGCGGGTACTACAACCTGCCCGAGGCCACCCAGGAGGCGATCGACGCGGCCGGGTGGTTCCACACGGGCGACATCGGTGAACTCGACGCCGACGGGTACCTGAAGATCACCGACCGCAAGAAGGACCTCCTCAAGACGGCGGGAGGCAAGTACATCGCGCCCCAGCCGATCGAGAACACGGTGCAGCTCAACAAGTTCGTGGCCAGCGCCGTGGTGCTGGGGGATCAGCGCAAGTTCCCGATCATTTTGATCGTGCCGAACTTCGCCGTGCTCGAGCGGTGGGCGACCGAGCGCAACCTCGCCTACACGTCCCGCGCCGAGCTGATCACGCTCGCCGACGTCAAGGCCAAGATGGAGCGCGAGGTGATCGGCGGCCTCCGGGACCTGGCCAAGTTCGAGCTGCCGAAGAAGGTGGTCCTGCTCGAACGCGAGTTCACCATCGAATCCGGCGAGCTGACGCCGTCCCTCAAGGTCAAGCGCCGCCAGGTGGAGAAGAACTACAAGCCCCTGATCGACCGGGTCTACGCGGAGGCGGATCCCACCGCCGCGGTGATCGAGAGCTGATCAGCGCCGCTCACCGACGGACAGCCCCTCTCCCGCCGCCAGCGGGATGAGCCCGGCGGGCCACACCACGGCCGCATCCTCGACCACCACGCGCCGGCCCCGCAGGACGATCCGTTGCGCTTCGGCGAGCCACGGCGCCTCGAGCCGGTCCGGCCCCACCACCGCGGCGCGCGCCATCGCGTCGCGCAGGGGAATCATCGCCTCGCATAGCAGCAGGCTGAGCACGGGGAGCTCGTCGATGTCGCCCGGCGGGTTGATGCCGACGAAGTGGATACCGCCCATCAGGCCCGCGAGCCCGACGGCGTGGCGCGTGGCGGCGCCGACGAGCACGACGTAGCCGCCCGGGCCGCCGAGGTCGAGGAGCGCCTGGAGCGTCTGGGGGTCGACGGCGGGCGCGCGCGCCCGCGTTCCGCGAGCGGCGAGCGCCGGGGCATCCCCGCGCGCAGGGGGGCCGTGGCCCGAAAACTCGACCACCCCGTTGCGGATGGGATACTCGCGCCGACACACCGGGCACCCCATCACGCCCGACCGCACCATCCGTCCCAACATTTCACCCGTCGACATCACGAGGAAGGCGGCCGGATGGGGCTCGGGGCAGCGCAGCATCTCTGTCAGCTCAATGTGCACCGGGAGCGCCCTCCAAGCACCGGCCGCATACGCCTCAGCCCCTCGGATGGTAGACCGTGGGCATCAGACGGAGTTCGGTGACGTCCACGCGCGCCGGCTGCGTGACCGCGTACAGCACCGCGGCCGCGACATCGGCGGCTTGCAGCATATTCCGGCGCTTCGTGAAGCCGGGGCGCGCATCGGGGTTGACCGGATCCCAGATCGGTGTGTCGACCGGCCCGGGCGACACGAGGGTGGTACGGACGCCGGTGCTCAAGAGCTCGGCCCGGAAGACTTCGTGCATGCCGCGGAGGCCGTACTTGCTCGCGGCATAGGCGGTCGAGCCGGTGTAGGCCACGTGGTCGGAGACGGAGCCGATGGTGACGAGATGGCCGGTCCCGCGCTGCACGAGGTGTGTGATCACGGCCCGCGTGATGAGGAACGGGGCGAGGAGATTGACGGCGAGCGTGCGGCCAAACTCCTCGGGTGTCGTGTCCGCGACGGGCTTGATGAAGAACACGCCCGCGTTATTAACGACGATGTCGGGCACGCCGGCCTCCGCCAGGATCCGGGCCACGGTCCGCTCGACCGCCGCCGGGTCGGCCAGGTCGCACCGCAGGTCGGTGCGCCGCTCGCTCGACTGGTCCTTGAGGCTGCGCGCCAGGCGGACCACATGGGCCCCCGCGGCGTGCAGGCACTCCGCCACCGCGAGCCCGATGCCGCGCGACGCGCCGGTGACGAGCGCCAGCTTCCCGGCGAGGAGCGCGTCGCTCACTCCGTGCCCCGACCGCTGTGCACCAGTCGCAGGAATTCGTCGCGCGTTTTCGCGTCCTGGAGCAGCGCGCCGCGCAGCGCGCTCGTGACGGTCTTGGAGTTCTGCTTCTCGACGCCGCGCATCATCATGCAGAGGTGGGACGCTTCGATCACGACTCCCACACCGCGGGGATCGAGCACCCCCATGAGCGCATCGGCCACCTGGTCCCGCGCGAAGACCTCGATCACGCGCGGGATCTTCGAGAGGCCCACGAGCCGGCCGTTCGGGAGATACGCCACGTGCGCCTTGCCGAAGAACGGCAGCAGGTGGTGCTCGCACAGCGAGTAGATCTCGATGTCGCGGACGCACACGAGGTTTTCGTGGCGCTCGGAGTACAGCGCGTCGCCGATCACGTCGGCGAGCTCCATCTGGTAGCCGCGGGTCAGCCACTTGAGCGAGGCTTCCACCCGGGCGGGCGTGTGCCGGAGGCCTTCGCGCGTCGGGTCCTCGCCCAACTGGGCGAGCATCTCCCGCACCAGCGTGTCGAATGGCGGGCGCACGGTCGAGGGCACCGCAGGCGGCGGCGTGGCGTGCGGGCCGGAGACGCCGCGCAGGCCGGCCGACTTCATTTTGTCGCGTCCCATGCTTGTTGGCCCTCCGGGCCAGAACTATCTTCGGCGCACGTGAAACTAAAGCTACTCGCGCTGGTGTCCACGGCGGGAGGCTCGGCGGCGGCTGCGCTGTGGACCTTTCCCAGCATCCTCGCTTCGGCCTTCTTGGTGGCGTGGGGTGCCGAGGCGGCGCAGTTCCTCATCTCCCAAGGCCTCGCGCTCGCGATTCTCGCCTGGCTGCAGACCTTGCCAGAGTTCGCGGTGGAAGCGGTGATTGCCTGGGACGCGGGGCGCGACCCGGAGCGTGCCCGCCTCGCGATCGCCAATCTCACCGGTGCGATCCGGCTGCTGATCGGCCTCGGCTGGCCAATGGTCTACTTCGTCTTCGTCGCGGGCCGCCCGTCGGCGACGAAACGGCTCCCGAGGATCCACCTCGGGCGCGAGCACGCGGCGGAGATCGTGGGGCTCGTCCCCCCGCTCCTGTACTTCGCCGTCATCCTCTGGAAGGCACGCTTCAGCTGGGTCGACGCCCTGGTGCTGATCGCCTGCTACCTCGCCTATCTGTGGGTGCTGTTCCGCCACCGGGCCCCGGCGCGAGAGAGCCTCGGCGACGCGTCCGCCGTGTCCCGCTGGGCGTATCGCCAGCCCGGGTGGCGCCGGCCGGCGGCGATCGCGGCGCTGTTCCTGGGCGGCGGCCTACTGCTCTTCGTGACGGCCCACCCGTTCCTCGAATCGATGCTCGCCCTGGCGGGACTCGTCGGCGTCAGTCAGTTCGTGCTGGTGCAGTGGGTGGCGCCGTTCCTGTCGGAGTTCCCCGAGAAGGTATCGGCGTTCTACTGGGCGCGGCGCGCCAGCCACGTGCCGTTGGCGCTGATGAACCTGGTGTCGAGCAACATCAACCAGTGGACGGTCCTGGCCGCGATGATCCCGCTGGTCTATGGCTACTCCAGTGTCCGTCACCACGGGGTCTGGCTGGATTTTCGGTTCGATGCGGCGCAGCGGCTCGAGATCCTGCTCACCCTGCTCCAATCGGTGGTGGCGCTGCTGGTGCTCGCGACGATGGAGTTCGGCTGGCGCGATGCCGCGGTGTTGTTCGTCCTGTGGCTGGCGCAACTCCTGCGCCCCACCCTGCGCGACGAAGTGGCGATCGTGTACGGCCTGTGGATCGCGCTCCTCGCGCTCCAGCACCTGCTCGGCCGCCGACCGCTGCGCGCGCCGGGCTACTTCTGGCAGGCGCTCACGGCGCGCCCGAAAAGCGATCGGCCGGCGCCGCAGTAACGCGGACCGGCCGACCGGTGCAACAGGAACGGAGAGGATTATTGAAGCCCGAGAGTAATGACTGGTCCCTCACCATGGCGTCTGCCTTCCCCCCGCGGGGGCATGACATCGGTCACAGTATCTGGGTCCACTATCGAGCCTGTTGGCTCAATAATTCTTCTCCCCGTCCCTAGCAGTACAATACCCTGCGGCCCGGAAACGTCAAGCAAACGCCCGTGCCCGAACACTGTCGAGGAGACCCCGTGAACCTGACCCTGCTCAGCGCGATCGCACTGCTCGTGGCGTGGGGCGTGCTGGTCTTCGTCGCGCACCAAGGCAGCGGCCCCGTGCACCTGCTCTACGCGGCCGCGGTGATCCTGTTCGCTCGGCGAATCATCGTGGGCGCCCCGAGCTTTCGCTCCTGACCGCGCGCGTCGGGCGACCCGCTCACGGCCCGCCCAACGTCACCGTCCCCGTGATGGGGATGAAATTGAAGTCCCGTGCGCCGCCGCTCGCCCGCACGCTCAGGTAGCGGCCCTCGATCGCGAAATGGACCGGCGCGTGCCCGAACGCGACGCCGCCCCCGACGGCGAAAGCGAACCGGGTGATCGCCACGGTGTCGGGCTTCACGCGGTAGACGCCGGCGCCAGCGAGGACGTAGGGTTTCACTTGCGGCGCCTCGGTGGGAACGTGCCAGACCACGCTGGCGAGAGCACCACCGATCGACGTATGGCCGGCAACGCCTCCTGGGTGACCCGTCTGGCCGTACAGGCCGTCCACCCGCACGCTGACCGGAGTCAGGGGCACGTCCACCGCCACCTTCCCGAGGACGTGCCATCCCGCGTTGTCGCTGATCACGGCATTGCCGGCCGGCGCGATCACGCCGGCACCGATGCCGACGCGAGCCGCCTGCGCCGCCGCGGAGCGGGTGGCGACGAGTGCGGTCAGGGTGAATCCGAGCGGTATCAGTCGCGCGCCATGCATGGAGCCGCCTCCCTGTGACCGGGTCGTCGCGGATTCGAGGGCGCGGTTCATCATTGGCCTTTCGCGCGCCCGGCGCAAGCGGGTTTCCGGCCGGCACGCCAGACGCCACGCGCGAGGCCCGAGCGTCGGCATGCGGCCCGCCTCAGATCTCCCAGTTCGAGAACAGCACTCCGCGCGCGGGATGCGGCTCGGCGTATCCCTGATAGCTCATACGGAGATCGGTCCAGCGCACCCGGTAGCCGCGGGCGACGAGCCGGCGGAAGGCCTCGTGGAAGCGGGTCTGGCAGCGGACGGCCACCCGGCGGATCCCGGCCCGCGCGGCGGCGGCCTCGGTCGCGGCGATTGCGGCGTCGAAGGTGTCCTCGTCCCGGGCCGCCAGTTTCAGCACACGCACTTCGTCCTTGGGCCGGCCCTCGGCCAGGGGCGCCGAGTGCCACAGCACGAGCCCGGCGAGGTCGCCGTCGCCGTCGACCAGCGCGGTATCGCCGAGACCGAGCTCCGCGGTGAGGAGAATTTCGCGGGTGAAGTCGTAGCCGGGCCGCAGCGCCCCGACGAGGCGGCGGGCCGCTTCGAGCGCCTGGCCTCCTGCCGCGCCCTTGCGCTGCGACAGCAGCAGCGGCGCCGGATGGCCGCGCGTCGCGATGTCGTTCGTCATCGTCACGGTCAGGTGGCCCGGCGTGAAGCCGAGCCGCGCGTAGAAGCCGATGTTCTCGACGGTCCGCGGCATCGTCTCGAGACCGAGGGTCGCGACCCCCTGCTCGATCAGCCAGTCGAGCGCCGTCCGCACCACCGTCTTGCCGACACCCTTGCCTTGGCGGTCGGGGCGCACGGCGAGCGGCCCCATCCACCCTTCGGCTCCGGACTGGTGGGCGATGTTGAAGGCGACCACGTGCCCGGCCTCATCGCGCCACAGCATGGCGCCGGCGCCGGCGTCGAGCAGGGCGTAGTGCCACACCTGCGGGTTCAGGTGCGGCACCCGCACCCCGACGAGGCCGTCGCGGCGGTAGCGGTCGGTGAAGGCATCCGCGAACACCCGGTTCAGCTCGTCGGTATCGCGCTCGCCAGCGGGCTCCGGCCCGTAGACCTGGCGCTCAGGCAGCCACGCCCGCATCGGCCGCTCCTAGGGTTGCAGTGTCGTCCCGCACGGTGCTGGTCCCGCGTGCCGGGTCGAACTCGACCCGGATCACGCGATCGAGGCCCTCACGCACCTGCTCGATGTGCGTGATCAAGATGACCTGGGGAAAGCGATCCGCCAGCCGCCGCAACAAGCCGACGACGTGCAGCCGTCGCGCCTCGTCCAGCGAGCCGAAGATCTCGTCGAGCACGAGCAGCGATAGCGGCTGACCGGCCCGCTCGGCGATCATCTGCGAGATCGCGAGGCGCAGGACGAGGTTGGCGATGTCCTCTTCCCCGCCCGAGATGACCGGCTTTGGCACCCCGCCATCGAGCACCGTGACCGCGTAGTCTTCCGTGAGGTCGAGTTCGTCGTAGCGACCGTCGGTCAAATCGGCGAGAAAGCCGGACGCGAGCTCGGCGATCTCGGGCCGCATCCGGGCGTTCAGCTCGCCGCGCAGATCCGAGAACGCGCGGTCCAACTCGTTGTGGAGGCGCTGGCGCCCCTTGAGCTGAGCGAGCTGGCGCTCCCGCGCGGCACGCTCTCCCTCGCGGCGTTGCACTTCCCGTACGTCGTCCTCCGCCCGGCTCAGCGCGCCGCGGGCTTCCACGCCGGCGAGCTCCGCCTCCCGCAAGGCGCCCACCGCGCGATCGTAGCGGTCCTTTGCCTGCCGGTACCCTGCGTCCGAGAATCCTTCGGCGCGGACCGCGTCCGTGAGGGCCCGCACGCGCCGCTCGCCAGTGGAGAGCCGCTGCTCCGCCTGCTCCGCCTCCGGCACCAACGCCTCGGCGCGGCGCGCGCGCTCCTCGAGGGCCGCCGCTTCGAGCGCGATCGGCTCGAGCGTCGCGAGCTCCGCCCGCACCGCATCGTGGCGACTGGCGTCGTAGCCCGCGGGGTGCGCCGCGAGCTGGCGCTCGAGCGCCGCCGCCCGCCCGCGCAGCACGCTCGCCTGCGCTCCGGCGCGTTGGCGCTCCTCCGCCCGCGCGCGGAGCTCGCCGGCCCGCGCGCTCGCGCGACGGCTTTCCTCGAGCACGCGGTCCCGGTCGGCCTCGGCGTCGCGCAGTTTCGCGGGCAGCTGGGCGAGCTGCTCCAGGCGTTGCCGGAAATACTTGCCGTCGCCCTTGATCACCTCGAGCTGCGCGTCGAGCAATCCCAGCACCGCGGCATACTCCGGCCCGAGCGGCCGCTTGCACGTGGGACAGGTACCGTCGGGTCCGAGCTTTACGATCTGATCGCGCTGCTCCTTCACTTCCTCGTAGAGCTTCAGGAGCTCGGTACGTTTGGTCTCGGCGTATTGACGGTCGCGCACCCAGGCGGTCCGCTCGTCCTCCGCCACGCGCTCCACCGCCTGGACCCGCTGCGCGAGCGCGTGTGCGGCCGCGTCGGCGCGCGCGACCTCGCCCGCCACATCCCCGAGCTCGGCGAGCCGGCGCTCGAGCGTCTCGGCGGCGCGGCTGAGCTCGGCCAGCTGAGCCTCATCGGCCTGGCGCGCCGCGGCGGCGCGCTGCAGGCGCTCGAGTGCCGCGATCTCTTGCTTGAGGCGCGTCACCGGCGCGAGCTCGACTTCCAGGCGACGCAGCTGCTCGCGTGCCGCCAACGCGTCCGCGAGCTCCTTGTCGAGCCGTTGGAACTCCTGCCGGGCGGCGACCACGCCCTGCTCCGCCATGCGCCGCTCCCCGTCGAGCGAGAGCGTGCGCTCTCGGCGGGCCACCCACTCGGTCCAGCGCGGCTCTTCGCGTGCGAGCGCCTCCTCCGCCGCCCGTCGCGTGGCATCGGCGGCCTGCGCCGCCCCGCGTGCCGTCGCCAGCGCGGCGGCGGCCGCCTCGCGCCCGGCCGCGAGTGCCGCGCCGTCCGCCAGCCCGGCTTCGAGTCCCCGTACCTCCGCCGCGACGGCATTGCGCACCTCGCGGACCCGCTCCTGTGCCTCCCGCAGGCGCTCGTAGCCGAGCACCCGCGACAGGAACGCGGCCCGCTCCGTCTTGCCGAGCGCGGCCATCACCGCCAGCTCTTTCTGGCCCGTGAAGTAGGTATTAAAGAACTCCTCGTGCGTCATGCCGAGCGCGCGTTCGAGCTTGTCGGTGACGGCCTTGATCGAGTTCGCCACGAGCTGCCCGTCCTGCAGCAGGGTCGCCGTGGAGAGCCCGCGTGTCACGCGATACTCGTGGGCGCCCAGGCGGAAGTCGAGCTCCACCTCGACGCCCGCGCGGCCCTTCGCGCCGAGGCGGCGGATCGAGTCCTTGTCGCCGCGGACGGCCGGCGCGCCGTAGATGGCCCACGCGATCGCCTCGAGAAGGGTGGTTTTCCCCGACCCGTTGGACCCGAAGATCCCCGTGAGCCCGGGGCCGAACTCGAGCTCGGTGTCCGCGTGCTGGCGGAAGTTCACGAGGCGGAGCCGGTGCAGCTGCATCAGCCGTCGCCCTCGCCCCCGGCGCCGCCGGCGCGCCCCACGTACTCACCGCCGAGCCGGACGAACTCCGTGCGGTCGAGATCGGCGTCGAGCGGCCGGCGTTGGAGGAAGTCGCGCACCGTCTCGGGCAGGGTCTGGCGTCGCAGCGGCGCCCGCAGCACGTCGACCCGGCCGAGCTCCGGCCGGCGCAGATCGAGCTGGAAATGCAGCGCGCGGGCTTTGTAGCTTCGGATCGCGGTGTGATCCAAGTCCCGCGCCGTGGCGCGCGCCACGTCGAACACGAGCTGCCGCACGATCTGATCGTCAATCGCGGGCTCGGCTGCTGTCACCTGGGCGGCGATGCGCTCGTCGAGCTGCCGTGGAGTGAGCCCCTTGCCCTCAATCGGGGGAAGGTCGATGTGTCGGCGCACGGGGGCGACCGGGCGGAAGCTGACGCGTGCCCCGGGGAGCTCGACCAACAGGTAGCCCTTGCCGCGCCGCCTCCCCTCGCTTTCCTGCTCGTCCTGCAACTGACCCCACGGGTTGGGGGGGAGGTATTCGAGGCTGCCGGAGTACCACATGTTGGGGTCGACTTGGTACGCCGTGTGGTAGTGGCCCAGCGCGACGTAGTCCCACTGGGCCGGGGCGAGGGCGTCGCGGGTCAGGAGCGCGCCGCCGTACTCCATCGTGCCGCGCGCCTCACCCAAGCCGGGGAGGCTACCATGCGTCACCAGGATGTGGAACCGCGTCCCGCGCTCGGGGCGGAGTGCTGGCGGCTCGTCCCCGGCGAGCGCCTGGTGCGGCACGGCGAGCACCGAGCAGTCGAGTCGGGAGAAGACGATCCGTCGCGGACGGTCCACCGCGATTTCGACGCCGAGCGCGTCATACAGCTTCAAGATCGTGCCCGTCTCGCTCGAGCGTGGGGTGGAGTGGTTGCCGGCGACGACGACGATTGGCGTGTCCGGTAGTCCGGCCCGCAGCCGTTGCAATTGCTGGAAGCAAAACAGAATGGCCGAATTGGTGGGACGCACCGAGTGGAAAATGTCACCAGCCAGGACGATCAAGTCTGGGCGCTGGGCGAGCAGGTCGTCCACCGCGCGGCGAAACGCCTCGGCGACGTCCGTCTCGCGCTGGTTCCCGCCCCGCGGCGTCTGCCGCTCGTACTGGCGGAAGCCGAGGTGGAGATCGGCGAGGTGGGCGAGTTTCACCGGGTCACTTGGCTCCCGTCAAGAGCAGCGCGGTCTCTTGGGTCGCGACGATCGTCGTCTCGGCCCCCGGCCCTCCGCTGACGGCGATCGTCATGGTGCCGCCCATGTGGGCTCGAACCTGCGTCCCCCGGGTCACCGAGTACACCTGCTCTCCGTTCAGGCCGCCCGAGAGCCGCACAGTGGCGGCCCGCCCCTGCAGGTTGAGCGCGACCGGGGCGCCGGGGAAGGTCGTCTCGACGGCGAACCGCACGGAGGTGTCCGCGCCCGCCAAGACGATCTCCTTCATCGTGAGCTTGGTGCGCGACTTGATCGGCGTGTTCGTACCGAACTGCTGAGCCAATGGCAGCTCGTGCTCCGCGACCCAGGAGTCGCCTACGCCGACCGGCCCCTCGGGGAGGAGGAGCGCCATGCCCTTGACGCTCCCCGCGACCTGTTCGCTCACCGGGGACGACGCGCCTTCGAGTCCCGAGTAGGCGGCGCTCAGGACCTGCATGCGATCGTCGTAGACGACCTCGCTCTTCATGCTGTGCAACCGGTCGAGCGCCCGCTGGAGGCCGGGGTCGGTCAGCCCCGGTGCGTCCAGCCGGGTCGAGTCGAACGTCACGGTCACGGCGACGCCACCCGGCGCCGGCCCGCGCACCAGTTGGGTGTAGTTCAGGTGCAGCGCGAACTTCTGCTCAAACGGCATTCCCCCCGTCGGTCCGGTCGAGAGGCGCATCGCGTTTTGCTGGTTGAGCGCGTAGTGATACGTCGCGCCCGCCAGCGGGTGGTAGCGCAGGGTGACCTTCGGGCCCCCGGCGCCGCGACAGCCGGCGATCGCCACGAGCGCGGTCGTCACGAGGGGCAACGCAGGGACAGCGGTCATCGCGACGTTCCAATCCGTCAGTAGGGTTCGTCCGAGATCGGGCTGAGCGGTGGCACGCCCTCGCGGGCCCGCGCGGGCGCAGCCGCCACGCGGCCGCCGAGCTGCTTCTGGAAATGCGCGAGCGCGTCGTGCGGCCGCGCCTGGCGCGTCTGCGCGAGGGCGCGCCGCACGTCCTCCTCCCGCCGGTCCGCAATCACGTCTTTCACTTGATTCGGGCGCACGCGGCGGTCGAGCCGCACGAGCTGGCGGGCCACCGCATCCTCGAACGGCAGGTCCGCTGCAGGGGGATAGCGCTCGACCCCGTCGCGGCCGCGCAGCACGGCCGGTCGCGGGAAGCGCACGAAGATGGGCTGCGTGAAATGCGGGTGCCGGATCATCAGTTCGCCAATCGGGAGCGTCGCGAGCTTGATCTTGGTGGCAGGGGAGAGCACGTGGTAACCGGGCGTAGCCAGCTCGTCGGCGTCCATGCGGCCGAACACCACGGTCCCGGCATTGCCGACCACGCGCCGGTGCATCTGCGAGCGGAACTGCTCCGCGCCGAACAGCACGAGCCCGAGGTAGCGCCCGCGCTCGGAGATGTCGAGCAGCATCTTGCGCACGTAGGTCTCGGGGCCATCAGCGGGGGCATACTTGTTCAGCTCGTCCACGAAGACGACGACCGCCTCCACCCCCAGATCGCGGCGTTCCAGGCGCTCGCGCAACTGCGAGACCGCGCGGGCGAACACGAGGTCCTGGCCGAGCGGGTCGACGTTGGCCACGTCGATCACGTAGACCGCGCGGTCCTCGAAGCGGCCCCACGGCAAGTCGTTCGACGGTCCGTCATCCGTGACGAGCCCCTTGCAGCGTGTCGAGATGTTCGACAACCGGTTGCGCACCTTGCGCATGGTGGCGATGTGGTGCGTGCGCCAGCTGTCACCCCGTCCCGCGAGCTCCAGGCCGTCGAAGATCGATCGGAACAACCGCTCCAGATCGGCGAAGCTGACCACACGATGCACGCCGCCGAACCCGTCCTCGAACTCCTTGTCCACGACGCGGTCGGCGAGGAAGTCGATGAACGCGTCCGCCTTGGCGTCGACATCGTCGCGGTTCAACAGCACCTCCGCGTAGTCGAGCACTTCGCGGAGACCCCACACGAGCGGCTCCACGTCGCCGACCAGCTCGGGATGGGTGCGCAGCGTGTTCAGGTTCACGCCGTCGGCCTTGAACGGCGCGTAGTAGCGCACGCGCTCGAAGGGCTGCGCCGTGACACCGAGTCGCGCGTACCGCCGGCGGTCGTCGTCGTCGAGCACGCCGGGGCGGTCGAGGAAGCAGAGGTCGGGCCCCTTCACGTTGAAGCAGACGGCGGCGATCCGCCCCTTGTGCGGCGGGAAGTGCTGGAAGACCGACGCGAGCAGGAATTCGACCGCACTCGTCTTGGTGGCCAGCCCCGACACACCCGAGATGTTCAAGTGCGCGGCCTCGGGGCCGAGCAGGAAATCGGCGTCCACGTACACCGGAGCCTCGAGGCCACCGGACGTGTACAGCCCGACCGGGATGGCGGTGGGCTCGGGACCGCCCAAGTACGTGTCCATGCGCAGCGCCTGGGCCACGTCCGAATCGCTGGCCACGTGCACGCGGCCGAGCGGGACGGGCTGCAGCGGCTCCTCCGGACTTTGGCGCAGTACCGCCGCGGTCCACAGCCGAATTTCCTGGCGCACCGTGGGACTTGCGGCCGCTTTCACCGGATCGCCCTCGGCGCCGACGACGTCCTGGAGCGGCGTGGCGAGGTCGGAGTAGGCGAACCCATCCGTCACCACACCGTACACGACGCGTCCCGCTGCCCCCGTCGCGATGGCGTCGTCCTCGACCCGCACGATCGCACCGATCCCGATGCTCGTCTCGTTCGCGGTCCAGAAGTGGAACTGGTGCGGGGTCGCGGGCTTCAGTTCGGTGGCGACGACGCGGCCGACGGGATGGCGCTGCGGGACAGCGGTGTCGGTCACGTCCCGGTTCTCGGGAGGCGGGAGCTGGAAGCAGCCAGCAGATCCCGGGGGGCGCGCGCTCTCAAGTACGTCTCCACATCGTGGATAGGGTAAAGTAACCGATCCCATCGCCGGTCGGATGAGGAGACCGGGGCGCGCTCGCGGCGGAGCCACACCGAGATCGCCGAGGCGCGCGCCACGGTCTCGGGATGGGCACGCGCTTCCACCCGCACCAGGCCGTACAATAGATCGTTGCCCTCCCACGGCCAGAGTCGCAGGTACCAGGAATGAATCTCGCGCCGGGCGCCGCGGGGCTGGGGGCGGAACACGCCAGTGCGATGGTCGTCCGGCAGCGTGAGCGCTCGCTCCAGGTCCGCCCCTTCGAAATACGCGGCCCCGTGACTCTTGACGACCCCCAGGACGCGGGGATGCGCGGACAACAGGGCCGAATCGGAGAGCACGCCATCCACCACGAGCCATTCGTCGGCGCCGAGGCGCGCGAGCCGCTGCTCGCCGAGCCGGCGCTCGAGGTCGGCCCGCACCTTCTGCACGGCCACCCGCGCAGCCGGGAGCGCCCGCGCCGGCTGCCCGGCGTCCGCCGCGCTCAGCTCGCACACACGCACGCCCGCTGCGGCGAGTGCCGCGCGCACAGCCTCGGGGAGGTGATCGAGCCGGGTCACCGCAACCTCTTCCGTCCCTTCGGCGATGGTGCGGAGCCGACGGTCGGTCCCGCGCCGTCGGATCGCGGCCGCCACGTACGCCCGCACGATCGGCGTTACCCCCGCGTATCCCACCACCCGCCACTGCTCGATGCCGTCCAGAAAGTCGACCGCGCCCAGCGTCAGGGGCCGGACACCGGCCAGCGCATGCACGCGGAGATCCCGATCTTCTACGGGATCGGCGCCCGTGAACTCCTCGAGATCAGTGCGGCCCAGGCTCGCTTCGGGCACGTGCGACGCGGGGACCACGCCGGCGGCGAGGATCGCCTCGACCCACGAGCGCGGTCGCGTCATCGGGTTCGGAGCGCCCACCCCAGGTAGGTGATGCTCAGATCGTCGGTGAGCACACGTTGGCCGGTGCCGTCGTCCGCGCGCGTCACTCCCCGAACGTCCTGGACCACCATGTCGCACCGGGCGAGCTTCGTGGTCAGCTCAGCCGGGGTGACGAAGCGCCGGAACTCGTGGAACCCTTCGGGCATCGTGTGCTGCACGTACTCTTCGGTCCACACGAGCTGCAGGAACGCCGCGATCGTGCGGTTGTGGGTGAGGAACCCGAACCCGCCCCCGGGCGCGAGCACCGCCGCCACGGCTGCCAGCGTACGATCCAGGTCGTCGACGTGCTCCAACACATCCACGGCGAAGACGAGGTCGTAAGTCCCCCCGAGGCCCGAGCTGGCGAGATCCTCGGCCGTCCCGGGCCGATAGTCGATCGCCAGCCCGGAGTGGCGCGCGTGGTCCCGCGCCGCGGCGAGTGACTTGTCGGAGGGATCGATGCCGGTGACGACCGCGCCTTCGGCGGCGAGCGCTTCGGCCAGGATGCCGCCGCCGCACCCCACGTCGAGCACGCGCTTGCGCCCGAACCCCCCGAACACCTCGCGGAAGTATTCGACGCGCAACGCGTTCAGCTGGTGGAGCCCCGCGAACGGCCCGGCGGCGTTCCACCACAGCCCCGGGACCCGCTCCACCAGCCGCTCGTACTTCTCGGGCTCCGGTAGCCCGCCGAGGCGGGGCAACTGGTCGCTCATCGAGGGAAATCTACGGCGCGGGTGGCCCCGCGGCTCGGCTCAGGCTGTCGCCTCCACGTTCGGAAACGGCGGGACGTCCAGGAACCAGAGGCCGGCGAGCCGGGAGCTCTTGTCCACTTCGATGAGGAGCCGGTCCGCGACGCGCACTACGGTGGCGGGCCGCTGGCGCCCCACACGCACGTGCAGCACCGATTCCGCCTGGTTCTTCTCCACCGTGAGCGCCGTGTCCACTTCCACGGCCGCGACGGCAGGTTGGGACTTGCCGCCGGGGAAGACGACCCGCGCGTCCTTCGCCGGCTCGGGGATCGCGAGCGAGTCCCGGGTGCGGATGTCGTCGGGCCAGGTGACGATGTCCACACCGCGCAAGCAGCCGCTCGCAACGTCGATCACGACGAACGAGCCGTCGCCACCTTCGAGATCCACGGTCCCGTTGAAGCCCGTCGCCTTCCCCGTCCCCTTGCAAGCGACGGAGAGGATGTCGGTCTCCGGGTCCCAGTGGTAGGTGATCTTGGGGAGCTTGCCGTCGAGCGGCTCGATGCGGGCCTCGAAGTGCATTGAAAACGGCACCTGCCAGGATGGGTGGAGGGGGCCTAATATAGGCCGCACCCAGAGGAGGGGCTAGGCGAATGGAGCGGTCGGCGGTTCTCCACCGGAACCGGAGCGCGCCCGAGCCGCTCCGCTCTGCACCGGCGGCCGCGCGTCAGTCCCTGAGCTTTGTTGCGAACCCGACGAGGCGGTGGAGCGCCTTTTCGATTTGCTCGGTGGACGCGGCGTAGGAGAGCCGCACGTAGCGGTCGTCCCCGAACGCCGAACCCGGCACGAGGGCGACGCCGGTCGTGGTCACGAGGCGCGTGCAGAACTCCGTCCCACCGATCCCCCCGAAGGAGTCCACCCGGAAGAAGAAGTAGAAGGCGCCGAGCGGCTCCACGAACTCGACGCCCGGCAGGTCCTGCCGGAAGCGGCCGACCACCACGTCCCGCCGCTTGCGGAACTCCGCCACCATCCGCGTCACGTCGCCTTCGACGCGGTCGTCCCCGAGGGCCGCCGCCGCCGCGATCTGGGCGGGATGGTTCGCTCCGGTGGTGGTGTGCGACTGCAGCGCCGCCATCGCCTTCGCCACGGGCCCGGGCGCCAACGCGATCCCGATCCGCCAGCCCGTCATCGCGTAGGCCTTGCTCACCCCGTAGATCACCACGACCCGCTCCAGCAGCTCGTCGGGGAGATCGAGGAACGACGGGGAAGGTCCCGTCCCGTAGTGGATCCGGCGATAGATCTCATCCGCGATCACCCAGACCTTGCGGTCGCGCGCCCACTGCGCGATGGCCTTGATCTCGGCGTGGGTATACACCGCCCCCGTGGGGTTGCAGGGCGAGCACAGCACCAGGCCGCGCGCGCCCGGGACGACGCGATCGAGATCCCGCACACTCACCTTCAGGCTCCACTCGGGGTCGCCGGGGACGAGCACCGGTCGCGCCCGCGACAAGTAGACGATCTGCGGATACGACACCCAGGCGGGCGCAGGGATCGCGACCACGTCTCCAGGACCGAAGAGCGTGAAGCAGACGTTAAAGAGCGACTGCTTCGAACCGTTCGACACGACGATGTGATCCGCGTTCACCGCCCGGCCGCCCGAGAGGAGCGACAACTGTTTTGCTGCAGCGGCGCGGAGCTCGAGGATCCCTTCGTTCGCCGCGTAGTGGGTCTTGCCCTCCCGGATCGCCCGGACGCCGGCGTCCGACGGGACGGCAGGCGTGGGGAAGTCGGGTTCCCCGGCGCCCAGATCGATCACGTCCTCCCCCGCCGCCTTGCGCCGCTTCGCTTCCTGCGAAATGGCGATCGTGGCGGAGGTCTCGAGGTGTTGCAGGTTGGGTGAGAGACCGGCACTGAGAGCCATGGGCGAGACGATAGCCACCCAACCTCGGGGGGCGCAACCGCTGCCGCCGGCCCCGACCCTCGCCGCCGCGGCGCCAGCCGCACCGGTTATGGAAGGCCGTTGCCTTTGGGGCAACCGCTAGGTAGCATCTGACCCGACGTATCGCCCTTTGACAACCGAGGATCGCGTGTGACGGAAGCCGATGGCAAAGCCGCGCTGGAGCGCGGCCGACCGGTGGTGGTGCTGTGCCCGCCTGCGCCGGAGCGGGCCGGTGCGCTGTGGGAGTTGCTCGGGCCGCTGCCGCCGGGCACGGGCGCCGGGATTGGCCCATCGGTAGTCATCGTCTGCGCCGACGGCTGGGCGGCGACCGAGTGGCTCGCGGCCGCGCCTGCCGGCACCGCGGTCCATGCGGTCACGGGGCTCGCCCGCAGCGCGCGGCTCCTTCAGGGGGGCGCCGTACAGATCCTCGCGGGCGCGGCGAAAGACTTGGCGGCGTTGCTCGAGCGCTCCGCCCTCAAGCTCGGGCAGATCTCCGCCCTCGTCGTCGCGTGGCCCGAAGCGCTCGTCGCCAGCGAGCATGCCACGGCGTTGGACGGGTTGCTGGGGGAGGCGCATCAGGCCCGGCGCGTCGTGCTGAGCTGGAATCCCGCCGGGCTCGCCGATTTTCTGGAGCGCCACGCGCGCCGGGCTCTGGTGGTCGGCCCGCTGCCCGTGGACAGCAGCGGCGCTCCTCTCCCCCCCGTCGGCCGCGCGCGCTACTGCGTCGTGCCATCGTGGCGTCGGGCCGTCGTGGTGCGCGACGCGCTCGATGCCCTCGAGGCCCGGAGCGCGTTCATCTGGGACGGCGGCGCCATGGTGCCGGACACGCCGCCGGACCTCGTGCTGTGCACGGCACTCCCAACGCGCGACGAGCTCGTCGCCCTGGCGCGACTCGCGGAGCCCGTCCTCTTCCCGACAGCCGCCCAGCTCCCCTACGTCCGCTCACTCGCGACCCTGATACCGCTGGCACTGCCCACTGGGGCGGACCGCGCCCGCGACCGGATCGAGGAGCTGCGGGAGCGCGTGGAGCGGGTGCTCGTGGCCGGGGTTGACGCGGAGCTCGCGCTGCTCGATCCGTTGTTCGCGCGCTTTGATCCGGCCGAGGTCGCGGCCGCGCTGCTCGCCCTCTCCCGGGACCCAGGCAGCAGCCCCCGCCCTGGGATAGCAACGGACGCAACGCCGGTGGCGCGGGTGCAGCTGTTCGTCAACATCGGGAAGAAGGACCGAACTGCCCCCAAGGATCTGGTGGGCGCGTTGATCCGCGAGGCCGGGGTGGCAAAGGGCGACATCGGCCGGGTGGAAGTGCGCGAGACGTTCAGTCTCGTGGAGGTGGCAGCGGAGCAGGCCGCGCGGGCGGCGCGCGGACTCACGGGGACCACGATCCGCGGGCGGCGCGTGCTCGCTCGGCTCGACCGCGAGCGATAGGCCGGGGCTCGCGGCTCACGCCCACAACGGCAACGGGCCGCCCAGCGGGACGGCCCGTGAAACCGCGAACCCACTTTCGCGCCAGGCTACTTTTTGTTCACCACCATCTTCAACTGCTTGCCCGCGCGGAACGCGGGGGCGATCGATGCCTTGATCTGAATCACGCTACCCGTCTTAGGATTGCGTCCCATGCGCGCCGCGCGTTTCCGGGCCTCGAAATTGCCGAACCCGGTGATCTGTACCTTGGCGCCCTTCTTGAGCTCCCCGGCGATGATGCCCTTGTCGTCGAACAGCGCCTCGATCGCCCGGCCCGCGTCGGCCTTCGACATCTTGGTCCGCATGGCCAGCGCCGAAGTCAGCTCGGCTTTGTTCACGGGTGTCTCCTTGTGAGGGTCTAGGGCTGCGTAAAACCCTTGGAATTCCGCCCCTTTTGCGGGGGGGTACCCGAAAACCCGCATGAAACCGCCACAATATGGGGGTATCCCCCGGAAATCCGCAAGATTCGGGCACTTTCTGGCCCTGTGGCCGCGCCCGGC
>WNFJ01699767.1_pt2 | contig 18192 bp, 15 predicted proteins | sample 5400461 | NCBI WGS metagenome assembly WNFJ01 (sample SAMN13153349, study PRJNA577476) | soil metagenome | isolation source: 115 cm saprolite on Douglas fir-dominated hillslope | place: USA:California | collected 2013-09-17 | reverse complement strand
GACCCGGTGAACCTCAGCGCTGTTTCGGTGGCCCCGGACGGACGCGTTTGGTTCGCCAGCTCACCGCTGTGGGAGTCCCCTCCGCTGGAGATACCCTACGGGGTCGCGGTGTGGAACGGGCGCCAATTCCGGATCTACGATCCGATCGCCGAGATTGGCATGAGCGAGCGCAACGTCCGCGATCTGATCGCCTTGCCCGACGGGCGAATTCTTCTCGCCGGCCCGACGACCGGACTGCTTCTCTGGAATCCCGCAACGGGGGCGCATCAAAACCTGCGCGCGCCGACCTGGCTCGCGGACGACCGCGTTCTGCGGATCGAGCTGGACACGATGGTGAATCCCGCGGCGTTGCACGTGTCGACCGAAACCGGCGCCACGGTGATCCGCCGGTTGCCTTGAGAGCCTGAAAGACCGGAAGCTACTGTGCGGTGGCCGGGGGAGCGAGCGGCGATCCGCTGGGGGCCTTTTCCTCTGCTCCCTTGCGAGCTTCGGCGCGGTGGTCTCGGGCGATGAGGACGTAGATCGCGGGGACGAAGAAGAGCGTGAACGCAGTGCCGAACGCCATTCCAGTGACGAGCACCAAGCCAATGCTGTTTCGAGCCGCCGCACCCGGACCGGTCACCAGGGTGAGCGGGAAGTGGCCGCATACGGTCGCCACGCTGGTCATCAGAATCGGACGCAGCCGGGTCAGCGCCGCTTCGCGGACGGCGTCGATCTTCGTGTGACCCGACTCCTGAAGCTTGTTGGCGAACTCGACGATCAGGATTCCATTTTTCGACACCAAGCCTACCAGCGTCACCAGCCCGACCTGCGAGTAGACGTTGAGCGTCGTTGTCCACCCACTGGTGAAGAAGGGGATGTTCGGGTTGGGCATTTTCAGGAAGGTCATCACCAGAGCGCCGAACATTCCGAGCGGCACCGAGCCGGCGAGGATCACGAACGGGTCGCGGAAGCTGTTGAACTGCGCCGAAAGCACCAGGAAAATCAGGATGATCGCGAGGATGAATGCAGGGAGGAACTTGTTGCCTTCCGAGCGCAGCTGCCGCGACTCGCCGGTATAATCGAGCGTGTAGCCCTTAGGCAGGATCTTGGCGGCCTCGTTTTCGAGAAAGCCCAGGGCCTCGTCGAGCGGCCGGATCGCCACGCCGCTGATCTTCACCGCGTTGAGCTGCTGAAAGCGGTTCAGCGATCGCGGTGAAACCGACTCACGGATCTTCGCGATGGAGGACAAGGCGACGACCTGCCCGTTGGGCCCGGTGACGTAGATGTCCTTGAGCTGGTCCGGGTTCAAACGGGAGACGCGGAGTACTTGCGGAATCACCTTGTAGCTGCGCCCGGCAATGCTGAACCGGTTCACGAAGTTCCCCCCGAGCGCCGATCCCATGTCCTGACCTACCGTCTGCAAATTCATTCCGAGCTCGGCCACCTTGTCGCGGTTGACCTCGATCTCCGACTGGGGCTGATCGATCTTGACGTCGATCAGGGGTGGGAAAGCGAACAGGCCGCTCTGGGCAGCCTTTAGCTGGAGCTGCTGCGCGAAGGGATGAACCCGACCGGAAACTGGCCGCCGCCGGGCAGAGCTGGCGGGAGCACCGGGAAGGTCTGGACGCCTGGAACTGCCGATACCTTTCCCTGGACCTCCGGAAGGATCTTGAAAGCGGACCGCTTGCGCTGCGTCCAAGGCTTGAGGACAATGCCCCAGAATCCGCCGTTTGGCTGGGTGATCTGGAACGTGAAATCCGTCTCAGGAAGTGTGGAGACGAGGCGATTGATCTCCCGGGTATACAGCGTGACCAAATCGATGGTGGAGTCCGCCGGCGTGTTCACCACGCCGAAGATGACTCCCTGGTCCTCCGCCGGCGCCAACTCTTTCGGCGCCTGAGAGAACATGAGCACGACAAGCAAGCTGAGGATGGCCCAGGCGGTGTAGATCACGCCGCGCGAGCCCAATACCACATCGAGCCCGTGCGCGTATTTCTCTTTGAGCTTGTCGAAGGCGCGATTGATCAGCCGGGCCAGGCCCTTCTCATCTTTCGCTGAACGCAGCAACGTGGCGGACATCACCGGCGACAGGGTCAGGGCGACGACGCCGGAGATGGTGACCGCGCCCGCCAGCGTGAGTGCGAACTCGCGGAAGAGCGAGCCGGTCAGACCACCCTGGAAGGCGATCGGGGTGTAGACCGCGGCGAGGGTGATGGTCATCGCGATGATCGGACCGACGAGCTCGCGCGCCCCCAACAGGGCGGCATCGAGAGGTTTCAAACCGTCGCTGAGGTGGCGCTCCACGTTCTCCACCACGACGATCGCATCGTCCACCACCAATCCCACGGAAAGCACGATCGCCAGCAGCGTCAGTAGATTGATGGTAAATCCAAAAAACTGCATCAGGAAGACCGCGCCGACGAGCGAAACGNNNNCCACCGGCACCAACACCGAGCGGAACGAGCCGAGGAAGAGGAAGATCACCACCACCACGATGAGAAGCGTCTCGGCCAGGGTCTGCACCACTTCGTCGATCGCGTTCTGGATGTAGGCCGTTCCGTCGTAGGCGATGGTAGCCTTGATCTGCTCCGGAATCTCCTTCTGCAATTGAGCAAGCTCGGTGCGGGATCGCTTGATTACGTCGAGCGAGTTGGCGTTGGGCAGCGCCCAGATCCCGAGGAACACCGCGGTCTGGCCGCTGAAATTCACCACGGTGTCGTAGTCCTCCGCTCCGAGGACCACCTCGGCGACGTCGGCAAGGCGGACCACCGCACCGCCGCGCTCGCGGATCACCATCTGCTGGAACTCCTGCACCGAGCGCAGATCGGTGTTGGCCGTGAGGTTGACCTGGATCAGCGAGCCCTTCGTTTGGCCGACCGCGGACAGATAGTTGTTGGTCGCCAGAGCCTGCCGAACCTGCACCGGACTGATGTTGTAGGCCGCCATGCGGTCGGGCTTGAGCCAGATGCGCATCGCGAACGTGCGGCCGCCGAGGATGTCGGCGCGCGGCTGGACGACGCGAACCAGGTAGTCGGTGATCTCGTTTTGCTTGAGAAACTCCGACGAGAAGCTCAAGTAGGCCGACGCGAACTGGCTGTCGACCGACTCGATGTTGATCACGGGCACCTGCGCTTCGGGGGGCAGATCGCCGCGCACCTGATCGACCTTCGAAGCGATCTCTGCCAGGGCCTTGGTCGAGTCGTAGTTGAGCCGCAGGCGCGCCCGGATGATCGAGGTGTTCTGAAGGCTTTGCGACTCGAGGTAGTCGATTCCATCGGCGGAGGCGATCACCCGCTCTAAGGGGGTGGTGATGAAGCCCCGGACCAGCTCCGCGTTCGCTCCCACGTAGACCGTGGTGACGGTCACCGCGGCGTTTTCGCTCTTGGGATACTGGCGGACATTGAGGGAGCGGATCGCCTGCAGGCCAGCGATGATGATTACCAGATTGACGACGATGGCGATGACCGGCCGCCGAATGAAAAGATCGGTAAACCTCATGGGATTTTTTTCCTCGCCTACTGCTCTGAGGGCTTCGGATCGAGCGCGGTCGGGGGGGCCAGGGCGTTGTTCACCGCCACCGGCATGCCATTTCGCACCTTGAACGCGCCGGTGCTCACCACGGTGTCCCCGGGCGAAAGTCCAGAAACGACGGCGACGAAATCACCTCGTCGTTCGCCGAGGCGGATGAACTTCTGCCGCGCGATCAGGGTCGTCTTTCCATCCTTCCCCTTCGACTCTTCGACGACGTAGACCGAATCGCCGTAGGGAGCGTAGAGGACGCTGGTCGCGGGGATGGCAATCACCGGACGGCTTTCGTCGGAGAGCACCTCGACGTTGACGTACGCTCCAGGCGTCAGACGCCCGTCGTGGTTGTCCAGAGTCGCCCGCACCCGGACGTTTCGCGTCACCACGTCCACCTCGGGGTTAATCACGGTCACTTTCCCGTCCCAGCTCGCGTCGGGATAGATGTCGTTGCGCACCCGGACCTTCTGGTCGACCTTCAAAAAGGCAATGGACTGCTGCGGAAGCGAGAATTCGGCGTACATCGGCGTCACCGACTGAAAGGAGACGATTGGGTTTCCGGGCGAGAGGACCTGTCCCAGCTCGACCTGCCGGATGGCGGCCCGGCCGTCGAACGGAGCGCGGATGGTCTTCTTGGCGATGGTGGCTTCGAGGGACGCGACGGAGGCGTCGGCCTGGGTACCGCGCGCGGCGGCGGTATCGTATTCGGATTGCGTGTTGGCTCCCGTTTGGCGCAGCTTGCGGGCCCGCTCGAAGTTGATCTTGGCCAGCGCCGCATCGGCGCGGGCCGATTGGAGTTGGGCCTGCTCGGTGGAGATGTCGAGTCTAATGAGGATGCTCCCCTTCGCTATCGGAGCACCATTTTCGAACAGAATTTCGCGGACCGTCCCGGTCAGCTCGGCGCTCAATGTAACGGCACGAATGGCGACGAGACTACCAATGGCGGGGCGGATCGCGGGCCAGTTGCCCGCCTCGGCCTTCGCGGTGGTGACAGACTCTGGGGGCGGGACGAAGGACTTTCCCGCCTTGATCATCGTTGCGATTTGCGCGCCCTTGATGCCGACGAGGAGCGCGACGATTGCAAACAGGCTTACGCCGGCGATGATCCAGATTCTCTTTTTCGTTTTTGGACGGGATGAATCGAGTGGGCGGGATAGATCTTGCGCGAGCGAGGCGGAATCCTGTCGAAACATTAGGCCGTCCTGAGCGAAAGTGGAGCACGGATATAGGGCCCTGCTCACCCAAAGGCTCGAAATAATGCAAAGGAACTTCCGCCTCGTTATGCGGCCGCAAGGGTCGGTCGGGACCCTCGACGCGGCCTCATGCGCCCACCTCGCTCTCCGGCCCGTGGCAGACCGCCTCGAGGTGATGTCCGTCCGGGTCGAGCACGAAAGCCGCGTAATAGTTGGGGTGATAGGTCGGGCGGAGACCGGGTGCACCCTGGTCGCGCCCTCCGGCCGCCAGGGCAGCCCGATGGAACAGGCGCACGGCCTGGCGCGTTGGCGCCCGCACCGCCAGGTGAAATCCGGCCGAGGGGACCACCTTTCGCTTCATCGCCCAAGATCCAGCGACCACCGGGACCGCGCCAGCGGTTGAAATCCTGCGCGCTGGTAGAGCCGTTCGGCGCGGCGGTGCTCGGCGTCGACCTCCAACTCGATGGCGTTGCAGCCGAGGCTGGTCGCGACCTCCTGCGCGCGGGCGAGCAATGCCGCCCCCAGGCCCTGCTCCCGCCTCCCGGGAACGACGTACAGCTCGTCCAACCAGGCGACGCGCCCTCCATGCTCGAGCGTCCAGGCATAGGACAGCACCGCCAGGCCCACCGGCTCATCGCCATCAAGCGCGATGAGCAGCGCCCCGCGTTCGGGCACATCGATCATTCCGGCGACAGCGGAATCGAGTCGCTCCGGTGACAGCTCGATACGGTGCTCGTCGTATTGAGCCCGGAGCAAGCGCACGGCTGCGGCCCGGTGCTCCTGGGTGGCCCGCTGGATGCTGGGCGTCATCTTTCGAGTACGTCCTCTAACGTTCGAAGATCAGGGTGGGGTGACCCTGGTAGACCGTTCGATGGCGCTCGGTGTATCCGCATTTTTCCGCGACCCGGATCGAGCGCAGGTTTGCCGGATTGATCAGGCACACGGTTCGCGTCGACCCGAAGCTCAACGCGCCCCAGGCGAGGGCTGCACGGACCGCCTCGGTCGCAAAGCCCTTGCCGTGCGCCCAGGGGGCCAGCACCCATCCGCTTTCGGGCGCTCCCCCAAAAGCTGGCTGAATCTCTCGTTTGTAGTCGACAAACCCGACCTCGCCGACAAATCGGCCCGAGTCCTTCTCGCGGATCACCCAATAGCCGAACCCCATCAGCGACCAGTGCCCGACGTAACGCAGCAGCCTCGCCCAAACCTCTTCTGCGGAGAAGGGGCGGCCACTGATGTAGCGGGTCACTTCTGGATCCGCCCACATCGCGGCGGACTCTGCGAAGTCCTCGAGTCGATGGCCTCGCAGGACGAGGCGCTCTGTTTCGATCGCCGGGGGGCTCGAGGTGGTGGGCTGAAGGGAGGGCATCGAGGTTCTCGCGGTCAGTGGCGAAAGCTCGTCGGGTCAATCCGGTATCGCTTGAGCCAGCGCTGAACTTGAAAGCGGGCCTTACCCAGTACCCGGGCGACGGCGGTGACGTTGCCCGCGTGTTTGCGGAGCAATCCGAGGATCTCTTCGCGCCGGCGCTGATCCTCGTCCGAAAGCGGGCCCTCGGCATTCTCCCCAATGCCGGCGTCGGTCGGCGAGCCGTCTTTGCTCTTTGGCTCGTCGAGCGCCGCTTGAACCGGGCGCGGGAAATGGATCAACTCGACCGGTCCACCCCGGGCCAAGACCACCGCTGCAGTCAGGCACTTCTCCAACTCGCGGATGTTGAGCGGCCAGCGGTAAAGCAGGATCGCTCGCGCCGCATCGGAGTTGAAATGGATGGGCTCGCCTCGCTTGGCGACGTGACGTCTGAGCAGCATCCCGGTGAGCAGGCCGAGATCTTCGCGTCGCTCGCGCAGCGGAGGCAGCGTCAAGGTCAGGCCGGAGATCCGAGCGAGCAGGTCGGCGCGGAATTGATCCGCTTCGACGAGCTCCGGAAGGTTCCGGTGGGTCGCCGCGAGCACCCGGAGATCTACTTTCACCGGCTGGGTGCCCCCGACCGGCAAGACCTCGCCCTCCTGAAGCACCCGTAAGAATACCGCCTGCGCCGAAGCTGGCAGATCACCAATTTCATCAAGGAAGAGCGTTCCGCGGTCGGCGCTGCGGACGAGGCCTACCCGGTCCTCGGCGGCGCCCGAAAACGCGCCCTTGCGATAGCCGAACAGCTCCGACTCGACCAGGGTCTTGGTCAAGGCGGCGCAATTGACGGCCACGAAGGTCCCGCTGCGATGCGACAACTTGTGAATCGCCTGAGCCACGACCTCTTTGCCGGTGCCGGTCTCGCCATAGATGACCACGGAGACCGAGGAGGGAGCAATCGCCTCGAGGTTTCGAAACTCGCTGGCCAGGCTGGGCACCAGGGTCGCAAGTCCGGGAGCGGCGGAACGCAGCTCACCGACCTCCAGCGAGGCCGTATTCTCCTCGGTGTCGATGGCTTGCCGAAAGATGAAGAAGGTGTGACCAAGCTCGATCAAATCTCCATCGGCCAGCACCGCTCGCTCGTGCCGGTTGCCGTTCACTAGAGACCCGTTCTTCGATTTCGCATCCTCCAACACCCACTCGCGAAGATTCCTGCGGAGGACCGCATGCGAAGAGGACATCCATCGGTCCGGAATCGTCAGTTTGAATGCGTGCCCTTCTGACCTTTCGAATCGCGCGGTATTTCCTTCTGGAGCGCGGCCGAGCGAGAGCGAGTTGACATCATCAAGGCAATAGCGGGCCGAGGCCGCGAGCGGTTGATCCGCCTGGAGCACGAGAAAGAGATGGGGCGCGAGCCGGGTACGACCCAAGCCCTGCCGGGTCACCGTGTGCGAGAGCGTCGATGTGGTTGATTCCTTCGAGTTGCCGCTCATTTCCACCACTATCCAGTCATCGACTACCGACCGGAGCCGCGTCAAGCTCCATGCTACGAGCGGAAGCTTGGGTCGAGTCGGTCGAGCTTGCGCAGAAGGCCAGGCCAGGCGAGCGCCCCGCCCGCCGTTCGGGTGACCTTGCCCGCCTGCGCGGTCGCGCCGGCAATGATCCGGGGATCGATCGGAATCAGCTCGCCTCCTGATTGGGCCCGAACCTGGATCGCACAGGTGGCCTCGAACAAGTACATCATGAGGAAAGCGTCCGGAATGTTCGGGGCGACGGTGAGCAAGCCGTGGTTGCGCAGCATCAGAAAGCCCTTCTCGCCGAGGTCGCGAACCAATCTCGGCTTTTCGTCCTCGTTGAGGGCTACCCCTTCATAGTCGTGGTAGGCGAGCGAGGAGAGAATGAAGGTCGACTGCTGAGAAATCGGTAAGACGCCCTTCTTTTGAGCCGAGACGGCGATTCCGTTGAGGCTGTGGATGTGCAACACGCACTTCGCGTCTTCCCGCCCCGCATGAATCGCGCTGTGGATGGTGAATCCGGCAGGGTTGACCTCGTAAGAACTGGCGCTCACCTTATTCCCGGAGAGATCCACCTTGACCAGACTGGTCGCGGTGATCTCCTCGAACATCATCCCGTAGGGATTGAGCAAGAAATGGTGCTCCGGTCCGGGGACCCGCGCCGAGATGTGGGTGAAGATCAGATCATCCCAGTGATACAGCGCCACCAGCCGGTAGCACGCTGCGAGATTCACTCGCTGTTCCCATTCCGCTTCGCTGATTCCAGTGGGTCGCAAAGTTGGCTCGCTCCATCACAGTTGGGGTCAAAGATGCAGCTTGGTAGACATCGCACCGCACGCTAGCGGCTGGGCGCCCGCGCGCCAAGCTCAAACCTGAGCGCGGCGGAGAATTTTGTCGGGTGAAACACGGATAGGTGGGTAGGTTTCCGGCGCAATCCTAGCGTCCGGGAAGCCCTTTGAGGAATTGCTTGGCCTTTTCTTCTGCCTGCTTCGCCGCCTTCCCGGCTTCGTTACCGGCCGCGTCCTTGTTCTGTGCGTCACCCGCGCCTCCCGTACCGGTGCCTAGAAAGCGCCCGATCGCGCTGGTCGCCGCCTGCTTCGCAAGGCTCGCAGCGGTTCCGGCAAGGTCCGCCACCGTCACATTGGGGTTGGAGGCGGGACCAACGATCTTCAGGCCGATCGGTATCGGTCCACTGGGCGTCACCTTGCCGCCGGTGAGCGCTGAGACTGTTGAAGGCGCGAGGGCGACGGTTCCGGCCAGATCGAGGTTTCCATCGAGGTGCGCACCGCCGGTCATGCTGATTTGCCCTTCGGGGAGGTTGATTTGAAGCGGTGCCTTGAGCTTAGCGAAACCCTTCTCCACGGAGACTGCGAATGCCAGGTCCTTGCCGAGGCTGGTAAAGCCCGCATCCTGCTTCGGGCGCGCCAGGCCCGGTGGCAGGACCTTGGCCAAGGGCGTCCAGATGGAGGCGATCAGGTCCTTCCCGAGGAATTTTCCATCGTGCAGATGACCCTCTAGCCCGCCCGATAAGGAGCGGATCAGGTCGGCTTTATCGGTGCCCGCGCCCGTGAAGTTGAGATCGCTGCCCACCGTCCCAGCGAGCAGCTTCCGTTCGCCGAACAACGTCAAGGCTTGGCCGGCCTCGACATTCTGAGCCTGGACTGCGACGTGGAAGGGGATCTTGGGCTGCGCGATTCGGACCGTCGTCCCATTGGCTGACACCTTTCCGCCTAAAGCCCCCATCGACAGTGTCTGGAAGGTGATTTCGTCGTCGACCATCTTTACGTCGGCAACGATGTTGCTGAAATCGAGAGTCGACTTGCGAAGCGAGTCGATCTTGGCGGTCGCGTGACCGCGGATTCCGGTGAAAAGCGTTGGATCCGGCGGAGGCTTTTTCTTCGTGGACGTCATTAAGAGCTTGTCCAGATCGAGCCGAGGGCTCTGGAGTGCCAGCTCGAACTGTTTCTTGCTGTCCTTGCCCGATCCGGACAGCTCGATCCAACCGCTGCCGGTGACCGTCGAGTCCCGAATGTGGGCGGTTGCTTCGGAGAGCTGGACTTTGAGCGGAGCGGATTTACCACCGTCGCCGCTCTTCGTCCCGGAGATGGAAAGGGCAAGCGGTTCGCCGGGAGGCTTGTCCAGCGATTCTCCCGGCCGCAGGTCGGCCCCGGAGAGGTCCGCTTGAACGTCGAAACGGAGCGTTCCGGCCGCGGCGCCGCGCAGATGACCGACCATCGTCATCGTCTTGCCCGACGCCTTGGTCAGTACCTCGGGGATTGCCAACCGAACGGGTGTGAGATCCAAGCGGACTTCGATCGCCTGAGACGCCTCCGTTCCCGAGCCTTTGACCGCGAGGCCGATCGGCCCGGCGACCTGACCCTTGAGCTGTCTTTGAAGCGGCGGACAGAGGGCGGCGAGGCGCGCGGGATCGAGGTCGTGCGCGACCAGTTCCAGGCCTTCGACCCGAAGCTGCCCCGAGGATAGGCCGAGCACGCGCCCCTTGCCGGTGATTCCGGCCGGCCCCGCTTCGATCTTGAGGCGCTCAATCTGGAGATCGCCCTTGGACATGTCGCCCTGCACATCCGCATCGAGCGAGGCGTCGAGCGGTTTTCCTCCCTCCGCGCCAGCGAAGCGCAGCCCCAGAGCGCTCAGCGCGCCGCGAAGCTGGGTCGCTCCCTTTCCCTCGGGGACCAGGGCTCCCAGTTCGGCGGTCAGGTCGGCCGAGAGTCGCCCTTCTTCCAGGCCGATGGTGCGTGGCAGATAAGGCGCGATCGGTTTCAAATCGATCGGCTGAATCTTCAGCACCAGATGCTTGGGCGTGGGAACCAGCGATGGGGGCAAAGGAGCGGTGGCCAGCTCCAGATCGAAATTCCTTTGCTCGGCCAGGACGGCGGCCTTGACCGAAACATCGAGCGCTTTCCCCGCGCGCAGATTGTCCGCTTTGACCTCGATGTGTCGAACTTGCAGGCCGTCTCCGGTTCCCGCGGCGAGCTGCTTCCCCGACGCCTGTTCGACAAACCGTACGGATCCTTCCGTAAAGGCGAAGTGGTCGAGCTCCAGGTTTAGCGGCTCCGACGTCTTGGACTCTGGCTGGCGATCCTGGGACAGCTTGGCCTGAAGCCGCTCGATGTTCGTCGTTCCGTCGGAAAATCGGATCACGTTCAACGTCAGACCCTCGATCTCGGCCGACCGCACTTCGAGCTGCTTTCCGCGCGAAGCGAGCGCCTTGAGAAGTTTTGGGGTGACCTCCACCCGCGAAAGATCCAGGAGCGGCAACTCCTCCCCCGAAGCGGGGCCGATCTTCACCCCGGAGACGCGAACCGACGGCCGAAAGAAGATTTTGGTGGAAATGCGCTCGATGGTGATCGGGCGGCCGATTTTCTGCCCAAAAGTGGTCGCTTGAGACCTGGCTTCCCTGAGCAGCACTGAATCGAGAATGGACAACCCAATCGCCCCGGCGATGACCAGAACGCCCAGGATCGACCCAAGGATCACAACCAATTTACGCGAGGATTTGGACATGGAAAGAATGTTCTCCGTAACCCGTTGAGTTAGGGGCGGCAGACCCGAAGTGCAACACCGATGTCGTCCGCTCAACCATCGGGAGAAGACGATCCTGGCAGACCTGAAGTGTCGAAGGGCCTAGTCAGCGCCAGCGCCAGCGGCGAGCGGATGCGGGTAGGGGAAGGGCACGTAATCGGCTGGTGGCGAGAGGACGTAGACGGGAGTCCCCATGGTTCCGCGCGCCCGGAGCATCGGGCTCGTTTCGGGGACGATCGCGTTGTCCCAGATGTAGATCGGCCCTGTGGGCTGATCCGTATCCTGGGTGAGCTCGATGCCCTCGTTGTAATCGCTAAAACGATTGTTCCAAACCAAGCCCATGCCGCCGCGGATCCGGACCGCATAGCCGGCATAGATTGGGTTCTCGATCAGGTTGTCATGTACGTCGGCCCACTCGGTGCCAACGACCGATCCGGACTCGTGCCCATGTGCGTCGACCGCATGCGCGATTTGATTGAGGGCTACGTAGTTGTTTCGAAAGACGTATCGCGCGGCTCGGTTGGAAGCGACGGCGTGCCGACACAGTTGAAAGGTCGAATCCTCGATAAAGGTCGCAACAGCCGAGCCAAAAGGCTCCGTCGGTGCTTGGAGGACATTGACCCCTCCCACTTCGACTCCGTATCCCAAATTATTGACCACTGGGTTGAAAAGGTCCTCGAAGGCACAGTGGTCCACCACTCCGGAGCTCGTGCCTCCGGAGAGGGTGCCACTGGTCCAAACTCCGGAGCGACCGGTCCGCGTGAAGGAGCAATGGTCCACCCGAAAGTCGACTCCGTCCGCGATGTGGACTCCGACCTCGTGTCCATTGGAAAGCTCTCCGAGGTTGGGATCGACGTTGGAAAACCCCTCGAACCGAAGTCCGGTGATCCGAACCTGCGCGTGGCGCGTGGATTCGACCATTGGGTTGATCGAGTCGTCAACCGACCGAAAGAGGACCGACGCGTCACCGGATCCCAGGAGTGTGACTCCGTCGTTTCGGATCACCACCGTCCCATCCACCTGGTACCGCCCAGGCGGGACGATCACCGTCCCGGGGCCGCCCAGTTGGTCAAGTGCAGCTTGAATCGCCTCCTGCGTCTGATCGCCAACGACGATCACTTGCGCCGTGGCCGCCCCGGCAATGCACAAACATGCGGAGGCAATGAGACAGGCCTGATTTCCGGCGCTATTCGTATGGCGTACTCGACCACGGACTGTCTCTGGGACATGGCATCCCCTCCAACAAATCCTTATGCCGCGATGCGGATCGACGATCAAGTCGTGCGGAATGGGGTCCATCGCTCGAACGATGCGTTGCGGAGGAAACTTCAGAAATGGCATCGTTGGGCAATCCCGTGCTGACGATGCGCCTCCGCTCGTGGGTCGTCCTCCTGGCGGCCGTCAGTTGCGCGCGCCGGGGGCCCGATCCGATCTCCCAGATTCCGGCGGTCCGAGAGGCACCGCCTTTGGAGCTTCGGCAGCGTTACGGTGGTACCTACCAGTTCGTGGGAGGCGACGCGGAGCGCGCCGCGGTTGCCGCTGCCGTCGACCGAGCCGTCGCACCGATATCTTTCCTGGCGCGCGGCATCGCTCGAGGCTCGCTGATCGCGCGCGCGGAAATTCGCCCGGCGATCGGCATCTTCTTCGCCGCCGACGGCACCGTCACCGTTTTCTCTCCGGGAGAGGTCCCGGAATCGAGCCCGGCGGATGGTGCACCTGTTCGGGTCGTCAATCGCTTTGGCGATGAGAGCGAGCTGAGCCAACAGTTCAACAACGGAGTCTTCGTGCAGCGCGGCCGGACCGACGATGGCAGCGGGAGTACGATCTTCGAGCTGCAGCCGGACGGTGAAACGCTCCTCGTCCACCGGACGATGGAGAGCAGCAAGCTGCCGCAGCCGGTGAAGTACATGCTGACGTACCGTCGAAACCCCTGAACATCCATCCCAGCGTCCTTCAAAAATGTCCAGGAACAGAGATCTCCAAGAAACGGCGCCTTGGTATCGGCTAACCGTTCAATGCCGAGAGGGATATTTTCTGGCGGCCGTCCGCATCGAAATTGGAAACATCCAGCCAGCGTTCGAAAGCGGCTTTGCGTCTGGGCCACTCGGAATCGAGCATCGAATACCAGGCGGTGTCGCGGCTGCGACCCTTGATGATCATGTGCTGGCGGAAGATCCCCTCGAAAGCGAACCCCAGCCGCAGCGCTGCTCTGCGCGAGGCGGCGTTCAGCGAATTGCACTTCCATTCGTACCGGCGGTACCCCAACTCTTCGAAGACGTAGCGCGCCATCGCGCCTTGGTATCGGCTAACCGTTCAATGCCGAGAGGGATATTTTCTGGCGGCCGTCCGCATCGAAATTGGAAACATCCAGCCAGCGTTCGAAAGCGGCCTTGCGTCTGGGCGGTCGGAGCTCTTGTCGACAATGGCGAAGAACAGCGGGTCTTCTGATGCGGCCATTCCCGTGAGACTCCGATCGAATCCGTCCCGATCCGGGTATGGGCCGTCGAACAGATAAAGCCACAGCTCAGCGGCCCCCGGGCCCTGGGTCATCTGATACAGCGCCTCGCCGTGCGAGGTCGGGTCGAGAGGCGCGACGCTAACCCAGCGTCCCTCGAGGGTGATCCGCTGCGGAAGACTGGCCGCCGCCCATGCCGGGACCTCACCTCCGAGACGTCTTGAGTCACCGTCCATCCGTGGAGCTCGGGGCGAGTGTACATGAATTCACACCTGGCCTAAGGCCGATAGCGTTAGCGTACCTCGGCGCTGGAGAGCACGGATGCCAAGATGCTGGGGTCGATCATCCCGGTCACGTCGGCATTCGAAACGTACCCCAGCTCCTGGGCGTGCTTCGCGGTTTGGGCCATCACCTCGGGGAGCGGTTGAATCGTAGGCTCGATGCGCGAAAAAGCCTGCTTCAAGATCTCGGGCGATAATTTCTTGCCGGCCACCTTCCCGAATGCATCGTTTGTCTTCGCGGCAAAGGCGTCGGGGGTCGCCTGCCATTGGCGGGTCAGCGCCGCGTGGGCGCGAAGGATTGCCGAGACTTGTTCGGGCCGGGTTTGTAGCACCTCGGCCGTGGTCACCAATACCGTCGCCGGGAAGGATCGATTCGGCCAAAGGTCGCGCTCATCGACCAGCAGATGCCCGCCTCCTTCGAGGATCAACCTCGCGCCCCACGGCTCCGGGACCCACGCTGCCTCGAGTCGCCTGCTGATGAAAAGACTCAAGATGTCTGGATTTGACGTCGGTATCACCCGGACATCCCCTTTGGAATCTTCGTCGATCGTCAGTCCATGCGTCTTGAGCCAATAGCGCAAAGCGATGTCCTGGCTGTTTCCGATCTGCGGAGAAGCAACGGTCTTTCCCTTCAGATCCTGAGCAGACCGAGCCGTCCTGGTGACGAAGACCGCCCCGCCATTGACGGCGCCGGCGATCACCCGAAGTTGTCGACCCGCCTTCAAGAAGGTGTTGATCGCGGGGCCAGGGCCGACGTAGGTGATGTCGAGCGAACCGGAGCTGAGGGCCTCCATTGCCGCCGGACCGGCGTTGAATTGCTTGACGTCCAGTTTGATGTCGCCCAGCTCCCGGGCAAAAGTGCCTTCGTCATTCCCCACCAAGGCCTGGGCATGGGTGATGTTTGGAAAAAAGCCGAGGCGCAAGGGAGCATTCCTTCGCTCCGCCTCCGACTTCTTGCATCCGGCCACCATGACGAGCAGCAACAGCGAACAAAAGTAGAGCCCGCACATCCGATGAATGAGAGGACGGTGACTCATCAGACTCCTAGGCGGGGGCAACCAGGCCCCACCGTCTCCGAATTCGCAGCTCGATCGATTGGAACAGCAGCCGGTCGATGCCGGTGCCGACCAGGATGATCGCCAGCATCACCGCCATCACCTGGGAGACCTCCATCAACTCCCTTCCGGTATTGAGAAGCTGACCCAGACCTCCAGACGTAAAGAGGAGCTCGCCGGCCATCAACGCCCGCCAGGCAAAGCTCCACCCCAGCTTCAGACCGGTGACGATTCCAGGAAGCGCCGCGGCGATGAGAACCCCCCCGTAGAATCGAGGCCCGCGAATGCCCAGCGTTCCCGCCACATGGAGCAGCAAGGGATTGATTCCGCTCACCGCATCCTCGGTGCCGATGGCGATGCTCAGAACAGAGCCCATCACCACGACGAAGATGATTGCCGCATCCGACAAGCCGAACCACAAAAGGGACAAGGGCAGCCAACACACCGAAGGAAGACCCTGGAATCCCATCAAGACGGGTTTGACTGAATCGCGGACGACTTTGAATCGCGCGGTGGCGATTCCGAGCGGGATACCGATCGCGACCGAAATCAGGTAACCCTCGCTCATCCGTCCCATCGAGCGAAGGGTGGCCCGGACAAGCCGTCCATCCCGCAACATTTTCACGAAATCGATCAGGACCGAGTCGGGACCCGGGAACAAGTGACTCGGCCAGGGTCCAAACCGCGAGAGAAGGAACCAGGTCGCCAGGAGAAGGATGAGGAAAGCAGATCTGCGGACGACCTGAATGACGAGGTTCATGGCGGCCCTTCAATAGCACCGGGACGGGTTGGTGTAACCATCTCCTGGCACGGTGACAAGCGTTCTCCATCCAGACCGCCCTGGATGTTCTTGATGAATTACCGGGTGACGAGCCGGAAGACTTCGCTTCCGGCGAGGAGAAACAGCCCGACGCCGTAGGGCTGGGTATCGGACTGGTGCGAAATCCCAGGTTCCGCGCCCGGGAGTTGAACCCAGCCGAGCTTTCCGTCGGAATCCACTGCGCTCACCAGGGCGCTCCAGCCGCTGATCACCGTCTGTGTATATTGCGCCGGATCCAAGATGCCCTCGTTGATGCCCCAGGCCAGCGCGTAGGTGAATCCGGCGGTGCCGCTTGTCTCGGGCCACGGGTAGTTGTCCGCGTCGGTGAGACAAGAGGGCCAGAACCCGTCGGGCTTCTGCAGCGTCGCCAGTCGCTGCGCCATTGCCTGGAGCAGGTCGATGAATCGCTGCCGGTCGGGGTGATCGCCGGGAAGATACTGGAGGACCCGAACGATGCCGGCGATCACCCAGGCGTTGCCTCGCGACCAGAACATCGGCTGCCCGTTGGGGCACTGGCGACCGAAATAGCTGGCGTCTCGATAGAACAGGCTCTTGGAGGGATCGAACAAGTAGTCCGTGGTGTCCCACCACATCGCGCTCATCGCGTCGAAATAGGTCGGGTCCCCGGTCGCCGCGCCGAGTCGCGCGAATACTGGAGGCGCCATGAACAGAGCGTCGCACCACCACCAATCCACCCGCCCGAGGTGTGGATCGGTCACCATCGCATCCAGCCTTTGCTGCGTGTCACGAATCCGCTCGGGCTGAGGGTCCAAGGAATAGAGCTCGAGATAGGTTTGACCGGCGCAGTGGTCATCGGCGTGGCGCGCTCGAGGACCGAGCAGCCAGCTGTTTGCCTGGGCCCAGGTCGTCGCGCGATCGGCGTATCGGCCCTCGCCGGTGGTCTGGTACGAGGCCATCAGGCCCGCCCAGAAGACCGCGTGGACCCAATCCTTGGGTTCCTCTCCGGGGAGGTGGGCGATTTGCCAATCGGAGGCTCGCCGCATCACCTCGAGGACGGCGCCGGACAGCCCTGAGCTGGAAACCGGGGTTGGCCGCATCAGGGTCGGCACCGTCCAGGCATAGTGATGGCCCTTGACCACGTGAGGGCGGGTGTCTGCGACCCATCCGTCGTAATCGGCGCTACCGTAGACGCGGGTCATCGCTTCGAAGAGGTTTCCCGGCCAATCGGAAGGGCTGGGGAGCGATGTTTGCTCGCCGATGTAGTGTGGCCACTGCTCCGGGTAGAGCGAGTAGTAGAAGAGGTAGTCGAGGGCGAGCCTGAGGCGCCCGTAGTTGAAGAGGTCGACCCCGCGCGCGTTTTCGGCAATCTGGCAGCCCGCGGTGAGCGGAGCGAGCGCGAAGTAGGTGTACCAGATTCCGTGATCGCCCCGCGCCGTTTCGTCCGGGAGATGGCCGTCGGAGGCGATCGAATTGTCGATCCTCGACTGCAGGCGAGAAATCTCTGCGTCTACACCGCCGGCGTCTTCGAGAAGATAGTCCGAGGCGATCGCGGCGAGCGTGCCCCAGGCGCCCCAGTTGTTCGGACGCGTCTTGATACCGTCTGCCGCGGAGCGCAGAACCGCGGTCACCCACCTCTGGAATTGAGCGCGATCGCCCGCATCCCAAAGCTTGTTGTTCCACACCAGATCGGCAGCAAACGCGAGGCCCGTGCCGGCGTAGGACATCACCAGGGGCCCATCAGCGCCCGAGTATCGCGTGTTCACGTATCCCCAGCCATTGAGCAGCTCGATCGACTTCTGGCCGTAAGTGGGATCTCCGGTGAGCTGATAGGCGAGGGCACAGGCATACGCGGCCCATCCATCGCCGTTGAGCGCTTCCGAGGCCGCGATGTGCCCTTTGGGATCGACGTAATATCCGGGCACGTTGAAATCCGCGACGGCATGTGAGGCGCGTCCCAGGCCCTCGGCCCCATCGGCTCGGCGGATCAGATCGTCATAGGCGCTTTTCCAGGGCTCCTGCTGCTGAAGCACCATCTGCCGCGTCTCGTTGAGTTGGTCCGCGGAGTGCATCATTCCCGGGTGAGGGAACCCAGGCGCGTTCGCAGCAAGGGCTGGCGCCGTCGCGATCGCAGCAATCGCGGCAAGCAGACGAGCTGTTTTCACAAGTCCTCCCGGACCTGAGCAATCGGAAGATGGCCCGCCGTCTCTTACCCCCGATGCGCTTAAAAGTTGAAGGACGGGGGTGGGCGACCCGGTTGTGCCTGGCAAATGACCCGGATTTTCGACGATCTCTCGAGGCCACAACTCGGTATTTATTTTCAATAATTATGGGGCTAGAAAATGGCGTAACTGGCTGCCGTTCCATTGGTTTTCAGGAGATCATCCGGAAACGCCAACGTTGGCGTTTGGACCCGGAGTGAACGGGGCGCGGACGGGCGATTAGGTTTCCGCGCGGTGGTTGTGCTCGGCGCGGAAAAATTGCCGCCATCCTCAACCGGAGAAAATCGATCGCCGGCAGCTCAGGATGT
>WNFJ01295885.1_pt1 | contig 18192 bp, 3 predicted proteins | sample 5400461 | NCBI WGS metagenome assembly WNFJ01 (sample SAMN13153349, study PRJNA577476) | soil metagenome | isolation source: 115 cm saprolite on Douglas fir-dominated hillslope | place: USA:California | collected 2013-09-17 | reverse complement strand
CGGTCCGGCATCACAACCTCTTGGTAAGGAAGAGGCTTCCTCTTGTAGCGCAAGAGCGGCGCGGGTGACAGAGGAACAATGGAAAAAACTAGCCGCAAGCCACAGCCCGGTAGCGACGACCTGCGCCGTGCGCGCGAACCCTCCCCGGACACGCGCGCCGCAAAAGGTCCTAAGCTGCAACTCGACGCGCCGGCGCTTTCGCTCCCCAAGGGAGGCGGCGCAATCCGCAGCATCGATGAAAAGTTCACTGTTAATCCATCCAATGGCACAGCTGCGCTGTCGTTGCCTCTGCCACTCTCCCCCGCGCGCAACGGCTTCGTCCCGCCGGTGCGCCTGAGCTACAACTCCGGCAGTGGAAACAGCGTAGCGGGTCTCGGCTGGTCGCTCGAAATGCCCTCGATCCGGCGACGCACGGACCACCGCCTGCCGCGCTACCGCGACGACGATACGTTCCTGCTCCAAGGCTACGAGGAACTTGTCCCATCGTCGAAGTGGAACATCGACCGTTGGGATCCCGAGGCCACCCAGTCCGGCCTATTTTCCATCCACCGCTACCGACCGCGCATTGAGGGCGAATTCTCAAGGATCGAGCGCATCTCGCATCCCACACTCGGCGCTTGGTGGCGGGTCATTTCGCGCGACAATGTCACGACGTTCTTCGGTCTCGATGACACCACGCGGGTCACCGACCCAAACTTGCCGGAAAACGTTTTCGAATGGCTTCCTGCACTCAGTTTTGACGATCAAGGCAACTGCCTTGTCTACGAGTACAAATCCGAGGATCTAAGCGCCGTTCCGCTCACACTCTCGGAGGCCAATCGCCATGCTGGAATCGCCCAGTTTGCCAACAAGCACCTCAAGAGCCTGCGTTACGGCAACCGGATTCCATATGTCGCCGACGAGATGAATCCCTATCGCCCAGCTGCGGTCAAAGGCACATTTCTATTCCACTCTGTGTTCGACTACGGCGAGCATGATCTCGCGCAGCCGACTCCAGAAGAGGTGCCCGGGCAGTTGTGGCCCGTACGCGCGGATCCGTTCTCCAGTCATCGCAGCGGCTTCGAGATCCGAACCTACCGCCTTTTGCGCAGAGTCCTGATGTTCCATCAGTTCGACGAACTCGCTGGCGGCACTCCCTGCCTTGTTCGCTCGCTCGACCTGAGTTACGTACCCTCCTCGGCGGGATCACCGCAGGCCTCCGACGTCACCTACCTCGAGTCCGCAACCCAGTGCGGGTACGCCCGCAACACCGACGGCAGCTACGCAAAAGTTATGCTTCCTTCGATCGCGCTCGAATACGAAGCGCTTCAGTGGCACAGCACGATCGAAACCGTCGACTGCCAATCGGTCTCCAATCTGCCGACCGGCGCCGCGGGCGGCCACGAGTGGATGGATCTGTTCGGGGAAGGCATCGCCGGCCTGTTCACCGAGCAAGCCGGGGCATGGTTCTACAAGGGCAATTTCGGCGACGTGCACGAGGACGGCAAGGTTCGCTTGGACACCAGCCACTGGGTGCTTCCCAAGCCGTCGTTCACCGGAGTTCAGGAGGGCGTGCTGGAACTTCGCGATCTGAACGGAGATGGCCGCCAGCAGATCGTTGTCAACACACCCCAGATGCAGGGCTACTTCGATCGCGGTGATAGCGGCGAATGGCTCCCGTTCCGCCATTTCGACACCATGGTCCGGATTGACCTCAACGATCACAACTTGCGCAGGCTTGATCTTGACGGGGACGGACGCGCCGACCTGCTGATCTCGGAGGACAACGCCTTCGTCTGGTATCACGGCGACCTGCGCGGGTTCCAGCCGAGAGAGCGAACATCCAAGCCCTACGATGAAGAACGTGGCCCGGCCATCGTATTCTCCGAAGAGCAGCAGACCATCTTCCTCGCCGACATGAGTGGCGACGGTTTGCAGGACATTGTCCGCATCCGCAACCGCGAGGTCTGCTATTGGCCGAACCTGGGCTATGGCCGGTTCGGTGCGAAGGTCGCCATGGATCGGGCGCCCACCTTCGCGCCGCCGGACGAGTTCAACGCCAAATACCTGCACCTCGCCGACGTGAGCGGAACCGGCGCCTCGGATATCCTTTATTTAAGTCCGCATGGCTGCGACGCCTACCTCAACCTAGGCGGCAACGCCTGGACCGCGGCGCAGCCAATCGTTCCGTTCTTCCCCACCGAGTTGCCCAACCAGATCGCGATCGCGGATCTCCTGGGCAACGGCACAGCCTGCATCGTATGGTCATCCACGCTGCCGGCACACGCGGGCGCACCGATGCGCTACATCGATCTGATGGGCGGAAAGAAACCACACCTGCTCACCAAATACGTCAACAATCTCGGCAAAGAAGTCACGTTCTCCTATAAGAGCTCCAGCTGGTACTACCTGAAGGACAAGCTCGAAGGGCACCCGTGGGTGACGCGCCTTCCCTTCCCGGTGCACTGTTTGCGCCAGCTGGAGGTCCGCGATCGGATCACCGGAGCGCGTTTTCTCACAGAGCTCCGTTACCACCACGGCTACTACGATCGCACCGAGCGTGAGTTCCGCGGCTTCGGCATGGTTGAACAGCGCGACGCCGAGACGTTTGAGAACTGGGCTGAGAGCACCCCCGGTCACCTGGTCGATCATTCTCTCTACCAAACGCCGATTTTAACCAAAACCTGGTTCCACACGGGCGCGGTCACGGATCGCGACGCGATACTCGCACAGTTCCGCGGCGAGTATTGGGACCGCGAGATGGCCAGGCAGGGCTTCGCGCTTGCGGCGAACGAGCCGGCGCTTCCAGACGCCCGCCTTCTGCTCGGAGCCTCTGTCGACCCCAACGCCCTGACGCCAGTGCGCGCCGAGGACTGGCGTGAGGCGCTGCGCGCCACCAGGGGAATGGTGCTGCGCAAGGAGGTCTTTGGGCTGGACGCGCCGGCAACCGGCGCGTCCGTTGGCCAGTTGCAGCGGCAACTCTCGCCATACACCGTCGCGACCCACAACTGCATGATCGAGTTGCTTCAGCCGGTACTGGATGGCGAACACGCCATCTTCGTCGTGAAGGAGAGCGAGGCGGTCACTTGGAACTATGAGCGCGACCTCACGAACCCTCGCGTTGAGCACAAGTTGAACATCGCCATCGACGAGTACGGCAACGTGCTGGAGGCTGCGTCCGTGGTCTATGGATCCGAGGCTCCCGAACCTGCCGTGAGTACGACCCAGGCGCGGACTTGCGTCACTTACGTCCGAACGGATTTTACCGTCGACGCGATCGATACTTTGCACTACCGCCTGCGCCAGCCGGCGCGCACCACAACTTTTGAAATTACGGGGCTCACGCGGATAGGAACGCTCTATAGGATCGCCGACTTCGTGGCGCCCGGCTTCCACGTCCTGGCGAATTCGGTGGAGATTCCATTTTTCGATCAGAACACCACCCCGCCCTTGGGAACCGTCCACCGGCGGCAGACGAGCGGCAAGCAAACCGTGTACTACAACGACGCACTGTCGGACGCGTTGCCGCTTTTTCAGCTTCACTACCGCGCGTTGGCGTTTGAGAGCTACGAGCTGGCGTATACCACGGCGCTGCTGAACCATATCTTCGCCGGGCGTGCCACCGACGCGCTAATGACCGAAGCTAGGTACGTCCACCTCGGCGACACCGATTGGTGGGTTCCATCCGGGCGCTGGCAGTATGTGACTTCGGGCGAGCCGGTCGCGGCAGCACGCGATCGGTTCTTCGTTCCTATCGCCCATTTAGATGCTTTTGGTGCGCAAACCACAATCGGCTACCTCGGCGCCTACTTCCTGCTTCGCAACGCTACCGAGGATGCCGCGCACAATCGCACCACGATCGATGCATTCGACCTGCGCGCCCTGGCGCCCGTACAGATGACGGACCTTAACGGCAACATCTCCGAATTGCTACTCGACGAGCTGGGCTGGGTCAAAGCCACCGCGGTGCGCGGGAAAGGTGCGGAAGGGGACGATCTCAGCAGCCTGTCTATCGTGCCTTCCGCCGCTGACGCTGCCGCTCATAACGCGTTCCTGACCGCGCCAACTTCAGTGGAGCTCGATCTGGCGGCCAGGACACTGCTCCAGCACGCGTCGGCTCGCTTCGTGTACGATCCGCACCGCTACGTCACGTCCGGTGGCGGCGAGCCGCCGGTGTCGGCCTCCATTCTCCGCGAGCAGCATACTTCCGTGCTCGCCAACTCCCCCGTGCAGATCTCGTTCGAGTACTCGAACGGTATGGGCACAGTTGAGATGCACAAGCTGCAAGCAGAGCCTGGAACGGCCAAGCGCGTCACCCTCGCCGCCGGCGATGTATACAACCTTGATGTCGTCGATACGTCGGCGCTAGTTCCACCGCGCCTGCGGTGGCTTGGCACAGGACGCAAGGTTCTCAATAACAAAGGAAATACCGTAAAAGAATACGAGCCGTTTTTCTCGGTGAGTCATCACTTTGAGAACGAGAAGGAGCTCGTGGAGTCAGGAGTGACTCGGATACAGTCCTACGATCCGATTGACCGCGTGGTTCGCATCGACTACCCGGATGCAACGTTCAGCCGGACTGACTTCGGATCGTGGAAAGTCACAACGCACGATCGCAACGATACCGTGCTGGACTCCGCGTGGTACGATCGCCGGATCCACCGCCTGATCGACGCCAAGTTGATAGCTGCCGGCAAGGATCCGGCCCGCGAGGCGCAGGCCGCCGCCCAGACGGCCGCGCACGCGGCGACCCCGCTCACCCGTTACCTTGATCCGCTCGGCCGCCCGATCCTCGACCTCGAGGACGATGGCCTCGACGCTGCAAACAACAAGATCCTGTATCGCACCATTCACAACCGCGATGTCGACGGCAACGTCCTCGCGATTCAGGACGCACGCGGCAATACCACTATCACCTATGACCACGATATGCGCGGGCGCATTGTGGCGCAGAACAGCATGGACAGCGGACGGCGCTGGATGCTGGACAACGTGCTTGCCAACCCGGTCCGGAGCTGGGATGAGCGCGGCCATGAGTTTGTGTTCGCCTATGACGACGTCTTGCATCGGCCCACCAGCAAGCGGGTCCTTGGCGGCGACGGGCCCAGCCCCCTCAATCACATGTTCGAGCGCATCGTCTACGGTGAAGGCCGCCCGGGCGACACCGCGCATAACCTGCGCGGTAATGTTGCGCTGCTCTATGACACCGCCGGCCGCATCGAGAACGTCTCGTTCGACTTCAAGGGGAACCTGGCTGCCTCCGTCCGGTGTTTCGCCAGCGATCCGACGGCCGTCGTCGATTGGGCGGGAGCCAACCCCGACGCCTTGCTGCTGAAAGAGGAGTTCCCATCCTCAGCAACCTATGACGCCCTCGATCGCGTCGCCCAGCGCACCACCGCCGACGGCAGTATCTACTTGCCGGCATACAATCCGGCCAACCTGCTGGAGCAGGTTCGGATCCAACAAGGTACCGCGACTGACACGTTCGTCTCGAACATAGACTACAACGAGAAGGGCCAGCGGCAGCGCATCGTGTACGGCAATGGCGTTGCCACGGCGTACCGCTACGACTCTGAGACCTTCCGGCTGTTGGAGCTGACCAGTCAGAGAAACGATGGGCTGGTCCTTCAGGACCTTCGTTACACCTACGATCCGGGAGGCAACGCCACCCATCTCGAGGATCGCGCCGTGCCGACGATCTGGTTCGATAACCAGGTCATCACCGGCCTTGCAACCTATCGCTATGCCCCCACCTATCGCTTGGTTGGAGCTACTGGACGCGAGCATGGTGCCACGATTGACTTCGGCGCCACTGACAACTGGGCCGACCTCCTGTTTTTCGCACGCCTCGGCGCTGGCGACCCACTAGTCTGGCAGAACTACACGGAGAGCTACAACTACGACAGCGTCGGAAACATTATTGAAATGAAGCACGTAGCTGCCGCCGGCAGTTGGACGCGCGGCTACAGTTACGCGGCCGACTCCGACCGGCTTGCCGCCACGCAGATTGGAGCCACTAGCTTCCAGTATACCCATCACCCGGCTCATGGCTACATGACCTCGATGCCCCATTTGACACACATGCAATGGAATTTCCGGGACGAGTTGCAGGCAACGTCTACGCAGGCCGTGAATGCCGGCACACCCGAGACCACTTGGTACGTTTACGACGGCCACGGGAAGCGCGTCCGCAAGGTCACTCAGCGCGCCGCCGCGGCGGGTGTGACCCCGGCACGCAAGTCCGAGCGTTTTTATCTCGACGGCGTCGAAATCTACCGGGAGTACGACGGCGGTGCCGCCCCGTCGCTCCAGCGAACCAGCCTCGACGTGGCTGATGACCGCCAGCGCATTGCCCTGATCGAAACCGAAGGAGCCACTCGGCTGGTACGTTATCAGAGCGCCGATCATCTTCAGTCCGCCAGTATCGAGACCGACGCCGCCGGGCGAGTGATTACCTACGAGGAGTACCACCCGTTCGGCACTACCGCTTACCAAGCATCTGACAAGAACATCGCTGCTGCCGCGAAACGCTATCGTTACTCCAGCATGGAGCGCGATGAAGAGAGTGGACTTGAATACCATACCGTACGCTACTACGCGCCGTGGCTCGGCCGATGGACTGCGCCTGATTCACACGCGGAAAAGCTTGACGGTAACCGCTATGCCTATGTCAAGAACAACCCAATCGTCAACCGCGATTCGAACGGAATGTTTGAGGAGCCGACCCATGGCATCCTCACGTATCGACTCGCCATCGCCGCTGGTATTCCGCCGAAAGACGCGGCGAGAATAGCCATAGCCACTGCCGCAATGGACCACGATGCGTCCACTATGCCTGCCAGCGGCTTGGACGTTATCACAAGGATTCCTCAGACCATTCGCTATCACTACCCCGACGACCCTTTCCGTACAGCGCTTGGGGGCGTCAATCGGGACATTGCGGCCCAGAGCAAGGGAGTCCGCCGCAAGGACGATCTGGAGCGGTTCGGCCAGCATCTGCATACGCTTGAAGACGTCGGATTTTCGGATGCGCCTGGACCACACATGCGGCACGATCGTGGCCGCCCGGTCTCGCGGATCCTCAGTCCGACGCTCGTACTGGTCGGCATGGCCCTGACTGCGGGAATGCTCATCGCCGGCATTGAGCTGTTGCAGTCTTCGGCGAGCCTCGCCACAAAAGTCGGTGTTGGGATCCTGGTCGGACTCCTCCTTGCCCTTGGCGTGCTCCTCATTGTCCTGGGCATCGCCACCAGCAAGATCGGCCATTCAACGTACAAGACCGAGCGAGGCCAACTAAGCACGTCCTTCACCCACACCGCGGATGAGGCACCGCAGGACCCGAAGGCCAACACCGCCGAGATGTTGAAGGTCTACAAAAAGTTGAAGGAGTACGCACGCGCTCGTTACGGAGGGAGGCGGACCGATGACTCTAGTGCTGCGGCAGCCATCAAGGAGGATATCCGTGCCGACAATTCTTGTCTCGTAAGCAACTTTGCCAACGAACAGCCGCGCAGCCCTGGAGGCGATCGGCTCGCTTCCTACAGTGAGATCCTCTCGACGCGAACGGCGGACCGCGGGCGAAGCTGGGATCCGAAGGACATGGACGTCACCAACCCCGCCAATCGGGGAGCGTGGCACTACTCCACAGGCTTGAGGGTGTGCCATTAATCAGTTTTGCAGAGAGAAGGTGTCCAATGGCGAAACAATTGATTCAAGGCCTGGTTATCGATGCTCTCACACACCGGCCGCTCTCCGATTTGCGGGTCGAGGCCTGGTATTACGACCCGCGCTTCGATGAGCGCCTCAGCATGGCGGTCACGGGCGCGGATGGCCGGTTCGCGATTGAGTTCGAAATTCCTCCAGCACGCGCGCTCAGCGAACGTCCGATGGACATCTATTTTAAGGTGTTCCGAGGCGAAGTCTTGGTGGAGGATACGAGATCCCAAATGCTTTGGAACCCGCGCGATCCGAACGTGCGCGTGGTCATCCCGATCCGCAAGGCCGCGGCCGCAGCGGCGGTTGGCGGTACCGAGCCGACAGGAGCTTTTCATGTGGACGGCGTCGTGACTACCGCGGCCGGCGTGGCCGTGTCCGATGTAAGGGTCGAGATCTGGGATCAACATCTCGGCGCCGAAACCCTGCTCGCCACCGCCGTCACTGACGCCAAGGGTAATTATGCGGTGCATTACGACACGGCGAACCTCGGCAAGCCGCGCGCGGACCTGTCGATTCGAGTGATCGATCCGCGCGGCAGCGCCAAGGGCATTGAGTTGGCCCGCTCGGAAGTGTTCTACCAAGCCGATCCTCTGCTCTCCGTCAGGCTGACGGTCGACGCCGCGAAGGTGGCGCAGCCAAACGAATATCAGCGCCTGCTCGCCGACGTTCAGCCGATTCTCGGCAAGACCGCGCTGGTGCAAGTCGACGCGAAAGGCGTCGAGTACCTTGCCGGCCGTACTCGTTGGGACGCACGCATGATCGCTATGGCGGCTCAAGCTGCCCAACTAAGCGCCGCTACCAAGATCCCCGCGGACCACTACTACGCGCTCATGCGCATGGGACTCTCCGGAGACGCGGCCACGCTCCATGGCTTGCCTGACGCCTCGGTTGAGAAGGGGCTAAAGCTTGCCATGGAAGGAAATGTGATCGGGGGCGTCCATCCGATTGGCGAGACCCTGATCCTCTATCGCCAGCAGAGCTTGGCAGCGCTCAGAGAGTTCACCCCAGCCGCTGCCGTGTCTAGTTTAGGCAACATGCTCGCCATCAGCCTCAATGCCGCCCAGACAGCAAAGTTCCTCGAAGTCTACCACGCTACCGCGGATCGCCCGGCGGAGCTCTGGGCCGCCCTTGGCAGCAACGGCTTTGATGCCGCCACGATCGCTCGCCTTCAAACCGACGGCAAGCTCGGTCTCCTGACTCGGCAAAACGCGCCGCTGGTCGCCCGACTGCGAGAGAAAGCTAAGATTTCTGCTATCGAGGATCTGCCGGGTGCCGGCCTCTACAGGGCCGACGCGTGGAAGGACCTGATCGGCCACGATACCCCTGCCAATATGACCGTCGATAGCTACGCTCAGGGGCTCGCCGCGCAAGTCAACGTCAGCTTTCCGACGCTGGTTACCGCCGAGATGGTGCGCCGGGGCGAGATCCCGGTCGATAGGTCCCCAAGCGGCGGTGAAGGCGAGGTCGCGGCATTCCTGCGTTCCGGCCACCTCAAGCATACGATCGGCGTCGACACTGTGAAACGGTGGGAAGGCTACGACAAGCTGACGCCGCAAGGTAAGGACGGGGCGCGCCTCGTCGAGCGGTTGTACCAGATGTCTCCTTCTAACGACTCGATGGTGGCATTGGGCAAACTCGGGCTGCTCTCGGCGATGGACATCGCGCGCATGCCACGCTCGCAATTCCTGGAGAAACACGGCGGCGCGTTTCCAAGTTTGACGGAAGCCAAAATGGTGCACATGAAGGCTCAGGAGATCCACACGACCGCGCTCAACGTCGCCACCATGTACTTGTCCTACCGGGGCTTGCCGAACGTGTACATGATCGCTGGATCGGCCGCCAAACGGACCCTTGCATTCCGGTCCGAAGCTCCCGGCAGTCCTACGCTGGAGGAATTACTCAACAACATGGATTACTGCGCCTGCGATGAGTGCAAGTCCGTTCTTGGCGCCGCAGCCTACTATGTCGAGCTTTTACAATTCATCGATATCCCTGACCTCCCCGGCGGCAGGCCGAACCCACAGACCGTGCTGTTCCGTCGCCGGCCCGATCTTCAGGACCTCCTGCTTACTTGCGAAAACACCAATGTCGCCTTGCCTTACATCGATATCATTAACGAGGTTCTTGAGCACTTCATTATCAACGGCAGCCTGGCTGCGTTCCACGGCTTCAACATGCGCGAGGACAGCAGCACTGCGGATCTGCTCGCCGACCCGGAGTATGTGTCGGCCGCCGCGTACGTCAAGACCAAGAGTGAGGTCTATCCGCACACGCTGCCTTTCGACATGCCGCTCGCTGCCCTCCGGCTGTTGATGCAGGCGTGGAACACCACGCTTTCAGATGCGCTCGGCGTGTTCGTCTCAGCGGCCGCCGCACGGCGGGAGGGGATGAGCCTCAATGCTGCCGAATACAGCATCCTCACCGATACTGGCTTCCGCATGTTGCCGGAATACTTCGGCGAGCCGTCGGCGGCCAACATCGATGCCCTCAACGCTGCTGTCTCGGACGGTAAAACGTTCAGCCGGCGCACCGAGATCTCGTACCAGGACCTTGTCGAGATCCTTCGCACTCGGTTCATCAATCCGGGCTACCCGCTGACGCCGCTCCTGACGCAGCTGCAAGTTTCACTCGCACAGATCCAGTCTCTCTTCGATGGCACACTCAGCGACGCCGCCTTCCACGCATTGCTCCCGCCAGCTCTGGATCCCGCCGTCTATGGCGGCGACATTCTGCGATGGCTGCGCGATAATCGCGGACTGATTATGGGCCTCATCACGCTGACCGACGTCAGCGCAGGCGCGGAGGAATGCAATTTTGCAACGGTCCAGTTGCGATTTGCCCTGCCCGACAATGCTGCCAACAAGCTGACAGAGTTCGCGTATCAAAAACTGCATCGCTTCATTCGTATATGGAAAAAATTTGGATGGAGCATCGATTTTACTGACCAGGTGCTAACCACCTTCCTTGGAATGGCGCCGGAAGCGCTGACTACCGCCAATCTCGATACGGCGTTCACCGCGCTGATCGCGCGGATCGGTAACTTCCTCGCACTCGCGCGGCGGCAGTCGCTGTCCGCCAAAAAGCTTGCCGATTGGCTCCCGGTCTTCGACACCGTGCAGACAGCGGATGTCCGCCAGGCAACTCTGGCCCATCTTCTGCGGATAGGCACCACTGATGTCGCCCACTTCGCGGAGATCACCGGCCTCGACCCGCTGGCCGACGACATGGCAACCGACTCGCCCTCGCTGCTGCGGTTCCTCGACGCGTGGAAGACGCTCAAGGCAGCGCACCTGAAGGTGGTGGACCTGGATTACCTGCTTCGCCATCACGACGACAGTGGCAAGCTCACCCCAGATGAACCGTCAGTCCGGCGGGATCTCAAGGCGTTGCGCGACAGCATCGTTGCAGTGTCAGCGGATCTCGGAGCGCCGCCTGCCAACGCGGACCTTGCCCTGGCCCGCAGCAAGATGGCGTTGGTCTACGACGCTGGCGTGGTCGATCACTTCATCGGTCTGGTCAGCGGCACCACGACCTACCAGTCGCCGCTGGCCACGGTCGAAGAAAAACTGCCGGCGAAGGTCACGGCGGTTGATCCGCGCATTGGGCTCGATCCATTCGCCAAGCAACTCACATACTCAGGCATCTTGTCCTCGGCGGCAGCGACCGCGCTCGAGGCAGCGGCCGATTCGCTCGTACTTGCCGACGTCACCGTGATCCAGACTCAGGCCGGTTTGAACACTTTCATCGCGGACTTCAAGACCGCCGTCCAGGGTTTGCTGCACGCTGGCCAGGCGGATCTGACCGCGCTGGACACCAACTACCACGAGCTCAAAGTCATTTACGACTCCATTTCCGTCATGGCTGATCCAGCGGCACAGGCCACCGCCCTGGTCGATCAGGTGATCCCAGCCTTGCGCGGCAGCCTCCAGACGATCGCGCTCCGCACCGGGCTTGCTGCAATCCTGAAGATCGCGCCGGAGCTGGTCGATGTCCTCACCGAGGGGCCGCAGGTGATGCACGCAGAGGGCGTTGCCGCCGATGGCGTGCTGGAGGACTTCCGCCGGCTTGACGACGCGGCTGTGCTCAACTCAAACGGCACCTATGCCCTTCGCGTGGATCCGCCAAGCACGGACGATTACATCCTCTACGTAGCAGCGCCGGCCGGCACCGTGGTCACCCTGACAGTCGATGGCGTTGTGGCGATCCCCGCCACCATCGTCGGCGCCCGCGGCGAAATCGAAACTGCTGCCGTGTTGGGGTTGCGGGCGGGCGCGCTGAGCTTGCTCGCGCTGACGCTCGCGAGCCTGCCAGCAGGCGCGTCCGCCGAATTGAAGTGGCGCACCAAAGGCATTGCAAAAACCCCAGTTCCGGCAGCAAAGATCTATCTCGATGTCAAACTTTCCGCTGCCCGTGCGTCGTTGCTCCGGTTGCGGAAGGCCGCGCTCCTGTTGCACGCGATCCCGCTAACGCCGCACGAACTGCGGCACTTGGCCGCGAGCAACGCCGATACTACCGGTTTGCTGAACAATCTCGACGTCTCTGGTACCATCGCGCCGGCCGCCTTGCATGCGCTATGGAACAAGTTGGCGTGGGTCACCTGGCTCTCCCGGATCAAGGCTGACGAGCCGGATCCGGACACCTGGGTCGGGTTGCTCGAGAACCCCGGCCAACTGACACCGCAGGGCCGCTTGGTCTTGGCAGCAGCGGCGGGATGGACCGATGCCGACCTCAACGCGGTGCTCGCTCATTTCGGGCTGGTTCTCTCAAATCTCTCGACCCTTCATATGTTTCGCAAAGTGAGGGAGGCGGTCGACTTTGTCGTCGCAACTGGCCAGGCTGCCGCTGATATCGTGTCCTGGACAGTCGAGGCGCCTGATGGAGCGTTGATCACGGCGATCAAGCAAAGCCTGCGCAATCACCAGAACGCCCTATCGTGGCGCACCACCCTTCAGAGCGTCAACGATGCGCTGCGCAACCAACGTCGTGATGCCCTGGTGAGCTACATCCTCCACCATCAGCTGCCCGCTCCCGGCATAGACACCGCCGACAAGTTGTACGAATACTTTTTGATCGATGTCGAAATGGATGCCTGTATGCTGACGTCACGTATACGGATGGCTTTGTCAACGGTCCAGCTGTTTGTCACACGCTGCCTGATGAATATCGAGGCCGACGTGCCGGCGTCGGCGATCAACGCCGATCAATGGGCGTGGATGAAGCGATACCGAGTGTGGGAGGCGAATCGTAAGATCTTTCTCTATCCGGAGAATTGGCTTGAGCCAGAGTTGCGCGACAACAAGTCGCCGTTCTTCCGCGATCTCGAGTCCGAACTGCTGAAGTCGGACATTACTGATGAGCTCGCCGAGGACGCGTATCTCTCCTACTTGAAGAAGCTCGACGAAGTCGCGCGTCTCGAGGTCATGGGCTGCTACCTCCAGGAAGGCAAGGCTGGTACCCTTGATGACGACATCATCCACGTATTTGGCCGGACCAACGGCATCACACACCAGTATTATTACCGCCGCTTCGAAAGTGGATACTGGACCCCCTGGGAGAAGGTGAGCCTCAACATCGAAGGCGACCTGCTGCTCCCTGTCATTTGGAAGAGCCAACTCTTCGTTTTCTGGGTAACCGCGGTCCACAAGCCGCAGGGCGCGAATTCTAGCAAGTCGCCCTCGGACATGGCGACGGACCCGTGGACCTCCAGCACGAAGGTAACGGCCGAGATCAACCTGGGATGGGGCGAATACTATAAGGGCAAATGGATGTCGCCGAAGTCGTCCGAGTTTAAGGACCCTATCCGTCTCACCGGCCTCGACGTGTTCGAGCCCGAAAAGCTGGTGGTCGCGATGCGTACCGAGCAGCCCAGCCCAGAAGTCTCGGAACGGCTCATCATCACCGTGATCTACCTGAGCCCCTTCCAGGCTTTCGAGACGGTGTTGACCAGCAAAAACGTAGCACCTGTCGTGATCGTTGGGACCGACTCAATGCTCTTCTGGCAGGTCGATTTGTTCAACTACGTTCTTTTGTGGGAGCCGCAACTGAGCGCTGCGGTTGATTCCAACGCCCTGCGGGAACCCGGCAAGACTTTCACGGTCCGGATCGGGCAGCCTGCCGGCGCGGCAGCCTCCACCATCGACGAGGACCTGCTGACTAAGACCGCTTTGATGCCGGACGGATTCCGGGTTCGGCCGCTGATGCACCCTACCGCAAATCAGTGGGATGCGCCGCTGTTTTACTCCGATGAACGCGCCGTGTTCTTTATCAACCCGGCAGAGCGAATCATTATGGTGAGGGATTACCAAGGATACTTCTATAATGACACCGCCTCTATCCCGATCGAGAAGATCAAGATCCCGCCGCTTTACGAGACGCCTGTAATTAAGGATCCGATCGGCCCGGTAGTCAATCCGCTCACTAAAGTGATCAATTCCAACTTCGAGCGAGTGATCACTGACAACAAGCAATTCGTCTTTGGCGGCGCCGCCTTCGACGCGCGTGGTCTCGCAGGCAAGGAGGTAAGACGATGAATTACTTAGCTTCCAGGAATTTTCACAATACGGCCGTGGAGAAGGCAGTAGACAAGGCCAGCATCATCCACTGGATCGTGGAGGATAAGCCGCAGCGGAACGTCGACTACAGATTCTACGCCCACTACCACCCGCACGTGGACGCCCTCATTGAGAAACTCAACGGTGAGGGACTGCAACCGATGTTCGACCCCACCTATCAGGCGGGACTCTCGCGCCCGCTGGCTCCGATGCTTTATCAGTCCGGTCTTCATGTTGTGGGAAATTTCCCCAGGGAAGAGATCGATGTCAGCGATGACGGGCCGTATTCGGTCTACAACTGGGAGCTGTTCTTTCACGCGCCGCTGATCGTGGCCGTGCACCTCTCGACCAATCAGAGGTTCGAAGAGGCCCAGCGCTGGTTCCATCGCATCTTCGATCCCACCAGCACGGACACGAGCGTACCGTCGCCGCAGCGCTTCTGGAAATTCCTCCGCTTCCGTCAGGAAACAACTCCAGAGTTCATCGCCGACCTGCTCGCGGAGCTTGCCAAACCGGAGGACTCCGAAATCAAGCGGCGGATGCAGAAGAGCATACGGGCCTGGCGCGACCATCCATTCCACCCCCACGTTATCGCCCGCGGCCGCTACCTGGCCTATCAGCTCAACGTCTTGATGAAATACCTAGACAACCTTCTCGCCTGGGGCGACAGCCTGTTCCGCCAAGACACCATCGAGGCGCTCAATGAGGCTACTCAGGTCTACGTGCTCGCCGCAAACCTCCTCGGCCCGCGTCCGCAAAAGATTCCGCCACGCCGCAAGGCCTCGCCCAAGAGCTATGCGCAGCTCAAAACGGCGGGCATCGACGCTTTCGGCAACGCACTCGTCGACCTCGAGAACGAGTTTCCGTTCAACAGCTCGCCAGCGGACGGCGGCGACGCGTCGTCGAGCGGAGCTGAAGCGGTGTTTGGTATCGGCCGTTCTCTTTACTTCTGCATTCCGCAGAACGACAAGCTGCTTGGCTACTGGGACCAGGTCGCCGACCGACTGTTCAAGTTGCGGCATTGCATGAACATCGAAGGGATAGTCCGGCAGCTTCCGCTGTTCGATCCGCCGATCGATCCAGGCGCCTTGGTGCGCGCGGCGGCCGCCGGGCTCGATATTGCAAGCATTATCAACAATATCAATCAGCCGCTTTCGACCATCCGCGGCCCGATGCTGCTCCAGAAGGCGATCGAGCTCTGCAATGAGGTCAAGGCTCTCGGCAGCTCCTTACTCTCGGCGCTCGAAAAGGGCGATGCTGAGCACATCGGCCTTCTGCGGCAACAGCACGAACTCAACAATCTCAACCTCGCGCGCGACGTAAAGTTCCTCCAATGGAAGGAGGCCGAGGCTTCCACTGAGTCGCTCCTCAAGAGCCGCGCCACCATCTGGGAACGCTTCCGCCACTACAAGCGCATCCTTGGCGCCCAAGACAGCGATACGGACGTAGTCAAGACCCTCGAAGTCGTGCGCAACGCAATGACCGAAGAAAACTTCGACTCGGTCTATGCCGACCTCGTCGACCGTTACACCAAGACCGTGGGCCGGGAGGCGTACCGCAAGGAAACCTCGGTTGGCGGCGCGATGGAGTTCGCCGGCAATGCGGTGGTGAGTGCGTTCGGCGGCCAGCTCGGCCAGACCCTGCCGCTCAACAAGAACGAGAATGCCGAGCTTAACATCTTCCTGCCGTCGTCGGACACGTTCAGCGCCATCGCGATGGTGATGAATGTGGCGTCGCCGATCCTCGCACTGATCCCGCAGTTCGACGCCCATGCCACTCCGATTGGTGTCGGAGCCAAGGTCGGGTTCGGCGGCGTCCAGCTGGCCAGGGCCGCCAAGTACGCCGCCCAGGGCTCCGAGATGGTTGCCAATGCCTTCAAGGCAAGTGCAGAGCGGGCGTCGCGCCTGGCTGGTTACTACCGCCGCGCAGAAGACTACGTCCTCCAAGCCAACGTCGCCTCCGCCGAGCTCGAACAGTACGGTCGCCAACTGGTCGGCGCGCTGCTGCGCGAGCAGATATTGAAGCGCGAGTACGACAATCACCTGAAGCAGATCGAAAACTCGCAGGATCAAGAAACCTTCCTGCGGGAGAAGTTTAGCAACGAAGAGCTGTACACCTGGATGCAGGGCGAGCTCTCGCGCACGTACTTCGATTGCTACAAGTTCGCGTTCGATGTCGCCAAGCGCGCCGAGCAAACTCTAAAGTATGAGACCATGCGCAGCGAGTTCGATCAACTCAATCTGATCCAGTTCGGGTACTGGGATAGCGCGCGGAAAGGCCTGCTGGCCGGAGAGACGCTTTATCTCGACCTTCGCCGTCTCGAAATGGCGTACCTCGAACAGAACCGGCGCGAATACGAGATGACGCGTCACGTATCACTCGCCCGTCTCGACCCTCTGGCGCTGCTCAAGCTGAAGGCGACCGGCTCGTGCGAGGTGACCATTCCCGAGTGGCTGTTCGACATGGACAGCCCCGGGCAGTACATGCGGCGGCTGAAGACCGTCGCACTCTCGATCCCTTGCATCACCGGTCCCTACACCGGCGTCCATTGTACGCTTTCGCTGCTGCGCAGCAGCGTCCGCGTGTCCTCGGTGTCAAGCGATCCGTACCAGCGCTCTGAAACGGGCGAGGATTCGCGTTTCCGTGACTTCGGCGGCGCGATCCAGTCAATCGTAACCAGTACGGGGCAAAACGACAGTGGCCTCTTCGAGGTCAACCTGCGCGACGAACGTTACCTGCCGTTCGAGAACGCCGGAGCGATCAGCACGTGGCGCATAAAGATGCCCAACGATGTCCCACAGTTCGACTTCGAGAGCATCTCAGACGTCGTCTTCCACTTGCGCTATAGCGCGCGAGAAGCGGGCAACCTGCGCACAGCGGCATCCGCCCGGGTTAAGGAAATACTTCAGGAGCCGGAGAGCCTGTTCCAGTTGTTCTGCCTCAACTACGACTTCGGCAACCCTTGGTACCTGTTTGGCAGCGCCACTAGCGATGCCACCCGGCAACTGAACATTAGCATCGGCAAGGATCAGTTCCCATACTGGGTGAAACGGCTGGGCATGGACGACCACATTCGCGCCACCTTTACTGTGATCGACTGGACCAAAAACAAGCTGACCCTCGCACCAGGCGCGGTCGATTTTACCGGCGACGCCGCCTCCGGCTGGAACCTTGCGGTCGATCAGAATTCGCCGGTCTTTGCCTTTTGCCTTTTTGAAAAAGAACAAGGCCGCGACAGTGTACATGGCGGTTTCGTATGCCATGCTGCAGTAATCGCGGGAATTCGTCGAATCAGCCGTGGAGCTCGCTCCTGGAACATCAATGAAACGCATGTACGCCCTGAATCGAGTAAAGCAATGGCTCATTTGAGATACACCGGACGGGGAGATCGTATGACTCATGCGAACGGATCGAACGAGGACTTTCGGCATTGAAACAACTCGCGCCGGAGCAAATCGAGTCTTGCGGCGCCCTAACGGTAGCTAATGGTGGTCCGGGCTTGACACCGGAGGCTGGCCGGCGTATAGGTTGCAGCAAAGAGAACGTTCTCAATCGAGTACCCCGGTCTAAAGCTCACCTGTGAGGTAGCGGATGGTTTTCGCGTAAAGATAAAGTTGGAATCGGAATTTCCGATTTTGAGGAAAGGAGGGTTGCCATGTCCTTGATCAACGTGTCGATCATAAACGCTAGTTCTGTATTGACCGACAACGATATTCAGCCAGTAGTAGACGCGCTTCAGAAGCAAGTGGACAACGACTTTGGCCCGGCCTGGGGCGTTGACGCAAAGTTGAGTTTCGTGCCCCAAGGAGGTTCACCTCCAGCTGGAAGCTGGTGGCTTTTGATCCTGGACGATTCGGACCAGGCTGGCGCGCTGGGCTACCACGATTTGACCAGCGAGGGCTTGCCTTTGGGCAAGGTCTTCGCTGCCACCGACCTCAAATTCGGC
>WNFJ01113591.1_pt2 | contig 18201 bp, 24 predicted proteins | sample 5400461 | NCBI WGS metagenome assembly WNFJ01 (sample SAMN13153349, study PRJNA577476) | soil metagenome | isolation source: 115 cm saprolite on Douglas fir-dominated hillslope | place: USA:California | collected 2013-09-17 | reverse complement strand
ACATCGATCGACCAGCTCAGAAACGTGCGCACAAGCACAATCAGTCCGAGCACACCAACGGTCGCGAAGGTGGGATCGACGGCGATGCTGTGGATGATATCGGCGGCAATCAGGAGTTCCAGCCCGATCATGAGGGCTCTCCCGAGGTAGAGACGCAGATGACGATACGCCACCAAGCCATCACGTATACTGATAAGGGAAACAAGGGATCGTACGAATGCCAGAGCCGAACCGGCGGCGAGAACCCCGACTCCTGCTAGTTCGAAAGCTAAGCCTATCAACTCAACCGTATGATTGATATCCATCATATACCCCAGTTGTGCCGGTACATTAGTAGGACGCCTCGCTCGGTGGTATCAAACATTTGATGACCCGCCTGGGACCTGTGTTTCTGCCCAAACAAGGGTATATTCTTGCATAGTGCGCAACTGTGCCAAAAAGCCGCCTACTGCCAACACAATCGCCACAATGCTCCAGAACCACGAAGCTTTAACGAGTGCTACAGCAACGCCATATTGTAGGCCAACCACATGGACTTGTCCCAGCATGATCAGGATCCCCGCCAGCACGGCCACAGCTCCGCCCAGTGCTGTGAACGCCATGATGAGTAATTTGGGCAGGTTGAGTACCAGGATCAGCACAGCGAACACCAGGCCAACCACTAATCCGAGGATCCAGCTGGTCGTCGTCCCCAGGAAGTTCTGCCCAAAGAGCGCGGTCATTGCTGCAGTGGCATAAACCCGTACACCATCAAGACTCGACCGATGAGGGCTCCAAGCACGCCAAAGAAGATTCCTGGAAACGATTGCACCAGGTGGGTTGAAGTCAATTCAAAGCCCAACAGAAGGAAGGGCAACGAATTTGCAAGATAGTCGATGAACTCCCAGACATCATCAGCGACTTCGATCGTGCGAGGGGACATGGCATTCTTACGTCCATAGCTGCCCATGACCCGCCCAGCCCCTACCACAGCCAATAAGCCCGAGGTATGTATGGCTGTACCCAGCAGATACATGCCGTAGGCCATTGCAACGGTGACGGTAATCACGATCAAGTGATCGTCGATACGCTGCAAGAGGTGTGAGGTACTCCAGCCCACGCCAAAGCCGAGCAGCAAGCCTCCGAAGATGAGCCAGAGTACCTCTCCAGCAATGCCCAGCAACGGGGCGCTCAGGAAGGAGGTAGTGCCCGACGCCTCGGCCTAACCCAAGGTGGGCAACAGCACGGCCAGGATCAGTTCATAGGCAGCGCCCGCGGTGCCATCGTTGAAAATACTCTCGCCCTCCACCAGGGTTCGCAGGCGATCGGGCACGCCGAGTTGCTCGAACAAGGCAATGACGGACACCGGATCGGTCGGTGCGACAATGGCACCGACCGGCAGAGCCAACAACCAGGGTAGACCGATACCCCAGGAGAGGGCGGCCGCCACCACCAGCAGTGAGAGCACCATACCAGGAACAGCAAGCAAGGCGATAGGCAGCCAATCGGACTTCAGCCGATCGATCTCGACGTTCCAGGCCCCTTCAAAAGAGTGGAAAGTGTGAAAAAACATCCTCAGAAAACATTAATTGTTGCCATGTAAAAACGGATCATGACGCACGTTTGCTCCAATTTTGCCGGGGAGTAGCGCGTAAGGGAAGGCAAAATGTGAACGGGCACCATTGGTCAGTAGTGCAAACGTAGAAAGAAACTATCCTGGAATCATTACCCGCAGACGCTCGTGAGCAACTAGTGCAAACGCACTAGGAGACGATCACCGTATGTTGCTCAGTTGCTTTGGGTAGGTAAAAACAGTGTGTTTTATGCATGCGTTTTCGTCCTCTGGACACTATACTGGAAAGCAAAACGGTGTCCGGCCTCTACCGGTTCGATGCGCCGCTCTTCTTTGCCAACACAGAGTATTTCCTCACACAGGTGCGGGCGTTGATCGAGGGTGACAGGCCTCATAATGAAAAAAGAAGAAGGAGATTGCGATGAGGGCCGATGGAGGTAGGGATTTCTCGCTCGCAATGACACGATTTCTCGAGCAACAGTGTGTGATAGGAGCGTCGTACTCCGTTGCTGACGAGCACCTGTTTACCCGCTTCAAGGCATTCTGGAAACAAGCTCCCGAACGATTTGATCATCCGTCGCTCTTAGGGCAGTTTCGCGTGGAACTGGTGAAACGTGGGTTTTATACCGAACCAGGTGGAAAACGGCCACATTGGCGCGGTCTGATCACCCGTGAGCGAGACAACCAGGGATACGAGGAGGAAATAGCCCGAACACAAGCCGGGTAATTGACAGGAGCGCATCGGTCCTCGGCGGTCGGATTCTCGATTGTATATGGTCATTTGTAACTATTGAACAATCACTATGTGGATGAGAGAGGAGCAGGCCATGTATACCGTGATCCGCAAATACAATCAGAATCTGGGAACCGTTCTCAGTTATTACGATTTTCACATCCACCTCAAAATCATCCCTGAGCTTCCTTTCGGTCGGTCAGGACCGACATCGAACCAAGATGTAGATCGTTTTGGTACTCGATCGTCATGCCGCGGCAATAATCGGACCATAGCTTGTCCAGGATACCCAGGATTCTGATCCGGTATATTGCCAGTTCAAACAAACTGGTGCTTGGGCGATAGTTTCCCATGGCACATTCCTTGGGTAACTAACACGACCACTGTCAGTGAGTCAATAAGCAGTAGTTATCGGAATGCTGAAAGCAGCGGGGCTCTTGCACAAGAGATGCCAACCTCTGGTTAGCCGCCGGGTGATGAGCACAATGAAGCTTCGAGTATTCGCCGCCCCAACAAGTTCTTCTACAAGTCCGAACGCAGCCCCTGCAAACTCTCCTGCGGATTCACCACGTATTTACTGCTAGCAGGCCATCCTCTCTTTGAGTGTGCACTATTTGTCAGCTCCAGATCCTCTCTCAATGAAGAGCAACAGGTATTGCTCTACGTCCCGCTGCATCCAGAGAAGCGATTGCCATTGGTATACGCGCTTCTGGTAGATAATGAGATGTCGAGCACGACTCTCAGAACTGTCCAGAACCAACCGGTCACGCTGACAAGGACTAGTGCAAACACATTGCTCCATCCCACCCAGGTGGAGTGCCTGCCCGCTGTGGAAGCCTACAAATTAGTGTATTCTGAGGGTGTTTTTTCGTCGAGGAGCAGGTACTCTGTAGACAGAGTGGCAGCGATTCGCGAATGCGATCCAGCGGAATCGGGCATCCCTTCCAACCGATGAAATTCAACGAAGCCACGGTTCGAGGGAGATCAAAGTCAAGGAGATTCTGGAGAAGCCAATGATTTGCTCGGGGGTATGGCCATGAGTAAGGAACAGTTGCGCGAAATAACGATACATCTTAACGGCATACAAGACCTTTTTGCGGATCCAGAACCCGGTTCGGACAGGTATGTTTCGGAGATGGACTATCTATACCGTGAAATCAATACCTATTCACTTCGAGAGAAGTTCCGTGAGAAGCTCAAGGTGAGAATTGAACTCCCACGAGAACAAATCACCGAAGGCCTGCTGGAGAGAACCAGGCAAAAGATGAAGCTGTACTGCCAATTCAAAATTGAGGAGAACCAAAAGGCGCTGGTTGCTCTACGTCACCAAGGGATCGCTTCGCTGTGGGTCGGACTGACTGTTCTGGCGATTTGTTTGGTGCTGGCGGGTATGTTTACCCTGGTAGCTAAGTTGGGAGCGAATAATATACTTCTGGCGTTATTAGCGATTCCAGCGGAAGGCTTTTTGATCGCCGGCTGGGTAGCAATGTGGCAACCGGCCGAACTTTTGCTGTACGATTGGTGGCCTTTCCGGCGGGACATCCGCATTTATCAGCACATCGCGGAGGCCGATATCGCTCTCAGAGCCGTGGGGGCAGAAGGAGAATTCTGGTGCTCCTGACGTGCTTATTCGGCTTTCTTCCGGAGGTATTGTCAACTTGCCGAAAAGCGAAATCACTGGCTTACTGATGGCATGAAAACGAACATCACTGCCCCCAATGACAAAGGCTTTCGCTTCCCGCCTGAAATCATCAGCCACGCTGATTGGGGAAACGGCAGGGCGAATGTTACAGGGCTACGAGGTGATGAACATGATTGTGTGCCGCGTAGGGGAACAGGTCGTGCTTCCTGGGCGGTCAGCAGAAGACGTGTATGGCGAAGGGGAAAGCCGTACCGCAAGGGACAGATACTCGGGGTGAACAAAGGAGATATCACTGGGCAGGTCACCTTCATCGTCCGCCTCTTTGGAGTGGCAGCCTAAGCCCAACAAGAACGGCGAACCCCCTCCCACGGGTTCCTCTCAGAGTTTTTGCAACACAACCAACGCTCTTGTGTCTGATGAATGAGCGTTCCAGCAGGCGCAGGCCGGCGTGCTGCGGTTCTTGGAAGATTTCTCCGTGCCCTTTGACAAAATCCGGGTGCTATATGATGGATACTAATGTTAACATTAGGAACAGCTCAGGAGGCACATTATAATGGATGCATTTCTCGACGCCATACCGGCTTGGCTTCTCTTTACAGCTCAGGAGGCACATTATAATGGATGCATTTCTCGACGCCATACCGGCTTGGCTTCTCTTTATTCTCATTGTCGGCGGTTCAGTAGGGTTGGCTTGGGCCGGGACAGTGCTGCTGCGTCGCCGAACGACAGCGCCAACGGATGAGAAGCACAATGAGGTAGCTGGTTTCATTTTCGCTACGGTGGGGGTCATCTACGCAGTGCTGCTCGCGTTTACGGTCATCATCGTCTTGGAACAGCACCTTGCAGCCGAAAGTGCTGTGTCACAAGAAGCCGCGGCTCTGATTACGGTCGCCCATGATACCTCCTCGTTTCCTGAACCGTTGCGCGGCCAGGTCCACGACCAGCTTCGTGCCTATGCCCAGTTTGTGATCAATGATGAATGGAGAACAATAGACGAAGGCACGCTGGAGCGCGAGGAGAGTAGGGGCGCCCTAGCCGCGATCAACACCATGTGGTGCATCTACCGAAGCCTCCCCCCAGGCCAAGTGGTCACCCATACCATACCACGGACAGTTTGGACAACCTGAGTGCCCAAAGGGCCATACGTCTTCAATCCAATGTGGCAGCCTTGCCCGAGGTCCTTTGGTTCGGGCTGCTGTTTGGGGGAGTGGTGACGATCTGCTTCTGCCTGGTCTTACACATGAAGAACGTCCAGCTCCACGCAGCATTGACGGCCCTGCTGACTGGCCTGATCGCCACGAGCCTCTGGATGATCGTGCTGATCAATCATCCCTTCGCTGGTGATCTGCACGTATCCACCGACGCCTTTCGGCATGCCATCTACGTGATCGATAGCTTGCCACGGTGAGGGGTAAAAAACCTCGCATCTCAGACTCTGTTGACGAATGCGAGTAACTACTCAGGTGCCCAAGCGACCGGTAGAAGCGACTCCCTATGGGCAAGCACCGAAGTTCCTCATTTGTGATAACGAGAGCAAATTTGGGCCTTGGTTCGCTCGTGTGGCTACAACCGGTGCCATAGAGATCCTCAAAACACCCTCTCGCGCTCCGCAAGGCAATGCCATCTGTGAGCGCTTCATGAGGCACATTGGGTTCGACCCCGTTCATGATGATTCGTGAGAGCCAATCACGCCTTTGGCTTCAGCTTGCTCACCACGCAGACTTATGATCAAGATGAACATGCTGATCACAAACACCCATGCCGGAAAGACCAGGATCAACCAGAGCGTGAGGTTGCTGCTCACCAGCAGCAGCAACGCCAAGGCGTAGGTGAGGAACACAAACAAGCGCGGCATCACGCGAGTACGAATCCAAATGGTGCCCAACGATATCATGAACACGCCCGCCATGCGAATGGCATACACGTTGGTGATCGTGTACATAATCGCACGCCCAACGATAATGACGCCGCTCTTCGTCAACGTGTCCGCTGCGATGGCGTAGCTGGCAAGGATACCGCCTGCGACCGCAGCGGAGGCAAATATCATCGCCAGAAACAGTAATCCGCTGCCAAAGAACACGGTCGAAAAGAATTGGTCTTCCAATGTTCCAAGGCGATCACGCACCACACCCATGAACCACAGAAATGCGATGCCAGCAAAAGGCACTAGCGTCAGCGCCAGCGAAACCGTAGCTGTGTTCCCCTGGAGCCATGCGGCGGTATTCGTCCCGCTCAATTCCTCGGGAAGGGCGAGTCGGATGAGCACGATACTGGCCGTGAACAACACGGAAAAGATGATCCCTGCGACCGCTGCAGCCCGCGGCGTCTTGAGGGCTTGACGCGTCAAGGCAACTTGTTGTTTCATTCCTTACTCCCATTGGTTGTGCCAGGTCCAAGACCTGACGGGTTTCTCACCGTTCGTTTAAGCTAAAAAGTATCATGTTGACGGCAGTTTCGCGGGACGTTGGCGACGCGTCCGAAAACCTGTCAGCCTTTTCATGCTCTTCCATTGCCATCGCCACAAGCAGACGTTCTTCACCCGTGATACTATACTCCTCAACTGTTGCATCTGCGCTGAAAGCGATTTGCACCCAGTTTATCTCGCCCGTGAATTCGTTGCCGCATAAGCCACAGCCTTCAGAGACAGGCAAACCAGCTTCGCTGTCAATAGCATACTGGTCATTCACAGTGTCACTTTTCCTGTCGGAAAGCACGTTAATCTCTGCCCCTATTATAGCTTGCTGGAATCAGAAGTATATCTTCAGAACGCGCTATTTTTTGGCGCCTTTGAATAGTGTCAATAAAGCAAAAACACATACTGTATGGGTGGCACAGTGCGTTTGCACTAGTGGTCAGACATTGTAGAAGGCAACGTATATCTGAAAAATAAAGTGTATTGACGATGTTGTGCTGGCTACTTGTAGCATCCGCCCGCCAGTTGAGGCCTTTGAGAACACCCAATCACGTCTCTTGCTCCTTGCCGATTCCGAAGAGGAAGAGTACAATCTAAAGCATTCACCTGCTCATCTTCACAAAAGAGGTAACGTACACTGGGCATGGGATTCTCACCTGTATCAAGCGGTTGAAGGGCCTTTGTCTTCAGTCGCTTCACCACCGCTTCGTCGCCTGGACAAAACCGGACACCGCCTCACTCCTGCTGGGGACGCTGACAGACCTTGCTAGAAGCAGGTCCGACCTGTACTTCGGAGGGTGGACAAGCAGATCGGTAGGATTGATCAGGAAGTACCTTCCTGGTCTGGTATCCTCACTCGCAGTCTTGTGTCAGCAACATGGACGTACATCGGTGTTTGTCCCCTCACCTCGCCGTCAAGGGTGACATCCCGTGGATCAGTGCTCGTCGTGATCGACACTCCTTGCGCTTGCACATGATGGATACCCGGGATACCTGATAACTCCGCAGGGTGATGGGTAGGCGTACGCCTTTCACCTTTTGCCAGGGGAGCCACTGCATGCGCTTTCGGACCAAAGTAACGAGCGATGCTTTTCCCAAGGGCTCCCATGTCCATTTGCTCGAGCACCACAATATCGAGCAGGCGATCTTCGAAACTCGAACCGGCAAGAGTAAATTCCCGTTGACCGCCAAAAATGGGCGTGTTAATGACGGCTACCTGGAGCGCACGACAACGCAGAGAGGTGCGTGTCTCAGGTGGTGTGAGTGTTGGCGACGTTGACCCTTGAGGAGAGACGGTGGCCTGTGGCATCGCCAATCCTTCAAACTCGAGTTGTATATCCAGCGCGTCGCGAGCTACCGCTGTCTTCACAGCAGCATAAGGGTAGGTCATGCGCCCAAAGCGCTGGCGCGTTGCCACGTTGGTCGCTATGCGCGCAAATTGGACGTTGACTCCCACCGTCAACGCGTGTGCGAAGAATCCATGCTTTTGGGGAGCAACACGTGCCAGTACCGGGCCAGATTGGGATGGAGTGCTCAGGTGCGGGGACTGCTCTGCGGGCTGTGCCACGCCAACATCTACCTCTTGCTCTTTCCCCTGTGCGATGGTTTGTGCGGCCTCGTGGGATATCCTGAGGAATGTGCAAAGCGCGTGCAATATCATTGGACGTGCCCAGTGGCAGGATTCCCAGGGGAAGGCCGCTTTCGGCAATGTGGGTAATCACGCCTCCCACCAATCCATCGCCGCCTGCAGCGATTGCCACATCCACTCCACTTTCTTTCCAGGGTGTTCCCTGCGCAGGTAGATCATCCAGCTTTGCGACAGAAATGCTGTTGACTACCTCTAGCTCTGCTTGCTCAAGGTGTTTGATGGCATCTGGGAGTTTACTCGATCTCCCCGAATGTGGACTATGTATCACCATGACTCGCTGTGGCATATTCACCTCCCTTTTGAATCAGTTTTCGCTGTTCTGAGCTTCATACTTCCTTTGGCAAAGGCGACGATGTGGCGGCTTCGGCGGCATATCGCTGTCCACACCCACCGTTTGTGCTCCTTTTTCTGCACACAACGCCAGCTTTCATCCCATTCGAGCACGTCGTCTGGTGCTGCAGGCAGCATTTCTGGAGGGGCGCTTTGAGCCAGCGGGCACCATGTTGCCATGCCATGGCCAAGATCGGTGCCACTCCACGGAGACTGCAATGTTGTAGGCAAGCCCGCGGCACGCTATGGTGCTCACTTTCTGCATACGCTGGCTTTGGCGTGAGAACGCAAGAGGTGCCACAGTCCTTGCCATGGTCCTCTTCATTCCCACACCGATGGGGTCCGTTTTTGACGATAGGTGTCCTTTCACAGACACGTCAAGCGTGCGTCATGATTCAAAAAATCATGACCCCCATGATAGCTCATCACTTCCTATCTAACCACTCCCACACAAACAACGGTGCCGCATGGTCGTCGTGGTGATTGCCCCGGCTAGGTTCATATCGGCTCCCTGGAGCACAAGACGATGTGCTTCGGAGAGCAGACAAGCAGACAGGCGTCAATTACTCCTCGGTCTCCGTCCACGATACTTCCTGCTTGGTCGAGACGAGCACCGTACCAGGGATATATGCTAGCTCGAGAGGTCCAACATAGGAAGAGGGCGGGGTAACTCCCAGCCCTCGCAGCGCGGCGAGAGGACCCTCATTGGAGGGGAAACCAGCTAATACGCTAGCTTGCTCATTGCGAGGGAGCCCAGCAATCCCAGCTTCCACATCAGGTCTGCCTTCCGCAGTCAGTGTCATGATGCGCCCATCGGGGAGAGGGATCATCTCAATCGTTCCCTCGACAATCTGTATCAATTCTTCATACTCGAAATGATCACCGTTGGCAGGGTGAACTTCCTTGCTTGTCCCATCAGGATAGAGTATCAGTGCCATATGTCTACGTCCTTTCACTTATTCAATACCATATAGCGCGGCCAAGCGTCAAGGTTGTGTTGCAAAATTCTCAGAGGAAGTCGCCAGCACAGCCCACATTTCAGAGTAAGAAGTAGCTCAGCTCCTTCCCCTGACGTTCCCCGAAGTGCGCCGTCTGCTCTGGGGGCTGGTGTGACAAGCTCCTGCGACGCTAGAAGGACTTCTGTACTGGTCCCACTGGCGTAGGCGACATCAAGCCAGGGCCAAACACTTCCATATCAAACCGCGTGCAGCTCGCTTAGCTGCTTACGTGCGGCTGGAGTATTAGGGCGGCTTTGATTGCTTCGCGGATGTCCTGACCCAGGTTTTGAGTTGGGTGTGCAGCGCAGCAGCCCCCACGATGGGCCCTGGATCCATGGGAAGCACCACCGGGTACAGGACGAATGGGTGCGTCTGCGGACCACCCAGCCCGCCGTGGCACCCAACCAGCTCCTCGAAAGCGGCCACTTCCCCGGTCTCCGGGCGATAGAGACTCATCACCAAGATGTCAGGTGCGTTTGAAAAGCCATCGGTCCGCTTCAAATGGGCTGCCGCACTGAGGCCAAAGGGAGCCAGCGGATTCTCCCCAACCGCATAGCCCTGTTCCAGGTAGTAGATGCCTTTTGCACCAAGCACCAGTCCTCCTTCGGTCTTGGAATGCACGAGCAGAAAACTGATGCCTTCGTGCTGGGTCAATCCTAAGAGCAACCCAGGAAAACGCTGGCTCAATTGCTCATAGGTCAGGCGTGCGGGGTCATCCGTGAAAGAGATCAACCCGAGATTCCCTGAAGCAAGGACGACCACCTGGCTCCCGCTCAGCTTCTGGCTTATCTGCTCTTCCGTGGCCTCGCCCTGCGGGGAAAGTGCTACCTGTCCATCATGCATCTGCCCTCGAAGGGCGCGTCTGAGGAGCCGCATCGTCCGACTGTCCTTCCGCAGCGCTTCGGTCAGGGCGGTACTGAGACTATCCCAGCCTTCATCAGGATCCAGAGCACCCGAGACGCGCAAGGTGCTCTGTGCGACGAGCTGTTCCACCAGTTGCCCCAACGGCTGGCCATACCGTTGGGTGAAGGTTGCGCCCTGACTTTGACCATGATCAGAGAGGACGACCAGGTGATAGGGCCGGGGCGCCCTCTGTGAGGCGCGTTCGAGCTGTGCAAACAGATGATCGAGTTTCTTGAGCACTTTGAACGCATCTGGCCGCATGATGCCTGAGTGATGCGCCACCTCGTCATAGGCAAAGAGCGTCGTATAGACAGCAGGCACCCCCCGCAACATGTCTGCGAGCAACATGAAGAGGCTGGCTTCCTGTAAAAAGACGGTCGTACCGGCGCGCACAAGAGCATATTTGAAGGTGCGGTGGATGCGCGGTTGGACATCCTGGCGGCGTTGTTGCCATGCCTGATAGCGCTCGCGCACAATATCGACGATGAACAGGCCGAGGGTGCGCGCAACACTATAGGGATTGGAGAAGTAGAGGAAATAGCTTTGCTGTCCCCTGCTGGTGCGAGCACCAATTTTGCTGTACGTGCCCAGGCAATCCGGGGCGTCCCCTGAGAAGACATTCCAGCGGCTGCCACCATCGGGGGTCAGTAATCCGTGCCCGTTTGACAACTGTTGCTCGAGTGCACGCGCGGTTGCTACTTTACTGGAGACCATAAGCTTCTGCTGCTGCTTATCGTACCAGCGGAAAGCGGGAATCTCTGCGTTGTTCCCCAGCAGAATGCCCGCCTGACTGGCGGAGGTTTGCGAAGAAAGATCGGGTTCCCAGCCTTTGACCTGATGGGTTCCTCCTTCCAACCATCGCTTGAGTGTCGGCATCCAGCCCTGGTCCATAGCTGAGCGCAGGACGGGTTCCGCAAGTCCATCAATTTCCAGAAAGAGGATGCCTGCTTGTGCAGAATGAGGCGTTTTGTTATACCGGCGGCTGAGCGGCTGGGTGACAAACCAGTCGTAGCCTCGATCATCCTGGAGCGAGAAGAGCGCGCCGAGGAAAGTCATGCCCAGCGTCACTGCCAGTGCCACCAGGATCGCATCCCAAAGCCCTGAGATTTCCAGGGCACCCGGATACAGAAGATCCACGAGATTCACCGCCAGAATGATCACGATTCCTGTCAGGAAGAAGGTCAGCAGGGGGAAGAGGATTGGATGAAGCCGCGCTGCACTCCAGTAGATGAGCCTCCAAGCCAGTCCCAGCACCAGTGTGATGATCACGCCGCCAAGGACGGCAGCTGCGAAGCTGTGGACCTGGATGCCTGGCACGAGCCAGGCAAGCAAAACAAGCAGCAGCCCCTGTGTGAGGGCAAAAACGAGAAACCAGAGAATCCATGGTATCACGCGATTCATGATCGGTCACCTCCCCGTGGACGAGGAAAGATTGAGCTCCGGCGCGGCGAAGAGCTGGTTGAAATCGTCGAGGCGGCTACAAAGAGGATGGCGTATGGGTGTTGAGATTATCCATCACCAACACAAGTTTCTCGCCCTGTGGATAATGCACATCGACCAGTTCACGGATGAAATGGGCCCAATCCTGGCTGATCCGATGCTTGGTAACTTTCACTTGTCGCCACCCCGCCAACGGTTCACAGGCCAGAAACAGCTTGCACATTCCTGCGGATTCAAACGTGTAATCAAAGCGTTCAGACTGTCCTGGTTGCATAGGCTGACTCTCCTGTTTGTCTCGGAGAAGCTGTTTGGCACTTTCGTCCATGCAGATCTGTGGAAAACGCGGATCGTAGGGACGAGTATACACCTCCAGTACATCTTCCATACTGAGAAACATGAACTTCTGTCTTAAGAGTACTTGCCACCAGCCAAAAATACATCCTCAGAACGCACTAATTTGGGACGCTGCGTGAGTAGCGAAGCAGACAAAGTGGTCGGTTTCTCTAGTGCATTTACGCTATCACAGGTGAAAGTGGGGGTTAGCTGTGTGGGAAGCAGCGTGTATGCAAGATCGGTTCAATTGGCGCCAGGACGGTGGATGCACGGCTCCTTTGCTACCCACAGGCATGGCTATCCGCATCTATCTGATCCGAGAGCCTATGATTTGTCACTAGCCACCGTACAAACTCCAGGTGACGCCGATCTATAGCAGCACGATCCAGCTCACTTGCAGTATATTTTCGACAAAAACCACACAGTCGATCTATTTGAGGCGTGGTCAACCCGGCTCGACGTAACACTTGAAAGGCTTCTTTGTAATCGATATGGTTCATGAAATCCGAAATATGTTGCTTTGCCAAAACACGGCGACATTGTTAAAGAAAAAATCTTCTTACGCCTTATTGACTTTGGGGGGGATGCGTTCGCCTTAATGCACGAACTAGCAGCTTGTCGGAGAGAACGGATGGGCAGTGATGCCAGCCGCTCCGCCAGCGCATGTATTGTTCACGGTACGGGTACACGCGCCAGAACGGCATGCGGTCGCAGGAAGGATAGGATCTGCGATGGTGACCGAACGACCTGGAAAGATGCCCCATCCCCACGCTACGCCCAGGATAAGCTATGGAAGCGCTTGAGATTGAACGCCAAACAGACCAGACACCACTCGCCTGCCGCCGCCGGGATCCCACGCAAGGAAAACTGGCGGAAGCCGAGTAGCTCTTTGATGATGCCGATCACCGGTTCGACGGTGCATTTGCGTGCCGCCTAGATGGCTTTGCCCGGCGCGGTTCTGAGCTTGTAGGCCATCTTGACTGGTGCGCTCGCATCCTCCGGCGGCGGGTCGGGCAGTGGCGCGAAGCGCTGGCGCCAGCTGGGATGATGGGGATCACGGCCTGTCGCGATGTACGGTTCGATGTCGCGCTTTGCACACGAGGCCCTCGTCGCGGGGCCGATGTACCCGGTATCCAGCGCGGCTGCCTCGGGCGTGCCGAGCGCGGACGGGATGGCCTCCAGAGTAGGCTCAGCTTCTTGACGGTCGTTGGGGTGATTGGAGAGGGCCCATCCCACGATGAGCAGACTCCCCTGATCTACGGCCACCTGCGCATTATCATCCTGCTCGAAGCCGGTATCCGTCGGGTTTTTCATGATGCGCGACTCTGGGTCGGGAAAGTTGTACTGGTCGCCGTCGCGCGGTCCTGGCACCGGTGGGGTCGGCGGGCGGCCAGCTGGACGTCGGCCCGTGGTGCGCTCCCGCTCCGCACGCTGCGCCAGCCTGGCCTCATACTCCGCCTGCTCGGCGGCCGTCCGCTCGGCGGCGCGCGCTTGCAGCACCGCTTTGGCTTCCGCCAACCGCACCAGGCGATCCTCACGCCGTGCCATCTCGTCGCGCACCACCAACCCATCGGGGACCTCTGGCTGCTCACGCTGTTCACTCAGGGCGAACAGCTCCTCGACCTCGCTTCGCAGCTGCGCCTCCACCTCCAGCAGCCGCTTGTAACTGACCGCCTGGTGCTTGGAGGCATCCGCATGGATCTTGGTCCCGTCCAGACTGATCATCCCCAGTTTCAGCACACCCGCCTGCCTTCGCGAGCAACAGGACCTGCACGAACAGCTCCTTCAGCTCGGGCAAGAAGGTGCGCCGAAAGCTGGCCAGAGTATCGTGGTCGGGATGCAGGTTGCCCGCGATGAAGCGGAACGGCACCGCCTCATACGTGGCCCGTTCGATCTTGCGCGAACGGAATACGCCGGTGGCATACCCAGAGAGCAACAAGCCCAACACCACTTCAGGGGCGTATGGTTCCCCACCGCGTGTCCCATACCGGCCATACAGGGCCGACAGGTCAAGTTGGGCCACGCTGTCTACCACGAAGCGTGCCAGATGGTCGGGGGGCAGGCAGTCGCCCAGCCGCACCGTCAGATCGAGTGCCTGGGCGTAGTCCACCGTCTTAAATGTTCTACTCATGCTCACCAGTATACCCTCACAGACGGAGGTCTGCTTTTCTCCGACAAGCTGCTAGAGCAGCAAGAAGGTGTACATTTTCCCTGGCATGACGATCCGTTGTTTAACAACAAAATAGAGTTGCTGAAAGTTCCAGGGGTAGGCTACCGAATTGGCACATATACCACGTTGTTACATATTCTCAGAAACCCTGTCTATATTGGCACATGGAAGACAGGCAATAAAGAGTACCCAGGCAACCATGAAGCCATTTTAGATAAGCAGACATGGGACGCAGTACAGTACCTCTTAGATAAAAGGCAGGAGAGCATACACCCCCACCCGCGAAATAGACGGTATGACACGTTACTGAAAGGGTTAATTTTGCGCCCGTTTCCTGGCTGTATTGTCTCTGTCTCTCCCCATAACGGGGAAATAAGTTTAGCCTGGAAAGACGACGAGAACAGGATGCACCCCAACAGGCGAGATATTATCCCACTTCAAACCGTTGAAACCATGTTTCAAGACGTGTTTACCCGCCGAGTTCTGTTAGATGATAAGTGTCACCAGTACGCACAAGCAGCAAGCTCTCTGTATGAGGCAGAAGCAAAAAACCGTGAGCATATTCAAGAAACTATCAACGGACTTGAAGCGCAACGACGGGCAATCTTAGATGATCTGGAAAACCCCAAGATGAGAAAGAAAATGTCAGAGCGCACCATTGAGGAAAAGTACAAAAAGGTTGCGGAAAGGGAAGGGGAAGTAGCCCGCCTCAATGCGGTTCTCAACAGACCCACAAAATACATGCCCTTGCCCGAACTTATTAACCTCATTGAACAGCTACGGGCAAATTGGGATAGTTTACCACCCGCAGATATTAGAAATGTTGCGCTTGTCTTCTGCAATGGCATCTTGCTCACACCACGTTCTAACCACATTTGGAGTTTTGAAGTACAATGGGAGTTATGGCAAAAAGACATAGGCATCATTTGGCTAAACGTGGGGGATAAGTACCACTGGCTTGATGAAGATGTAGCCACCCTTAAAGACCTTGCAGACCGTGAGGCGCAGCTTGAGGAAGTTTTACACGCATTGCCGAAGTTTTCACAGACCGCCATCTCGAATATGAGTGTACGCGAATGTGGGAGACGGATAGTACCCAAAGGTTCCCACCGTTTAGACGCCTATATGACCCGCGAAGATATGAGCGTCCTTGAGGAATACAGTGTAGGAATAGAGCAAATAGCGAACATGAGAGGAGCGGTAAGAGCCAGAGAGTTTAACGGTCGTGAGTATTGGTCACTAGCTTATACGAAGCGTAACGAGTGCCACGATACCATTTTCTTTGTCGATAGGGATGATGGTACTAACCAAGCGGTTATCAGGTAGACGGAAAATACCCACGAGTAGAGAGCGAGGCCGCCCAGTTTGCCAACGATGCTGGGGAGCGCTGTGCCTACGATGGTGGTATCAAGGGCAGCCAGAGACATGCCTAACATCAATGCGATAACTACAATCGTTCTTGTCCGCCTGGTCATGTCTCTTTTTCGTCCTTTCCTGTACTATTTGATTACTATAGTGTCAAAACAATATGACATAGCCTATGTATTCCTAATGCCCAGTATGTTCCTGGCTTCCTCAGGAGTGGCGATCGCGCGGCGAAAGTGGTGAGCCAGGTCGGCCGCTTCCGCGACGAGTTCATGGGTTGCGGCGATCGTCTCTTGAATATAGGGATGGTCCTCGGTGCCGACGCGTATATGGTCACCGTTGAGGACCGCTGCCGCCAGGATATTCTTCTGTTCCGGCCCCATAATGCTGACATTGATTACGCTGCCCGGGGGCATCAAGCGCCGCCGATGGAGGTACTCTTCTGAGGTTGGCGGTGACCACGACCCGCCTGGCCAGCCGAAAAACAGCGTGGTGAAATAGGGCGAGGGCAACAGACCCTTGTCGATGAGATAGTGCATGTTCCAGATGGAGCCAGCATGCCAGACCTCGAGCTCCGGTTTTACATGGTACTGATCACAGAGGCGCATGTACTCTTCAAGCTCCTCGCGGGGGTGCAGCACGTGCACATCCTGTCCGTTGAAAGCCTCGTCATGGTGGCTGAGGATCATTGAGATCATGTCGGAATGCTCGGTCCAGACGGCCATGCGATCGGTGATGGGCAGACTCGACATGCCGCACTGGATGACCAGGTCAGTCTGTTGGCGTACAGCATTGATCACCTCGCTCCACCTCTTTTCGGCGTGGATGTGAAATATGCACGCACCCGCTTGTTCGCAGAGCGTGGCTTCGGTGGCGATCTCCTCCACTGTCTGCGGGTAGGGCACATCGGGAAAAAGTAAGCAGATATTCGCAGTTGCGGTAATAATCAAAGGGTCCATAGGGATAATTCCTCCTGTATTGTGTGCCCGTCCTTCCTTTGCTCTCTAGAGTAAGTACGTACAATGGGCTACGATGCGATAGATTTTCGAGGAAATGTCTCCGATTTTGCGACATAATTTTTTGAGATTGGATGGGTTTTGGCGAGGTGAGGTAGGGCGGGGCAGAGGGTGACCGCCATATGCGAGTTTCCTGTTTGTTGATGGGATGCCGTTGCGTTCTGGGATTGCATAAGCCTACCTCCCATTGATTATACAGCAGATTTCAGCTTTTTGGGCGAACTGATCCCGGGTGGTCACTTTGGAGTTGTGAGGTATGGTATGACATACAGGTGTATTCTTTGTATCCGTTAATATTCTGGTCGGTATGCTCTGAAGAGGGTCTATTCTGTTTGTGCGCGGTGGTATTACCAGGGTTTTACGGTAATCATTGGGCCCTGCGCGTTTAGCCATTCCCGGTGTGAGCATTTTAACCCCTATCATATAATGCGTTCATTAAGACGTTGCCTTCTTGCTTGAAAATACTTACTTAAAATAACTTACTCGAAACATCTTATGTGAAAATACTTAGTTTTGTCAAGGCAGGTTATCTTGTACAATCTGCTGAAACATATCAATTGGAGCAAACTTACGTGATAAAGTTGCGCGTTAAGGAAGTGGCAAAAAGTAAGGGGTATAATATGTCCAGTTTGTCGAGGGCTACAGATATATCATTTACCACCATTAAGAGGTTATGGACAAAACCGTATAGCGGGGCCAATATAAATACACTCTCAAAAATAGCCAAAGTCTTACAGGTATCAATCTCAGATCTCACAGAAGATACAGAAGACGAGGGGTAAAAGAGAACGTATATTTTCAGCGTAAAAAATTGGCGGTATCGCTAATACTTTCGTTTCTTATTGGTTGCTGTTTTTATAGCACCTGATTGTATGCCTGATTTTTGTGCCGTTTGCATCACCTGTACCCCTTTTAGAGGATCAGAAACAGACAGGTGCGCTCTGTGCCTATTTCAGCCCATCTAAAAAGCTCAGCGCAACCTGAGTAAATGCTTCAGGCTCTTCCATATTCGGTACATGCGCACTCTGCGAGAAGATGTGTTTTTTCGCTCCCTTGATCCCATCAGCCATGACGTCAGCAGCACGGAGAATTTCAGGATGATCGAGCGCTCCCGCCATGATCAGCGCTGGGGCGTGAATAGCGCTCAAGCGACTTTGGACTGGGAACTCAAGTGGCTGTCGTTGAACCGCCAGAATTATATGCGGCAGTTGTTCAGGCTGCTCGCGAAATGTTCAATAGCTCATCAAGACTGGGCTGATCACGTAGTTGGATATCTTGGAGAATTGCCTTCGCGCACCCGAGTGCCGCTCCCCGGGAATTCGAGAATCCTGAAAAGCGGTCTCAAGCCTCTTGACAAACACTCTCGTTCTTCTGTATACTCCGTTCAACGTAATACGCTCGACGATATAACGCTGAACGTACATCTAGTGGGTCAGTTGCCAAGTGCTGCGGCATTAGGCCACCTTCTTGTAGTAGCGAACCGAGCGGATACGCCGAGGGACGGCGTAGGTCGTCGTTGCCCCTGATCCTGCCAGGCGGTGCCGCCGAGCGTAGGCCCGATCGCGACGAGCATGGCGTTTGCCGCCCCAAATGAATGGTGTGGGATGTCGATTCCAGCCCTCGACTGCCTCGGTGAGCCATCGCTTGAGCGTCTGGAC
>WNFJ01622301.1_pt1 | contig 18203 bp, 15 predicted proteins | sample 5400461 | NCBI WGS metagenome assembly WNFJ01 (sample SAMN13153349, study PRJNA577476) | soil metagenome | isolation source: 115 cm saprolite on Douglas fir-dominated hillslope | place: USA:California | collected 2013-09-17 | reverse complement strand
AGCTGATTCTCCCCTTTCTTCGTCCGATCCAGCACTTGATTCTGGACCCGGACATCAGCGAAATCATGGTCAACGGCCCGGAGCGAATCTTCATTGAAAGAGCCGGATACCTTCAGGCTGTCCCCGATGTGAAATTAACTGCCGCATCTCTAATGGTTGCAGTCAAAAACATTGCTAGGCGATTGGGCGACGATATTTCGGAAACAAAGCCAATCCTCGATTCACGGCTGCCAGATGGCAGCCGTGTTGCTGCCGTGATTCCACCTTGCAGCATCCACGGTGTGGCCCTAACGATCCGAAAGTTCAACTCCCATAGATTCAAGATGAAAGACCTCGTTGAAGTGGGAACAGTTACTACCGCACTCGCTGCCCAGTTGGAAAAGTACGTTGCCCAGCGCAAAAACATTCTCATCTGTGGGGGAACATCGAGTGGCAAGACGACTCTCGCTAATCTATTGATGGAGTTCATTCCCGACAATGAGCGCATTGTATTGATTGAGGACACGGCAGAGATACAGATTCAGAAAGAGAATGTTCTTCGATTTGAGGCCCGCCGCGAACAGAACGGGTTGCCTGCCGTGACCATCCGCGACCTTCTGAAAGCAACCCTCCGTCATCGCCCAGATCGGATCATCGTGGGCGAGATTCGCGGTGGCGAGGCTTTCGATCTTCTACAGCTCCTAAACACCGGGCACAGCGGAACCATCTCCACGGTTCACGCGAATTCTGCTCTTCAGGGCATTTCCCGCTTCACAACCTGCGTGTTGCAGAGTGGTGTTGAAATCCCCTATCTAGCAATCGAGAGAAACATTGGGGATTCTTTGAATATCGTTATCCAGATCGAGCGCCGTCCTGGCTTTCGCTTCGTTGCGGAAATCTTGGAAATTCAAGGCTTCGACCCAGAAAACCACAGATTTCGCTTCGAGTCTGTGTATTTAGGGCAGGAGGGCCTCGACCAGCGGAGCGCCAGAACCTAGCCCGAGGAGCCTGCAACCGGCATGCACATCACACGCCAAAAGTATCACTTTATGATACCTTTGGATTGTGAACCGGCGATCCATCCCGCTCTCTGCCTTCGTAGACCGGCTTCAGCAATCCGGACGCTATACCTTTGATCGGAAAGAAGCTCTGAGAGAATTGAAAACCTCGCCCGTCGCGCTCAAACTCTCCGCCTTGCGCCTTGCGCGCCAAGGCAGGCTCGTCGCTCCGAAACGCGGTTTTTTCGTCATTGTCCCTCTAGAATACAAATCAGCCGGCTCGCCTCCGCCGTCCTGGTTTATCGACCCACTTATGAACTTCCTGGGCGAATCGTATTACGTCGGCCTTTTGTCGGCCGCCGCTCTTCATGGCGCTGCTCACCAGCAGCCACAAGAATTCCAAGTAATCGCATCTCGACAATTGAAACCTGCTTTGGCGGGACGTTCCAGAATTCGATTTCTACTCAAGAAGCATATCGACTCAACCGAAACTGTCCCCTACAAGACCGAGACTGGCCTCATGAGAGTCTCGACCCCTGAGGCCACAGCGCTAGACTTGCTTCGCTATCCCCATCACGCCGGAGGCCTCAACAACATTGCTGTCGTCCTCGCCGAACTTGCCGAGAAAATCGACCCTCAAAAGCTCGCGGCAACCGCCCGGCACGCGGATGACCCTGCTACCGGGCAACGACTCGGGTTCTTACTGGAGCACCTGGGACAAAAACAGAAAACCGCGCCACTCGCAGAGTGGATAAGGAGTTCTCGAGTAAGGACCATACGACTACGGGCTGGCGGCCCTCTGCGCGGCCCCAAATCGGCACCCTGGAAGCTAATCGTAAACGAGGATGTCGAGGCTCCGGAGTGATTCCACGTGCCCACATCACTTCCTGGCGTGCTGTCGCCCCGTGGTCTACCGACGCACAAGTGGAGCAGGACCTAATTCTATCCCGCGCCCTAATCGAAGTCTTTTCCAACGCCGAACTCGCCAGCCGTCTGGCCTTCCGTGGGGGAACTGCTCTACACAAACTCTTTCTCAGCCCGGCGAGCCGCTACTCGGAAGACATAGATCTAGTTCAACTCAAATCCGAACCCATCGGTACGACCCTCACGGCATTGCACCAGACCCTTGATCCCTGGCTCGGTGAGCCGCGCCGCAAACAGTCCGAGGGCCGAGCAACACTTGTCTATCGTTTTGATTCTGAAATCGCCCCTATCACACCCCTTCGATTGAAAGTCGAGATCAACACCCGCGAACATTTCTCCGTCTTCGGCTATCTCCCAAAGAAATTTATGGTCAAAAACGCCTGGTTCGACGGCGAAACGAAAATCACCACCTACTCCGTGGAAGAGCTTTTGAGCACGAAGCTACGCGCTCTTTACCAACGAAAGCAGGGCCGCGACCTCTTTGACCTTGCGGTTGCTTTCGAGAGGATTCACGACCTCAACGCTGACAAGGTCGTCACAGCCTTCCTGCAGTATATGGAACACGATGGTACTGCGATCACGCGCGCCCAGTTTGAAGCAAATCTCTCCGAGAAACTTCACGATTCTGTATTTACGGAGGATATATCGCCGCTTCTTGTCTCAGGAGAACAACCAGCACCAGCACTCCAGCCGGAAGAGACGGGAAGGACCGTGATGCAGAAACTCATTGCGCTGCTCCCTGGCGACCCGTGGAAGGGCTCGAAATAACCAAAACGGGAACAGCTATACGCTTCCGGGATTTGTAGAAACCAAGTTTCGGAACGACGAGCTTTCGACAAAGGCTGCGAAGCCGTCATCGTGCAGCTCGGGTACAATGCACTTTGCTCTGATCGTCGCGTTTGTGCCACCGATTCTTTCCGCGATGTTGGCAGCGTCGCCGTTGCCTACAACGATCAATCGACTGGACCTGGGCATCCCTCGCAGCAGATCCAACACGTCATCGTCCCGCCCACTAAATCCGATTGCTATATACGTTTGACAGGAGCCGATGAAGGCCTTCGCTTCTTCCTCATGTTCCTTCGGACAGACAAATCTCTTTACTGACGGGTCCTCCACCGGGACTACCAGCTGCGGGTAGAGCCTCCGTTCTGCAACGCCCGCGATGTAGTAACTCCTTGGGGTCTGCATCGTACGCAGCACAACTTCAATTGCGGGGCCAAATTGGGGAGGCTCCTCCATATCGCTCGGAAACGGCACGAGGTCACCGGAAGCATACTTTGGCCAGTTTTCTAAGATTCGTGCCCAATTTACGGAGCCATGCGGCTTGATCAGCAACCACTTCTTATTGGGCGGAATATACGAGCGGACACTATCGAACAGATGCCGATTACAATTTCGCAGTGCGTTCTCTACGAACAAATCATAATTCAGATTCAAGAACATGATCCTCTCAAACGGAGAACCTAGCACGCGCTGCACGAGCGTGTCGTATTTCGAACTACCTTGAAGGTACTCGTCACTAACGGTCCAAAGGAGTTCTCGAAGGTAGAGCGGTATATCCAAAGGCCAGCGATCCCCGCTGCGTTCCGCGGAACGGTAGAAATCCAGAAGACATTTCTCAAAATTCGCACCTTCGGAACTCAGAACGGTGCGGACGTCGTCCAGATGCGCAGCAAGTCTTATGAATCGAGTCAAGAGCGGATCAAACCGCCGGTCGAATAGCTCGTTTGCCAAGGGCGGTAGCCACTGGTCGCTCGCGCGCGCAGCAATTCCGTTCCCTAGGCAGCCGCGCGAGGCACCCGCGCCCAGTATCACCGCCAGTTTTCTTGAGGAAATATCGTTCATTGGGCTTCACGAGCTTTATCGCGGCGGTTTCCGATTGGCGATCTCAAGAAAGGTCAGCCAAGCGTTCTTGCCGTATGTGTCGGCCGCCAGTCCCACCATACCTGGTAACACGCGCCAGCCGACCGCGCCGCCGAGAATCAAATAGCAACTAGCTCCGACTGCCGACCAGAGGTAACCCGGCTTTCGAAACACGAGCCACAATACGATCGACCCGATTAAGCACCCCGTAGACTCGATTGTGAAAACATTGCGCACTGCAAACAAATTCCGCAGAGCGCCGTATTCCGCATTTTGCTTTGCAACCAGACCGCTAGTATCGTAGGTTCGTAAATAGCTTCTCACGCGATCGAACGCTTCGGATATCAGCGAATCCGCCCTACCCTTGTCCGCGGCCTCGTCGTTTGTCGAGGAGAGCTTTATTCCAAAATTGGCCTCCACACTGTCGTGCAGCAGCTTCTTTTGCGAGACCGACAGCGTCGGGTCTCTCCACCGAGCAAACCGCGTCGAAGGAGCTCCGTTCCACGCCGCCCACAACCGTGGCTGGACTCGACGCCCGGCATGCCTAACGAACAGTGACAGCACATAGACTAGGGCAAGCCCTAGGCCCGCCTTCTCAATCAAAGACGCTACCGACTCCTGCGCGCTAGGAAATGACAGTTGAAAAGTGGTGACCAAGGGAGCCGTCAGCAGTACCGCTGGAAAATATCTGGCGCGCAGTTCGTAGGTATCAAAAAATGAAGGAACGTCCATTTATTCGCTCGGAAAAACAAAGGAATTTGTCTCTGTTGGACTCAGGATCATGATGTGGGCCGGAATGCCCGCACTGGAAAGGGTCTTCTTAATTTGGCTGACAGCTTGTTCGTCAACATCGCTCATCTCGGCACGGCTTCGCGGGTGCGTGTGCCACTCGCCTACATAACCCAAGAGATTCCCCGTATAGCCATGAATTCTGTCCAGCATATCTGGATAGTCTTTGATTCCGCGCCGAAATGCATACGGTGATCCACGGGAGTCCCGCGACGGCGGAAGAACTCTTGTCACATAGATCGTCTTCCGCTTCTTATGAACCAAGCCCACCAGCAGTCCTCCAGTCTCGCACCATTTGTGTTTGGCCAGGAAACTCCGGAGCGTTGCATATGCAGTTGCAGCCACCCGCACCCGCCAGCTCGGATTACCGCGAGCTATCAATACCACTGGGCTGTCAACTCCAAAGGTCCGAACGGCCCCGTCCACCACCTCTCGCGAATGAATGCTATTCAATTGAATGCGACCAGTTTCCCATGGAGTAGTCAGTGCTGTCCTGATCGCCATCGCAAAGGAGCTTGCATGGTAGGACACGATGTCATCCGGCAACTTCATCGTGTCTGAGCTACAGCTGATCCCTATGCCTATGTCTTCGAGGGCTAGGGTTCTGCCATGGAAATTGTTGTCCCTGTGGCGGCCCAACCAACTCGCAACAATTGGATATTCCAAACCCAGGTCATAGAGGTGAACCTGAAGGTCGTCAACTCTTGGCAAGCGACCAGGACCTTCGCCCAATAAGTACCCAAGCGAGCCCTGATCCGTCATCTCACACCGAATAACCCTTGGACCACCCATTTCAGCTCGTACTAACGTCTCCATGACAGAGGACGACGCGGTAGCGTCCACGATCACATCGAAGTTCGAAACATCGCCAATTACTTCATGCACTCTCTTTTCGACCGATGTGAAGTGCTTATCCCTGTCTTTGTGAAAGATCGTCTCCAGTTCCTCTTTCAATGCTGACGCTTTGTTCTTGCCAAGACTCCCACTGAGAAGACCGTGGCGCACCAAATTGTGCGGAGACACCGAATCCGTATCGACAAACTCGATGCTCGGAACTCCGGAGCGCCCCAAGTGCAGACCAATCTTAGAACCTTCAGCTCCACAACCAAACAACAGCACCCTTTTGGCTTCAATAGCATTTCCGAGCGACGATAATTCACGAGCGAACCCGGTGGTCAGAGGTCTTCTGTGGCTAAGCGGCCAAACGGGTGCGGTTGCCAATACCTCACCGTTCGCGCCGCGATATTCGTTTGAAGCAAAAATCACAAACGGCAAGAATTCGAATGCCGAAGTCGAACCGATAAGAGGTTGTGGTCGCAGTATCGTCAGAATCAGTGGAATCCCTACGATAATCTTCAGTTCCTGCACGCAGTATTGCCCCACTGCCTTCTCGACATCCATGTCGAAATTGTTCGCGAAGGCAACAAGCTCGCCGTAAGTCTCAGGTATCGAGGCCAGGTACTCGCTTGAAGTCGCGTGTCTTGACCACAGCAGGAGCGAGTAAAACGGTCTGTCAAGCTTTGGAGCATCTTCCGCCAGGGCGGAATAAAGGCGCCTTAGTTTGTCGCTCATTCCGGCCGCGTCCTCAAACGTCAACGGATAGAAGACTTCCATCGAGAAACCGTTGTCCGCTGTTGGATCGGCTGTAAAATCCTTCAGAACCGTAGAAAATAGTGGAGACGCACCACCAGTCTCTGCCGCCGCCCATTGCTCCGAAACGAATGCGGCTAGCACCTCGTCTGGGAAAATACACAGGCCTCTTATGTCTTGCAGCCGTGTTGCTTCGAATCGATCTTCCTCGCGAATCAGCCGGTTACTTGCCGCGTCTCTAAGCCATCCCCGAACGCGCTGAACGTAGTCCCTAATCGAATGTTCCGAGAACCAGTCTTGGATACTGCCACGGTGAAGGCAAAATTCCGGAGGCGAACCTTTTTGCGTCGGATTCAAATGCGGAAGACGTGACGCGGGAAAATCTTTTCGGTCGGATTTCGCAATCGGCGCGGTCCCAGGGTACTCGCGCCGATGGAGCAAGATAATTACCGGTTCGGATCCACGAATATCGATACCGTTGACTGGCCCTCTCGTGGGCAGATCAACATCTACCGTTACTAAAACACCGAGAAAGTTCTTATTCCAGGCTTTTACTCGCGTGGACCCTGGGCCAAAAAGTTGTTCCAGCTCGGCAACCGCTTCCTGGATTGCTGCGCTGCATTCGCCAACGGCCTCGTCTGCAAGAGAGTCGCTGAAATTGTTACTGTCCGCCATAAGTTCGAGGAGTGGCGACTGTGGCACTCAACGCCGCCGAAGAAACAACTTGCCCCTTCTTGGGATCGTCGTCCTTCACCGGACCGTTTTCACTCATCGTGAAATAAAGCGGTTCCGGGTTCTCCTCGTTTGGCTCTTGCATTGTGCAGAGAACATTCTCTCCGCCGAAAACTTCCTTGTACTTCTCGTACGCGATGTAATGCGGAGGATTGTCGTCGTCATCTTTGATGGGCTTGCAGGAACAGACCACGATGGCTCCCTCGCGTTTCTTCGTACTCAGAAAGTCCAAGATCACCTCGTCGGGATTCTCGTTTTCCGAAGGTTCTTCGGAAAAGAATGTCCACGAACAATGGTGAGGAGCCAAGAAGAGGTCAAACTCCAGGTCCGAAGTCTTGCTCTTCTCTACGATGCTTGACCAGATGCCACACTGGGCGTCTCCACCAAACATCGCCAGCGCGGCTCTACCGTCGTTTCCCACCTTGAACCGCAGCTGCAGAACAATGCTGGTATCGTTCCGTTCACCCCACTTCGCATCCGAGTCTTTCTTCGTTGGTGCATGAACAAACATCTGAAAATCATTCTTCACTGAAGTATTGATCGTGCTAATTACGCTTCCTGGTACCGTTAGGAAAGCCTGAAGGCCCTTCAGGTCAGGATTATCACTAAAGCCGATTACGCGGAAACGATTTCCGGGCAGGTTCGACGCTTGCGATCCCTTTCGGAACAATTCGATGCGGCGATTCACTTCTTTCCGAAAATCGCTAGCCTCCTGGCACAACTCTTTCTCGTGCGGAGCAAAAATCCGAGGCGCGAACCACACCTCATCGGCAACGATTCGCCCCTCTTTTTTATCGCTCTTACTGTACTTGCTTGGGTCGCCAGAGTAGAAATATGTGGACCAGCCCCGAATATGGTCTTGGTCAGGATGCGTGAGGATAAACGCGTCGAGGTGCGGAACTCCTTCTTCCGACCGCAGTTCGCCTATTAAATGGCCGTGAACGTCGTATTTGTCTTCATCATCTGTGCTGATGCAGACATCAATGAGGATAGATGTCCCGTCCTTCAGCCTCACGAGCGACGTGTCGCCATTTCCCACCGGGAAGTACGTAATCGATGCCTCACCCATCACACACCTCTTGACGATCCCCTTTTAGGGGATTCTCTTTTGATAAAGGGATTTACCGTTTGCGTTGGGCGAGAAGTTCGGACAGCGAAGACGCCCCTTCGCGGTCCAATAGGTTCTCCAGCTTCATATCGCCGCGGTAGCCGGATGCGAAGTTCTCGCCGTAGGTCCCCCGCAGCGTGTCTACTCGGGTGTCACCGCGCTTGCGGCGAATTTCCCCATCGAGATCCTGACAGCGAGAGTCCAACCCGACATTGCAACTGTGACTGCTCTTGCCCATAAATTGCCCTCGGAAATCCTACAGCGACTTTCCTCTTACAGTACAGCACAATACCGATTTCGTTGTCAACCTGTACGGGATACGATATTCCTGCTATGGTATAAGACGCTCGGAGGGCGAATGGCACAGAACACGAAAATGCGCGAATACGTGGCAGCGAGAATTCGCGAACTTCGTAGTCAGTACGGTAAGGAGGGATTGTCGCAGGAAGCCTTGGCTCAATTGATCGGCGTCGCAACCAATACCATTTCACGCTGGGAGACGGGAACCTACCAACCTACCCTAGACGATCTAGAACACCTAGCACGTGCCCTAGGCGTCTCGATCCTCACCTTTTTCCCGAAACCAGACAAAGTCGACGAGAAGGACGAAAGAGTGGACGCACTTCTCCGCGCGGCGCGCGGACTCGGCACCGCGGACCTCGACGAGCTGCGAAAATACGCTGAATTCAGGCGCGCCCGCAGCATTTACAAACCGCGCGGAAAGGGGTAACAATTATGGCACGTGCTTCGCTCTGAATATTACGCCCAGCTGAAAACTCTCGCCCGCGATGTGCGAGCGCGGTTTGGCCTCATAACTCCGCGCGTGTTGCGTTCTGACCTTCGCAGAATCTATCGAGCCGAACGTATTCGAATCGACTTGTGGCCTTACAAGTTCAAGGGCTTGCGCGGTGCCTATTTTAATGACGAACTGGGGCCCACTGTGCTCCTGGCCAAATGCCTCCCACAAGACCCCATGGTTTTCACGATGGCCCACGAGCTGAAGCACCACCTAAGCGACCACGGGTTGCCCGCTTCCTATTGCGACGCGTCGAACCAGTTCAATCCCATCGAAATAGGTGCAGAGATTTTTGCGGCGGAACTCATTTATCCGGACCAAGACTTCGCTGCCCATTTGGCACGAATGGGTGTGCAGCGCGGAACTTGCACGCCGGAAATCCTGGTGCGATTGAAGCATGAGACTCAAACGACTCTCAGCTATGCTGGCCTTGCCAAGCGGTCCGAATTTATGGGATTTTCGCGACCCGGCTCTCTTGCGCGCGTTAAGTGGAAAAAGCTCGAAGAACAAATCTACGGACCCCCAATCTATGCTATCTATCGCCGAAGAAGGAAACGTTGAGCCACGCATATGACAACACACGTTGCCCCGCCCTTTCAGATTCCCCAAACTCTGCTGGACGAGTTGACCAAGCTCGGCCCACTGCTCGACGCCGCCACGCAAGCTCACGCCCTCGGCGTTGAAGTCTTCACGAACAACATCTACCAAAAACCTTTGGACACAGATTTCAAAGTAGTTGCGTACATACTCTTCACCAAGGGATTTAAGACCTTCCAGTCCGCGACCAACCTTTGCCGCTCCGGCTGCGGCAGTGACGCTATATCCCTTTGCGCTTCGCTCTTCGAAAACTACGTCGATCTTCAATACATTGCCAAAGCCCCGGTAAGGCGTTCCTCCCGCTTCATCCAATACGAGGGCGTCGAGAAGTACTACCATCTTCAGAAGATCCTCGCCAACAAACGCCTGCCGAGGGGCGCCAGGAAAATGTACCGTGCTCATGAAAAGAAAGTCGCACCGCGTGTTGCCAAACTGCTCCACCACTTTGCGAACAAAACGAAAGGCTGGTCGCAAAAATCAATTTTCGAGCGAGCAAAGGCCGTCGGGGCTCAGCTTGAGTACCACGAACTGTACTGGACATTTTGCCTGCATAAACACACCGTACCCACAGTAGCCGGTGCCATCGCCTGCGGTGATGCTGAGCTGGTCTACGGACCCAACATAAAGGGCGTGTACGAAGCGGGGTGGTACTCAACATCCTGTTTCCTCAAATTGTGTGATATTTACCAAGGTTCTCTATCTTTGGGACTCGACACTCCCATAAAGACCCTCTTGGACACCGCGTCTACGGCTAGGAACGCTGTTTTTGCGATTCACCATGAATTGTGTACATAAAAAGCCAAGTAAACTGAGCCGCAGGGAATCGAGATGGCGTTTAGAGGCCTGTTCATTGGAATTGACCGTTACGCTTCGCCTGGCGTGAATTGGCTGAGCTGTGCAAGCCGCGACGCCAAGGCGCTGCACGCTCTTTTTACTGACACATTGGGCGGCGAGACGACGCTGCTCACGGATGAGCAGGCGACCGTCTCCGCAATCCGGGGGCGTTTTGAGCAGCTCGCAACCTGCAACGCAGATGATGTGGTCACTATCGCTTTTTCCGGACACGGCACTGAAACGCACGAACTCGTGGCCCACGATACCGACCCGCGCGACCTCCCTGGAACGACGATCCCACTGACGACGCTGGGCGAATGGTGTTCACGCATTCCGTCCCGCCGCCTCCTGATCGTGCTGGATTGCTGCTTTTCTGGCGGCATGGGTGCCAAGGCGCTGGAGGTTGAAGGTGTTCCGCGTGATTTTCAGTCCGTCGATGGCAAGCTGAACCAGATTGGCGGTGCTGGCCGTGTGGTGCTGACCGCCTCGGGCCCCACGCAAAGGGCGTGGGAGAGCGCGCGGCTGGGGCATGGCTTTCTGACCTTGCATCTGCTCGAAGCACTGCAGGGCCCGGAAGAAATTCGTGAAGGCGACCAGGTCGCGCTTCTCCGTGTACTGGACTATGTTGTCAAGCGGGTGGTTGACGCGGCTCGCCAGATCCGTCGCGAGCAACAACCAGCAGTACGCGGGACCTTTGACGGGGAATTTCGCTGGCCGGTTCTGGCCCCGGGCGCGGTGTACCGCGCGGCATTCCCCGACTTCGGCAGGCCGATTGCTACGGCGGAGATTAACAGCCTCGCCGCCTTTGGATTTCCGCAAGCCGTGCTCGATGCATGGGCCGGGGACATTCCGCGGTTAAATCACTTGCAACTCGATGCCATCAACGAGTTCGGGATTCTGCGCGGGGAGCATGTCGTGGCTTCTGCGCCTACGTCGTCGGGTAAGACGATGCTGGGCGAACTTGCTGCGGTGCGCGGCGCTCTCGACAGGAGAAGAACGCTGTTTCTCCTCCCTCTGAAAGCCCTGGTCAACGAACGGCCGGTGCCTCTCGATGAAGGAGTGTTGTGCTCCAACGGTACGTTTCGATATTTCGACGGAGACAACGGCCAGGAGCGCATGGCAGACCGATTTATTCAACCCCTTCTTGGCGATGGCAAGCACCGCGACTGGGTCATTCCTCTAGTGGGCAGGCTTGTCCAGGAAGGCAAGCAGGTCATCGTTTTCCGAGAGACAACGGGAGAAACCCGTTACGGAGCTGAGTACTTGGCGGATGCTCTGGGACTGCCGCAGGCCGCTGAGGCTCTCGCCGATCTCCCCGCGGGCGATCCGTCCCAGGCCTCCGGGCATCTGCGTCAGGTCCTGGCGCGCGGCGTTGCTTTCCACAATTCGCATCTGGATCGCGAAGAGCGTCGCGTCATCGAGGAACATTTCCGGCGCCGCGGTACGCGCCTGCGCGTCATCGTCGCGACGACAACGCTTGCGATGGGCGTCAATACGCCGGCGTCTGCCGTCGTGATTGTCGGTCTTGAACATCCGGGGCCGGCGGCGTACAGCGTCGCTGAATATAAGAATCTCGTGGGGCGCGCGGGGCGGCTTGGGTATGCCGAGCGCGGCGCTTCTTACCTGATTGCGACAAGCCCACATGAAGAGCATCAGTATTGGCAGCGTTTTGTTTCGGCAGCGCCCGAGAACCTCGTATCCAGGTTTCTTAGCGCCGATCCCCGGACCCTGATCATTCGAGTTTTGGTCGCCGCAGGCCGCGTGGGCGAGGGCGTCTCGGGAGACGAAATCATAGAATTTCTGGAATCCAGTTTTGGCGTGTTCCAGATGAAACAGGCCGGAGCCGGAGGCTGGGACCGAAACGGCCTTGCGCGGGCGCTTGGCGATCTCGAACGCCATGGACTGATAGAGCGCGGCGTGGACGGGCGGTTTCACCTGACAGCGCTCGGGCGTCTGGCTGGAGAAAGCGCAGTCGAGGTCGAGACGCTCATACGCGCGATCCCTTCTCTTCGCGCTTTGCGTCCGGAGGAAGTGACAGATCCGGCGCTGATCGCGATCGCTCAGGCAAGCGTCGAGCTGGACGCGATTTATTTCCCGTTCAACAAGAAAAGTACGCAGAAAGAGCCGCAGCACTGGGTGCGGGAACTGCAAGCTCAGGGAGTTGCGCACACAATCCTTGCCGCGTTGAGACGCAATGTGACGGAACAGATGCAGGACACGGCGCGCGCGAAGAAAGCGGTTGTGTGCCTCTACTATGTATCCGGCATGAGCATGGGAGAAATTGAACGAGCAATGGGTCAGTTCGGAGGAGCTTTCGATGGCGCGGCAGGGCCAATCCGGTCCGTGACCGGCCGAACCTGCGACGTGCTGCCAATGATTGCGCGCGCGGCGCAAATAATTCACCAGGGTCTTGATCTGCAGGAACGCACAGCGCGTTTGCTCCTCCGTCTCGACCTGGGCATTCAAGGGCCCGCCGTGGGGCTGGCGCGGCATGCCGGGCGGTCACTCGACCGGTCGGATTACTGGCGATTGTGCGAGGCACGAATGACGGAGCCCGAAGTTTTGGCGGCGACGAATGATGCCGCACTGCAGCGGCTACTAGGCAACGATCCCCGCAAAGTAGCTCTCCTGCGGGAATGCGTGCGGCAATGGGTCGCAAACCGGCCGGCGGGGCCGCCGCCTGCGCCCCTTCCTGCGTACCAACAATAGGGCCACACATTTAAGGTGAGATAGTGGTCGATCAACTCTAAACGCGTTCTCTACACAATCCTTTTGCGCGGCATAAGCTTTTATGGCTGTGAGCGGTGCAGGCGTTATGCAAAGGTGGGGGAAGGTGCACCATCTCAGTGATGCCTAAATCCAAGAACTACGTTCTTATCCGCCTTTAGTTGCCCAGGAAGAATCAACCTTTGCCGGTGGTACATTTAAATCACCCGTATGAGCCGCGCAAAAGATTGGGAGATGGAGCAAGAAGACAGGGGTTGGTGGTCGGTCCCTGGCAAATATGTCTGTGCGGAATGCTTCGAGGAAGAGTTCCTAAGAGAGTTTGTGCAGAACCATGCCGAGGTCTCCAAATGTGACTATTGCGGATCGACCGCAGAAGAGTTGACTGGTGACGAAAACGCTCTGATCGCCGCTCCACTCGATTCCGTTATAGAGATAATCGCCGAAGGACTTCGCTCAGAATGGAATGACGCGAACGATGAAAACATTCCTTACGAATCGGCAGAGGGAGGATATCAAGCCAATACGAAAGATACGTACGACCTCGTGTGGGATTACGTTTGTCCGAGTAACGACGAGATTGCTCTAGCAATCATCAATGCGCTGCCAGACTACGTTTGGGTTCAGAAGGACTATTGGTCGCTCGACGAAGGCCAAGCACTTATGTACGGGTGGAAAGACTTCTGTGAGCTTGTGAAGCACAAGAATCGATATATGTTTCACTTAGGTCCGAGACGACCCTTCAAGGCAAAACCTGCCGCCGCTCAAGCTAGTTCTTCAGTCCAACAAGCGCAAGAGGTTTCAGATCCTCTAGGGACAGCAAAAGAAAATAAGGATGCGACCGCGCTGCCTGAACCCGTCAGTCCTGAAACTCCACCGCAGCCAGATCTCAACACTGTCTATCTAACGCCCGAATCCGTCGCCGAACTTACTGGCATTGATTTTGACGAAATGATCGATGAACGGCAGGAGGGCGTCTCCGCCAGCAGAATGCTTGAAGCGATCGGGGATGCCATCGACGAGGTGGGGCTGCTGAAGGAAATGCCAGCACATACGCGCTTATTTCGCGGCCGAATCGGCCCATGCGGAAAACCATACAGCACAGCCCGCAAGCTTGGACCACCACCAGAGCGGAAGGCGGTTGCCAATCGAATGAGTCCCGCAGGAATACCTATGTTTTACGGAGCTGCGGACCAGTATGCTGCAATCGCTGAGACGGTTGTTGGTCGTCTTCCGAAAGGGAAAATACTCAATCTCGGAGTCTTTGAAACCATAGAAAACTTCCACGTACTGGATTTGACGAATGTGCCCGCGGTTCCTAGCTTATTTAGTCCTACCCGCCACTTACGTCCCATCCTGCGTTTTCTGCGATCATTCGTAAGCGATCTGTCGAAGTCCATCAAGAAAGATGATCGAGTCCACACCGAATACGTGCCGACCCAGATCGTTACCGAATATTTTCGACATTCCTTCCACGTGGACAGCGGCCCACTCGTCCGAGGTATTTTGTTCCCGAGTTCAAGAGCAAAGGGCTACACCGCGTGTGTGCTGTTCTTCACGAGAGAGGAGTGCGGGGCTCCGGACACAAGCGAGTTTGCGGAGGGAAAAAAGCAGTGGCTGCGATTTGTCCCAAGATCAGCTAACGTGTTCCGACGAAAGCCGCGAAAACCCAACCATCCTCCGACACAAATCTTCCCGCCGCATTTGCAGCCCTCGTCCACGGGGCAAATGACATTGGGCATATGACTTGCGTTTAGATCGGATCCTTGCATCTAGCAACATCGCCTCACCTTATGGGACCGGTATTCCAAAATGCAGGAAATCGTGTTTTGTTTTGTGGGCAGATGGCCTCTAGTTGTGGACCATCCAGAAGAGTGTGCCGCCCGACCTTTAGCTCACCTTTCAACAACTTCTTATAGCTACGCTCAAAAGCTGCTTGCAGTTGTTCCCATATTTCTTTCTTCGCTTCAATGATTGGCTTCGCGTCTATCTTTGCCACATCCTCGAGCGTTCTTGAAGTTACCAACTTCAGATCAATCCTATCTTTTTCCAGGCCATGCTCAGTGACCATCGTTCCACTGAGATGATTTCCCGCGAGACCGCCCGCGACATAACTCATGTACGCTTCCAGTACCTCATGTGGGGTGTACTGTAAAGCCTCTGGAGTGGGCGAAAGACCAACTGTGGCGAAGTTTCCGGTTAGAAGAGTCCCATCGGGCCCAGGTAAGACTTCGTGCTCTAGTCTGTAAACTGGGATGCCGAGGACGCGCCCGACGACGATGTGCCCGGCCTCATGTGGAATCGACTGTTCGACATATTCCTGTTCTATTGACGACATCTAACTCGCTGCTCCTCTAATGCCTTGAGCTTTTTCACACTGGCTCCCTCCCGCACATACAGGGAGCGCGCAACACCATTTTTGTCCACATGGGCGCTGATCACCGAACCGATTGGAATTCTCCCATGCGACGGAGACAACGTGACTTGGCGAGTTTAGGCAATTGCTGGGCGTGCAGTCAGAATGGCTTAAAAGACCGCAGGTCACAAGCCGTTTCACCTTGCCGTCATTCCGCACCACTACACGCGGCGTTTCCCCCTCTCGTGCCTGTATGTGAGAGCCTCTTTCTTCCAAAAATCCAGAAGCTTCAGCGCTGCTTCGAAATGGAGACCGTAATTGAGAGGTTGCCGACAGATCCGTTCACATTCCTCGAACTCGTGTAGTGCATCTTTTTCGAATTCACTCAACTTATTTAAAACTGCAAAGCGCAAGACGTTGTGCAACATCAAGATCGCATGCTCCGCCCCCTCCTTGTTTCGAATGTACTTACAAACCGCATAAGCAATATCACCCGACACGTTTATTATGTGTTTGAGGAGATCGAGGTCTCGCTTGCCCAAGCCTCGGGACGGCGCGACGAGGCCACCCATTCCAATTGGCGCACACTCCAACAGAATTGTAGTTTGGTGAGAAACGAACTCTTTGGATCCAATTCCGCGTCTTAACCAGTCCGACGTTTCATAAACGAACGACACACAGTCTTCCCTGACTTCGTAGCTGCCGTCCCTCCCGAACTGCATAACTAGCCGCATCAGCTCTAATGCGCGATGCTCGTCTTTCCCACAGAAATCTAAGGCCTGAAACTTGTATGTGAGGCGCTTAACTTCGAACAAGGCGAGTGATTGATCGAGTACCTTTGCGTGTTTCCTTCTCATTGCTATTTCACGTATGGCGGATTCCTTGTAGCGCTGCAACTCCCCAGGTGAGTAAGCCCTGCCGAGCCCTCCTTTTCGTTCCACTTCGCTATGACAATTCAGACAGACAACAATTAGGTTAGCAGGTCTAGAGTCCATCCGTCCCGAGATGTGGTGAATTTGGACATCGAACTTCTTATTCCTACAGATGCAGCACGTGTGGTCAGCTTCGTATAGAAGCTTGGTTGCAACGTTAGCGGGTATTGGCGCGCGTGGAGGTTGCACGAAATCAGCTGAATTATACTATGGCAACAAGCACACAACCGCGATTAGGAGAGGATTGCAGTACGAGGGTCGGTGGGAGAAAAAGGGGCTGAGTGCTACGTTCGTCTCGCTGTTTCCCAACAGGCCAATTGCCAGCCTCTGCCGTGCGAGTACGACTCGATTACCCTCAACTAGCAGATATCCGATGCTCAGAAGCATCGCCGAAATCCAAATATTGAGCCATTGGCGCCACCCATGAGGCTCATGTTATTTCTTATTGCCGCCTTTTGCCGCCTCGCGAAATCGCTAAGTCATTCTGAGCAAATGGGATGGTTGGTAGGGGCGGTGGGGATCGAAAACAACAACGTGAGGGATTTCAAGGACTTACGAGGAATGCTGAGGAAGCCTAAGTCATTGAAAAGGAACGATGTGGCACACAAGGGAATTCTTATTGCTCCCTCAAAGCTCCCTCGCTTTTTTCTCGATCACTGGGATTCCTTCATCGTGGTTTCTCAACCGCTGCCCTGAACATAGCGTCGGCTTCGGGTCCAAATTTCGCGGCACGGATGGTAAGCCGGCGTTTAATCTTGGTACTTTCGCTGGGGGACGCTAGTCGAAAATCAGCAAGCAATTTCTCTCTGATTGAGTAAGCTTGTAGCGCGCCTGCCTTCTAGGCGGGGGGTCGGGAGTTCGAATCTCCCCGGGCGCAATCCCATTCAATCCAAAGGATTAACCGAGATCATTCTTCACCCCTGGCTTCACCCCGATCATCCGCTTTTTGACAGATGGGCAGGCATGGCGGGATTACAGCGTTTCTCGTCTTTCTTCTGTTGATCCAATTGTTTGCGTGAACCGAATTTCATTCTGGATCCGCTCAGAATCACGACTGTCATAGAAACGTAATACACGCAGAGCACTGCACGAAGGCGCTTGGTCAGTTGGCCAAGCCGAGGCCGGAAACTCAGCGAATGACCGTGAGGCTCAACCTCGCCTTGCCCGCTTGAAGAAAGAATCCAGCCGAAGCCTCCAAAGTCGGTTTGTGGCAAGAGAACTCCCTGTCGCTGACGATTCTGACGGCGCACCCGGACACTATGGGATCGGGGAAGAGTAGCCGACCTCCAGATTGTATCCACTCGGGGCTTAGAAGGAACCGTTTGGCTTGTCGCCGTTGGCTTGATCACGTAAGCTCGCACGAGCTAGAAACCCGCATTCCCAGGCGATCGAAATACCGCATGATTGTGTTCACTTTTCAGCGATCCCGCGCAACCCGCGTTGCAAATAGATCAGGGTTTAGTACGTTCCTCCCATGCCGCCGCCTGCGCCAGCCGCGACCATCTTTTCCTCTCCCTTAAGTTCGGCTATCAGGACTTCGGTTGTTAGCATCAGTGAGACGATGGACGCAGCGTTCTGGAGTGCGAGACGGGTAACTTTAGCTGGATCAATCACCCCGGCCTTGACCAAGTCGCCGAACTCACCAGTCTCTGCGTTGAAGCCGAAGTGCTCATCCTTCGATTCGCGCACTCGTCCTACAACCAGTGCGCCTTCGTGCCCGGCGTTCTGGGCAATCTGGCGAATGGGTTCTTCGAGCGCACGCTTTACGATGTTCACCCCAATGGCTTCATCGTCGTGGAGTTTAAGCTTCTCTAGGGCCGGCAGGCAGCGCAGAAGAGCAGTGCCGCCGCCGGAGACAATGCCTTCCTCAACTGCGGCACGGGTGGCGTGCATGGCGTCCTCGACGCGAGCCTTTTTCTCTTTCAACTCGGTCTCAGTTGCCGCGCCTACCTTGATTACCGCGACGCCGCCAACCAGTTTG
>WNFJ01295316.1_pt2 | contig 18206 bp, 17 predicted proteins | sample 5400461 | NCBI WGS metagenome assembly WNFJ01 (sample SAMN13153349, study PRJNA577476) | soil metagenome | isolation source: 115 cm saprolite on Douglas fir-dominated hillslope | place: USA:California | collected 2013-09-17 | reverse complement strand
CCGCGCGGCGACGACGGCTTCCTGCACCGCTTCCTCGCCGCGCGCGGCGCCGGCATCCACCACGTGACGTTCAAGGTGCCGAGCCTGCGCGAGACCCGCGCGCGTGCCACCGCGCTCGGGTACGGCGTCGTCGGCTACGACGCGACCGTCCCGCGCTGGAAGGAGGCGTTCCTGCATCCTAAGGACGCGCTCGGCATCGTGGTGCAGATCGTGGAATCGCCGGACGAGCCGCCGCGCGGTCACTGGCGCAAGCCGCCGCCGATGCCGGCCGATCCGCCGGCGCCCGTGCGACTGCTTGGCCTGCGCATGACCGCGCACGCGGTCGAGCGCGCGCGGCGCCAGTGGTCCACGCTGCTCGGCGGCGCCGAATCCGTCGAGGGGGGCCTGCACGTCTTCCGCTGGCCCGCCTCGCCGCTGCGCATCGCCGTGGAGATCGAGCCGACGGCCGACGAGGGCCCGACACGCATCGACGTGGCGCCGGTGTCGCGCGCGGTCGCGGGGCTGGGCGCGCCGGCGCCGGGGCTGGGCACGGTCTTCGCGGAGGCCCGATGAGACATCCTGTGTCAACCCCGAGGCGCGCCACGGCTCCGCCGGGGCGCGTCCGAGCCTCGGCCGGGGGAGTCCGAGGGGGGCGTTGCCCCCTTCGCTTGAACAATCAGGGGGGCCATGTCGGGGCCCCCCACGGTGATCGATGACCAGCCACGCCGCCGGCGATGCCGATGCGCGCGTCCGTGATTCGCTCGATGCCCTCGGCGTCCCCTACGAGGTGATGCCGATCGATCCCGCCTTCGCCGACACCGCGCAGTTCTGCGAGAAGTACGGTATTCCGCTCGCGAACTCCGCCAACACCATCGTGGTGGCCAGCAAGAAGGAGCCGAAGCTGTACTGCGCGTGCGTCGTGCTGGCCACCACGCGGCTCGACGTCAACCACACCGTGCGCCGCCTCATGGGGGCCGCCCGGGTCTCGTTCGCGACGGCGGAGGAGACGCAGGCGTTGACCGGCATGATGATCGGCGGCGTGACGGTCTTCGCGCTGCCGCCCGACGTGCCGCTGTACGTCGACGAGCGGCTCATGGGCCTCGACTGGCTCATCCTCGGCGGCGGCAGCCGCTCGACGAAGATCCGCACCTCGCCCGAGGTGTTCCGCCGGATGCCGAACGCGACCGTCGTACCGGGCCTCGCCAGCGCGCCGAATGCCTGAGCTGCCGGAAGTCGAGGCGGCGCGCCGCGTCGCCGAGCGGGTCGCGCGCGGCCGGCGCATCGTCGACGTCTGGTGCGCCGACGATCCGATCGTCTTCGAGCGCATCCCGGCCGCGCGCTGGCGCCGCGCGCTGCTCGGCCGGCGCGTGGGCGCGGTGAAGCGCCACGGCAAGCACCTCTGGTTCGAGCTGGACCGGCGACCGTGGCCCTGCATGCACTTCGGGATGACGGGCGGCTTTCACACGCCGGGCCGCGGCACGCTGCGGCTGGTCGCCCACGGCAAGAAGGGGCCCGGCCTCGACTGGCCGCCGCGCTTCGTGAAGCTGATCCTGAGATTCGACGACGGCGGCGAGCTGGCGTTCGCCGACGCGCGCCGGCTGGGGCGCGCGCGGCTGCGCGTCGATCCCGCCGCCGAGCCGCCGATCAGCCTGCTCGGCTTCGACGCCTGGCGCGGACTCCCGGCGCTCGGCTCGTTCAAGGCGCTGGTGACCGCGCGCTCGTCGCCGATGAAGGCGCTCCTGCTCGACCAGTCGTTCGCCGCCGGCGTCGGCAACTGGATCGCCGACGAGGTGCTCTACCAGGCGCGCATCGACCCGCGACGCCGCGCCGGCACGCTCACCGGCGACGAGATCCGGCGGCTGCGCACGGCGCTGGCGCGCGTCATCGCAGTGTCGGTGCGCGCGCGCAACGACAGCGATCGGTATCCACGCACGTGGCTCTTTCACGATCGCTGGGGTCGAAACCCGAAGGCGTACACGGCGCGCGGCGAGAAGATCCGCCACGACACGATCGGCGGCCGTACGACGGCATGGGTGCCGTCGGTGCAGCGCTGAGCGAGGCCGCTGCCTGCGATGCGCCTGCGGGAGCGCTCGGTCATCGCGCGGCCCGCCGCGAAGGTGTGGCCGTTCATCATCCGTCCCGAGTACTTCCAGCGCTGGAACGCCAAGATCAGCGCCATGGACGCCACCGGTGAGTTCCGGGTGGGCCAGCCGTTCACGACGCACTACCAGTGGAATGCCAGGCCGCTGCAGTGCGCGTCGGTGGCGACGGAAATCCAGGAAGGCCGGCTGCTGGAGCTGCTCCACACGCACCTCATCGGTCCCGGCATCCGCCCCGACATGGAGATTCGCGAGCGCATCACGCTGCACGAGGCGGCGGGCACGACACGGGTGACGAAGGCGGTGACGATCCGGAACCACGGCGCCGCGTGGTACTGGATCGTGCTGATCTGGCTCATCGGCAATTTCGGAGCGCGCGTGGGGCCCGATCTCTTGAAGCAGATGTGCGAGCGCGACGCGTGAGTTCCACGAGACGCGTCACGCTGATCCTGCTGCCGGGGCTGGACGGCACCGATATCTTCTTTCGCCCGCTGCTCGCGGCCCTGCCGCCGTGGATCCAGCCGCGTTGCCTCGAGTATCCGGTCGCCGGGCCAAACGCCTATCTTGACTTGCTGCCGCTCGTGCGTGACGCGTGCCGAGCGTGCGACCAGTTCTTCCTGCTGGGGTGGTCGTTTTCTGGCCCGCTCGCGCTCATGATCGCGGCGGAGTCGCCCCCGGGGCTTCGCGGGGTCCTCCTGTGCGCCTCATTCATCTCGCCGCCGTGGCCGTTCATTCGTCCGCTGCGGCGGGTGACGGCCGCTCCGCTCGCGCGACTCTTTCCGTTCATCTCCCGGGCGCTGGCATTGTTCGGACGCTACTCGTCGGACGACTTTCGTCGCGACAAGGAGGAGTGCTGGTCGCGCGTTCCGTCGTCGACCCTTGCCGCGCGGGCGCGCGCAGTCCTCGACGTCGATCTGCGTTCGACCCCGGCATGTGCGGCCCCGCTACTCTACGTCGGAGGCTCGAAGGACATCGTCGTTCCCCGCTGGAACGCCCGCGCGGTGGGGAAAGCGATTCCGTCGGCGCGGGGGGTGACCATCGACGGACCTCATCTGGCGCTGTATACGAATGCGCCGGCCGCGGCGGCCGTCATCGCAGACTTCATGCGACAACACGCCTCCACCTGAACGCGCAGCGCGGCGTCGCCGCTAGCCCAGCGGCGTGACGTCCACACGCGCGTCGAACGCCGCCTGACCGGCGGAAAAGCCCAGCGCCTCCACCGCCGCGTCGGGGAGCACGGCGTCGCCCGACGTCAGCGTGTTCAGCCCCGACCAGCCGTCGCGCATCCACACCGTGCCCGCGGGAATCCTCGAGGTGACGTAGGCGCGCGCCCGCATCTCGCCGCGCGCATTGGCGAGGGTGATGGCGGCGCCGTCCGGGATCCCGCGAGCGGCCGCGTCGGCGGGCGAGATCCAGAGCACCGGCTCGGGATCGGCCTTGGCGAGGCTCGGCAGCGCCTGGCCGTGGTCGTAGAAGCCGTGGAAGGCGGTGAGCGTGCGGCCCTGGCGCAGCGTCAGCGGATAGGGTGAGTCGGCCGGCGCCTCGTAGACCGGAAGTCCCGGCAGGCCGCGCGAGACGGCCAGCTCCGAGAAGAGCTCGAGCTTCCCCGATGGCGTCGGAAATGTCAGATCTGGGTGCCCGACGTGCGAGACGTCCATCGCGCGCATGCCGCCCTCGGCGGTCAGCGCGGCCACGGTCGCGTGCCGCGTCGCCGGCACGTCGATCATCGCGTCGACGAGCTCCACGTCGTCCCTCCACGGGAAGAAGTCGTCGAGCCTGAGCCGCTCGGCCAGCGCCCGCAGCAGCCACGGCATCGAGCGCGTCTCGCCCGGCGCCGGCAGCACCTGGGGCATCAGGTAGACGTGCGTGTTCGTCGCCTTGCAGCCCAGCTCCTCCAGCCAGGAGGTCGACGGCAGCAGGACGTCGGCGAAGCGCCGCGCGGTGTCGTTCTCGAAGAGGTCGTAGCAGACGACGAGGTCCTGGCGCGCGAGCCCCTCCGCCACGCGGTTGGCGTCGGCGAACGACGAGAGCATGTCGGTGCCGAACAGCAGCAGCACGCGCACGCGGCCGCTCACGAGCGACTCGGTGATGCGCGTCATCTGGCTGGGCACGTCGTCGCCGGGCGGGCGCCGGTCGAGCGCCACGATGTTACCCAGCACCTGGCCGCGCAGGCTGGCGCCGTGGCGCGGCCCGAGCCCGCCGCCGGCGATGCCGACCTGGCCGGTGAGCGCCGGAAGACAGGCGATGGCGCGCGCGGCGTGCCAGCCGTTGGACGCCTTGTGCATCGAGGAGCCGCCGACGACGATCATGGCCGGGCGCGTCCCCGCGTACCGCCGCGCGAGATCGACGATGCGCGCGGCGGGAATGCCGGTGACGTCCGCGGCCCACGCGGGCGTGTGGGCGCGGAGGTGAGCGGCGAGGGGCTCGAAACCGATCGTATGCCGCGCGACGAAGTCGCGATCGACGAGGCCCTCGGCGACGAGGACGTGCAGCATCGCCAGCGCGAGCGCCGCGTCGGTGCCGGGCCGGATCAGGACGGTCTCGTCCGACTGCGCGGCCGCCTCCGTCTCGCGCACGTCGATCGTCACGATGCGGGCGCCGCGGCGCTTCGCGGCGGCGAGGTGGCGGCCCGTGTTCGGCTGGCTCGCGAGGTTCGCCCCCCAGAGGAGGATCAGGTTCGCATTCGCCCCCATGTCCTCCTTCGTATTCGGCTCCAGCAGGCCGGTGAGCCCGAGCCCGAAGCCGCCGAGCGCCCAGCAGATGATGGCCGGGCTCCACCACTGACAGCCGTAGATGTTCGAGAAGCGCCGCAGCAGGTGCGAGTGGATGCGCGTGCCGTAATTGTTGGCGAAGATGCCGTGTCCCGCCCAGGCGGCGACGGCCTCGCGCCCGGCCGCGCGCATCCGTTGCACGATCAGATCGAGCGCCTCGTCCCACGGGGCGCGCCGCCATCGGCCACCGCGCGTCGCGCGCAGCATCGGATAGAGCAGGCGCCTGGGATTGTCCAGGATCTCGGGCGTGGCCTGGCCGCGCACGCACAGAAAGCCGCGGCTGTCGGGGTTGTCGGGGTCGCCGGTCACCCGCGTCGCCCGGCCGTCGCCGACCTCCACGAGCATCCCGCAGAGCGTCGGGTGGCAGTTCATCGGACACATCGTGCGAACGGTGCGCTTCACCCCGCCATGATACTCGCTGGCACGTGCCGTGCAGCCACCCCGCCTTCCTTCGCACCGTCGAGGCCCAGACCGACGCCGAGCTCGTGCGCGGCAACCGCGCGCACGTGCTGCGCAACGGCGACGAGATCTTTCCGGCGATGCTGGCGGCGATCCGCGAGGCGAAGCAGACGATCACGTTCGCCAACTTCATCTACGAGAAGGGCGACATCGCGCGCGATATGGCGCGCGCGCTCGCGGAGCGCGCGCTCGCGGGCGTCGGCGTCAACGTGCTGATCGATGCCGTCGGCAGCAAGGGCATGCCGAGCAAGTATCGGAAGTTGATGGAGAAGGCCGGCTGCCACGTGGCGAGCTATCACTCGCTCAATCCGATCTCGATCAAGCGGATCAACCATCGCAACCATCGCCGCGTCCTCGTCGTCGACGGCCGCGTCGGCTTCACGGGCGGCACGGGCATCGGTGAGAAGTGGACCGGCGACGGACGCACGAAGGGCCACTGGCGCCAGACCGACGTGCGCGTCGAGGGACCGATCGTGCGCTTCCTGCAGGCCGCCTTCGCCGAGAACTGGCGCGACGCCACGGGCCTGCTGCTCGGCGGCGACGCGTACTTTCCCGAGCTGCCGCCGCGCGGGCCGCTGATCGCGCAGTCGATCAAGAGCTCGCCGGCGAGCGGCGCCGCGGAAGCCTACGTGCTGTTCCTCCTGGCCATCGATGCCGCGCGCTCGTCGATCCTGATCACCAATCCCTACTTCGTTCCCGACGGCCGGATGACCGACGCGTTCGTGCGCGCGGCGAAGCGCGGCGTGGACGTGCAGATCATCACAGCGGGCGTCGTCGACACGACGCTCGACCGGATCGTGCGCAAGGCGCGCCAGGCGCACTTCGGACGGGCGCTCGAGGCCGGCGCGAAGATCTACGAGTACGGCCCCGCGCTCCTGCACGCCAAGACGATGGTCGTGGACGGCCGGTGGATCACCATCGGCAGCGCCAACCTCGACAACCGCTCGTTCCAGCTCAACAACGAGCTGAACGTCGCCTTCCTCGACAAGGGAATGGCGGCGCGAATGACCGAGATCTTCCAGGACGATCTGAAGTACACGCGGCCGGTGACCTACAAGGAGTGGCAGCGCCACGCCCTCCGCCACGCCATCTATCTACCGCTGATCTCACTCCGCGACCAGCTCTGAGCGTCGCGCGCCCGCGCACGTGCCATACTCTGCCATTCCCCGCGAGGAGGCGAGCATGCCCGGAACGAAGCTGCCGACGCAGGCCGACGTCGAGTCGTACTTCAAGCGGCTGAACAACTGGGGGCGCTGGGGCCACGACGACCAGCGCGGCACCGTCAATCTGATCACCGACGCGCGCCGCGCGGCGGCGCGCGCCCTCGTGAAGTCCGGGCGCACCGTCTCGCTCTCGCGCGAGATCGTCGCGCAGCCGCATTTGCAGTTCATGTACCACGTGACGTGTCCGTCCAAGCGCGAGCGGGCCGACGTGGTCCTCGACCGCTTCGACCTCGTCTACCACGGCTTCTGGATCACTCACGTCGACGCGCTCTGCCACGTCGGCTGGGACGGCGAGCTCTACAACGGCCGCTCGTTCGCGGACAGCCTGTCGGCGGCCGGCGCCACCTGGTGCCCGATCGATCCGCTGCTCGACGGCATCCTGACGCGTGGCGTGCTGCTCGACGTCGCGGCCGGGCGCAAGGAGGGCTACGTCACGGTCGGCAATCCGGTGACGCCGAAGGAGCTGGACGAGACGGCGGCGTGCTTCGGCGTGCGCATCGAACCCGGCGACGTGGTCGTGGTGCGCAGCGGCGACGAGAAATTCCGCCGCGACAATCCCGACTGGATCCCGCGCGTGTCGCCGCATCCCGGCCTGCACGTGTCCTGCCTCGAGTGGTTCCGTGAGAAGGACATTGCGGCGATCTCGTGGGACATGATGGACGAGCGCCCGATCGGCTATGCCGGGTTCGGCATGGGCGTGCACCTGGCCATCCCGTTCCTCGGGCTGGCGCTGGTGGACAACACGAACCCCGAGCGGCTGGCCACGGCGTGCGCGGAGGAGGGACGCTACGAGTTCCTCTTCACCGCGACGCCGCTCCGGCTGGTCGGCGCCACCGGCGCGCCCGCGCACCCGCTCGCGATCTTCTGATGCCGGCCGCCGCGCGCGCGCTCGTCGAGACGCTGGTGGCCGGCGGCGTGGAGCACCTCTTCACGCTGTCCGGCAACCAGATCCTCTCGGTGTACGACGCCGCCATCGGCCGGCCGCTCGCGCTCTATCACACGCGCCATGAGGCAGCGGCCGTGCACATGGCCGACGCGTGGGGCCGGCTGACCGAGCGGCCCGGCGTCGCGCTCGTGACCGCCGGCCCCGGCCACCTCAACGCGCTCTCCGCGCTGTACGGCGCGCTCATGGAGGACTCGCCCGTGGTGCTGCTGAGCGGCGCCTCGCCGCGCGGCGAGCGCGGGCTCGGCGCATTTCAGGACATCGACCAGGCGGCGGCCGCGCGGCCGGTGACGAAGGCTGCGTGGACCGCCGAAGACCCGGCGCGCCTCGGAGAGGACGTGGCCCGCGCCCTGGCACTGGCGCAATCGGGCCGTCCGGGCCCGGTGCACCTGAGTCTGCCGGGCGACGTGCTCGATGCGAACGTCCCCGAGGCCAAGCCGGCGCCGGTCGCCGTCGCCCCCCCGGCGCCCGCGCGGTCGCGCGACGTCATGGCCGCGCTCGCCGCGCTCACCGAGGCCAAGCGGCCCGTGATCGTCGCCGGACCGGGGATGGCGCGCGGCCGGCGCTGGGCGGCGGTCCAGAAGCTCGCGCGGTTGCTCGCCGTACCCGCGCTGCCGTCGGAGAGTCCCCGCGGGCTCAACGACCCGTGGCTGCGCGGGGCCAACGCGCGTCTGGCGGAGGCCGACGTCGTGCTGCTGCTCGGCAAGGCGCTCGACTTTTCCCTGCGCTTCGGCCGCGCTCCCGCGTGGCCGGCGGGCTGCCGCTTCGTGCAGGTGACGGCGGAGCCCGCACCGAAGCGCGACGGCGTCGTGAGCATCACCGCGGACCCGCCGACGGTCGTCGAACAGCTCACCGCGGCCGCGCCGGGCCCGGCGGCGACGGGCTGGGCGGACGAGGTTGCGCGCACCCGTGCGGCCACGCCGCCCGCGTGGAACGAGTGGCGGCGAAGCGCGGCCACGCCGATGCATCCGCTGGCGGTCTGCGTCGCGGTACAGCCGTGGCTCGACCGCGGCGCCACGCTCGTTGCCGACGGCGGCGAGTTCGGCCAGTGGGCGCAGGCGGGCCTCGACGCGCGCGAGCGCTTGATCAACGGCCCCTCGGGCTCGATCGGCAGCGCGATGCCGATGGCCATCGCGGCGAGGCTCGCGCGTCCCGCCGCGCCGGTGTTCGCGCTGCTCGGCGACGGCACCTTCGGCTTTCACGCGCTCGAAGTCGACACGGCGCTGCGCTACGGGCTGCCGTTCGTGGCCGTGGTCGGCAACGACGCGCGCTGGAACGCCGAGCATCAGCTCCAGATCCGGCACTATGGCGCCGCGCGCGCGGTCGCGTGCTCTTTGCTGCCCACGCGCTACGACCGCGTCGCCGAGGCGCTCGGCGGGCACGGCGAGCACGTCGAGCGCGCCGCCGATCTGCCCGCGGCCCTCGAGCGCGCCGTCGCTTCCGGCAAGCCGGCGGTCGTCAACGTCGTGATCGACGGCGTCCCGGCGCCGACATTCGGCAAGCCCACCGCCGCGCACTGAACCGTCATCAAGTAGCGCCCCGGGTTTCCCGGGGCGCTTACGAGCGTTGGCCGGGGAGTCCGAGGGGGCGTAGCTCCTTCGCTTGAACAACCTGGGGGGCCATGTCGGGGCCCCCCACGTCGATGGAACCCGGGGCGCTACTCGATCACCCGGTGCCGCATCCAGACGTTGGGGTCTTCGTAGCGGCCCTCGTCCGCCTTCGTGTCGATGACGACGGGCTGCAGCGCGCCGGGCACGACGTACGAGCCGGAGTCGGGAAAGCGCATGTCGGTCCAGCGCTCCCACTCCGCGACACTGCCGGTGATCAGGAGCGTGCGCGGCGCCACGGTCAGGATTTCCGCGCCCATCCGCGCGTGCACGCGGATCCAGCGGTCCGATGGCAGGCCGTCGTCGTTCTCCCAGCGCGCGTAGCGCTCCATCGGCGTCAGCGGGTACGCGCTCTTGTCGGCGGGACGCACGGGCGCCAGCAGCGTGGCGAGCCCGTGGGCACGCGCGAGGTCCACCATCGCGCGCACGGCGGCGGGACTCATCCTCTGGCCCCGGTAGCGCGCGTCGATCATCACCGCCAGCGCGCAGAGCGCGGTGGGCGCGCGCCCGGACTCGTGGTCGGCCGTCGCGCGTGACAGGATCTCGGCGATGCTCGACGGCAGGTCCTCCGCGGTGCCCTTCCAATGGAGCGGCACGGCGTGGGTGGCGGCGATCGTCGGGCCCATGGCGTCGACGAGCAGGAGCTGCCAGTCCGCCCACGTCGTGTAGAGCGAGGGCCAGTACCGGCCGTAGCCGAGCGCATCATGCTGCCGGAGAAAGCGCGGCCACGACGCCTCCGCGAGGCGCTCGAAGTCGTCCTCGCGGTCCGGCCGCTCGCGCAGCGTGAAGGTCTTGAAGGGCATGCGCGCCATGATACGGTGGCCTGCGACATGGCGCCGGCCATTCCGCCGCTCCCCGACACGCTGCCCGCCGATCCGCTGCCGCTCGTCGCCGCGTGGCTGGCCGAGGCCGCGCGCGCCGTCCGCAACTCGACGGCGATGACGCTGGCCACCGTCGGCACAGACGGACGGCCGGCGGCGCGCATGGTCATCTGCCGGGGCTTCGATGCCGCGAAGGGCGCGTTCGTCTTCTACACCGACCGCGACAGCGACAAGGGCACCGAGCTCGCCGCGCGGCCGTGGGCGGCGCTCGTGTTCCACTGGGACGCCGTCGAGCGCCAGGTCCGCGTGGCCGGCCCCGTCACCGACGTGCCCGACGCCGAGAGCGACGCGTACTGGGCCTCACGCCCCCCGGACGCGCGCGCGGCCGCCGCCGCCAGCGACCAGAGCCGTCCGCTCGCGTCGCGCGCCGGGCTGCTGGCGGCCATCGCCGCCGTCAACGCGCGCGCGCATGGCGGGGAGATCGCGCGGCCCAAGCGCTGGGGCGGTTACCGCGTGTGGGCCGAGCGCCTCGAGCTCTGGGTGGGCCAGCCGGGGCGCGCGCACGACCGCGCCCGCTGGACACGGCCGCTGACGCGTGAGGGCGACGATTTCGCCGGGGGCGCCTGGTCGGGCACGCGGCTCATGCCATGAGCCCTACCTCCGGTAGGACAAGCGGGTGGCTGCCCGCCACCGACATGCCGCGCTACGTGCGCGAGCTGTGCGATTTCGTCGGCTTCGGCGAGGCCGCCGCCGCGACCGTGCGCGAGAGCGCGCCGGTTGTGCTCGAGCGCGAGGCCGAGCTGACGGGCGCGCTCTACGAGCACTTCCTGAAATTCCCGGAGTCGGTGCGCTTCTTCCTCGGCGCCGACGGCGCGCCCGACGCCGCGCGCATCGAGCGGCGCAAGCACAGCCTCGGGCGCTGGCTGCGCGAGACGGCGCAGGCCGCGGTCACCCAGGAGTCGTCGTACTACCTGCTCGCCGTCGGGCTCTCGCACAGCCACCGCGCCACCGGCCCCGGCGGCGTGGTGCCCGCGCACCGCGCTGGCCGGCCTCTTCGCGGCGGCGCTGCCGCCGCAGCGCGCGCTCGAGGCCAGCGTGGCGTGGAACAAGCTGCTGCTCGTGCACCTCAACGTGTTCCTGCTCGGCTACCTGCCGCCGACGCCGCGATGAGCCACGGGTCGTGGCCATGACCGTGCGCGAGCGGGTGGCCCTGGCGCCCCACACGACGCTCGGCGTGGGCGGGCCGGCGCGCTGGTTCGTGGACGCGACGGACGAAGCGACGCTGCGTGAAGCGCTCGCCTGGTCGCGCGCCCGCGGCGTGGCCCTCCGCATGTTGGGCGGCGGCTCCAACGTCGTGGTGGCCGACGTTGGCATCGAGGCGCTGGTGGTGCGCGTCGGCTTACGCGGTGTGACGACGCGCGAGGCCGGGCGCGTCGTCGACGTCACCGCCGCCGCGGGCGAGCCGTGGGATGACCTCGTCGCCCTCGCGGTGGCGCGGGGCTGGGCGGGACTCGAGTGCCTGTCGGGGATTCCCGGCCTCGTCGGGGCCACGCCGCTGCAGAACGTCGGCGCTTACGGCCAGGAGGTGAGCGACACCGTCGTTGCCGTGCGCGCGCTCGACACGACGACGGGCGAGGCGGTGACCCTCTCGCCGGCGGAGTGCGGCTTCGCCTATCGCGACAGCGCCTTCAAGAGTCGCGAGTCGGGACGCTACGTCGTCCTCGCCGTGACGTACAGGCTGCGACCCGGCGCCGCGCCGACGCTCGGCTACGCCGACGTCGAGCGCGCCGTCGCCGCGCGCGGGCTGACGGCGCCGACGCTCGCCGACGTCCGCGCGAGCGTGCTCGCGATCCGCCGCACGAAGTCGATGGTGCTCGACCCCGGCGACCCGAACCGCCGCTCGTGCGGCTCGTTCTTCACGAACCCGATCGTGACGCCCGACGCCGCCGAGCGCGTCGCGGAGCGCGCGGGCGACCCGAAGCTGCCGCGCTGGCCGCAGGCCGACGGCAGCGTGAAGCTGTCGGCCGCGTGGCTGATCGAGCGCGCGGGCTTCCGGCGCGGCCAGCGCGAGGGCGCGGTCGGGCTCTCGACCGCGCACGCGCTGGCCATCGTCGCGCACGACGGCGCGCGGGCGGCCGACGTGCTCGGCTTCGCGCGCCGCCTTCAGGCGTCCGTCGCGGAGCGCTTCGGGGTCAGGCTCGCGCTCGAGCCGGCGGTCTGGGAATAAGCGAGGCGCCGATTACGTGGGGGGCCCCGACATGGCCCCCCGCCCCCCCCCAGCGTTCGGAGCGCCCCGGGAAACCCGTGGCGCTCCTCGATGTGCCGATCCCACGCCAGGGAGGCGTGGCGATGATCCGGCTCGGCCGGATATTCGTTCATCCACATGCCGTGGCTCACAGCAGCCGCTCCATCACGACGACGTCCACCCAGCGGCCGTCCAGCAGGCCCTGCTCGCGGTAGACACCGACGCGCGTGAAGCCGAGCCGCGCATAGAGCGCCATGCCGGCGGCATTGTCGGGAAACGCGGCGAGCACCATCTTGTGATAGCCGAGCGGGCGCGCGCGCTCGACGAGCCCGGCGAGCACGACGCCGCCGACGCCGCGGCCGCGCCAGGCGCGCTCGACGTAGACAGACAGGTCGACGACGTGGTCGTACGCCGGCCGCGGGTTGAACCGGTTGAGACTGCCCCAGGAGATGGGGGAGCCGTCGACCTCGCCCACCAATACCGGATGGCGGGCGTCGCGGGCGGCGAGCCATGCGGCGCGCTCGGCCGGAGTGCGCAGCTCGGTCTCGAGCGTGGCCACGCGGTCCTCGATGCCCTGGTTGTAGATGCGGCAGATCGCCTCCGCGTCGGCGGGGGCCGCGTCCCTGAGCGTCACGCGCGTCGTGCCGGTCGTCGCCGTCATGGGCCCACGGTGGCACGGGCGGCCGCATGAAGGAAATGAATTGTCCGAATGCAAACGATTAGCGATACTTTCGCGCATGGAGCTCTCCCCCGTCCACGTGCGGACGTTCTCGGAGGTCGTGCGCCAGGCGTCGTTCTCGCGCGCGGCCGAGACGCTGCACCTGAGCCAGCCCGCGGTGAGCCATCACATCCGGCACCTCGAGCTGGCGCTCGGCGCGCGGCTGCTCGAGCGCGCCGGCCGCCGCGCGTTTCCCACGCGCGCGGGCGAGCTGCTGCTCGAGCATGCGGGCCGCGCCCTCGCCGAGCTGGAGGCGGCGCGCCAGGCGATCCAGCGGCTGCGCGGTGTGGTGGCCGGACGCGTCCGGCTCGGCACCGGCGCCACCGCGAGCACCTATCTATTACCCGACGCGCTGCGCCGGCTGCGCGCGCGCCATCCCGAGCTCGACCTGGTGATCGTCACCGGCAACTCGCCCGACCTCGCCGCCGCCGTTGCCGCCAGCCAGCTCGACGTGGCCGTGCTCACGCTGCCGGTGCGCGGCCGCCAGCTCGTGAGCGCGCCCTTCCGCGCCGATCCCCAGGTCGCGATCGCCGCGCCCGACCATCGCTGGCCGCGGCGCGGCGCGCTGCGACCCGCGGATCTCGCCGACTCGCCGCTGATCCTGTACGAGCGCGGCGGCACCATCCGCCGCGTGATCGACGCGTGGTTCCAGCGCGGCGGCGTGCGGCCGCGGGTGGCCATGGAGCTGGGCAACGTGGAGGCGACCAAGCGGCTGGCATCTCCGCCGTCGCCGTGCGCGCCGAGCTGCGCGCGCGGACGCTGACGGCGCGCGCGCTGGCGCCGCCGCTGGCGCGCCGCCTGGCCATCGTGCGCCGGCGCGACAAGCCGCCGACGCCCGCGCTCGACGCGCTGCTGGCCGCGCTCGACGGCGTCGCGAGCGCGTGATGGACTCGCCCAGCGCGCGGCGCCGCTCGATCCTCTGGCGCACGCGTTTCGCCAACCTGTTCGGCGCCGTGATGGCGTTCGTCTACTTTCGGTTCATCGATCCCGTCACCTCGGGCCCCGGGGTGACATGGCCCGAGATCGCCTTCTTCGTCGTCGCGTTCATCGCGCTGACGACCGTCGGCGCGCGATTCAACACGCGGTGGGCGGTGCCGATGCTGGCGGAGCCAGGCTCGGCGGAGGCGCGGCGGCGCGCGCTCCTGTTTCCGTGGGCGATGGCGGGTTCCACCCTGTCCGCCTGGGTGGTCGCGGGCGTGATCTTCGGTGTGGTCGGGCCGCTCCTGGCCGGCTGGTTCACGGTCAGCTCGGCGCTGCGGGCCGTGATCGGCATCACGGCCGTCGGCGGCGTGGTCACGGCCGTCATCGTGTTCTTCTCCATCGAGAACCGCTGGCGGCAGGAGTTGCCCGGCTTCTTTCCTGCCGGCGACCTGAGCGCGGTGCGCGGCGTGCCGCGGCTGCCCGTGCGCGCGCGACTGCTCGTCGTGTTCTTGCTGACGAGCGTCGGCCCGCTGGCCCTGCTCGGCATCGTCGCCTGGCGCCGGAGCCGGCTCGCCGCCGCCGATCCCGCGAACGCCGGCGCCATGCTCGGCGAGATGCTGGCGCTGATCGGATTCTTCATCGCCGTCGGCCTGTTCGCGGCGGTGCGTCTGTCCTGGGTCGTCTCCGACAGTGTGGCCGCGCCGCTGCTCGGCCTCACGTTCGCCATGGCGCGCGTGGAGCGGGGCGACAACGACGAGATCGGTGCCGCCACCGAGGGCTTCAATCGTATGCTCGACGGCCTGCGTGAGCGCGAGGCGATCAAGGAGACGTTCGGCCGCTACGTCACGCGCGAGGTGCGCGACGAGATCCTGGCCGGCCGGGTCAGCGTCGAGGGCGAGCAGCGCGAGGTGACCGTGCTCTTCGCCGACCTTCGCGATTTCACGCCCTGGGTCGAGTCCACCGAGCCGCGTCAGGTCGTCCGCGACCTCAACGCCTACTTCGCCGAGATGGAGGCGGCCATTCGCGCCCATGGCGGCCTCGTGCTGCAGTTCATCGGCGACGAGATCGAGGCTGTCTTCGGCGCGCCGGTGCCGGCGCCCGATCACGCCGCGCGCGCGGTGCGCGCCGCCCTCGAGATGCGCCAGAGGCTCGAGGCGTGGAACACGGGCCGATCACGGCCGCTGAGCCACGGCATCGGCGTACACACGGGCTCGGTGCTCGCCGGCGCCATCGGCAGCCGCGAGCGGCTCTCGTACGCGCTCGTCGGCGACACCGTCAATCTCGCGTCGCGCATCGAGGGACTCACCAAGCAGATTGGCGCCGACATCCTCGTCAGCGCCACCACCGCGCGGGGGCTCGACGGCGGCGTGGCGCTCGACCCGCTGCCGGCCGTGCGCGTGAAGGGCAAGTCGGCCGAGGTGGAGGTCTTCCGCGTCGTGTGAGGGTGTAGGCTGAATCCGGAAAGCCGACGACGCATGCTTCCCTTCGACGAGATCGCCCGCGCCAATCCCGATTACGTCGACACCCTCTACCGCGACTACCTCCGCGATCCCGCCTCCGTCGACGAGCGCTGGGCCCTCGTGTTCGCCGGCTTCGATCTCGCGCTGCGCGACGGCGCACGCCCCGGCGGCTCGGTGCCGGAGCTGGTGCACGCGTACCGCGAGCTCGGCCACCTCGTCGCCGATCTCGATCCGCTCGGCGGCAGCCCGCGCGAGCATCCGCTGCTGCGGCTATCGGAGCTCGGCTTCAGCGAGCGCGATCTCGACCGCGTCGTGGACTGGGCGCCGTTCAAGGGCGGCCCGCGCGGCCCGCTGCGCGAGCTGATCGCCGCGCTCCGTGAGACGTATTGCGGCACGCTCGGCGTCGAGTACCTGTCGGTGGCCGACAAGGCGCGGCGCGAATGGCTGCAGGAGCGCATGGAGCCGCGGCGCAACCATTCCGAGCTGGGCGCCGACAAACGCCGCGCGATGCTCGAGCGGCTCGTCACCGCGGAGATGTTCGAGCAGTTCCTCCAGGCGCGCTACCCCGGGCAGAAGCGCTTCTCGCTGGAGGGCGGCGAGGCGCTCGTGCCGTTGCTCGACGCGCTGGTGGAGGAGACGGCGCGGCTGGAGGTGGCCGAGGTCGTGCTGGGCATGGCGCATCGCGGGCGGCTCAACGTGCTGGCGCACGTGCTCGAGAAGCCCTACGAGATGATCTTCGCGGAGTTCGAGGGCGCGCCGCTGCCCGACGACATCCTGGGCGACGGCGACGTGAAGTACCACCTCGGCTACTCGCACGACCGGCCCACGCGCGCCGGCCCTGACGTGCACCTCTCCCTCGCGTCGAACCCGAGCCACCTCGAGTCGGTGAATCCCGTGGTGGAGGGGATCGTCCGGGCCAAGCAGGCGTATCGCGAGGATCGCGACCCCCGGCGCGTGGCGCCGGTGCTGCTGCACGGCGACGCGGCGTTCATGGGTCAGGGCATCGTCTACGAGACGCTCGCGCTGTCGCCGCTGCCCGGGTTCACCACGGGCGGCACCATCCACGTCATCGTCAACAACCAGATCGGCTTCACGACCTCGCCCGAGGAATACCTCTTCACGCGCTACCCGTCAGACCCGGCGCAGGTGCTGCGCGCGCCCGTCTTCCACGTCAACGGCGACGATCCCGAGGCGGCTGTGCAGGCCGCCCGGCTGGCCGCCGGGTATCGGCAGACGTTCCGGGCCGACGTCTTCATCGACTTCGTGTGCTACCGGCGCCACGGCCACAACGAGCTCGACGATCCGACGCCGACGCAGCCGGTGATGTACGAGCAGATCCGCAACCACCCGTCGGTGGTCGAGCTCTACACCAAGCGGCTCGTGCAGGCGGGCGTGGTCGACGAAAACCAGCTCGCGGAGATGCGCAAGGCGCGCCGCGCCGCCCTGGAGGGAGCACTCGCCACCGCCCGCCAGACGATGCCGCGCCAGCAGGTGTTCGCCTTTGGCGGCGTCTGGCGCGGCCTCGGCTGGGCGGGCGACGACTGGAGCGCCGATACGCGCGCGCCCGCCGCCGAGTTGCGCGCGATCGGCGAGGCGCTGGCGCCGCTGCCCGAGGATTTCACGCCGAATCCGCGCGCGAAGAAGCTGCTCGAGGACCGCCGCGAGCGCGTGGCGCGCGGCGGGGCGATCGACTGGGGTACCGCGGAACTGCTCGCGTACGGCAGCCTGCTGCTGGAAGGCACGCCCGTGCGCGTGAGCGGCCAGGACACCGTCCGCGGCACGTTCGGCCATCGCCACGCCGCGATCTTCGACGCGAAGGACGGGCGGCCGTGGGTGCCGCTCAACCACGTTCGAGAGGGCCAGGCGCTGCTGGAGGCCGTCAACAGCCCGCTCAGCGAGGCGGCCGTGCTCGGCTTCGAGTACGGCATGTCGAGCGGCGACCCGCGCCGGCTCATGATCTGGGAGGCGCAGTTCGGCGACTTCGTGAACAGCGCGCAGGTGATCATCGACCAGTTCATCGCGAGCGGCGAGTCCAAGTGGCAGCGCATGAGCGGGCTCGTGCTGCTGCTGCCGCACGGCTACGAGGGTCAGGGCTCCGAGCACTCGAGCGCGCGGCTCGAGCGCTTCCTGCAGCTCTGCGCCGACCGCAACATGCAGGTGATCGTGCCGACGACGCCGGCGCAGATCTTCCACGCGCTGCGGCGGCAGATCCACCGGCGCTTCCGCAAGCCGCTCGTGGTGATGTCGCCCAAGAGCCTGCTGCGCCACCCGCAGGCCGTCTCGTCGCTCGCCGAGCTCACCGACGGCGGCTTCCGCACGACGCTCGACGACCCGCGCCCGCCCTCGGCGACGCGGCGTCTCGTGATGTGCTCGGGCAAGATCTTCTACGCGCTCGACGCCGCCCGCCGCGAGAAGCAGCGTGACGACGTGGCGCTGGTGCGCCTCGAGGAGCTCTACCCGTTCCCCGTCGACGAGGTGCGCGCGCTGCTGGAGCGCCACGCCTCGGCGACCGAGGTCTGCTGGGTGCAGGAGGAGCCCGCCAATCAGGGCGCGTGGTGGTTCGTGCGGCCGCTGCTGTCGCCGCTGCTCCGACCCGACGTGCGCTTCTCCTACATCGGCCGTGTCGAGGACGCGAGCGTGGCGACCGGCTCGCACACCATCCACACCGCCGAGGAGCAGGCGATCCTCGAGCAGGCGCTGGAGCGCTGATGGCGGCCGAGATCCGCATCCCGCCGCTCGGCGAGTCCATCAACGAGGCGACGCTCGTGCGCTGGCTCAAGGAGGACGGCGCGCACGTCGAGGCCGACGAGGTCGTGCTGGAGCTGGAGACGGAGAAGGCGGCGATGGAGGTGCAGGCGGAGACCCCTGGTCGACTGAAGATTGTCGTGCCGGCGGGCTCGCGGGTCACGCCGGGGACCGTGGTGGGGCGCATCACCGAGGAGGCGGCGCCGGCGCGCAAG
>WNFJ01426578.1_pt4 | contig 18210 bp, 16 predicted proteins | sample 5400461 | NCBI WGS metagenome assembly WNFJ01 (sample SAMN13153349, study PRJNA577476) | soil metagenome | isolation source: 115 cm saprolite on Douglas fir-dominated hillslope | place: USA:California | collected 2013-09-17 | reverse complement strand
CATTCGAATAACTGGGTCGCGATCGCGGCGCGACATCTCTTCGACGAGCTTCTCCTGGCGTCCGACGCCATCGAGTTTGCGATTGCGACCAACTTTGTGTTCGAAACCGGTTTCACCAACCTCCAGTTCGTAGGCCTGTCGGCGCTCGCGCGCGAGGTGGGCGACAAGTGCTTCGAGCGCATGGTGGCCAGCATCCAGACCGACGAAGCTCGCCACGCGCAGATCGGTCGCCAGGTGCTCGAGGTAGTGGTCCGAGAGGACCCCGGCTACGCGCAGCACTTGGTCGACAAGTGGTTTTGGCGAAGTTGGCTCGTCTTCGCGATCGTGACGGGATTCAGCATGGACTATTTCACCCCGCTCGAGGCTCGGCGCGCATCGTTCAAAGAATTCATGCGCGAGTGGGTTGTCGACCAGTTCGGGCGGAGTCTGGCTGACTTGGGGCTCTCCAAGCCATGGTATTGGGATACGTTCATCGAGTCGCTCGACTGGTACCACCACATGGTTTACGCGAGCGCATACACGTACCGGAGTACAGTTTGGTTCGACTTCGTCGTTCCGTCGCCCGAAGACCGAGCTTGGCTTCGGGCAAAGTACCCGCGGTCCTGGCCTGACCTCGACCCGGTCTGGGAGCGGATCGTGGAGCGCTGGCGCGCTGCCGACGTCGGCAACGACTTCGCAGTGCATGGCACGGCCATCGTCGCCTTCTGCGATCTCTGCCAGCTCGTTCTTTGCGGCGGCACACCGAAGCGCAACACGGCAACCTCTCTCGAGCGCGCGGGCCGTCGCTACATTTTCTGCTCGGAGCCCTGCCGCCGCATTTTCGAGCAAGAGCCCGAGCGCTACGCGTCGCACGAGTGCTTGGTCGAGCGCGTCCTCGCCGGCCGCGCCCCGGCCAATCTGATCGCACTCGTTCAGCGCTATTTCGGGCTCACGCAGGAAGACTGGGGAAAGGACATCGCCCGAGGCAACTACGCTTGGTTACACAGGCAGGCGCGATGATTCCGGTCTACGCATTTGCTGCGGGCGACACGCTCGGATTGGTTATCCTTCTGGACGAAGATCAAACCATGGTCTCGGTCGCCGAGCGCCTGCAAGCGTCCGCGAGTGTTCGCGTCGCTCCTCGCCCGGGTTTGATCGTCCTTCACGAGGGCAGGCCGGTCGATCCGTACGCGACGGTTGCATCGCTCGGCGTGCGGCCGCTCGACCGCATCGACCTTGTGGAAGGCGACGGTCGCTAATGTATCGGGTCGCCACCACATTGGGCGAGCTTTGGAGCGGAGAGATGCGCGCGGTCAGTGTCGGTGGCCGGCGCGTGCTGCTCGTGCGCGTGGATGACCAAGTGTATGCGTATGAGGATCGCTGCGTTCATCAAGGTGTCCCATTGAGTGACGGAAGGCTCGAGGGACGCGAAATCGTGTGCCATGCTCACGAGTGGCGTTACGACGCGTGTACAGGGCGGGGGACGAATCCGGCGGGCGCGCAGCTGCGAGCCTGCCCGGTGCGAATCGAGGGTGAACGCGTGCTGGTGGATCCGGGCGGGCGGGCAGCGCAGGCGAAAGATGCGGAGCTGCGTGTGGGCCCCGTTCTCAACGCCGGACCGCAGGCCGACGCGGTGGTCGTCGCAATTTGCTCGCTCAACGCAGTCGTGGAAGTGATCGATCGAGGGGCGTACCTGCGCGTTCTGGCGCCGCGGCTCTGCCGCGTCACTGCGGAGGCGATCCAACGCTGCGGGGGAATGCAGTTCGCGCTGCCCGGGGATCTTGAGCGGATCATGGCGAGCTTTCAGGGCCGCTTTCGGGTCGACGCGGCCCAAGCTATGTGGTGGGCCGAAGGCGAGGGCGACAAGTGATGGCGGCCCTCGATCTCACCCGCAATCTGCAACGTGCTTCGCGGCTCAAGACGTACTCGCATCTTGCGAGCACGCAGAGAGTTCCAACCGAGTACGAAGTGGTCACATCGAAGTTGCTCTGGTACGTGGGGCGCGGCTTCGAGGTCGATGTTCCGCTGGCCGAATGGTACGCACGCCACCAAACAGGAAGCCCGCTAGCCATCGACGATTGGGATCGCTTCGTCGACCCGCGCGAAACGACGTATGCGAGCTACGTGAGGCTTCAGCGCGACAGCGAGGCCTTCGCCGATGGCGTTCTGCGCACCATCGAGCAAAGGCGTCACGACGAATCCCTTCCGCCCGAATGGGTCCGAACGCTCGAGCGCGTTCTGCCGGTAATGCGGTACCCCAGCCACGCGATGCAAATGCTTTCGGCTTACGTGGGGCAGGTAGCGCCCGGCGGGCGCATTGTCATCGCCTGCGCCCTGCAAGCTGCGGACGAAGTGCGCCGCATTCAGCGCGTGGTCGAACGCAGCGTCTTGCTCCGACGCACGCATTCCGGCTTCGGCCTCAATGCACGCGCACTCTGGGAAACGGAGCCCGCATGGCAGCCGCTGCGAGAAGCCGTCGAACGCGCGCTCGTCGTTTGGGACTGGGGCGAGGCCTTCGTCGCCCTCGACCTGTGCATCGCTCCGGTCTTCGATGAGGTCATCATGGTCCGATTTGCCGATCTGGCCGGGCAGCGCGGCGACCCGCTTCTGCAACCTTTCTTTGAGTCGCTCCGCGAAGACTGCGCCTGGCACCGCGCGTGGGCCGGTGCACTCGTGACGACCGCGCTTCGCGAGCAGTCAGCGAATCGAGCGGTCATCGAGCGCTGGTTGGCCGTCTGGGCTCCAAGGGCGCGCGCCGCAGCGCGCGCCTTGGACGCGCTGTTCGAGCCGGACACGGTCGCCGACGAGGCCCTGCGCACGCATTCCACGTTCATCGCTTCACTCGGGCTGACTCCGCCATGAGCGCCGAGGTCTCGTTTCGGGCGGACGTGCTCGACGTCGAACGGCTGCGCGAACGCCTGCTCGCTTTTGAGTACGCGCTGCGCGACGAGGATGCGCTCACCGCGATCGGACAAGACTTGCGGTACCTCTACTGGGGTCGCCGGATGGAAGCGTTGAGTGGTCTGTCCGCCGATCGCCTCCTAGGGCACAACATGGTCGACGTGTTTCCCTCGATGCGAGAGAGCGGTCAGGATGCGCAGGTGTACGCCGCTCTTTCGGGCCGGGCGGTGTCGACGACCGGGCGTCGCTTCCAGTTCCCGCAGACCGGACGCACCGGCCTGTACGAGGCGCGCTACGTGCCGTGGGCGGACGACCACGGCGTCGTGGTCGCGGCCCTCGTCGTCATGCGCGACCTGACCGAAGAGCATCGCATCCGATTCAGCCTTCAAGAAACGGAGGCGCGTTTCCGCAACATGGCCGATCATTCGCCCGTGATGCTCTGGATGAGCGGCACCGACGGGCTGTGCACGTTTTTCAACCAAACGTGGCTCGCCTTTACCGGCCGGTCGCTCGAGGACGAGTTGGGGGTCGGATGGGCCGAAGGCGTGCACCCGGAGGATTTCCAACGTTGCATGGACCACTACATCGAGGCCTTCGGCGAGCGTCGCATGTTCGAGATGGAGTATCGGCTGCAGCGCGCCGACGGTGAGTGGCGCTGGATTTTGGATCGTGGCACGCCGCGCTGGACCGGTGACAGCGAGTTTGCCGGCTACATTGGCTCGTGCGTCGACATCACCGACCACAAGCGGCTTGAGTCCGACCTTCGCAAAGCAGTGCGCGACCGAGACGATTTTCTGTCGATAGCTTCGCACGAGCTCAGGACGCCGTTGACGACGGTGCAGCTTGCGGTCGACACCGTCGTTCGAGCACTGCGCGTGGGCCAAGAACCGCTCGACGCTTCGCGAATGGTCGCTACTGCCATGCGCGCATCGACGCAGGCAAAGCGATTGGCCTTGCTCGTCGAGGAGCTCTTGGACGTCTCGTGGCTTGCCGCCAAGCACCTCGTGTTGGAACGTGCCCCAGCCGATCTGGCCGGAATCGCTCGTGACGTGGTCGGCCGTGTCTCGGAGGAAGCGGCCGCCGTGGGTTGTCCGATCGATCTCCACGCGCCGGAGCCCACTCCGGGTCGGTGGGACCGCGTTCGGATCGAGCGCGTGCTCGTCAACCTGGTGTCGAACGCGTTCAAGTATGGGCGCGGCCGGCCCGTACGCATCGAGGTGCGCGCTGCGGACCAAGGGGCAACCGTCTCGGTGACCGACCAGGGGATCGGCATTGCTCCTGCGGATCAGGCGCGAATTTTCGAGCGCTTTGAGCGAGCTGTTTCCTCGACCCACTACGGCGGCTTCGGGCTCGGACTGTGGATTGCGCGGGAGATCGTTCGCGCCCACCGCGGTGAGATCCGCGTCTTCAGCCAACCGGGCGAAGGCGCGACGTTTGAGGTTACGCTGCCCAGGACGGGAAGCGAACCCCCCGCAGCTTTCCTCGCCCGAAATCGGGGGGAAGGCAATTGAGTGTGGAAAAAGCACTGCGGCGGACGATTCTCATCGTCGACGACGACCGAGACATCCGCGAGGTGACTGCGGATGCCCTCGAGGCAGAGGGCTATCTCACGGCCACCGCCCGCGATGGACGCGCCGCGCTCGAGTGGCTGCGGGCTCACCGGGACGAACCGTGCCTGGTTCTGCTCGATTTAATGATGCCGGACATGGACGCCGCGGCATTCCGAAAGGAACAGCTTCGCGACCCGACGCTCGCCGACGTTGCGGTGGTTATCTTCTCCGCGGACGCGGGCGTTGCGGAGAAAGCAAAGTCGATGGGCGCCGCCGGCTACGTGAAGAAGCCCGTCGGATTGCTCGACCTGCTCGAAGTCGTTCGAACCGTGCGCGCCTAGTTCGCTTTTCACTCGACGTGGCGCCCTAGTTATTTCGAGTCCAATGCGCAGACCTTGCGCCTCATCGTGTTGCCTTCTGCCCAACCGCTTGCCCCCGTTGTCCAAAGGCGCGTACGGACCGCCGCGAGCAGGTCGCGGGCCCTCGTTCGGCGTTCGGTGACTGCCGCTGCGGCGGTCGCCTCGTCGGGCGGGAGCTGCCGAACCGCGAGTCTCGCCAGCGTTGCGGCATCGCGGCCCAATGCCGCCCACCACCGTACTGCCCCGAACGTCGCGTAGAAGCGGTCCAGCTCGTCGGCTCGCGGATCATTGGCGGTGCTTGCCGGCACGACTCCGGCGCGGGCACCGACCACGCGCAGTCCTCCTGCTCGCGAAGGTTGGGCGGCCGCCTCGAGCGTCAGCGCCACGACGCCGCGGGCGTGCGTAGCGCGTAGCTCCGCGATAACGTCGGCAGCGCACGCGGGGGACCCGCTGACGAGCCATGCGCCGATCCGGTCGCGCTCCCATTGGGAAACCGGAAAGCGCGGGTCACCGGCGCGTATTGAGGGAATGTCGCACGACACAGGCGGCGCGAACAGCAGGCCTTTGACGCCGCCGCCCTGAGGCGGGTACGCAGCTACTTCGCTAGAGTCGACGACCGGCGCAACCGTTGTGCTCGCAAGCACGGGTGCGCCGCCGAGAAGCGCGCCGAGCACGTTGGCTCGTGCCTCGCCAAGCACGAAGCCGAAGGACCCCGGATGCTCGTCGGGGAGCGGCAGAGCCAAAACAATGATGGGCACGGTATGCTGCTGTCCCCAACGCAGCGCTTGGCTCGCTGTCTGTCCGTCGAGGGCCGCAATGACGATTGCGGCCCCTTCCCCTGCAAGCTCGTCGAGTGACGACTCAGTGCGGTCCGCGTTTCCGGCGTCATCGCGCGTGACCAAGCGTACGGCTTCGGAAGGTGTCGGCTCTTGCAGTTCCGGCGCGGCTTCCGGCGCCTCGCACTCCGGAGCAAGAGGCCGTATTGCTGCGCGTACAGCCTGCGCCCCGGCAACGCTCCGAACGCCGTGCGGCAATCCGAGCGCCCATGTTACGCCACGAAGAACGTCTGCCGATTCGTCGCGCAGTCCCGGCGACTCTGTCGGAAGAAGCAGCCCGACGGTGCGTCCGGACACCACGTTGAGCCCGCGGCGGCTCGTCGCCAGCTCGGCAAGAACCGAGCCCGCGTCGCCAAGAAGCGCGATTGCACCCGAATCCGAATCGAGAAGAAGGCGCGCGAGCTCCGCGTCTTCGTTAGCGGTTGCCACCCGCACGAGCCGCTCCGAGAGTATCCGTTCGATGTCGACCCCATAGCCGAAGCTTGCCCGGCGCGCGCGTATTGCCTTGAGCACTCCAACGAGCACCTCGGGTGCAAGCTGTTCCACGATCGCCCCCACGCGCCGGAGAGTGTCGGGCTTGTCCTCCTCCGACGTCGCCCGAAGCCACGCGTCCATATACGAGATGGCCTCGTAGTCGAGCCGCGTGGCGAGTGCGGCCAGCGCCAGTTCCTCTTGAAAGACCAGACGTCCCAGTGGATCGACCGCCTTTCCAACGAGCGGCCGCAGGAGCGCGATGGCGGCGTCGGCCTTCCCCCCCAACCTGAGCCTTCTTGCCCGCGCCACGATCCAGAGGTCGTGCGCCGTTCCTTCGGGAAGCGAAGCGGTTCGGACGAGCTGCGCATCCGCCGTCGCGAAATCGTTCTCGCGCATGCACTCCAGAGCCAGCGCCACACGCGCTAGCACCGCAAGTTCGTCGTTCGGAAAGCGGGCGAGAAAGCGCTCGATCTTGCCACGCAGCTCCTGCGATGGCACGCGATCCGATTCGCGCCACGCCTCCCGAATCGCGTCGAAGGCAGCGGCCGCTTGCGGCGACGCGGCGAGCATGGCAACGGGCCTGGCCTCGGAACGGTCACTGCTGCAGGCCATCGCCACGGCCACTGCCGTTGCCGCCAAGACGATCCATGTCGGGCTGGAGCGAGCTTGAGGCCGCATGCGGTACCATGCCTACCACGGCCGGTGTCTGCTCCCCCTCCTCCCCCCCCTTCGCTCCTCGTGCGCCGACTCTTCTCGTTGTCGGGCGTCGTTCCGCTCGGCGGCTTCCTGGCCCTGCACCTTGCCCTCAACGAGTCCGCGGTGTGGAGCAACCACACTTTCGTCAGCGTTGTACGCGCCATTGATCGAACGCCGCTCTTGCCGCTCCTTGAGGCGATTTTCATTTTCGCGCCGCTCGCATGGCATTCTGCGTTCGGCCTCTGGCTCGTCGTCGCACGTAGGCCGCTCGGGCCAGCCAGCCCGTATCCCGAACGGCTGCGCATCGCTGTCCGTCTAACGGGTGTGCTCGCGGCGGTCTTCGTTGCCGTGCACCTTCCCGAGTTTCGTTTCCGGATGGCCGGCGCTCGGCTTGGAGGTGGCGAGCTTGCCACGCTACTCGGGGCGGATCTCTCGTCGACCTCTCACGGCGTGCCGTGGAGAGGAGTCGCTTATCTCGCGGCAACTGCCTGCGTTGCATTTCATTTCGCAGCCGGTCTTTGGGGGTTCTTTGCTTTGTCGCGACTGGGTCGAGGCAGCGCGGTCGGTCGCAGACGCGCGGCCTGGGGGGCGGCTGCCCTGGGAGCGACGATCTGGCTTGCCTTCGCAAATATCGTGGTTTTCCACGCAACGGGCGCCGCGTTGATTGGGGGGCCGATGTCGGAGAGTCTTGGCGGCGCGCACGAGCTCTGCCCAACCCCGCCCGCGAAGTGACGCGCTCCTACCCGAGCGCCACTCGCTCGACGATGCGGCGTATCCCTTCTTGCAGAGTGGCTTCGGGTGTGAGGAGGCTCACGACGGCGAAGGCCTCCTCTTCGAAATCGAAGAAATGTCCCGGGTGCACGAGCACGCCGTCTTGCTCGACGAATGCGATTGCCCAACTCTCTTCGGGCTGCGTGCGTGGCAGCCGAAGAATCGCGTACCACCCCGCCTCTACATTGAGCACCGATACCGGCGACCCGCCTACTGCGGTGATCAAGTGGGCAAGATTGGCGCGGGTTCGCTGGATTATCGCGCTTTGCGCCGCTCCGCGCGAGGCAAGCAGCGTGGCCGCTGCGTGTTGCACCGGGGTGCCAACCGACAGGAATGCGTCCGCGATCACCTCGAGGCGCGCAAGAGCCGTGTCCACGAGTTCGTCTTCGCCGGCCACCGCCATCCACGCGAGCTTCATTTGTGGCAACGCCGCTGCTTTCGAGAGACCGCCGAGAGAAAAGACGAGCCGCGCGCCGGCGGCCTCGAGCGCCGAGACCGGTCGCGCTCCTCCATCGCGAAGCGAATACGGCGCGAACACTTCGTCGCTCACGATGGGAAGGCGCAGCGCCGCAAGTTGGTCGAGTTCGCCCCGCGTCAAACGCGATCCGGTCGGGTTGTTCGGGTTGACGACGACGATTGCGCGGGTGCGAAGGAAGGTCGACGTGCCACGCGCCGTCGTACAAAAGGCGATACGGCACCGGGCGCACCGATTCGAGCTGCGCCAGATGGTCGAAAAGCGGATAGCTCGGCCGAGGCACGAGCACTTCGTCGCCTGGGTCAAGAAGGAGCTTGAAGAGAAACGAGTAAGCCTCGCTCGTGCCGGCCGTCAGGACAATGCGCGCGGCGTCTACCGCGTGTCCGCTCTGCGAGAGCTCGCGCGCGACGGCCGTCCGAGCCGAGAGAAGACCAAAGGGCGCAGGCTCGTAGCGAAGCGAGTCGCGGAGCCCAATCGCACGTAGAATCGAGGTCTCGTCGTACGCGATGCCCGCGCGCGTCGGGTTGGACTCGGTGAGGTCCAGCGTCCGCCCCCCGCGGGCGCGCGCTCGCGCCGTCGCCTCGCACAACGCATTCGGAGAAAGATCAAAGAGAGCGCGTCCGGAAAGCATGCTGAGACGTTTATCCCCCTTGCTGGGGTTTGTGAGTCCTTGTAGCATCCTGGCGTAATTTTAGGGAGGTCGGTCCATGCGTCATCGTTGGGTTTGGGCAGCGGCGGTTATTACGCTCTTCGGCGCGGCCGCGGTCGCGGCGTGCGGGAGCAACGGCTCCGCGGGGCCGGTCGGTCCGGCAGGCGAAGCGGGCGCACCCGGCGCTATGGGCCCTCCAGGGACGCCTGGCGAGGCAGGGGCGCCCGGAGCTACGGGCGAAGCCGGTGCGCCGGGAGCGCCTGGTGCATCTGCGGTCAACGTCGCCGACGCAGGGCCCCTTGTCATCTCCGACCTGGCAAAGCACGGACTCGACATATCGCCGATCCCCATCGCGCAGCTCAACCTGGCGGGCCTGACCCCTGCGCAGATCGAGATGGTCGGAAACGGCAGCTACATCGTCAACGCGGCAGGCGATTGCACGGGATGCCATACCGCCAGGCCCGATCAGTTTCTCGCCGGCGGCGTGAAGTTCGGCGGCGGGGGAGCTCCGTTCACCGTGACGACACGCAATCTGACCCCGGATCCGATGACGGGTCTCAAGCTCACGGTCGACCAATTCGTCAATGTGCTTCGCACGGGAGCCGACTATCTGACCGTGCCGGGCGCGGATGCTGGAATCGCAGCGGCCGATGCCGGCCCCCCGGCGCAAACGCTGGTCTTCATGCCGTGGGTGACGTTCCAGTACATGTCGACCTACGACATCCGCTCTATCTGGTGGTATTTGCGTTCGATCCCGCCGGTTTCCAACAAGATCGATCCGGATATCAAGACCGCGATGGTCGCGCCGCCACCGGGGCCGCCGCCCACCGCGCTCGCCGGCATCGACGGCGACCAGGCGAACCCCCTGCCGCCGGAGGTCGATCCAATGGGCAACCCGATTCCAGACCCGGGCAATGTGCTCCGCGGCCTCGCAATCAACCGCGTGAGCGACATCGTGCCGCCGCCGGCCGATCCGACGCAACAGCTGCTCTTCGGCCGCGGATCGTACCTCGTAACCGCGATGGCCGATTGCCACGGCTGCCATACCAATAACGGGATGAAGCCGTTCGACAAGACCAAGTTCTTGACCGGCGGCGTCGTTTTCTCGACGCCGCCGCCGCTGCAACCGCTTCTGCGTACGGTCCGCGCCGGCTCGGCCAACCTCGAGGGGCAAAACCTAGGCTTCTTCAACCAGAAGAACGTGCAGTTCAGCACGTTCCTCACGCTCATCACCGAGGGCATCCACGCCGAGGACATCACGCCCGACTCGGGGCCGCCGGCCCATCTTGCCTACCCGATGCCCTGGGCAGTGTTCCGTCACATGACGCTGACCGACTTGGAGGCGGTCTACACGTACCTCAGTCAAGTCGCTGCGAAACTTGGACAGACTGTCCTCATTGGCGCCAACGACCCGCAGATTCAGAAGCCCGCCCTCTATTGCAACTCGGCGGCCGATGCGGGAGCGGTGATCGCGTGCCCGCCGAGCATGGGTTGCAGCTCAGCGTCAGGTCCGGGCGAATGTTTGCCCACGTGCGCAACGGCAGCCGACTGCGCCGTTTGCCAGACATGTCCGGCGACGGATGCTGGCACCGCCACGTGCCAGCCGATGACTGGCGCAGCACTGGCCATGTGCGTCCAATTCTAGCAACCTGGCCGCCCGTCGCCCAACCCCCAGTCGCTGAAGCTACGGCTGGGGGTTGCCGATCCACATAGCTCGGCGAGGCGCAGTATCTCGGGCCGATCGCGCTGCCAAGCGCGGGGGTCGGGGTGGAGGGCGGGTTTTGAAGGCCCCTTCGTTTCGCGCGAATTTCGCCCGCCGGCTCGCAACGTTCTAAAACTCGAAGCAACATGAAATCGCTCGGCGCGCTTGCGCCCGTTACGATCGCGCTTGCGCTCGTTTGGTTCTGTGGCGGCCAAGGTTCTTGCGGCCCGGCCTCGCTGCAGCTCCTACGGGTGGTGGACGTCGCGCCGCGCGCCGTCGAGCCTGGGGACCGAATCGTCATCCTGGGCGAGGGCTTCGCGACCGGCAAGCCTGCGCGTGTCACCTTTCGCGGCGTGCTCCGTCGCTCCGGTGAGCGACCCCAGACGGGCGCCGAAGTGACCGTTTGGGGGGTCGTTGTCGGGCCGGACCGGATCGAGGTTGCATTCGATGACGCGACCGAAGCACTCTTTTGCGGCGGCGGAGATCGCGCGGTCCACGCGGCATTCGAAGGTGAGTTGCAAGTATCGTTTGCTGCTGCCTTCCAGGGTGCTCCGCCCATCGGCGGCACACTGCAGGGCGTGACGCTCGACTTGCGGCCCGCTGTCCGGGCCTCCGACACAAAGCGCATGTTGGAAGGCGAGGCCTTCCTCGGCTTTCTTGGACTTCATGTGGAACCGGGCCCGCACCTTGCCGGCCTGCTCGTCCAGAGCGTCGATCCAGGGTCGCGAGCGAAAGCGGCGGGGATAGCTCCCCACGACGTTCTGGTCAGTCTCGATGGCGTCCGCGTCGCGACCGTCGCCGATGCGTGTCCCGCCCCGGGCGGCCGCGATGCCGCGATGGGCGTGCGGACACAGTGCGAATGGTGTCGCTGGATGGATTGCCGCGGGCGCCCCCCGCCGATCTGTTCGGCTCCGGGCTCGTCATCGTCGCTGCTCTCGCGATTGTGCTTCTCTTTGCGGCACCCACCCCGGCCAGCGTTGCGGTCGTACTCGATCGTGTCGCTTCGCGGGTACGCGCGCGCGTGTCGCGCGACGGGACGCGGGGGCGCTCACTCCTCGGGGCAACCCTGTCGGGGGCGCTTCGGCAGATTGACCTTTTGCACCCCGCGGGAGTGTCGGCGTTCGCGGACGCCGCTGCGCTTGCTCTTCTTGCAGTATTGCCGCTCGGTCAGTACGTCGTCGCGGCGCAGCTCGACGTGGGAATCCTCTTTGTAGGGGCTGCCATGGCATTGGCGACCGCAGCCCTCGTATCGTCCGGATCGATGTTGCGTGGCTTGAGCGCCGCATGCCACGTTCTGTGGCAGCACCTGCCCGCAGCTGTTGCCGTAGGGAGCGTCGTCCTGACGACCGGATCGGTGCGCGTTCAGGAGATTGCGCACACGCAGGGAGGCTGGCCCTGGGATTGGCTGGCTTTCCGCAGCCCGGCGGCGTTACTGGCCTCGGTGCTGCTGGTCTCCTCTTCGGGCATCGATCCGAGCCGAGCGTCGAGCGCGTCCGGTCTCGCGGCGCTCGTCTACAACCCGGCGGCGGAATCTGGTTCTTGTGGAGGCCCCGGGCTCCTGGCGGCCTGCCGCGCCCACCGAATCGTCTTCGCGGGGCTCGCGGTAGTGCTGTTCTTTGGCGGCTGGCTCTTGCCTGGCCTGCAGCCCGCGCAGCAAGAAGCGCGGCCCGTACTCCAGCTCTTGGGCGCTGCGTGGCTTCTTGCGAAGACAGTCACCATCCTTCTTGCATGCGCCGCCGCGCGCTGGGCGCTTCCGGTTGCCACATCGGCGGCAAGAACGCGCGCGACCTTGGTGTGCCTTCTGCCGCTGTCGGCCGGGGCTCTCGGCATGACCGCGGCATGGCTATGGTGGAGCCCGACGGCCGCAGTGCAACTGCTCGTGAGTACATCGCTCGTCGTCGTTGTCGCCCTTACGCTCGTGGCGTTTGCGCACAGACTCCGCTGCGGGCTACTTCAAGGCGCCGACGCGCGCTTGAGCACTTTCTTGTAAGAAACCATTCCCACCCGGTGGCGTGGCGCAAACTCAAGTCCCAAGGGTGTCTCAAGACTTGCGCGAAAGCGGCGTTCCACAAACTTGCGCGAAAGCGGCGTTCCACAATGATGAAAGGCCATTAGGGCTTGGGCCGCCCTTACCCTTAAGAGTGGCCCAGCTGCTACCGTACCCCGTAGGCGTGGAAAAGCTGTGGAGGAGTTGATGGCAGCGAGCACAAGGCCGGGGCTCACAAGCGGCGAACCTGTCCTACGGCCCAAGACTCTTCGACCAGGCGAGCGCGGCAGCGAGCGCCGGCTCGTCCGGGACGATTTGTCCGGTCTGCTCGCTCACGACTTGAAGACCCCGCTTGCCGCCATCTCGATGAACCTGTCTTTTGTTCTGACAGAGCTCAAGGGCGAGTTGCCCGACGTGATGCGCTCGGCTCTCGAGGATTGCCGAGAGGCCAACGCTCGGGCCATCCGCATTGTGTCGGACATGGCGGACGGCGTTCGTCTTGCCGCGGGTGACCAGCGACCCACCCTCACGGAGGTGCCGGCGGCACAAGTGGTTGAAGCGGCCGCGAAGCGGGCGGGAGCGGAGGCGGCGGAGCGGGGCGTGCGTGTCCAATGCTTGGTCGACGAAACGGTCATCTGCGTGGATCCGGACTTGCTTGGACGGGCTCTCGACCGGTTGATGGAGCGCGCACTGCGGCATGCGCGGGGAGGGAGTCGGATCGAGGTTCAGCAGCGAGCCCTCGCGCTTACGATCCGCGTCGAAACTCTTGTGGAAGCGGTTGCCGAGCCGACGTCCCGAACATTGGCGACCTACTTTGCGGACGCTGCGATTCGCGCACAGGGCGGCGCGCTCTGGGCGGAGACCGACGGAGACGGAGCTCTCGTTTACCGCGTCGCGCTTCCTCCCGAGACGGTCTAGAGGAAGCGGCAATCGCGCTTCAATCCGGTTCTTCCGTGACCTCCGGCGGAGCGGAACTATCGGCCGCCGCCACGTCGTGCGACTCCAGATATCGATAGAGAGTCGATCGTGAAATGCCGAGCAGCTTTGCGGCGCGCCCACGATTTCCCGCGGTTGCGCGCAGCGCGCGCCGAATGGAATCAGCGCGAAGCGAATGGCCGTCGATGTCGGGGACCTGAGAGCCTTCTCCCGTCACCGCCGTATCCGTCTGCGCTGAGCGCTCGGAGGGAATATCCTCAGGAGCAATCACTGGACCACCCGCCGCAAGTGCTGCGCCGGCCAACACGTGCCTCAGCTCGCGCACATTGCCAGGCCATGGCCGCAGGCTGAGCGCGTGGATGGCGGCGGGTGACATCCGTTTCTCGGGCAGGCCGTAGCGCCTTTGCACGTCGCGCAATAGATGGGCGCAGAGCTCGGGCAGGTCTTCGAGGTGGTCTCGGAGTGGGGGCACCTCGATGCGAATCACTTCGAGTCGATAGCGTAGATCGTCGCGGAACGTTCCCGCCCGAACGAGGCCGAGCAAGTCACGATGGCTCGCGGCCAAGATCCGAACGTCCACCGATCGTGGCTTGACCGAACCCACGGGCCGAAATTCCGAGGTTTCGAGTACACGCAGCAGCGCGGTCTGCATCGAAGGAGGCATGTCGCCAACCTCGTCAAGAAACAGCGTACCCTGGTGGGCACTCACGAAGAGCCCGGGGCGGGACGATGTCGCGCCGGTGTAGGAGCCGCGTTCGGCCCCAAAGAGCTCGGCCGCAAGCAGACTCTCGCTGAGTGCGCCACAGTTGATGGCGACGAAAGGACGATCTTTGCGGGCGCTTGCCGAATGCAGCGCGCGCGCCACGAGCTCTTTGCCCGACCCAGTCTCGCCGGCGATGAGCACGGGCGCGTCCGACGGAGCGACCATTTCGATCATCCGCCGCATCCTCAACATCGCGGGAGCGCGCCCGACAATCGCATCGGTGCCGACGGGCAACGCACCGGTGACATTCGCCAAGCGCCGGCCAATGTCGTCGCGTTCGAGCGTCCGGTGGGTGAGGGCTGCGCTAAGCTCCTCACGGGCCGCTTCCAGCTCTTTCGTCTTCTCCTTGAGGGAGGCGATCACCCGAGCCGTCAAAAGAGCAGACGCGATCATGCTTCCGAGCGCGCGCGCCGTCGCCACCGCGGTCTCGTCGAACGGGCGACCCCCACGGTGGCGGTCCAGATACAGCGCACCTTCCAGCTCGCCGCGAGCGTGAATCGGCGCGCAAAGGACGCTGGTCACCTCGATTGACACGCTCGAGCACTCGGAGAACCGGGGATCGCTCCGGACGTCGTTCGCGATGATGACCTCGCCTTCGCGCAGCGCGCGCTGAGCGATGGTTGCGCTGAAGCCAACCAAGTCCTGCGCGCTTTCCGCGACGTGCCTCTTGGTGGCCACGCGAGGCACACCGGTCGCATCGAGCAAGATCAGGATGCCTCGCTCGGCGCCCAAAGTCGCGATTGCGGCATCCAGCGCCATTTCACACACGCGCTCCGTGTCGCGCTGCTCGGCAAGCGCCAGAGCCGTTTCGAGCAAGCGCTGTCCCCACGGTTCGGGGTTGTTCGTTTGCGGTGCGTCGGACAATAGGCACGCCACCCGATCGGGACGACGAAGAGCGCTCTGCGCGTCCGTCGCGGGCAACCCGAGAGCCCAATGCTCGAGAAGAGCCCGCTGACGCATCCGCACAGCGTCCCGCTCGGCATGCGCGCCGCGACGCTCGCAAAGCGCAAGCCGAGCGCAGAGCGTCGTCCAAAGAAGCGCGGTTCTGCCCTCCCGTTCGGCCTTCGACAGAGCGCGATCCAGTTCTTGCCAGCCACTGGAACCATGCGCTTCGGCATTGAGCGCTGCGATCAAGTGCCCCCATCCCTCATGCTCGGCGAGCCCGAGGTGCAGGGAGCTCGGTTGCGCGATTCGCTTCCGAATCCGCGAAGGATCGCGAAGAAGGAGCGTGCCCAAGATGGCAGCGGCCGCCACTGCGTCGGTACTTATCTTCGGGTGAAAGCTTGGCCACTCGTCGATGGAGGTCGTGGCCGCATTGTTTGCGCTCGCAACTTCCGCGAGAAAACGCGCACGGGCGGCGGTCGCCGCAGGAGCTGGTGAATCGCCTGGCTGGACCGTTGCGTGAGTTTCGTGAAGCAATGTGGCCGAGGGCTCCGATGTGACGAGGAGCGCAGCGCGCGCGAGAAGCACGTTAGCTTGCGAGGCTCCAGCGCAATCACCCCACGCCGAAGCGCGAGCCCGCGCGGCTTCTCCTGCTTCGCGAGCGCCCGCGACATCCCAGTGCTCAAGGCAGTCTCGCGCCGCCGTAAGCAAATCACTGGCCTCGCCCTCATGGCCCATTGGTACCTCTGTGGTAGCATGTAGCCCTCTGAGATCACCGTGCAGTCTTCGGACGGGTGGGGGGTAGGCGTCCTCTTTGGCCGCTTTTTTCTCTTAGGACTCTGCGCATGGACCGCTATCAGTTGATTCGACACCTGGGGCGCGGGGGTATGGGGGATGTGTATCTCGCGCGCCTAGAGGCCCCTGGCAGCGTTCGCCGTTTGGTCGCAGTCAAGTTCTTGCGCGAGGTCGGGGGACGCGAAGTTGCGACTCTGCTGCGCGAGGCGCGGCTCATAGCGATGCTTTCCCATCCCAACATCGTGCACGTGATCGACGCGGGGGTGGACGATGGCCGGCCTTGGTTTGCCATGGAGTTCGTCGCCGGTCTCTCGTTGGCTGATCTTCTCGAAGTGGCCGGCCAGCGCCTGCCGCCATGGGTAGCTGCACGCATCGTCGCCGATCTCGCGCTGGGGGTGCACGCACTGCACGAGGCAAAGGACGAAAGCGGAAACCGACTCGAAATTGTGCACCGCGACCTGAGTCCTCACAACGTGCTCGTGAGTTGGGAGGGGGTCGTCAAGCTGCTCGACCTCGGGATCGCTCGGTCGCAGCTTCAGGGGCCAACCACGCAGACGGGTGTTGTTCGGGGCAAGCTCGGATACATGTCGCCGGAGCAGGCTTCCGGACTGGCGGTCGACCAACGGAGCGACGTGTTCGTTCTGGGCGTTCTGCTCTGGGAAGCCCTTGCCGGGAGGCGGTGTTTCCAGGCGAGTGCAGACAACGAGCTTTTGGCTCGCGTGATGCGGGCGGACGTGCCGTCCTTGTCGGCCACGGCGGCGGACGCCCCCGCGCCTCTTTGCGAGGTCGCCCATCGGGCACTCCGCGCACGTCCGGCGGATCGATTTGCCAGCAGCCTCGAAATGCAACGCGCCATTGAAGTGGCGATGCGTGCCTCTGGCGTCATGGTTGGCGCGCACGAGGTCGGGCAAGCTCTCGCCGAGCTGACGCCGGACCGGCTGAACGAGCACGAAAGCTGGCTTCGCGAAGCGCATCGATCGCCCGGGGGCAGGCCGCTTGTGGCGCCACGCGTTTCTGCGCTTGCCCTGTCGATCACCCCTGACCCGAGGGCGGCGGCAACCAGCTCGTGGGGATCTCGGGCCGTGGGGGTCTTGCTCGGTGCCGCGGGCCTTGCAGCCCTGGCCGTCTTCGTGAGCACGCGAACGCCGAGAGGCTCGCCCAAGGGCGACTCGAGCCAACCATTGAGCAGCTCGCGGACACCAGCAGCGAGTACTTCGCTGGCGCCTCCCATCATCGCGCCGCAGATCGGCGCGCCGGCACCCGCGCCCTACCCAAGCTCCGTTCCGGCGGCCGCCATCCAGAGTGCAGCGACGAACACGACGAAGGCCGCGCTTGTGCAGAGAACGGCGACGCCGCCGACCTCGGTCTCGTCCACGCTCGTCGTCTCGGGCGCAGGGACTGTGAGCGTTGTGGCGAGCCCGAACTGGGCAACGATCTCGCTGGACGGGAAAATCGTTGGGCAGACACCTCTCGAGCTGCGCGGTGTGGCTGCGGGCCCCCATACGATCGAAGCACGCGCTCTCGGAACCGAGCGACCGCAGCGACGCATCGTGGGCGTGGTCCCGGGGGCCGTCAGCCGCGTTGAGTTCTCGAAGGAATAGAGCGCGTCCGCCCAACAGTGGCCGCCGGAGGACTCCAACGGGCTGTGGTATGTCGAATGCTCATGTCGCTTTTTGCGGGACCTCCCCGCGGGCGCTGTCGCAGCGCCTGTACACTGGCGGCGAGCGTTTTCGCGAGCCTGCTTGCAGTTCGGCCGTGCGCTGGGCAAAGCACTGATCGGGTGGAAACGGTCGAATCGTGGCTCGGGCGTGCCGACTTCGAGCGAGCCGAGGTCGCAGCGCGTGACGCGCTGGCATCCGGGGGGCTGGACCCGCCGTCCGCGGCCCGGGTTCATCTCAGTTTGGGCATCGTCGCGGCAGCCAGGAGAGACCCGGAGGGTGCTGAGGCTTGCTTTCGCAAAGCTCTCGTCATCGACGCGAAAATCGAATTGCCGCCGTCCGCCGGGCCCCACGTGATCGAGAGCTTTGCGCATGCCAAAGAGACGCTGGCGCAGAAAGCTCCTTTGCGAGTTTCCGCCGTGTTCGACCGCGACTCCGATCCGTCCCACGTCTTGGTGAGCGTGGAGCTCAGTGGAAACGCCGAGGGGCTCATTCAGCGTCTGGTCGTCCGCGGCGACGGCGTGTACGACGTGCGCTCTCTTCAGAGGCCCGGGATTCGCTTTGTCGAAGCACTGCCGGCGTCTCCGCTATGCATCTCGCTCGTCGCGAGCGCCGCCGACGAATGGGGCAACGAACTTTGGCCGGCGCTTGCCCAGAGCACCGTGTGCCGCCCCGGCCCACCGGTCGTCAGCGATGCCTCCGTTCTCGCGGTGAATACGAAAATCCCCGAACCGCAGCCCACGGGTGGATCGGACAAGGTGCTAAGTGCGCCCTCTCGGCCCGTCCCCGCGAGCGTA
>WNFJ01691386.1_pt1 | contig 18217 bp, 19 predicted proteins | sample 5400461 | NCBI WGS metagenome assembly WNFJ01 (sample SAMN13153349, study PRJNA577476) | soil metagenome | isolation source: 115 cm saprolite on Douglas fir-dominated hillslope | place: USA:California | collected 2013-09-17 | reverse complement strand
AAATCGCTGGCCGTCCAGGCGACTTGGCCTCTACCAGGCTGCGCGAATCCGACTGGCCTCGCGCTCGACGCGGTTCATCACCGCCTGTTCTCGGTGTGCGCGAACCAAGTGATGGCGGTAACCGATGCCTTGTCGGGCAAGCAAGTGGCCCGAGTCGTGATCGGCAGAGGACCGGACGCCGCGGCCTTCGATTCCGATCTCGGTCTGGTATTCACTTCGAACGGGCTGGACGGCACGATGACAGTGATTCATGAGGAGTCGCCGGATGTCTATCGGGTGTTGGCGACGGTGACCACTCTGGTCAGTGCGCGCACCATGGCGCTCGACCCGGCTACTCACAAGATTTTCCTGGCCGCCGCGAGACTAGGAGCTACACCGCCGGCGACCGAGGAGCAGCCGCATCCGCGTCCCAGCATCGTCCCCAATAGCTTTTCCATCTTGGTTGCGCAACCCAAATAGAGCCCGGATAATTTGATGAACGAAGGCATCCAAGCGGTATGCGGGCATTGTGACTCGGTGGTTCGCCTGCCGAGCGATCGACTGCGAGATCACCCTCGCTGCCCCAAGTGCCACTTCCCACTATTCGAAGGGAAGCCGATCGAACTCACCGAGGCCAATTTCGACCGGCATTTGGCGCGAAACGATCTGCCCGTGGTCGTGGATTTTTGGGCGCCCTGGTGCGGCCCGTGCATCGCCATGGCGCCTTTTTACGAGGCGACGGCGCGCCAGCTCGAACCCACATTACGCTTCGCTAAATTGAACACCCAAGACGAGCCGGCGCCGGCCGCGCGTTTCAATATCCGCAGCATTCCAACCCTGATCGTCTTCCGCGCGGGCAAGGAAATCGCCCGTCAGTCGGGAGCGATGGACGCGGGCACCTTGACTCGCTGGCTGAACTCCGTCGTCTGAGAGCCCGGCGGAAGGTCGGCGCCTAGGAGCCTGTCTGACTATGGCGCGCTTTTGCGAAACACCACCACGAAGCGATCGGTCTTGCCCAGTATCGGGCCTTTGTAGCTCACCTGATCGCGCGCGTCGTCCGGTCTTCTCAACAAATCGCTCTTGGCGGCGACCTTGAATCCGTGAGACTCGAAATCCTTGATCGCGTAGCTCTCCTCGATACGATGCAAGCTGGACGCCACTGTATTGACGCTTCCCGGCTTGGCCGAGTGATCCACCAACAGCAGCACTCCACCCGGCTTGAGAGCGCGCGACAGCTGATCGAGCACGGCGCTGGTATCGATCTTCGGCCAGAGGCCCTCCGACGACCCGTCCCTGTCTACCCAATACAAATCGTGGTACACCTTGACCAAGAACACCGCGTCCAGGCTTCCGGGTGCCAGGTTCATGTGGTTAAGATCGAGCGTCTCATGCTCGACATTGCCCAGGCGATGCGATTCCAAGCGCGCCTGCAGCGGACCGTCGCTCCAATGATCGAACGCGGCATTGTTGATCATGAGGACCTTGCCCTTCGGCCCCACCACGTAACCGGCAAGTTCGCTGTAGTAGCCGTCGCCCGCGAGCACGTCGGCCACCCGCATGCCCGGCTTGATGCCGGAGAGGCGCAAGATATCGGCCGGATGATCCAATGAATCGCGTTTCAGATCCGCGGCGCTGCGCCCCGCGTGCGCGACGGCGGCATCGTAGGCATCCGCCGCAATGGCATGCAGAGGGGCGAAGAAGCATGGCACGCACAGCAGCGCCGCAACTTGCCGATGGAGACTTGAAAAGAGGTTGCGAGTCATTCTAGTTCTCCCCTTGAATAGAGGTTCGAGCGTGCGGCTCGCCGCTCGATTGGTCCGCTTTGATCAGCAGCAATGCCACCATGGTAACCAGCCCAGCCGCCGACAGATAATACCCGACATAGGCCACGCCGTAGTGCGACGCCAGTAAAGTCGCGATCTGCGGCGCGAGCGAGGCGCCCAGAATACCGGCGAGGTTGAAGGAGAGCGAGGTGCCCGTGTACCGCACCGAGGTCGGAAACAAGCGTGCGAGAGCGCTGCCCAGAGGACCGTAGGTCAGACCGGTCAGGGCAAAGCCGAGCGCCAGGAATAGCAAGACGCTCGCCGTGCCGTGTGCGGAGAACAGGGGCCGGAAAGCGAACCCGAAGGCGATGATCAAGGCCGTCGCAATCATCAGCATCGTGCGCTCGCCGATGCGATCGGCAACGACGGCGGAGAACGGTATGGTCAAACCGAAGAACAGCACGCCGACCATTTGCAGAATCAAGAACTGCTGGCGGCTGAATCCGAGCGCACCGGTGGCCCAACCCAGGGCGAATACCGTCATCAGGTAAAACACGACGAACGTGGTGGTTGCTCCCAGCGTTCCCAACCCAAGCTCGCGAGGGTATTTCGCAATGACGACCATGAAGGGCACGCGCACGCGCTCGCCCTGCGCGAGGCTGCGCTGGAAGGCGGGCGTTTCGACGAGTTGCAATCGTACATACAGCCCCACCAACACCAACACGGCGCTCGCCAAAAACGGCACACGCCAGCCCCAGCTGAACAACTGCGCCTCGGTCAAATTGTTGCTCATCAGCAGGAACACGCCGGTGGAACACAAAAATCCGAGCGGCGCGCCGAGTTGCGGGAAACTTCCATACCAGGCCTGCTTACCCGGCGGAGCGTTTTCCGTCGCCAGCAGCACGGCGCCGCCCCATTCGCCGCCCAATCCCACGCCCTGCCCCAATCTGCAAAGCGCCAGCAGCCCCGCTGCAAGCACGCCGATGGATGCATAGGTCGGCAACAAACCGATGCACACCGTCGAGATGCCCATGGTCAGCAAGGCGGTGACCAGCGTTGCCTTGCGTCCGATGCGATCGCCAAAATGTCCGAACAAGGCCGATCCCACGGGACGCGCGAAAAATGCCAGCGCGAAGGTCGCGAACGACTGCAGCAATGCCGTCGCCGGATCGCCCTTGGGAAAGAACAGCCTGGGAAACACCAGCACCGCGGCCGTGGCGTATATATAAAAGTCGAAGAACTCGATGGTCGTGCCGATGAGGCTCGCAAACAGGATGCGGCGCGTTTGCGGCGCGCCGGGCCGAGGTATCGAGTCGAGCAATGCGGGTATCTCCAGGAACGATCCGAAGCGGCCAATACTACTACCTATCGTACGGACATCGTGCAAACTGCCATACGTCTGCACCCAGTGCCGACGTAAGACCAGTACCCGGAGGCGTCGATGCACATCAAGTCGAGCGATTTTCGAGTGCCGGAAGGCGCGAAGGTGAATCTGAGAAAGTGGCCGACGCGCGTCGGTCCCGTGTACGGGACGGACGAGGAATACCAAGATCTCCTGCGCAAGCACGTCAAGGCTCTCAGTGCACAGCAAGAGTTGCTCTACGCGTCGGACCGCTATGCGATCCTGTTGATTTTTCAAGCCATGGACGCGGCCGGGAAGGACGGCGCGATTCAGCACGTCATGTCGGGAGTCAACCCGCAAGGCTGCCAGGTGTACAGTTTCAAGCATCCCAGCGCGATCGAGCTGAAACACGATTTTCTTTGGCGAACCACGCGCGACTTACCCGAGCGCGGGCGGATCGGCATCTTCAACCGTTCCTACTACGAGGAGGTGCTGATTGCCAGGGTGCATCCGGAAATTCTGCGCGGCGAAGGTCTGCCGGACACCTTGGATGAATCAAGAGTGTGGCACGACCGGTACCGCTCCATCGTGGATATGGAAAGACACTTGGACCGCAACGGCACGCGAATCGTCAAGTTCTTCCTGCATCTGTCCAAAGAAGAGCAGCGCAGGCGATTCATCGACCGCATCGATCGTCCGGAGAAGAACTGGAAATTCAGCCTGGCGGATATCGAGGAACGCAAATTCTGGAAGCAGTACATGCGGGCCTACGAGAAATGCCTCAGTGCGACCAGTACGCAGCGCGCGCCTTGGTATATCGTCCCGGCCGACGATAAGCTCAATGCTCGCCTGATCGTATCGCGAATCGTGCTCGACACCGTCGAAGGTCTCGAGTTGAGTTACCCCAAGACCACCCCGGCGCGGCGGCGCGAATTGCTGCTGCTGCGTAAAAAGCTGGTCGAGTGATTTGGATGGCGATCTTGCCGGGCGCCCTCGACACCCTACCCCTTGCGGGCACCGACCACGATCAGCACCACCCCGGCCGCGATGGCCGCGCCACCCGCCCACGGCGGAACCGGATGTTCCTGCGCCACTTTCGCTTCAACGTCCCCTATCTTGAACACGCTCTTCTCGCTCGAATAAGACGGGGCCTTGATGAGAACGAAAAGTCCGCCCGCTATCAAGATGCCGCCCACGATTTGCAGAATTCGCATGTCATACCTCTAAAGGAGCGGTCGAAACGGAATGTCATTGTAGCCATCCGAGACCTACCGCAACAGTCAGACCGCCGATGATGACCGCTGCGATCGATGCCAGGAGCACGGCGGCGGCCGCACAGTCCTTCGCCCTTTGGATGGCAATATGGCGTTCCGGATGCAGTCTATCAGCCAGGTGCTCGAGGGCCGTGTTCACGAGCTCGAGTGCGAGCACCACGCTCGCGGACATGCAACACATGGCGAGCCAGATGAGCGGCGGTCTGACCAGCGCAAGCACCACGGCGGCGGCCAGACCGAGAAACAATTGCGCGCGAAAGCTGGCTTCGCTACGGATGGTGGCGCGAATACCGACCACCGCAAACGCGAGCCGCCGCCAAAAAGCCTGATTTTTCATGGTTTGATCCGCCGTTACTCTCAGCCAGCACTTGGATGGAGAGCATAAAGGAAGCATGGGTTACTTGGGACGGAGCCGGATACGCACGGTAAGCTCGACCCCTATGACCGCCAACCTGATCTCACTCAAGCAAGTTAGCATCCCCCGTACCGTGTGGGCGCTAGGCTTCGTCAGCCTGTTCATGGACCTGTCTTCCGAACTCGTGCACGCGTTGCTGCCGGTGTTCCTCGTGACCACCATGGGCATGAGCGTAACCGCCTTCGGCGTGCTCGAAGGCGCAGCCGAGGCAACCGCCTTGATCGTCAAAGTGTTTTCCGGGGCGATCAGCGACTATCTGGGACGGCGCAAGGGGCTGCTGCTGCTGGGTTACGGACTGGCGGCGCTCTCGAAGCCGCTGTTTCCGCTGGCGACCACGCCCGCCCTGGCCGTCACGGGCCGCATGCTTGACCGTGTGGGCAAGGGGATCCGCGGCGCGCCGCGCGATGCGCTGGTGGCCGATGTGGCTCCGCCCGAGATTCGCGGCGCCTGTTTTGGGTTGCGTCAGTCGATGGACACCATCGGCGCCTTCCTTGGACCCTTGCTCGCCATCCTGCTGATGTTCTGCTTCGCTGACCACATTCGAACAGTGTTATGGTTCGCCGTCGCACCGGCCTTCGTCGCGATCGGGCTGATCGCGTTCGGCATCGACGAATCGGGCCACGCTCCGGGTCACCGCGCCTTCCGCTCTCCGTTGCATTGGCGCGCGCTGCAGGAATTCCCGCGGAGCTACTGGCTCATCGTCGGCATCGGCGCGACGTTCACGCTGGCGCGCTTCAGCGAGGCGTTCTTGGTCTTGCGTGCTCAGCAGACGGGGCTGAATCTCGCGTGGATTCCGGGCGTGATGGTCGCGATGAGTCTGGCCTATTCGCTATCGGCGTACCCCGCCGGCCGCCTTTCAGACCGGCTGGATCGCCGCCTCCTGCTGGCGCTCGGCATGACACTGCTGATCGCGGCCGACCTGGTGCTCGCACTAGGACAGTCGGTCCGCTCAGTGTTTCTCGGCGTAGCGGTCTGGGGCCTGCACATGGGTTTCACGCAGGGCATTCTCGCCGCGATGGTGTCCGAAACCGCGCCCTCGAGCCTGCGCGGCACTGCGTTCGGCGTGTTCAACCTGGCCTGCGGCCTGTGCGTGCTGCTCGCCAGCACGCTTGCCGGCTGGCTGTGGGATCGGTTCGGTGCATCGACCACCTTTCTCGCCGGCGCAGCGCTTGTCTCGGTGCCCTTGCTCTTGTGCTGGTACGCGCCACGGCATGCGGCGCCGCGCCGTTGATGGATTAACGGATGCGGCTATTGCAGTGCCATTCGGAAAGTCACCATGGTGCCGCCGTTGTCCATGGGCGCCACCGATACGTCCCATCGATGCGCGCGTTCCTCGCGACGGTTCATCGTGAAATGAGCGGTTGCGATTCCGATTGCTGCACCCGCAACCGTATCTGACATCCAGTGAACATTGTCGCGAACCCGCACGTAGGCGGTAGCGCCCGCCAGACCATATCCCAACACACGTCGAACCCACCGAAAGTCGTCGCTGCCCGACTCAGCCAATACCGTGCCGATCGCGAACGCGGCGCTGGCGTGCAAAGAGGGGAAGGAGCTTCCACCCTTACGCCAATCGTCCACACGCGTAGTCTCGTTGGGCCTCGCTCGGCCCGCCGCAAACTTCAGCGCCTCGGTAGTGACCGCGCTGAACCCGCCCGCCTCGAGCATGGTGTACGCTTCGACGCGGCCGGACGAATCGTCCAGGATGGTTGCGAACACCCAAGTGCCGGCCACCGCCGCGGCGGCGGGAATCGCGTCGCGCACGCTGTTTTTGTCCTTGCCGTCGAGAGCGGCTCTGGCGCCGACCGCAAAGTGCCGCCGAACATTACCGTCGTATTCGTGAGCTACGCCGATCGCGGCGAGCGCTCCGCCGAAGTACAGCCAATCCCTGGTGTCCCAGCGAATCGGCGCCGTAAAATACAACCTGGCATCTTCCAACACGTCGCGGGCGGCGAAATTCTCGGCATGGCAGGGTCCTGCTGCGGCAAACACAGCCAGCACCCCGGAAAATGCTTGCAACAGGAACTTCCGCATCGACATCGCGCGATGCGCCGTCCGATCGGCGCCGCCGCGACGGAAAACACCATGATTCATCGGGCTGGATGCGCGGGCGTGCCGCGCGAAGGAGACTAAAACCATTCTTGTCACTCTGTTGTACTAGCTTTGTGGTGCAAAGTTAATATACACCATCCCGTGTGGCGCAGGAGCAAACTAGGAATTTGACTCCGGACCATGGTCCACGGTTTAAGCTCACGCAGACGTGGGTTAGGCCTCGAACCCCTGATGCGACGTGTCGCGCTTCTCTCATCACGGCGGCGGGTGTACGCTGAGAATCATGCCCAAAAGATCCGCAAACTGGGTGCTTACAGCGCTGATGATGCTTCAGCTCGCGCTCGGTCTGCAATGGCAGGTGGCGCATGCTGCCGCGGCCCCGCCGGAGCCGCAGACGGGCGGCATGGAAGCGGGGCACTGTCCCGGCCATCAACCGAAGGACTCGAGGTCCGTTGATGGTGGCGGCGCTGGAGCATCGACGAGCGCGGCCTCCTCGCACGACAACCCCGCCAACAAGCACGACTGCTGCCGTTCTGTGGGCTGTCAGTGTCACTACGCGCAAAGTCCAGGGGTACTCGACTTGCCGCGCACGGACGCTGCCTTTTCCGCCTTGTTGCTGCTGCCTGTCTTCGACGCGCAGCTTCCTGTTGCGCGTACCAATAGGTTATTTCGACCTCCCATCGCTTGAGTTCCGGGTGCGATCGGCGCGATCCGCGCTGTGCGAGCACCGATGTTGCCGGTGCGGCCGCTTCGGAACGGCAAGCACAAGCGCGTCGATTCGAGCGGCACACGCCTGCGCTTTCACTGCACTGCACTGTAACCAACCAACACGCCTACTTGGGCTTGATGGTGTTTGATCACACGAGTTGTTTCGAGGAATCGCAATGTATCGATTTCGTTCAGCGTCGGCGGCCTATGGCCGCTCACGACGCCGTTTCGTCCAGGGCCTCGCAGGCAGTGCGCTCGCCGCCGTCAGCGCGCGTCACTTTGGTTGGGCCGCAGCCACCGGCTCGGCAGCCGCAGCCGACGTAGGTGCCGTGCTGTCCGGGACTGAATTCGATTTGGAGATTGGCGCGCTGGCAGTGAATTTTACCGGTCAGCCGGGAATGGCCACGACCGTGAACGGGCGACTCCCTGCGCCGCTGCTGCGGTGGCGCGAAGGGGATGCCATCACGCTACGGGTGTCCAATCGGTTGTCCAAGCCAAGTTCCATTCATTGGCATGGAATGATTCTCCCTGCCGATATGGACGGCGTGCCGGGGGTGAGCTTCAACGGCATCGGTCCGGGCGAGACCTACGTCTATCGCTTCAGAGTCAATCAATCGGGCACCTACTGGTATCACAGTCATTCGCGGTTCCAGGAGCAAACGGGTTTGTATGGTCCCATCGTGATCGAGCCTCGGCGCGGCGAGCGGCACCGCGCCGACCGCGAACATGTCGTGTTGCTGTCGGAATGGACGGATCTCGACCCCGAGCATATCTATCGAACTCTAAAACGCCAAAGCAACTATTTCAATTTCAATCGGCGCACGGTGCGCGATTTCGTCAACGATGTGCGCAAGCAAGGCTGGAAACCGGCGAGCGCCGATCGGCGCATGTGGGGACAGATGCGCATGGACCCAACGGATCTCGCCGATGTGTCCGGACACGCCTACACCTACCTGATGAACGGCGGTACGCCGGCCGGCAACTGGACCGGACTGTTCCGGCGCGGCGAGAGAGTTCGGCTGCGCATCATCAACGGATCGTCGATGAGCATCTTCGATGTTCGCATTCCGGGGCTGAAGCTGACGGTGGTGGCCACTGACGGACAGGACGTGGAGCCGGTCACCGTCGACGAGTTCCGCATTGGGACGGCCGAAGTGTACGACGTGCTCGTGGAGCCCAAGGACGATCGCCCGTACACGATCTTCGCGCAGTCGCTCGACCGCACGGGCTATGCGCGCGGCACGCTGGCGCCTCAACCGGGCATGCAAGCGGAGGTGCCGGCGCTCGATCCCCGTCCGCTGCTCACCATGGTGGATATGGGTATGGGTACGGGCCACTACATGGCCGGCATGGACATGAGTGGAATGGACATGAGTTCGATGAAGGGCATGGATCATGGTGCGATGGATCATGGTGCGATGGATCATGGTGCGATGGCGATGGGCGATTCCGCGAGCGCCCCGCCGCATCACGCGCCCGCCGAGTTCGGTCCCAATGTCGATTCGGTAGCCATGGAACCGCAGAGTCGCCTGGATGATCCGGGCGTGGGCTTAAGAAACAATGGCCGTCGCGTTCTCACCTACGCGGACCTGCACACGCTCGGTGGCCCGATCGATCACCGGAAGGCAGGCCGCGATATCGAGCTGCATCTCACCGGTCACATGGAACGCTTCGTGTGGTCATTCAGCGGGCAGAAGTTTTCGGAGAGTGAGCCCTTGCGATTCAACTATGGCGAGCGTCTGCGACTGGTGCTCGTGAACGACAGCATGATGAATCACCCCATTCATCTGCACGGTATGTGGGGCGAAGTGGAGTCGGAACAAGGAGAATTCCTGGTCCGCAAGCACACTATCACCGTGCAACCGGGGCAGCGCTTGGCCTATGGAGTTACCGCCGATGCGCTAGGCCGCTGGGCGTATCACTGTCATCTTCTATATCACATGGAAGCGGGCATGTTTAGGGAGGTACATGTCGAGCGCTCGTCGAAAGAAGGAGCAAAGTCATGATGCCTCGCGCGAAGCTCGCTCTGCTATACGGCGTCATGGGGCTCATAGGCGGCTCATTCGCACTCGGCAATGAGCCGCAGGTTTCGACCTCTCACTCCCAACACGCCGCACCGGACCCGAACGAGGACACTTCGAGCGAGGCACCTCACGTGCCACCTGATCCGCCGCAGCATCCGATCGGTGACATGCCCTACCCACAGATGGCGGCACTGATGCAAATGGACGACACGGCGCGCACGGGTATGGTGCTCTTTGATCAACTGGAGTGGCGCAACACCACCGAGGGCAATGCCCTGGCGTGGGATGCAGAGGGTTGGTATGGCGGTGACACCAACAAGGTCTGGCTGAGGTCTGAAGGTGAACGCGTCGCCGGCACGACGCAGAACGCCCGCGCCGATCTGCTCTGGGACCATACTTTTGCGCGTTGGTGGAGTGTGCAGGCGGGGGGACGTCAAGACTTCGGTGCCGGCCCCGGTCGCACCTGGGCGGCGATCGGTGTGCAAGGACTCGCGCCTTATTGGTTCAACACCGAGGCGACGTTCTATGTGGGCGAGCAAGGACGCACGGCCGTGAGGCTCAAGTCGGAATACGAGCTGCTCTTCACCCAGCGGCTGATTCTGCAACCGGAGGCCGAGACCAACCTGTACGGCAAACCCGATCCCGCGCGTCAACTGGGCTCTGGCTTGTCCGATCTTGAGATCGGCCTGCGTCTGCGTTACGAGGTGCGGCGGGAGTTCGCACCCTACATCGGAGTCGTTTGGTCGCGCCAATTCGGGGGGACCGCCGATCGAGTGCGGGAATCCGGGGGGAATCCGAGCGATGTGCAGTTCGTCGCAGGCGTGCGCGCGTGGTTTTAACGGAAATTCCTCGCGAATCGCTCCTCTACACATACCGGTTTCTGTCGGCATCGTTTAAACAACTGAGCATCTGGAGACTAACTATGAAAATCCTGTCACTCTTGTCCGGTCTTGCGTTGGTAGCGTTGGGAGTTACCGCTAATGCCCACGCTCACCTCCAGAAGTCGAGCCCGGCGGATGGCAGCGTGATCACGACATCGCCCTCTAACCTCGTGCTGAATTTCTCGGAAGCCGCGCGACTGACCGCCTTATCGATTCAGAAGGACCGTGAGCCCGCTCAGAACCTGAAACCGCTGCCCACCACCGCCGCGCAGCAGATCTCCGTCCCTTTGCCTCCATTGACGCCCGGCACCTACTCGGTCAACTGGCGCGTGGTGAGCGACGACGGCCATATGATGGCAGGAGCGCTGCATTTCACGGTGGCCGCCGACCGCGCGACAGATCACCCGGCCGATCATTCGGCACAACAGTGACAGTGATGCGCGAAATGCCGGACGTTGTCTCAGTGATCCTACGCGCGTTGAGTTTCGTCCTGCTGTTCCAGGCGGCCGGAGTCGCGATTTTTGTCGCGGTCTTCGGTCGCCGGCTCGCAAGCTCTCAGGTCTCGGTCCGTCGCCTGGGTCAGGCGGCGGCGATCGCGGCCATCGTGTTGGTCGCTGCGCACTACGCCTTGGAAGCCGCGCGGATGGCGGGGGAGATGTCCGGCATGTGGGACCCCACTCTACAAGGGATGGCGTGGAACTCCCCGGCCGGTACGGCCTTGATATGTCGGCTACTCGGCCTGCTGCTCATTGCAGTCGGGCTTCAGGAGGCGAGCGTTCGCTGGACCATCCTCGCAGTCGGCGGGACCGTGCTCGCCACCGGCGCGTTCGCACTCACGGGACACACGTCCGTCAACGCGCATCGTGCGGCGTTGGCGCCACTGTTGATGCTTCACCTCCTGGTGGTGGCGTTCTGGTTCGGCGCGCTGGGGCCGCTGTATGTCGCGAGCCTGCGGGAGACGCCCGCCCGGGCTTCGGACATCATCGAACGGTTCACCGCCGTGGCGACTTGGCTGGTGCCGGGGATCTTGTTGGCCGGCATCGTCATGGCCGTTCTGTTGCTTCCGAACCTACAGGCCTTGAGCGAGCCCTACGGGGAATTGCTCATCGCCAAAGTCGTCGGTTTCGCCGTGCTGATGGGGCTTGCCGCCGCGAACAAGTGGCGGCTCGGCCCCGCCCTGGTCCACGGGCCAGCGCAAAGCGGGCGGTGGTTTCGCCGCTCGGTGGCTGCCGAGTATGTCCTGATCGCCGCGGTGCTCACGATCACGGCGGTCATGACGTCTTTCTTCTCCCCCGATGCGTGACCGTCAGAACGCGGGCGCGCCTCAATGCCTGCGCAGGTGCGAGGCGGCAAGAAACGCCCGCACCGGTTCGCCCAGCAATTCGTTGATCGCGGTACTCGCGCGCAGCAGGGCGTCGGGGTTCGGCAAGAAGTACAAAATTCTAACGTCGCGCGGTGCGACCATTCCCACGGATGCCGGCACAACCTCGGCGCCGGCGTCGATGAACTCTTGCACCGAGCGGCGCATGTGGGTGGCGTGGGTGACGAGAACAATGCGATGGACGCCCGAGGCCTGGAGCAGGCGAACCGAATTGCGGGCGTTTTCGAAGGTGTCATAGGCCCGATCGTCGACCCAGCGCGCCTCAACGCCGAAATTGCGCCGTAGCGTGTCGCGCATCGCGTCGGCCTCCACGTGAAAGCCCGTCACCAGAATGGGCAGACCCGTTTTGCCCGCGACATAGGCGCCATAGCTCAGCCGCTCGAGCAGCACGGGATTGGCCGCCGGTCCGCCGTATTCCGGCGCGAAGGCGCGCTGCCCGCCCCCGCCCAGGATTACGATCGCCTGTGCACCGGCGGTGCTCTGCAAATCCAGCGGCGGGTAGTGTTCGGCCAGGCGCGAAAGAGCGTCGGACACCAGGGGTGTCGACAGCAGCCAGAGCGACCCGAGCCCAAGTATCAGACAGATGCGCGCCGGCAGCGGGCGGCGTTTGATCAGGAATACGCCGAGGACGGCCAACAATATCGGTCCGGCAGGCGGAAGGATCAGCCCCTTCAGCAGCGTCTTGAATCGCAATAGCATCAACATCCCATATCGATCGAACGCCCGCCGTGGTCAGTAGCGCTTGTCGAGGCGATCTCTGCAATAGATGAACAGGCAATTCCCGGCGATGCTTATCGCGAACAGAGCAAGCGACGCTGGCACGACCTCGAACACCTTGTGCATTCCGAGCCAGTTCACCGGCGCCACCAGCCAGTGCATGAATGCGGCGAGCCGGCCGGCATCGTCGTCCTTGACGCAGCAGTGAGCCAGCCCGATGCGCAGACCGTCGTTCATGCCGATGTGCGTCCACTCACCATCGCGGAACCAGCGATAGGACTGGAGGCCGACGAGAGACAAGAACGCGGCGAGACACCCGTAGCCGATCATGGCGCCGACGACGCTGATAGTCCTCAAGATCACGTCGCGGACTCTCACGGCGAGGGTCCCGAAACCGGCGGACAACCCTTCACTTCGAGGCGCACGATACGCCCGGCGTCACTCTGCAAATCTGCGGGATTCAATAAGCTGTCGGTCGGTTTCAAATCGATGTCGATCCAGTACACGTTGCCGGTGCGCTTGCGGTCGGCGATTCCCGGATTGAACCCCAACGCCTGAGCTTGGGCAACTCGCGCCTGTGCGCGCTTGGCCTCGCTGTACAAACCGAGCGAGATCACCGAGCCCTCATTCGGGCCGGGCATTTCCAGCGCGTCGTCGATGCCGCCCGCTTTGAGTTTGGCCAGAGTTTGGTCTCCTGCGGCGCGCGAGGGAGGCAGCGGCAAATAAACCCACACTCCCGCCCAGACCTCGCCGTCAGCGACGCGCTGTCGCGGATCGTAGCCGCCGCCGCGCAGTGTGGTCGCGGCATGAGCAGCTTCCGACACGTCGCGGAACGGCCCGACGCTGATGCAGCGCTTCACATTGGTGAGCAGTCCCTGCCTTACGCCGTCGCCGGCGTCGGCGCGCGGAGCATCGGTGCCACCGCTGCTGCTGCCGGTGATGCCCGCAGCGGCGGTATTACCCGCGTCGGGGCCTGCCGCGCGCGGAGCCTCAGAAGATTCGGATGCCAGCTTCAACGTCGCCGCGGGCAGACCCAAGGCCGGAGCCTCCGGTGTTTTGGCGATGCCCCGCGCCCACAAGAAGTAGCCCACGTTGGCGAGCACCAAGCAAACGACAATGCTCTTTAACAGCGTCAAGTATCACCTTCGATCACGCGCAAACTAGCCTCTCCGGACACGAATCGTTGCACCCGGTCGCCCGTATCGAGAAGCAAGGCGCCTTCCTCATCCACGCCGCGGGACGTGCCCAAAATGACCGTACGGCCCAGCAACACTCGCGCGGGCCGGCCGCTCAAAGCGTCGAGGGCCGTCCAAGCATCCCGGAATGCGGCAAAACCCTCGCGCTCGAATTGTCCCAGCATACTCAAAAGCTCGTCCAAGATGGCTCCGGCGACCAAATTGCGCGAAGGCACCGCAGCACAAGCATCCGCCACCGCCGCGACACGTACTCCTCCTGCCTCGATTTCGCGGCGCGCCGCGGCCGGCAGGTCCACGTTGACGCCCACGCCGATCACTACATGCGCCGGCCCGCTGGCTTCAGCACGCAGTTCGATCAACACCCCGCCGAGCTTGCGGTCACGGAGCCAGATATCGTTCGGCCACTTGAGCGTGACTCCCCGGGCCCCGGCGCGCTCCAACGCGCGTGCTACGGCGACGCCAACCCCTAAACTCAAGGCGGCCAACGCTCCGGCACCGTCGCTGAAGGTCCAGGCTACGGACAACGCAACGCCCGCGCCGAACGGCGCAATCCAGCGGCGGCCGCGACGCCCTCGACCGGCATGCTGCAACTCACTCAAGCACGCATCCGCCTGCCCGGGCGGCGGGGACGCGTTGCCCAAGAGCCGGCTGTTGGTCGAGTCTACTTCGAACATAAGGTCGAGGGTGCGAAGCTGTGCCCTGCGCTCGGGCCCTAGTTCAGCGCCGATGCGCCGCGAATCCAGCAGTTCCACCGGGTTCGATAGACGGTAACCACGCCGCGGCAGCGCCTGCACCTCCACGCCCAGGGCGCGCAAGCGCTCCACGGCTTTCCATACCGCCGCCCGGCTCACTTTGAGCTCCTTCGCCAGCCATTCGCCGGAGCGCAGCTGGCCGTCGGCCAGCAGCACCAGCAGCAGCGGGTGATCTAGGCGGCTCGCGATCGAAACAGCCATAGTCGCCGTACGCGGCTTTCCTGGCCCGCACGCATGCGAGCGATGTTGCTGCGATGGGTGTATACGACAAACACCGTCATCGCCGCACAGAAGCTCAATAGCGGAACATTATTCGGTTCGAAGACACACACGGCGATCACGAGGGCCACGCCCGACAGCATCGTGGCAAGACTTACATATCCCCACAGCACGAGCGCGAGGAACCAGCAGAGGAGCATCGGCACGAGCAGGCGCGGTTCCACGGCCGCGACCACCCCGACCATGGTCGCCGCTCCTTTGCCGCCGCGAAATCCGAACCACACGGGATAGACGTGGCCCACGATCACGGCAAAGCCGCAGGCGACGGTCAGCCATTCCCGCGGCAGAGCGGGATCGATGCCGACAGCCGGCAGCACCGCCGCCGGCAGCCACCACACGGCGAATACGCCTTTGGCGATGTCGACGTTAAGAACCAGGAATCCAAAGAGCTTGCCCTGGGTGCGCAGGGCATTGGTGGCGCCCGCATTTCCGCTGCCCATGCTGCGAATATCCACTCCCCGCAAACGGCCTAAAATCAAGCTGCCGAGCAGCGTGCCGAGCAGGTAGGCAATGAGTATCTTGACGCCGAGTTCCAACATCCGCGGATTATGACACTAGCGGGCGCGACCGGCCGCTCGGAGCGCAATTGCGCCGCGAGCGAGCGGGCACGCCGCCGCCAGATCGGCTATTTCAGGTCGAGGCGCCGCATCAGCTCAGTGCCGAGAATTTCGCGCATACTCTCGCGATCGGCCGCGGCCTTTGCTCCGGCTTCCCTGGTGGCCCAGATCTTCTTCTGGAGGGGCTCGACGCGGTCGCTCAGACCGTCGAGGGCGGCCATGTTCTTGTATGTAATGACCAGGTATATGTCGGGGTCGTGCGGCGAGCGCGGCAAGGCTCCGTAGACCGCGTAGTCGAGGATCAGGCCCGCCTTCTTTTCGTCCTCCCTGAGTTGTTTCCCGGTGGTATCGAGCCACTTCATGTACGCGTCGAACATGCCGGGCTTGGTGCGAATGGCGGTGACTTCAATAACCGTCCCCTCGGTGTAGGCCTTCGAATCGTCGGCCAGGGCGGATGAAATCGCACTCATCGACAGCGCCGTGACAGCAAGGGCAGCTAAGAATCGTAGTTTCATTTTATTTCCCTGTGTTGACTTAGTTATTGGCGATCGACACGCTATTCTACCGCGTGTCATCGTCAATGAGCGATCCAAGCTCCAAGCGCGTCTCCCGCACCGCTCTGACGAGTGCCCTACCAGCGTTTCTGGAGGTGCAGCTCCGCCAGCATGCAGCGCACGCCGCCGCCGCCGATGCGCTCGATGGTGGGAATGGCTACCGGGACGACTTCCGCGTGAGACTCGAGGATTCGCCGCTGTGCCGCTCCAAGACTGCGCCACGCCGTCGTCGATAGTGCGACGATAGGACCGCCCGCGGGCGACAGTTCCAACAGGTTGCCGGCGAATTCCTGCATCTGCCGCCGTGTGATATCGACGATGTCGTGGCCGGCCGCCTGCAGCTTGTTGAACACAGCTTCGCGGTGCTGCGGGTGCGCGATGGCCTCGCCGCACACCACTGCGAAGCGTGCGCCGATCGCCATCACCACATTGGTGTGATACACGGGCTGGGCCGCGGCATCCTCGGCCTCGAAGGTCACGAGTTCGTAGTCCAGGAGCTGTGCGAACTCTCCGAGCACGTCGAGATCCGTGCGCGGCGAAAGGCTCGCATAGGCCACGCGATGCGCTCGATCCAGCACGAGGCTCCCGGTTCCCTCGAGGAACTTTCCCTCGGCCTCGCGATGCGTCAGATCGACCGTGCGCGACACATGGAACCGCCCCTCTCGCACTACTTGCGCGAGAACGTCCTCGCGCCGCTCGGATCGCCGGTTGGGCGCGAGCATGGGATAGAGCGCGACGGTGCCGTCGAAATGAAAGCTCACCCAGTTGTTGGGAAAAATGGCGTCCGGCTTCACCGGGTGCGGCGTATCGGGCGCAATCAGCACCTCCACACCGGCGCGCAGCAGCGCCCTCGCCAGACCGTCGAACTCGGTGAGAACCAGTCTCTGCGTTTCGGTTGCGTCCGAGGCATTGCTGGCGGCGGTCTCCGGATTGAAGCCAAAACACGCCGGGCGCACCATGAGCACGGCGCGGGCGCTTTGAGGTTCCTGGCCAGAATGAGCGGGGGCCGCCATGGCAACTCACTATATCAGGCGGCTGCAAAGTGCAATGCCCTTAGGCACCCCCGCCCCCGTTGACAGACCCCGCCAGTTTCATCAAGGTTAGGCGGCTGGATCCGCTGCAAGGCTTAGCCTCATTTGGCCGATCCCGCAATCTGTGCCGGTCCTACCGGCAAATACGGGGTGAGCCTTGCCGGTTTCAATTGCCAATTCGGTGCTGGTCCTCACGCTCGCCTTCGCGGCAACCGTTGCGCGTGCAGCAAATCCACCCGCTCCCGAAAAGCCGGCGCCGGCCACGTATCCGTTTACCTTCGACACCTTGCTGGCCGATGCCAAACGTCGAGCCGCCGCCCCTTATGCGCCGCAGCACAACCGCCTACCGGCCGGCCTCGACAAATTGAGCCCCGAACAATACCGCAGCATTCGTTTCAATCCGGACGCCGGCATTTGGCGGGCGGAACAGCTGCCGTTTCGTCTGGAGCTGTTGCGGGCCGGCTACAATATGCAAACCGCGGTCACGGTCTCCACCGTTGAAAACGGCGAGGCGCATGACGTAGTGGCGACGCCGGCGATGTTCGAGATGGAGTCCGCGCTTCCGGCGCAATTTTCAAAGGTGTCGCTGCCGCTGTCCGGTTTCCGTCTCCGGAGCCGCATCAACTCGAACAAGGTATGGGACGAATTTCTGGTGTTCCAGGGTGCGAGCTATTTCCGCGCCGTCGCCAAGAATCTTCTGTACGGCCTGTCGGCACGGGGCCTCGCCATCAATACGGCGGAACCGTCCGGCGAAGAGTTTCCCGCGTTCACGCATTTCTGGATCGAGAAGCCGGGTAAGCGTGCAAGCGCGATCGTCATTTACGCCTTGCTCGAGAGCGAATCAATGACGGGCGCGTACCGGTTCACCGTACAGCCGGGCGTCGAAACGCTGACCGATGTGGAGCTCACTTTGTTTCCGCGCACTGAAATTCGTGTCGCCGGCATTGCGCCGCTCACGTCGATGTTTCTGTTCGACGAAACCAACCGCGGACGCCTCGATGACTATCGGCCGGAAGTGCATGACTCCGACGGGCTGCAGATCGCCGCGGCATCCGGCGAACAAATATTCCGCCCCCTCGCGAATCCGATCAAGCTCCAGGTATCGTCCTTTACGACACAACAGCCCAAGGGCTTCGGACTGGTGCAGCGGTCCCGGCAGCAAGACGATTTTCAGGATTTCGATGCCCAGTACGAGCGCCGCCCCAGCGCCTGGGTCGAACCCCAGGGTGAATGGGGCGCGGGCTCCGTCGAACTGGTCGAAATACCGTCCGGGCGCGAGACCAATGACAATATCGTGGCCTTTTGGCGTCCC
>WNFJ01124160.1_pt2 | contig 18224 bp, 20 predicted proteins | sample 5400461 | NCBI WGS metagenome assembly WNFJ01 (sample SAMN13153349, study PRJNA577476) | soil metagenome | isolation source: 115 cm saprolite on Douglas fir-dominated hillslope | place: USA:California | collected 2013-09-17 | reverse complement strand
GCCGCCTTCGAGCTCTCGAAGGTGCTTCAATCGGGCCGGGACCAGGCCTTAGTCGACCCGAAGTTCAGGTCGGAGGTGCGGGGGCTCTTCGAGGAAACGAAGAACGACGACCCTCGCGTGCGCCGCTACCTGGCCCTTGCCCTCGGCCGGCTGGGGGACCGTGACGCGGTGCCGGCCCTCCTCGAGGCGGTGCGGGGTGAGGGAGGCCAGGGCCGGCCCGCCGATCCGGAGACGCGCATCTACGCGCTGTGGGCCCTGGGCGCGATCGGCGACCCCGCGGCGCTCCCCGAGCTGGCGGGGCGGGCCCGGGACCCGGACGCGGGCCTGCGCAAGACCGCGGTGCACGCCCTGGGCGCCTTCGCCGGCGAGGAGGCCAGGAACGCCCTCCTGGCCGCCCTGGAGGATGCGACGGAGGACGTGCGCTGGAACGCGGCCCTGGCCCTGGCCCGCCGGGGCGAGCGCGCGGCCGGCCCCGTCCTCCTGCAGATGATCGATCGCTCGCACCTGGAGGCGGTCCCCGGCTCGACCGCCGAGCAGCGCGAGCAGGTGATCCTGGAGGCGGTGGCCGCGGCGGCTTCCCTCCCCCTGCCCGAGCTGCGCGAGGCCCTCCGGCACCTGCGCGCGAGCGACCCAAGCCTGAAGGTGCGCGAGGCCGCGCGCAAGACCCTCGAAGCGGCGCCTTGACCGTCAACCGGCCATTCTTTAGAATGCCGCCGGCCTCAGTGCTCCTCGATCCCTGAAACGATCCGCTCTCAGACGAGGTTCTCATGTCGGAAGGTAACGACATCTCGGCTTCGCCAGGCGGGCCCGCCGCGCCCGCCGCTCCCGAGAAGGGCGCGCCCTCGGGCATCTCGCGGCGACTCTTCCTCTGGTCGCTCCCCGTGGGCTGGACGGCATTCGCGGCGGCGTGCACCGCGAGCCTGATCGCGACCGCGCGCTTCCTCTTCCCGAACGTGCTCTTCGAGCCGCCCCAGGCCTTCAAGGCCGGCTTCCCCGGCGAGTACAACGTGGGCGAGGTGGACGTGCGCTGGAAGGACGCCTTCGGGGTGTGGCTCGTCCACGTGCCCGACGGGTTCTACGCGCTGATCGCGGTCTGCACCCACCTCGGCTGCTCGCCCAACTGGCTGCCCGCGGAGAACAAGTTCAAGTGCCCCTGCCACGGCAGCGGCTTCTACATGAGCGGGGTGAACTTCGAAGGGCCGGCCCCGCGGCCGCTGGAGCGGGCGCGGATCGTGCTCGCGGACGACGGCCAGATCCTGGTGGACAAGTCGGTGAAGTTCCAGCAGGAGAAAGGCGAGTGGGAGAAGCCGGAGGCGTTCCTGAAGGCATAGGAAAGGGTCCATGGCCAGCAAACCCCAAGAGCCGTTCCTGACCCGCACCTGGGACTACATCACCGACACCCAGCTCTGGCGGTCCATCTTCCGCCACGGGATCCCCTCCACGAACCGGAACCGGGCCCTCGCGGTGATGACCAACGTCTTCTTGCACCTCCACCCCGTGAAGATCCGGAAGAGCGGCATCCGGCTCAAGTTCACCTGGTGCATGGGCGGTCTCACCTTCTTCCTGTTCCTGGTAGAGACCTTCACCGGCCTCCTCCTGATGTTCTACTACCGGCCCACGGTGGCCTTCGCCTACATGGACATCATCGACCTCGCGGAGCAGGTCCCCCTCGGCATCATGCGCGAGCTGCACCGCTGGGGGGCCCACGCGATGGTCATCACGGTGTGGCTCCACATGCTCCGGGTCTTCATGACCGGCTCCTACAAGCCGCCCCGCGAGTTCAACTGGAACGTAGGCGTGATCCTGCTCGTGCTGACCCTGCTCCTCTCCTTCACCGGCTACCTGCTCCCCTGGGACCAGCTCGCCATCTGGGCCATCACGGTGGGCTCGAACATGGCCCGGGCCACTCCGGTTCTCGGCCACGAGGGGCCGGGGTCGCAGCTCCTGAGGGTGGGCGACGTGCCCATGGTCCACGCGGGCTCCGACGCGCGCTTCGCCCTCCTGGGGGGGAGGTTCGTGGGTGAAGGCGCGCTCCTCCGCTTCTACGTGCTCCACTGCGTGGGGATCCCCCTGGTGGCGGGGATCTTGATGGCGGTCCACTTCTGGAGGGTCCGCAAGGACGGCGGGATCTCCGGGCCGCTCTGAGAGGAGGAACGGCCCATGGTGGAACTGCTGAAAGGCACGATCAACGCCCTCACCACGCCCTGGCTCTTCATCAGCATGGCCTCGGTGCTCTTTCTCGCCTCTCTCCGCTTCAAGGCCTTCTGGAAGCCGAGGGTCGCGCTTTCGATCGGGGCCCTGGGCGTGCTCTTCCTGCTGGTGTCGATGCGCGACCCCAACTTCGCCCTCATCGTCAAGAAGGCCGACAACGTCCCCATCGTGGCCATGCTCTTCCTGGTCGGCTTCTTCCTCTGGCTGAGCATGCACCAGGCCCTCCGGAACGACGAGCGCATCGCCCAGGGCCTGAAGCCGTACGAGGCCAGCAACGGCGAGGGGGAGAAGACGTGGGTCTGGCCGGACCTCGTCTACACCGAGCTCCTCTGCATGGTCATCGGGATGATCGTGCTCGTGGCCTGGGGTCTCGTCTTCCAGGCCCCCATCGAGGAGCCGGCGAACCCCGCCCGCACCCCGAACCCCAGCAAGGCTCCCTGGTACTTCCTGGGCCTCCAGGAGATGCTCGTCTACTACGACCCCTGGCTGGCGGGAGTGGTCTTCCCGAGCCTGATCATCGTGGGCCTCATGGCCAATCCCCTACCTCGACACCAACCCCAAGGGGAACGGCTACTTCACCCTCGCGGAGCGCAAGACCGAGATCGGCCTCTTCCTCTTCGGCTTCCTCATCCTCTGGGTCCTGCTCGTGATCCTGGTCACCTTCCTGCGCGGCCCCAATTGGAACATCTTCGGCCCGTTCGAGCACTGGGACATCCACAAGCTGGAGGCGCTCAACAACGTCAACCTCTCGGAATACTTCTGGATCAAGATGCTCGGCCGGGGGCTCCCCGCGAACATGCTCGTGCGCGAGCTTCCGGGCATCCTGATCGTGGCCTTCTACCTGCTCGTCCTGCCGGGGATCCTCACCCGGACCGTGCTCCGCAAGTACTGGCAGAAGATGGGCCCCTGGCGCTATTCCATCTTCGTGTTCCTGCTCCTGGGCATGGTGGCCCTGCCCGCCAAGATGATCCTGCGCTGGACCATCAACCTGAAATACATCGTGGCCATGCCGGAGATCTTCTTCAACATATGACGGACAGGCAACGGTAGCCGAGGGTATATATGCCCCCTGCCAAGGTCGAGCCCGGCCGTGACCCGGAGATGGTGCAGCGGACGCAGAGGCTGAACCTCGTCTTCGCCCTCACCTCCATCGGACTCCTGGTGGCCCTCTCCCTGATGGTCTTGGCGGATTACAACCGCGAATGGAAAGCCTACCAGACCCGCTTCAACGAGCTCGAGGTCAAGCTGACCCGGCAGCAGATCGAGCAGGCCCTCGGCAAGATCGGCGCGGCGCGCCGGCAGGAGCTGGAAGGGCTCATCGCCAAGGGGCGCGAGGAGGAGCGGGCACGACGAGGCGAGATCGCGAAGGCGCAGGCAGAGGTGGAGCGCCTGAAGGGGCGCTGGTACGCGGTGGACCAGAATTTCCGCTTCACCAAGGCCCGCATCGACGTGGCCCGCTACCAGTACGAAGAGGAGGCCCACCGCGGCCGGGGTGACGCGGAGAGGAAGCTCAAGGACCTGCGGGAGCTCGAAGAGCAGTGGCGGCGCTATCGCGAGGAGAGGGAGAAGGTGGAGGCCGAGCGGGACGCCGCCCAGGCGAAGGTGGCGGAGCTCGAGAAGACCCGGCTGGCGGCCGAGCAGATCCAGGCGGAACTATTCGCGGAGAGGAACCGGCTGGAAGACAAGCTGCGCAAGATCCAGCCGGGCGTCGCCTCTTTCGTGCGCAACCTTCCCATCCTCGACCTCGCGAACCCGACTCTGAAGGTGAACCAGATCATCACCGCCAACCTCCAGGACGACGTGATCTTCTCGGGCACCCCGAAGGTGGACCGCTGCACCACCTGTCACCTCGGCATCGACAAGAAGGGCTACGAGGAGGAACGCCAGCCCTTCCGCACCCACCCCAACCTGGACCTCTACCTGGCCGGCCCCCACCCGATCGAGAGGGTGGGTTGCACGGTCTGCCACCAGGGCCGGGGCCGCGCCACCAGCTTCGTGGGGGCGGTCCACACCCCCTCCACCACGGAGCAGGAGAAGGCCTGGGGCCGCTACTCGAAGACCAAGGTCTACGAGCGCTGGCATTTCTGGGACTACCCCATGACCTCGCAGGGGACCACGGAGTCCCAGTGCCTGAAATGCCACCAGGGGCAGGTGGAGGTGCCAAGGGCGGAACGCCTCAACACCGGGATGCTGCTCGTGGAGCGCTACGGCTGCTTCGGATGCCACAAGATCAAAGGCTGGGAGGGCCTGCGCAAGGTGGGGCCCGACCTCACCCAGATCGCGAGCAAGACCAACGAGGAGTGGATCTACCGCTGGATCAAGGAGCCGCGGGCCTTCCGCGCCACCCGCATGCCCCAGATCTGGGGCGTACGTCTCGAGGAGACGGACGAACAGAAGGCCCGGAACGACACCGAGGCGAACGCGGTGGTCGCCTACGTCCGCGACAAGTCCGGAAAGCGCGACTACCCGGCCCCGCCCCCGGGTGATCTGGTGGCCGGGCGCAAGCTCTTCGAGAGCGTGGGCTGCCTGGCCTGCCACCGGGTGGGCGACGACAAGCGCGGGGTCTCCGGCCTAGACGCCGCCAACTTCCGGGCCCACGGCCCGCACCTCGACGGCACGGGCAGCAAGGTGAAGGCGGGCTGGCTCTACGCCTGGGTGCGCAGCCCCAAGGGCTACTGGCACGAGACGAAGATGCCGAACCTGAGGCTCACGGAAAGGGAAGCGGCCGACGTGACCGCCTACCTCATGAGTCTCAAGAACGACGAGTTCGTGGCCCGGCCGCGTCCCGCCCTGGACAGGAAGGTGCGCGACGACATCCTGCTCAAGCAGTACTTGGAGGGTCAGTACTCGGTGACGGAAGCACGCTCCCGTCTCGAGGCCATGGACGACGGGCAGCGCACGCTCTTCCTGGGCGAGAAGACCATCGCACGCTACGGCTGCTTCGGGTGCCACACCATACCCGGGTTCGAGAAGACGTCCCCCGTCGGGGTGGAACTGACCGAGGAGGGATCGAAGCTGGTCGAGCGGCTGGACTTCGGCTTCCAGGAGGGCCAGATCCCCCACACCCTGCCCGCCTGGGTCCATCGCAAGCTCCTGGAGCCGCGCGTGTTCGACAAGGACAAGGAAAAGCGGCCGGAGGAGCTTCTACGGATGCCGAAGTTCTACTTCACCCCCGAAGAGGCGGACGCGATCGTGACCGCGGTCATGTCGTTTACCAAGGAGCAGGTCCCCCTGGCCGCCCAGCGACAGCTCAAGCCGGAAGACCGAGCGGTGGAGAACGGCCGGCGCCTGGTGCGCAACCTGAACTGCCAGGGCTGCCACCAGATCGGAGACAAGGGAGGCGCCTTCCGGGCCGTCATCGAGGACCAGCTCGAGAGCTCGGGGGGCGACACCCTGCAGGCGCAGGCCCTCTCCCCGCCCCTGCTCTACAACGAGAAGTCGCTCATCGGGGAGGGCGCACGGGTGCACACGCCCTGGCTGCACGGCTTCCTGTCGGACCCCTCCAACCACGTCCGTCCGTGGCTGCAGGTGCGCATGCCCACCTTCGATTTCAGCGAGCAGGAGCTGAACACGATCACCCAGTACTTCGCCGCCCAGGACAAGGTCCCCTATCCCTACGACCCCAAGCCGCCCACCCTCGAGGCGGCCACCGTGGCCGTGGGCAAGACCCTGTTCGAGAAGTGGCAGTGCGTGAAGTGCCACGTGGTGGCGGGCAAGCTGCCCAACCAGGACCCGGCCAACATGGCCCCCGACCTGGCCAAGGTGCCGGAGCGCCTGCGCGCCGACTGGATCGCCAGATGGCTGGCCGACCCGGGCCGCATCGCGCCCGGGACGCGCATGCCCGCGAACTTCCCCACCGACCCGGGCGAGAACGCCTTCCCCGAGATCCTGGGCGGCGACCAGAAGAAGCAGATCGAGGCGGTGCGCGCCTACCTGCTGAGCCTGGGCCGGCCCGCTCCCCCCGCGGGAGGGCGGATCGCGGCACGCATGGAGTGAAGGAAGCCGAGAAACCCGACGCGGACGACGGATACCAGTACACGCTGGTGGTCGGGCCCGACGGCGCGGACCGGGCCTGGATCGAGGGGACCCTGCTACGGGGCGGGCTCGAGGTGGCGGCCTCCACCCACGAGCAGCTCGACCACATGCGCGACATCGTCCCACCCCACCTGGCCATCCTGGACGACGCCTCGAACCGGACGGACCGCATGGAAAACTTCCGTAGGCTGCGCGGCCATCCCGCGCTGACCGGAGTGCCGGTCGTCGTGCTCGCCTACGACGCCGACATCGAGAGCTTCTCCGAGGCGATCAGCAAGGGGGCGGCCGCCTACCTGGTCAAGCCGGTGAGCGCGGAGGAGCTGGTGGGGGTGGCCCACAAACTCTCCGGCTGGCTCCGGTCGAACGACCGCACCGAGAAGCGGCGCCGCCTCCGCCGGCCCCTGCTCATGAAGGTCGAGATCGACATCCGGGCCCGCAAGGTGCGGGTGCCCGGCCAGCTGATCGACGTGAGCGGCGGGGGCTGCCGGATCGAGCTCGGAGAGCCCCTCGAGCCGAAGGACCTCGTGAGGGTGATCCTGCGCGGCACGGACGACTCGACGCACATGGCGCTGGGGGCCGAGGTGCGCTGGGCGCGTCGGGCCCCCGAAGGGAACTGGGTGGCGGGGCTGCGCTTCACCGGCACTACCGCCCTCCTGGCGAGCAAGGTCCTGGGCTTCGTCCACACGGGGATGACGTAGTCAGGCCCCGCGTTCGCGGCGACGGTCGCTCCCGCTCGAGCTAGGCCGGGGCCTGCTTGATGATCGGGCCAAGGGAGACCCAGCCTCCCGCCTCGCGGACCACCCGGTACTGCCATCGGCGGGTGCTCTCCCGGCTGCGGAAGCAGGATGCCGTGACCCAGGCCTCGTCGGCGGCCACCCAGTCGATGGGCCCCGCGGTGACGATGATGGCGGGCCGAGGCTGGCTCAGGGTGAAAGCTCCTTCCGGCCGGGCCTCGCATTCGGCGGCGCGCCGGACGGAAGGCTCGGTGCGGAAACGGACGAGGAACTCGCGGGAGACGCTCTGGGGGGCGCCCCCGGGATCGACGGCCAGGCAGAGCACGGTCCCTCGTTTCCGCGCCTCCGGGTCGAGCAGCTCCTCCACGTGCTGGCGGAAGACGGCTTCCAGCACGTCGTCCACCGTGCGCGGCCCCGGGAGAGGTGCATCCGAGCGCACGAAGGCCGGCTCGCGGGTGGCGAGGAGCATGGCCGCCAGCACGAGGGGGACGGCGCTCCGCCTCATCATCGATCTCCTACTCTACTCCTAGACGAAGGCCCGGAACACCTCGTTCGAGAGCAGGACGCCCCGGGGAGTGAGGCGGAGCCGGTCCTCCGCGACCTCCAGGAGCCCCGCGGTGAAGGCGTCCCGCAACCGCTCCCCGAACACCACGAGGGGATCGAGGCGGTAGCGGCGCCGGAAGCCCGAAAGCCACAGGCCCTCGGTTCGACGCAGGCCCGTGAAGAGGGCTTCGCCGGTCCGCTCTTGCTCGGTCAGCTCCCGCTCCCCCGCCACCGCCGCTCCCCCGCCTCGCGTCTCCACCGCGCGGCAGTACGCGCCGAACGCGTCCTGGTTCCACCACCGCCGGCCCGCGCGGTAGCTGTGGGCCGCCATGCCGAAGCCCAGGAAGGGCGCGTCGTCCCAGTACTTCCCGTTGTGGCGGGAGGCGAAGCCGGGCCGGGCGAAGTTCGAGATCTCGTAGCGCTGGATCCCGCGGCCGGCCAGGAAGGCCACGGTCTCCTCGTAGAGGGCGGCCACCAGGTCGTCGGCCGGGAGGGCAAGCCGCCCCTGCCGGGCGCGGTGGGAGAGCAGGGTCTTCCCCTCGACCTCGAGCACGTACAGGCTCACGTGGTCGGGGGCCAGGGCGGCGAGGCCCTGGAGGTTGCTCCGCCAGCGGGCTTGGGTCTCGCCCGGCCAGCCGAGGATCAGGTCGATGGAGAGGCTCTTGAAACCCCCGGCTCGCGCGTCCTCCGCGGCGCGGAGGGCATCGCGGGCGGTGTGCAGACGGCCCATCTCCCCGAGCACGGCGTCGTCCAGGGACTGCACGCCCAGGCTGAGGCGGCTCACCCCCAGGCCCGCCAGCCGCCCGTAGCCGGACGCATCGAGATCACGCGGGTTGGCCTCGACCGTGACCTCCGCGCCCGGGTCTACACGGAAGCGGGCGCGCAGGGCCGCGAACAGGCGCTCCAGCCGGCCCGGGGCGATGAGGGTCGGAGTGCCACCCCCGAGGTACAGGGTGTCCGCGGGAAGGCCGGCCTCCGCGCATTCGATCTCGACCAGGACGGCGGGCAGCTAGCGCTCCTGCCGCTCCTCGCCCGGACGGCGGGGGTCGATCGCGAAGTGGCAGTACGAGCACTTCGCCTCGCAGAAGGGGAGGTGAACGTAGACGCCGAGGGCCTCCTGCGCTTCCGTCATCCCCCGAAGCGCGGACGGCGTGGCGGCGCCTCGGGTGCGGGATCCGGGGAGTGGGTGGAAGTGCCGAGAACCGCGTTGCGGTTCGCGGTCTGACGCCGCTCCCGGAAGTCCTCACCGTCCAGGGGGACCTTGAGGCACATCTCGGTCAGGCGCGAGCGCAGGCGTTGCCCGATCCGGTCCACCAGGTACTCCCTCCGCACCAGCCGATCCGCCTCCACCGCCTCCCGGGCGCTCACGTCCTGGAAGTTGGTGGTGATGAGGGTGGGTCGCCTCGCCAGGTAGCGGCTGTTGAGGATGTAGAACAGGGTGTCGTTCATCCAGTCCGTGATCTTCCAGGCCCCTAGGTCGTCCAGGAGGAGGATGTCGATCTCCACTACGGGATCCAGGACCTGCATCTCCGTGGTCTTGGTCTCCGGGTCGAAGGACCGCTTGATCTCTCGCATGAGCTCGTGGAAGTCCCAAAACTGTCCCCGGACGTTCTTGGTGGCGGCCAGCTCGCGCAGGGCAGCCACCGCGAGATGGGTCTTGCCCACCCCGTTGTTGCCAGTGAAGAGGAGGCCGAGCCCCTCCTCGGCCCCCAGGTGCGGGTAGCTGGTGCAGAAGTACATCGCCCGCTCGAGGGCCGCCCGGTGCTGCGGAGTCATGGGATCGAAGTTGCCCAGGGTGCAGTGCTCGTAGCGCGGGGGAACGCGGCAGGCGAGGAGCAGGCTGTCCCCGTCCCGGGCCGCCCCCGCGCGGCGACAGGCGCACGGCTCCGCGAACTCCCGACCCTCGCGCTCCACGATCACAAACCCGGTCCCTGCGCACCGCTCACAGGCCATGGGGTCCCACCTCGATCAGTTCAAATAGCCGCGGAGGCCCTGGGCCTCGCGGCTCCGCCGCAACTTCTCCTTGGCCTTGCTCTCGATCTGGCGGATGCGCTCCCGGGAGAGCCCGAGCGCCTCTCCGATCTCCTGCAGGGTGCGCGGCTCCTCGCCGTCGAGGCCGAAGCGCATGCGGATCACCTCGCGCTCCTTCTCCTCCAGATCGTCCACCATGGCCTGGATGCGCTCTTCGAAGGAAGAGCGGATCATCTCCAGCTCCGCCGAGGGGATGCTCTCCTGCTCCAGGGTGTCCCCGAGCTCCATGCTCCCCTCGTCCCCGACCGCCGCGGACAGCGACACGTCGTCCCCGGAGGCCATGAGCAACGCCTGCACCTGCTCCTCGGAGAGGTCGGTCTTCTGGGCGAGCTCCTCGGTGGTGGGGGGCCGCTCCAGCTCCGCGGCCAGGCGGTCCCGGGCGCTCTCGATCTTGGACACCTGGCCGGAGAGCTTCTGGGGGAGGCGAAAGACCCGCGAGTGCTCGGAGAGGGCGTGGAAGATCGCCTGGCGCACCCACCACACGGCGTAGGAGATGAACTTGACGTTGCGCTCGGGGTCGAAGCGCTTGGCCGCCTCCATGAGGCCGAGGCTGCCCTCGTGGATGAGGTCGAGGTAGGAGAGGCCGAGCCCCCGGTAGCGCTTGGTGTAGGAGACCACGAAGCGCAGGTTGGCCTCCACCAGACGCTTCAGAGCCTCCTGGTCCCCCGCCTGGATCCGCCGGCCGAGCGCCCGCTCCTCCTCGCCCGGGAGGGGCCTAAACTTTGCGATCTCGCGGATGTAGGCGTTGAGGCTGTCCCCGGTGACCGCGCGGCGGCCTGTCTCCTCTCCCCCGCCGGTCCGGTGGCTGCGCCTGCGCGGATTCTTGGTGTCGGGCATGGGGGGGCTCGAAACCCAGATTATAGAACGACGGTCAGCGGAGGCGCTTGGCTCCCGCCTCGGCCGGAGGCGTCGGCGTCTGGGGAGGGGGGGCCGCCGCCGAAGGATACGCCCCGGGCGCGGCGCGGGCCAGGGGCGCGGGAGGAAGCTTCACCAACGCCTGCTGGAACCGCTCCTGCCACCCTTCCTGGTTGGCGCGCACGAGCTCCTGGGTGACCCAGGCCACGAACTCGTTCACCTCCGCCTGCATCTGCTCCATCTTGCGCCGCATGTTCAGGACGATCTCGACCCCGGCGAGGTTGACCCCGAGGTCGCGGGTCAGGTTCAGGATCACTTCCAGCTGGCGCAGATCCTCCTCGGAGTAGAGGCGGGTGTTCCCGTCGGTGCGCGAGGGCTTGAGCAGGCCTTCTCGCTCGTAGAGGCGCAGGGTCTGGGGGTGGATGCCGTAGTTGTTGGCCACCACGCTGATCATGTAGTACTTCCCCGCCCCGGGGGCCTTGCGGTCCGAGGGAGATTCCTCGTTGGCCCGGCGCCCACGCGCCATGATCAGCTGACCTTCTCGGTGGCGCCGCTCCTGAGGGGCGCCTCGGGGTGAACGCGGGTGAACTCGCGCAGCAGCTCGCGGGCACGGTCCTCGGTGACGGCGGGGATCACCACCCGGGTCTCCACGAACAGGTCGCCCCGGCCCTTCTCTCCCAGCTTGGGCACCCCGCGCTTGCGCAGGCGGAAGCGCTGGCCGTTCTGGGTACCCGCGGGCAGCTCGATCGTCACCGGCCCGTCGGGGGTCGGCACCTCAACGTGGGCCCCCAGCGCGGCCTCGGTCATGGACACCTCGACCAGGCAATGCAGATCTTCCCCTTCGCGGCGGAAGACCGGGTGGGTGTCGACCTGGACGGAGAGCACGAAGTCCCCCGGAGGATGGCTGCGGCGGCCGGCGTTGCCGCAGCCGGGCACGCGCACCTGGCTGCCGTCGTGCACACCGGGGGGGATGTGCACGTCGAGCCACTCGCTGGCGATCAGGCGCCCCTCGCCCGCGCAGCGCCCGCAGGGCCGACGGTGCAGGATGCCGCGGCCGTCGCACTCGGCGCAGCGGCGCGAGAAGATCATGTGGCCCCGGCTTCCCTTCACGTGCCCCGAACCGCGGCAGCGCGGGCAGGGTACCGGTCCGATGGCGACCTCCCCCGCCCCCTGGCAGCCCGGGCACGGCCCGAAGCGCACCAGGTGCACGCGCCGCTCCGTTCCCTTGAGCGACTCCTCGAAGCTGAGCCGCGTCGCCTGCTCAAGGTCCTCCCCCCGGCCGGCGTCGGGAGCCTGGGGGGCGCCGAGCTCGGCATCGAAGATCTCCTTGAAGCCCACGCGCTCGATCCGCACCTGGGCCGAGAAGTCGAAGCCCTCGAACCCCCCTTCCGCCGCGGGGGCGACCGGGGCTGGGCTCGGCTCTCCCCGGTCGTAGGCGGCGCGGCGCTGGGGGTCGGACAGGACCTCGAACGCGCGCGAGACCTCCCGGAAGCGGTCGGCGGCCACGGGATCCCCCGGGTTGAGGTCGGGGTGCAGTGAGCGTGCGCGCTTCTGGTAGGCGCGGCGGATCTCCGCCACGCTCGCGGTCTTGCGGACGCCCAGGAGCTCGTAGAGGTCCATGGCTCGCTACTTCTTGTCCACCCCCTCGGCGTCGATCACGTCGCCTCCGTCGCCCTTGCCGCCGGCCGAGGCGTCGGCGCCCCCCCCCGCGCCGGGGGGCGGGGTCGCCGCCTTCTGGTAGAGCACCTCCGCCAGCTTGTGGGAAGCCCGGGTCAGGTCCGCGAGCGCCTTCTTGATCGCCTCCTGGTCGCCCTCCTGCACCGCCTTCCGCGCGGCCTCCAGGGCCTTCTCCGCGTCCGCGGCCTCGGCGTCTCCGAGCTTGTCGCGGTTCTCCTTGAGCGTCTTCTCGGTGGTGTAGATGAGGGTGTCCGCTTGGTTCCGGGCCTCGGTCTCCTCGCGCTTCTTCTTGTCCTCTTCGGCGTGGGCCTGGGCATCCCCCACCATCTTGTCCACCTCGTCCTTGGCGAGGCCGGAGGAGGCGGTGATGGTAATGGCCTGGGACTTGCCGGTGGCCCGGTCCTTGGCGGAGACGTTCACGATCCCGTTGGCGTCGATGTCGAAGGCCACCTCGATCTGCGGCACTCCACGGGGCGCGGGGGGTATGCCCGCGAGCTGGAACTTGCCCAGGGTACGATTGTCCGCGGCCATGGGGCGCTCGCCCTGGAGGACGTGGATCTCCACCGAGGGTTGGCTGTCCGAGGCGGTGGAGAAGACCTCGCTCTTCTTGGTGGGGATCGTGGTGTTGCGCTCGATGAGCTTGGTCATCACCCCCCCCAGGGTCTCGATCCCCAGGGAGAGCGGGGTCACGTCGAGGAGGAGCAGGTCCTTGACCTCCCCCGAGAGAACCCCCGCCTGGATGGCCGCGCCGACCGCCACCACCTCGTCGGGGTTCACCCCCTTGTGGGGCTCCTTCCCGAAGTACTCCTTCACCATCTGCTGGACCTTCGGAATGCGGGTGGAGCCCCCCACGAGCACCACCTCGTCGATGTCGGATGGGTTGACCCCGGCGTCCTTCAGGCACTGGCGCACGGGTCCCATGGACTTCTCCAGGAGGTCGCCCACCAGCTGCTCCAGCTTGGCCCGGGTGAGCTTCAGGGAGAGGTGCTTGGGCCCGCTCGCATCGGCGGTGATGAAGGGGAGGTTGATGTCGGTCTCCAGGGTGGTACTGAGCTCGCACTTGGCCTTCTCCGCCGCCTCCTTCAGCCGCTGGAGGGCCATCTTGTCCTTCGCGAGGTCGATCCCCTGGTCCTTCTTGAACTCCGCGACGATCCAGTCGATCACCCGCTGGTCGAGGTTGTCCCCTCCCAGGTGGGTGTCACCGTTCGTGGCCTTCACCTCCACCACGCCCTCGCCCACCTCCAGAACCGAGATGTCGAAGGTCCCGCCCCCGAAGTCGTAGACCGCGATCGTCTCGTCCTTCTTCTTGTCGAGGCCGTAGGCCAGGGCGGCCGCGGTGGGCTCGTTCACGATGCGCAGCACCTCGAGCCCCGCGATCCGACCCGCGTCCTTGGTGGCCTGGCGCTGCGAGTCGTTGAAGTAGGCGGGAACCGTGATGACCGCCTTGGTGACCTTCTCTCCAAGGTAGTCCTCAGCCGCCTGCTTGAGCTTCTGCAGGATCATGGCCGAGATCTCGGGGGGCGAGAAGACCTTGCCCTGGACGGAGACGCGGGCGTCGCCGTTGGGGGCCTCGACCACCTTGTAGGGGACCATCTTCTGCTCTTCGCTGACCTCGGAGTACTTCCGGCCCATGAAGCGCTTGATCGAGAAGACGGTGTTCTCGGGGTTGGTCACGGCTTGGCGCTTGGCCACCTGGCCCACGAGGCGCTCGCCGTCCTTGCCGATGGCCACGACCGAGGGGGTCGTGCGCCCTCCCTCCGCGTTCGCAATGACTGTCGGCTCCCCGGCCTCGAGGATCGCCACCACCGAGTTCGTGGTGCCGAGGTCGATCCCAATTACCTTGCTCATGACGCCTCAGCCTCCTAAATCGTTCTATATCTTGCGCCTACGGGCTCAGCTGCCATCGCCAGCCCGTTGTCCCGAGGCCTCAGGGCCCGGACGCGACTCAATAATAGGCCTCTGCTTAGCGTCTGTCAAGCATCAAATCTTAGTTCTTAGGACTAAAGTGCGACTAGCTTTGGTCCTGGCGGCTTCGCCCCAAAGCCCTGGTGTGCTTGCCAATAGGGCCTCAGTCTGCTATCGTTCTGCGCCTGGCCGCGGGCCGGAATGCCTCTCATGGATACGCTTATCGGAGCGCCGAGGTATCCCACGACCAACCCTCCCCAGCCTCCGGGTGTCAATGGTCTTGCCCGCCACCTCTGCCAGGTGACCGGGCTCAACCAGAACTACACCTCGAAGGTGGGAACTCCCTATCACGTCCAGATCGAAGATCGCGGTCCCCTCATGGACGCCGCCTCCGAGCAGTGGGTGAGGCGGGTCAACGTGATCGTCTACGCCAACTACGGCGAGCCGAACGCGCGCATCGTCCACGGGCGCGACCACGACTTCGAGGATCTGCGAAGCCAGGAGCACAACCGCCTGATCGAGCGGCGGATCCAGGAGCTGGCCCAGGAGACTCGGGAGGTCATCGAGGAGCGCGAGGAGCGCATGGTGCGCCGGGTCAAGGCGGTCCTGCGCGAGTACCATCGCACGAAGGGCGAGGCGGCCAAGCGGGAGTTCGAAGACGTGAACACCAACTTCCCCTTCGTCTTCTCGAGGGCCTTCTGCGACTTGCGCCAAGAGAAGGGGCGGCCGGCCCTCGAGAAGGAGGCGCCCGCCCTCGAGGCCGAGCCGGAGACGGTCGAGGTCGAGACCCTCTACCCGCTCGACGCGGCCCTGCGCGAAAAGGTGCTTGAGATCGAGCGGGTGGCCTTCGAGCTCACCGAGGACTTGGGGCAGCCCAAGGCGCGAGGCAAGGCGGACGACATCCTCCTGCAGACCTGCGCGAAGCTCCTGGGCCGCGCTCGCGAGAACCTGCGCCGCCACGACTCCGCCGACTTCGCCGCCCGCCGGCTGGAAATGACGCGGAACAGCCTGGTCACGGCCTGGCGGCAGGTGCGGGCGCAGCTCCTGCGCGCCTGATCGGTCAGCCCCTCGCCTTCCGGGCCGCGGCGAGGGCGCCGCTCATGTTGTATTTCACCTCGGGGGCGAGCTTCGTGATCCGCATCCCGGCCAGCCCCTTGATCCGGCAGGCCAGGGCCGCCGTGTCAGTGGCGTCCCCGTTCCGGCGGTACACCACCTCGCAATAGCGGCACTCGCCGTTCCAGCAATAGCGGCCCATGCCGATGTCCTCGGAGACGAACTGGAGCTGCCGCAGCAGGAGGTTGTTCTCCGGGACCTCGAGCTCGCGGCCCAGGACCACGATCGGGATCAGCTTCTCGTAGGGCTCGTAGAAATCGGTCATGGCCGCCCGGAACCCCCGGAAAGATTACACCACGGGATCCGCGGAATGGGGAAGACGCGCGCGGAGCGGGGAGCTCCGAGCGTCGATATAGAATACCGCGTCCCTGCCCTTCCGGAGGTCCGCCCCTTGGCCGAGACGCCCGCATCTCCCGCCCCTTTCAAGCCCTTCGTCGCCGCGGAGCAGGAGCTCCCCGAACTGACCGCAAGGGCCCTCCTGATGGGCTCGCTGCTGGGGGTCGTGTTCGGCGCCTCCTCGGTGTACCTCGCCCTCCGGGTGGGGCTCACCGTCTCCGCCTCGGTGCCGATCGCGGTCATCTCCATCACCCTCTTCCGCGCCTTCTCCCACCTCCTGGGGGGACGGGCCTCGATCCTCGAGAACACGGTCGTCCAGACCACGGGCTCCGCCGGGGAATCGATCGCGGCCGGGGTGGCCTTCACCCTGCCCGCCCTGGTCCTCCTGGGCTTCGACATGGACTGGCTGCGCACCCTCGTGCTCTCCCTGTGCGGGGGGGTGCTGGGAGTGCTGATGATGGTCCCGCTCCGCCGGTACCTGATCGTGAAGGAGCACGGCCGGCTGACCTACCCGGAAGGGACGGCCTGCGCCGAGGTGCTGGTGGCCGGGGACGCAGGCGGGCTACGTCTTCAAGGGCCTCTTCGCCGGCCTCGTGTTCAAGCTGCTGACCGCGGTCCACCGCCTCTGGCCCGGCGTGCCCGAGGTCGCGATCCCCCAGGTCAAGGGAGCCCTCCTCTCCTGCGACATCTCGCCGGAGCTCCTGGGGGTGGGCTACATCATCGGGTATCGGTCGGCGGCCATCATGGTCGGAGGTGGCCTCTTCTCGTCCCTCGTCCTCATTCCCGCGATCGTGTTGTTCGGCGAGGGGCGCACGAGCGCCCTCTTCCCCGCGACGGCGTTGATCGCGGACATGGCGGCCACGGGCTCCGACGGGATCTGGGGCCGCTACATCCGCTACATCGGGGCGGGCGCGGTGGCCGCGGGGGGCATCATCAACCTCATCAAGGCCATGCCCACCATCCTCGACTCCTTCCGCGCTTCCGTCCGGGACCTGCGGCTCACCTCGGGGGTCGGCGGTGACGCGCGCCCCCGCACCGAGCGGGACCTGCCCATCTCGCTCGTCCTGGGAGGCTCGCTCGCCCTGGCCCTCCTCATGACCTTCGTGCCGCAGCTCAAGGCGGTCCCCGGCCTCGGCATCAGCCTCGTCTCGGTCTTCGCGATCATCGCCTTCGGCTTCTTCTTCTCCGTGGTCTCGTCGCGCATCACCGGCGAGCTGGGCTCCTCGTCGAATCCCGTGAGCGGGATGGCCATCGCCACCTTGATGGGCACCTGCCTGGTCTTCATCGCCCTGGGCTGGACGGGGCACGCCTACACCGCCGCCGCCCTCTCGATCGGGGCGGTGGTCTGCATCGCCTCCAGCAACGCCGGCACCACCAGCCAGGACCTCAAGACCAGTTTCCTCGTGGGGGGCACGCCCTGGCGGCAGCAGGTCGCCATCATCGTGGGCGTCATCACCAGCGTGATCTTCATCGGGCTCACCCTCCAGGCCCTGAACCGCAACAACCGCCAGGTCCAGGCGGCGAACTACGAGGTCGTCCTGGGGGCCGGGGAGGCCGCCCCCAAGGAGCGGGGGTTGGACGGGCGGCTCTATGCGATCGCGCGAGCGGGCGGCCTCGATGCCATACCCGACGGGACCTACCTGGTGGACGAGACCGGCCGCGTGCGCTATCGGCTCCAGGAGGGGATCGGCTCCGACAAGGCCCCCGCCCCCCAGGCCACCCTCATGAGCCTGGTCGTCAAGGGCATCCTCACGCGGAAGCTGCCCTGGGGGCTCGTCCTGCTCGGCGTCTTCACCTCGATCTTCATGGAGATCATCGGCGTCCCCGCCCTGGCCTTCGCGGTCGGGATGTACCTGCCCCTGGAGAGCACGACCCCGATCTTCCTGGGCGGCCTGGTCCGGAGGTGGGTGGACTGGAAGCGCGGCCGGGACGTCGAGTCCGACGCCGGGCCGGGCGTCCTCTACAGCTCGGGGCTCGTGGCCGGGGGTTCCCTGGTGGGCCTGGCCGCCTCGTTCCTGAACTTCCCCGAGCCCTGGGTCGAGCGCCTCGGTCGGGCGCTGGCCTTCGGCAACGAGGCCCTGCCGGCCGGGGTGGGTTTCCTGGGCTTCCTGGGCGTGGCTTACCTCATCTATCGGACCGCGATCAAGGCCGAAAGCAAGACGTGAAGGTCGCCTTCATCGGGACCCACGGGGTGGGCAAGACCACGCTCTGCTACGACCTCGCGGCCCTCCTCAAGCGCCGGGACCTGAGCGTCGACATCGTCAAGGAGGTGGCGCGGCTCTCTCCGCTGCCCATCAACCGCAAGACCTCCCTCGATGCCCAGACCTGGATCCTGACGACCCAGGTCGCGGAGGAGATCCGCTCCGCCAGCCAGCACCAGGTGGTGGTCTGCGACCGGAGCGTCCTCGACAACTACGCCTACATGGTCCTGGCCTGCGGACGGCAAAAGGGGATCGAACGGTTCGTGGATCATTGGATGAAGACCTACGACCTCCTGTTCAAGGTCCCCATGTCGGAGGGGGCGGTCTCCGCGGACGGCGTGCGGGACACCGACGAGTTCTTCATGCGCTCGATCGACCAGCTCGTGGATACCCTGCTGGCGGAGAAGAGGATCCCCCACGAGCGGCTCCCTCCCGGGCGACGCGAGGAATGGATCCGGCTGGTGGGGGAGCACCTGGCCAGGAGCCCCGAGCTCGCCCGGCTGTTCTGATAATGGACGACCGGTCAAGTTCAAGGGACGCTGTCTTGGTGTCCCCCGTGATTCCGGAACAAAGAGAGCGGCGG
>WNFJ01384153.1_pt5 | contig 18227 bp, 18 predicted proteins | sample 5400461 | NCBI WGS metagenome assembly WNFJ01 (sample SAMN13153349, study PRJNA577476) | soil metagenome | isolation source: 115 cm saprolite on Douglas fir-dominated hillslope | place: USA:California | collected 2013-09-17 | reverse complement strand
CTGATAACCGGGCCCATCGACGACGTCCCCGCGCTTGACGTGGCCTTGCACGCCATCCCGGGAGTGGTCGAAACCGGGCTCTTCGTCCGGCGTGCTGATTTGGTCCTCGTTGCGGACGAGCAGGGTGTTCGTCGGCTCGAACGGCCAGCAGCGTGACCCTCCACCGCGGGTAACGTGCATGCGCACAATGAGCCTGTTTAGGCCAGGTCAGGCAGCTACACATCCGCTCATCCTGACCGAATGCCCAACACCAACTCCTGGCGAAGGCGAAATTCTGCTGCAAATCAGCACGTGTGCGGTTTGCCGCACGGACCTCCAGATTTGCGAAGGCGATCTCCCCTCTCGACAGCTGCCGATCGTCCCAGGACATCAGGTTGTGGGGCGTGTCGAGAGCGTGGGACCCGGCGTTGGGACATGGAAAGTCGGTGATCGCGCTGGCGTCGCTTGGCTCGCCGGTACCGACGGGACGTGCACGAAGTGCAAAACCGGAAGGGGAAACCTATGCGAGAGTGCCCAATTTACAGGATGGGATCGAGACGGTGGCTACGCGACCCACGCGATCGTTCGCGCCGACTTTGCATTCCTCCTGCCTGAGCAATTTTCTGACGTCGATGCGGCGCCACTGCTCTGCGGGGGCGTCATCGGTTACCGTTCTCTGAAGGTCAGCGGTCTAAACCCAGGGGGCCGACTCGGGCTTTACGGCTTCGGTGCCTCGGCAACGGCAGTCATCCAAGTGGCGCGCCATTGGGGTTGCAGGGTGTTCGTGTGCACTCGCTCCTCCGCGGAACGAGATCGCGCAACATCGCTGGGCGCGGAGTGGGTGGGTGGCTACGACGAGAAGCTTCCTGTGCCGCTGGATGCAGCAATTACGTTCGCTCCCGTCGGCAGCGTCGTCGCCGCCGCGCTCGGTGCTCTCGATCGCGGAGGCACGGTCGCAATCAACGCCATCCACCTCGACCGTGTTCCCGAGCTCCCGTACTCCGACCTCTGGTGGGAGCGGTCGCTTCGAAGCGTCGCGAACTTCACTCGGACTGACGTCCGTGAATTCCTCGAGCTCGCAGCGAAGATTCCGGTGCGAACGACGTATGACCTCTACCCGCTCGTTGAAGCGAACATCGCGCTCGAGCGCCTCGCCCGCGGCCAAGTGCGAGGCGCGGCTGTCCTTCAGTGCGCATAGCTCGCCCTAGTACGCTTTTCACATGCGTTGGGCGGTCTGGTGGGGGGGAGCGCGGCCGCTCCACCCCCACACCCCCCAGCCGAGCCGGGTGAACGCATTGGAAAGCACTCCTAATTCGGTGTGCGAGCCCACATGTTGCCGTTATTCACGGCATTGCCTGTCCCATTGATAATGTGATTGATGCCGCCCGCTCCACCGAAGCGAGCGGTCACCGCGTGCTGTACAGAAACGCCCGCCATCGCTGGAGTCTCGATGGCATTGTCCGCCGACACGGCCAAGTTGAACACGCAATAAATACCGAGGCCGCGCGCATCGTGAGACGTGACAGACGAGGAAACTTTGTACGCTGCATATCCGTTCACGCCGCCATACTGCCAGTCGGTCTGGGCTGGCACGTCGTACGGCATCTCCGATTGGTAGAAGTAAAGCGTCCCGCCGTTGCCGTTCCATAGCGTTTGGTACTCTTGAAAGTGTTCCACGAAAAGTCCATACGCCGTCACACCGTTGCCGTTTACGATGAGGCCATTCTTGCTCATGTTGGACGTCCAGCCGACGCCGGCCCCGTCGTCCGATCGCCATAGCCATGAGTTGTCGAGCAGAACGTTGTTGCTGTGGACGATCATGCAACTGCTTGCCGTTCCAGGGTTCGCGCCCGCTATCGTGCAATGAACGTCGAACAGCGCAGTCGGGTTCTGCGCGTGATCCCGTGAGCTTGCCGCGCTGCCGACCTGCAGCAACGTCGGAGAGCTGGTGATTCCTGCTTCGAGAATGATGCCGCCCACGCTCACCCCGTCGACGTCGGCGATCGTCATTATAGGAGCGCCATTGTCGGGGATCAGAGTTGGCAATCCGAGACCCAGCACAATCGTCCCTGCGCGCGTGACTTGAATGCTGTCCGCTAGGTGATAGATGCCTGGAGTCAGGATCAGATGCTTGCCCTGACTCAGCGCCGCGTTGATTGTGGCGGCCGTGTCCGTTGCCGGTCGCGCCAGATAGAACTGGTCGATGGGGACTGAGAATCCCGGTGCCGCTGCGGAATACCAACTAGCTCCCTGGCTATTGGTCTTCAGTCCGGGAACCATCACGTAGTAGTTGCTGTTGGCCTCGATGAACAGGAACGGCTTCTCGCGAATAAGCGGCGTCTTGCCAACGACCGTATAAGGGGAGCCCGGCCAGGTCGCCGAGGGCGGTTGCCCGTCACCGACGAAGACCATGTTCCACGATCCGCCCTGCCAATTCGTCAAGTCGGTGTTGCGGCATAGAAACTGCTGCTGTGTGCCACAGTTGATCCGAGTGTCGATCTTCGAATCGGCAATGAAGCCTCCACTCGAATATCCCCCGTCCGAGAGGACAAGGGTTCCTTGCACATGAATCCGCCGAAGATGCGTGCCCTGCGACACGGCCCAGATGTTCGTCTGAGAGTCTTGCGCGAGCGTTGGAACGACGGCGAGGTTCTCCGCCCCGCGCCAAAAATTGAGCAGCGCATCGCCAGGATCATCCGTGCGCCAATCTGCCTTGGAGCGCACGGCACCGGTGATGACGACATCGTCGGGCGAGTGACCGAGACCGAGCGCCTGCGTGTAGAATCCGATCTTGACGTCGGCGCTGTACCGACCTGGTTTGAAAAAGTAAGCGTATCGGCTTGTACTGAACTCTGCGCCATAGCCAAACCCGACGGGAGTCGGCCACGGTGTTCAGCCGACCTTGAACGTCAGCGGTGGACATCGACGGGTCGAAGATCAAAACATTGGGACCGAAGTCGGGAGCTGGGAGAGCGGCTGCGTTGGCTGGCGGCCAACCGGGGATCGCGCCGTTTGCTCCCGCATCGGCGGCGCCCGCGTCCGGTGCAACCGCGGTGGCATCCGATCCGGCGTCCGGAACGGTTGCCGCCGCGGCTTCTTCCGGGGGGCTCGCGTCCGCTACTGCCGCGTCGGGTGTACGCACGTCGGCGGCAACGTTCGGCTGCGCCGGCGCCACGCTCGATACGTCGCCCTGACTGGCGCTTGCGTCGGGTGTTCCGTCGTCGACGACAGCGACGTCGGTCGCGGGCGAGCCCACGCCCACTTCGGCTGGTGAGCCGCAACCTAGGCCGCAGGCAACGATCGCGGAACTTAGTGCATGGCGCAAAGCCCGAATCGGCCGGCGCGCCACCGGCGCAGTGCAGGCGCTCATTGCACCGGTGGCGGAAGACCCTGCGTCCATTGGCGATGGACAGTAACGGCAACGCTCGAAAACGGCTCACCGGGTTGACGTTACAGCCGACGTCGCCCCTAGCCCCGCTGGCTGTGTGGCTCCCGCTCCCCCTCCCGCGCTCGCCGTCGTCGCCGGCGCCGCGCTCGGGATGGCCGCCCCCGTCGGCACCGCCGCTGCACCCGGGATCGCCGCCCTCTGCTGGCGGCCCTTGGTTCCGCGCGCCTTGCGCGTCGTCTGGCCTTTGGCGACGCCCGCGGCCTTCTTCTGTGCCGACTTCCTCGGCGTGCGATTAGGCACGAACCCGAGCTCCTGCAGCTCGGGCGCGTTCTTGCCGAAGCGGCTCTGCGCGAATGTCTTGAACGCGCCGCGCAACGGTTTAACCGTCACATCGAGCTGGCGCTCGTGCGCGACGGCCGCCGCGAGTGCGAGGCGGCATGACTTGGTGGCCTTCGCCGCGTCGATGCGCGACTGCCACTCGGCGAATAGATCGGCGCGCGTGATCTTGCGCTTGGCGAGCACGAATGGATCATCGCTCGGCATGAGCGAGTTGGTCCCGTCGATGAGCGCCTGGAACTCGGCCTGCGTGTCGATCTTCTGCGTGGTGATGTTGACGGTCTTCGGCGTGGCGGCGGTGATCGTGGTCATGGCTCCAGCTCCTTGTGTTGGTGGACGGGGTGATGACGATTTCCCAAACGGAGGATGGCTTCGTGCCCCTCACTCTCTTAATCGGGAAGGACGCAATTCGGTCTGACCGGGTGATGACGATTTCGCGGAAGTCCTTCGCCGGGCCACGAGGACTGCTCATCGAGCGCGGGAGGCAGCTGCGGACGTCGCATGAGCACGCGATCCGGTCTTCGAAGGCGGTCATCGCGTTACCGAAGCTCGGAATCGCGTCGCTAGACGCCCCCATGACGCGACAGGAGCTCGCGATCCCGTCGACAGAGGCCTTCACTACGCATCGCGAGCCAGTGATCGGGTCGACAGGGGTCTTCGCGAGCAGACAGGAGCTCGTGATCGGGTCGACGGACGTCTTTACGCGGTTACAGGAGGCGACCTTCGGGTGCATTGCGTGCGTGATCGCGTCACAAGAGCGGTCTTACGCGCGACGAGCGACCCTTTGCACGTCTTTGGTGCGCTTTCGTGCGTCGCAAGAGCCGACTTGCACGTGACAAGGCTTGCGTTGCGCGTCGCGAAAGCTCGTTTCGGAGTCACGAGAGTCGACTCTTGGGCCGAGAGAGTCGATCCTTGGGTGAAGAGAGCCGGCGATCGAGCCACCAACGACGACTGTCGGCTCTCGAACGTGCTCTTGCACACCGAAAGAGCGCGTGTCCACGCGCAGAATGCGCGTTTGCGAGCGACTGGGCTGCTCTTGTCGTCGACAAGTCGTCGCTTGCGCGTGCCCGACGTCCTCTTGTCATGTGCAAATGCACCCTTGGTCGTTCGAACACGAGCTCTGTTGGCGTGAAGACGAGCTCTGTCGACCCGATCAAGAGCTCCGGTGACCCGATCGAGAGCTCCGGTGACCCGATCGAGAGCTCCGGTGACCCGATCGAGAGCTCCGGTGACCGTCAAAGCGACGCGCACTTCATCTACGAGCGCTTGCGCGGAGATCTGCGGGGCTGCCGAACCATTGAGCGGAGTCGAGCGGAAGTAGGCCGCGATCCAGGCGGCGCCTTTCGCCCAGGAGTAGCCGCGCTTGTTCCCGTTTTGGGAGCGAGCTATTCTATGGCATGTGCGCGTCTTCAATCGCTCGACCGTCCGGGCGTTTGCCGACGCGCACGCGGACGCTCGCCAACCCCTTTTCGCCTGGTTCGCTGAGGTCGATGAGGCGAGTTGGAACGCCCCAGACGACATCAAGACGCGCTTCCCGTCGGCCAGCTTCCTCGCGGGCGACCGCGTCGTCTTCAACATTAAGGGCAACAAGTACAGGGTCGTCGTCGCAATCAAGTACGAGTTCTTCGCCGTCTACATCCGCTTCATCGGCACACATGCCGAGTACGGCGAGATCGATGCCGCCACCGTCTAGGAACACGCCATGAATATCAAACCGATCCGTACCCCTGCCGATCACGCCGCCGCGCTCAAGGAGATCGAGGGCCTATGGGACAAGACCCAGCCGGGTAGACCGGAGGGTGACAAGTTCGAGGTGCTCTCCGCCCTGATCGATGCCTACGAGCGGGAGCACTTCAAGATCCCGGCCCCTGACCCGATCGAGGCCATCCGTTTCCGCATGGAGCAGGAGGGGCTCACGACCAAGGACTTGCTGCCGATCTTCAAGACGCGCGCCCGCGCTTCCGAGGTCATGGCCAAAAAGCGGCGACTCAATCTCGCAATGATCCGGCGGCTGCACGCCCGGCTGTCGATCCCCATCGAGTGCCTGGTCCAGGACTACAAGCTCAAGCGTGCAGGCGCCGGAGGGCGACCTCGCCATCGCTAGATGGTCCGCCCCCGCCCTGGCATTCGTCTGGAAGTTACGGCCCGGCACGCGACGTCCGCGCGCGAACACTACTACCGCGCCAGCGCTCTGCTGGAGGTGCTGAAACGTAGCCCGAAGCGTTGAGGATGTGCTGGGGTTGGTGCTAAACTTTCACACTGAGCATGGCACCGCGCACGCGTCCGATAACCATTCCGCTCGTCTATGCGTCGACCTCCGAGGCCGACCAACGCGTACGCGAAGGTATCGCCGCGTCTGATAGGGACGAGGCCATCGAGCTCACCCCCCAAGAGCTTGCAGAATACGGCGAAACGGGCGCGCTGCCGGGCGCGTCGAGCGTTGGCTTACGTCCCCCGACTGACCAAAACGTACCGGGCGTGCCTGTCTGAGCTCAGGATCGTGCCCGGCTCGGCACAGGCACGAGCGATCGCTCGCGTGGTCGTGAATATCTCTGCCGCGCCCGAGCTCCCGCTGCAAGGCGACTTCGCAGGGCCGCTCCCCGCTCGCCAAACAGCTGTCTACGAAGAGCACGAGGCCCGTTCGTTGCTCAGCGCGTACGCGCATCGCGTGCCACGCCGAAGGCTTTGGGTTTGGTACTGCCTACGCGACATCCAGCACGTCGACTTGTTTCGCACGCTGATCTTTGCCCAGGTCTGCGAACCATGACCGCGAAGACCGAGCTGGAGAAAATGCTGGCGGGGGAAATGTACGAGCCGACGGATCCGGAGTTGGTCCGTCGCCGCGAGCGGGCGCACGACTTGTGCTGGGCTTTGAACGCGACCAAGGAATCCGAGCACGCGAAGCGGCGCGGGCTGCTGCAGCGGCTGCTCGGCAGTGGCGGCGACGTGGCCTGGATTCAGCCGCCATTTTTCTGCGACTACGGCTCGAACATCTACTTGGGACAGCGCGTGTACTTCAACTTCAACTGCGTCGTGCTCGACGTGTGTGAAGTGAAGATTGGCGAGTGGACGATGGTCGGCCCCGCCGTCCAGATCTACACCGCAACGCATCCGCTGAACGCGGCCTTGCGCCGGCGCGAAGAATTTGCCAAGCCAATCGAGATTGGCTCAGATTGTTGGATCGGCGGCGGCGCAATCATTTTGCCGGGCGTGAAGATCGGCGACAAGACGGTGATCGGCGCCGGCAGCGTGGTCACGCGCGATGTGCCGGGCGGTGTCGTAGCGGCCGGCAATCCGTGTCGCGTCATCCGCGAAATCAGCAACGACGACTGAGGCCTAGACCAGAAGTTGCAAGAAAATGGCTCCCCAGGACGTTGGAACCTTCAGGTTCCAAAATCAGGTCAGGTTCCAAGACCCTGATGCATCAACTGCCTTGTTTGAGAGGTGCGGATGGGATTTGAACCCACGTGTGACGGTTTTGCAAACCGTTGCCTAACCACTTGGCTACCGCACCAATGCGCTTCGCGACGGCGCACCATGCCATAACGTCAGCCGTCCGCAAAGGGGACGACTCCGCTCAGCCCAACTGTGCGATGACCGCCGCCCCCATCTCGCGCGTCGAGATGCTTCGCTCCGTCCCCGCCGTGATCGCCGCGTCGACGGCGCGCTCGACGGCTCGCGCCTCTTCTTCGAGTCCGAGCGAATGACGCAGTAGCATCGCCGTGCTCATGATGGTCCCAATCGGATTCGCGACGCCCATGCCAGCGATGTCCGGCGCCGAGCCGTGGATGGGTTCGTACAGACCGCGGGTTCCGTCCCCGAGCGACGCGCTGGGCAATAGCCCGAGAGACCCTGCGATCACCGCCGCCTCGTCGGTCAAGATGTCGCCGAACATGTTCTCGGTGACGACCACGTCGAACGCTTTCGGCGACGTCACGAGACGCATGGCAGCCGAATCGACGAGCTGATGCTCAAGTCGCACCGAGGGCGTCTCTCGCGCCACATCCATGGCGACCTCGCGCCACAGGCGCGACGACTCCAGAACGTTTGCCTTATCGACCGAAGTTACGAGTTTGCGGCGCCCGCCGGCAAGTTGCATCGCCAAGCGAACGACACGGCGAATCTCTTCGTCGGTGTATTCGAGTGTATCGACCGCACGCGTCTTACCATTGACCGTCTCGCGAAAGCGCGGTTTGCCGAAATACAGGCCTCCCGTGAGCTCGCGGACGAAAAGAATGTCGACTCCCTCGATGCGTTCGGCCTTGAGCGGGGACGTCGAAGACAGCGCCGGATGGACGCGCACAGGACGTAAGTTTGCGTACAGCCCCAGCGCCTTTCGCACGCCGAGAAGGCCTTGTTCCGGGCGTAACTTGGCTTGGGGGTCGTCCCATTTCGGACCGCCTACCGCTCCTAGGAGGATCGCGTCTGCGCTCTCGCAAGCTTGCAGCGTCTGAGTCGGAAACGCGTCGCCGGTGGCATCGATCGCGACACCACCGAGGAGCTGCTCCGAGAATCGGAACTCGTGGCCAAAGCGCACCGCCACCCGCTCGAGCACACGCCGGCCCTCCTCGACGACTTCGGGACCAATTCCGTCGCCCGCGAGAAGGACAATGTTCGCCCTTTTCATTTACGCTGCACCCTTGTGCACCGTTTTGCGCACCGTTTCGCGCACTGTCGCGCCCGCATCCCGCGAGCGTGCCGGCGACTCCGTCTTGTCGCCCGTGGCCTGGCGCCCGGCGGTCTCATTTGCGGCCTCTAAGGCCGACGCGCTGGCCACCAAAAGGCCGTACTCGATTCCATCCGCAAGCGCGATCCACGATGCTTCGAGGACGTTCGGCGAAGCTCCCACGGTGGTCCAACGCTCTTCGCCGAAGCCGTTGTCGATGAGCACGCGGACTTTTGCGGAAGTGCCCGCGCGCGTCGCCGTCGATGATGCGAACTTTGTAGTCTTCGAGCCGAATTCCGGCGACTTCGGGGTACGCGCCCGAAAGCGCTTTGCGAAGAGCCGCGTCGAGAGCACTTACGGGTCCATTGCCCTCGGCCGCGGCGTGCACGACCTCCCCACGCACGCGAATCTTGATCGCCGCATCGGAGACGGCCTCTTCCCGTTGCCGCCGGCCGACGAGCACCTTGTAGTCGACGAGCTCGAACGGCGGTGCGTAGCTAGTTGATTGCCGGCGCATTAGGAGGGCGATCGACGCCTCAGCAGCCTCGAACGCGTATCCTCGAGCCTCGAGCTCCTTGACGCCGCGCAAGACAGCCGCCGGGGCTCCCTCTTCGAGGGCCACTTCGAACTCCTCGGCTTTCGCGAGAACGTTTCCTCGGCCCGACAGCTCGCTGACGACGACGCGCGTGCGGTTACCGACGAGAACCGGATCGACGTGTTCGTACGCGCGTGGATGTCTGCGAATGGCGGCGACGTGGATGCCGCCTTTGTGAGCAAAAGCGCTGCGACCGACGTACGGCGCGTGCGCGTCGGGCGCGAGGTTGGCGATCTCAGCGACCTGCCGAGCGACGTGAGTGAGCTCCGCGAGAGCGGCCGAGCCGAGACAGCGGAGCCCCATTTTTAGCTCGAGCGTCGGGAGGATGGAACAAAGGTTCGCATTGCCGCATCGTTCGCCGTAGCCGTTGATGGTCCCCTGCAAGTGTGTGGCGCCTGCGCGAATAGCGGCGAGTGAGTTTGCAACCCCGCAGCCCGTGTCATCGTGGGCGTGGATACCTACAGGGCGGTCCAGCGCCGCCGCCACGGTGCGAACGACTTGCTCGACTTCCCAAGGCAATGATCCGCCGTTCGAATCGCACAGCACGATCGCCTCGGGCTGAGCCGCCGCGGCGGCTCGAAGCGTCTCCACGGCGTACTCGGGATCGTCACGGTAGCCGTCGAAAAAATGCTCCGCGTCGTAGATCACGCGACGCCCGCTCTGGCGCAGATATTCGACGGTCTCGCCGATCATCCGAAGGTTCTCTTCCGGGCTCACACGCAAAACTTCACGGACGTGGAGTGTCGACGACTTTCCGAAGACGGTGCAGACGGGCGCGCCCGTGTCGATGAGCGCGCGAACTTGCGGATCGTCTTCGGGCGACGTGCCCCCTCGCCGTGTTGCTCCGAACGCCGCAATCGTCGATGTCGACCAAGGCAGGTCGCGAGCGCGCGCGAACGCTTCGGCGTCCTTCGGATTGGAGCCCGGCCACCCGAGCTCAACGAACTCGACACCGAGCGCGTCAAGCAAGCGTGCGACGCGGATCTTGTCCACTGCGGAAAGGCTGAGACCTTCGCGCTGCGTGCCGTCGCGCAGCGTGGTGTCGTAAACGTGGATGGCGTTGGCGCTACCGTGAGAGATGTTCTGCTTCATAGCGTTCGATGTCCGGGGAGCGTTCGAGCAGATATCCAAGTTCGTCGATCCCGTGGACGAGGCATTCTTTCGCAAAAGGATCGATCTCGAATGACACTGTCGATTGATCGGGAAGCAGCAGTGTTTGCGCCGGCAGGTCAATCGTCAATCGTGAGCGCGGATCGGTCTGGCGCAAAGCAGCCAACCGACCCGCGGTATCGGCACTGACGGCAACCGGGAGAAGGCCATTCTTCATCGCATTTTGGTTGAAAATATCGGCAAAAGACTGGGCAACGATGGCGCGAAGGCCCCAGGCGACGAGAGCCCAAGGCGCATGCTCTCGGGACGAGCCGCAACCGAAGTTGGCTCCCGCCACAAGAACTTGCGCGCCTGCGGCGTCGGGCCGATTGAGAGGAAACGTGGGGTCCGGCGAACGGTCGGCCCGCACGCGCCAGTCGGCAAACAGGTTCTCGCCCAATCCATGCTTGTCCGTCACCTTCAAGAAGCGCGCGGGGATGATCTGGTCGGTGTCAACGTTGTCAACCGGCAGTACGACATACGTCGAGACCACCGTCGTAAACGGTTGTCGGCCTTTAGGCTTCATCGAGCAACTCCCGCCACGCCCGCTCCGAGTAGCGTGCGCGGATCGACCACGTGGCCCGTGACTGCCGCGGCGGCGGCGGTGAGCGGCGAGGCCAGGAGCGTGCGTCCCCCGCGTCCCTGACGGCCTTCAAAGTTTCGATTGCTCGTACTGACGGCGTACTGGCCAGGGGTGAGCTGGTCACCATTCATCGCGATGCACATCGAGCAGCCAGCCTCACGCCACTCGGCGCCCGCGTCACGGAAGACGACATCTAGGCCTTCGGCTTCCGCTTGTTGCTTGACTGTTTTTGACCCCGGCACAACGAGAACGCGCACGCCGGGCGCTACTTTGCGCCCGCGCATGACACTCGCCGCGGCACGCAGGTCGCCGATGCGCGAATTGGTGCACGATCCAATGAAAACGACATCGATCCGGTGCCCCGCAATGGGCGCGCCCGGGACGAGCCCCATGTAGTCGAGCGCCTTCGTTAGCGCAGCGCGGTCGGTTGCGGTTGCGGCCGACTCGGGCAACGGGACCCGCTCCGTTACAGCGATTCCCATCCCAGGATTTGTGCCGTAGGTGACCATCGGGGCCAACTCGCCGGCATCGAGCGCTACCGTGGCGTCGTACTTGGCACCTACGTCGCTCGGCAGCTTTCGCCAACGGGCGACGGCCGCATTCCACGCGTCGCCTTGCGGCGCAAACCGTCGACCTTTGAGCCACGCGAACGTCGTTTCGTCAGGAGCAATCATGCCGGCTCGGGCCCCTGCCTCGATCGACATGTTGCAGATCGTCATCCGCGCCTCCATGTCGAGCGCGTCGATGGTCGTTCCCCGGTACTCGATGACGTGTCCCGTAGCTCCGCCCGTTCCGATCTTCGCGATGAGAGCGAGAATCACGTCTTTGGCCCCGACGCCGGGGCGGAGCGTGCCGTCGACGCGCACCTCCAACGTTTTTGGTCTCCGCTGAAGCAGACATTGCGTGGCGAGCACGTGCTCCACTTCGCTTGTGCCGATGCCGAATGCCAATGCGCCGAACGCGCCATGGGTCGACGTGTGGCTGTCGCCGCAGACAATCGTGCGGCCCGGCTGGGTCAGGCCGAGCTCAGGACCAATCACGTGCACGATTCCCTGTTCGGCCGAGTCGAGATCGTAAAGGGACACGCCGAACTCCGCGCAATTGGCGCTCAACTTCTGCAGCTGCGCTTCGGCTTGGGAGTCGATTACCGAGAGTCCGCGTGGAAGCGTGGGAGTGGAGTGATCCATCGTCGCGACGGTGCGTTCGGGTCGACGCACGCGCAAGCCGCGTGCGCGCAGCCCATCGAACGCTTGGGGGGAAGTAACTTCGTGGATGAGTTGCAGGTCGACGTAGAGAACCGCCGGCTCACCGGCGTCTTCACGAACGATGTGATCGCTCCACACCTTCTCGAACAGAGTCCTCGGTGCCGTCATGGTCGACCCTCGTGGGTCAGACTGGCAGGCGCGTGGACGCTCGCAACGACGCGTGCCCCAAAGCTCTGACCGTGGCCGAGCGATACGAGCATGCGATTGAGCGCCTTTAGGTACGCTTTCGCGCTCGCGACGATGATGTCGGTGTCGGCTGCGTTGCCATGGAACACGGCGGCGGTGGCGCCGTCCTTCTGCGCATTCTGCGAGCTGCGCTCTGCCAGGGCGCGAACGCGCACGGTTACCTCACCGAGCGCGTCGATTCCCTCAGTGACCGATCGGACGGAAAACTCGAGCAATTCGGACGGAGCCTTAATGAGGGCATCGATGGCCTTGTAAGCCGCGTCGACAGGACCGGTTCCAACGGAAGCATGGACGTACACTCGACCGTCGGGTCCGCGCAGTCGCACCGCCGCGGTCGGCATACCTTGCGTTCCGCACCCGACCTGGAGCGCTTCGAGAACGAAAAGCTCGTCTTGGGGTTTCGCGTCGTCATGAACGAGCGCTTCCAGATCGGCGTCCGCGACGGACTTGCGACGATCCGCGAGTGCCTTGAAGCGAGTGAAAATACGATCGAGCGCCTCGTCGTCGAACGTGTAGCCAAGCTCTCCCAGCCTTGCGGAGAGAGCCGCTCGGCCCGAGTGCTTGCCGAGCACCAGCCTCGTCTGAGTGGCGCCTACGCTCTCGGGCCGCATGATCTCGTAGGTCGCCTCGTTTTTGAGCATCCCATCCTGATGAATGCCCGCTTCATGCGCGAACGCATTGGCGCCGACGATCGCCTTGTTGGGCTGCACGACCATTCCAGTCACGGTACTGACTAGGCGACTGAGGCGTACGAGCTGCGTCGTATCGATGCCCGTGTGAAGGCCAAACTTGGCCTTCCGCGTCGCAAGCGCCATTACGACCTCTTCGAGCGACGTGTTGCCTGCTCGCTCGCCGATGCCGTTGATCGTCACCTCGGCCTGACGCGCACCGGCCAGAATGCCGGCGAGCGCATTCGCTGTGGCGAGACCCAAATCGTTGTGACAGTGCACCGAAATCGTGGTCCCTTCCACTCCCGGGACTTTGGCGCGGATGCCGGCAATCAGCGCTCCGAAGTCATCCGGTGTGGTGTATCCGACCGTGTCAGGGATGTTCAGAGTCGTCGCTCCGGCACGAATCGCGTGCGCGAGCACTTCGTGCAGGAACTCCGGGTCGCTTCGGCCCGCGTCCTCCGGGCTGAACTCGATATCTTTGCAAAGGCTTCTTGCGTAGGCGACCATCTGGTCAACGCGCTCCAGCACCTCGGCTCGCGTCATGCGAAGCTTGTGCTTCATGTGGAGATCAGAAGTCGCCAAGAACGTGTGAATTCGAGGCCGCGCCGCAAGCTTGACTGCCTCCCACGCTTTTTCGATGTCACCTCGGCTGGCGCGTGCCAACCCGCAAACGATGGGCGGCTCGCTCGAAGGGCGTCCCTCGACGGGGCGAAGGCCCACTCGCTCGGCGATCGCGCGGACGGCAGCCAGGTCGTCGGCCGACGCGGCAGGGAACCCTGCTTCGATGACGTCAACGCCGAGTCGCGCAAGAGCGCGCGCGACTTCGAGCTTCTCCGCAGACGTCATCGTTGCGCCGGGCGACTGCTCGCCGTCGCGCAGCGTCGTATCGAAGATCCGTACGTAACCGTCCGTTTGAGTCGCCATGACCGCCTACCTCACTCTGTGCCCTCAGCCTTCACCGGGTCGAGAAACGGCATCATTCCGCGCAGCTTCTCGCCCACTTTTTCGACCTGCAGGTCGCGTTCCTTGGCGCGCTGCGCCTTGAACCAACGACCGCCCGTTTCCATCTCGTCGATCCACTTTCGGGCAAACGCACCGGACCGGATTTCCTCCAGAAGCTTGCCCATCGTCTCGCGCGTGTGCGCATCGATGACGCGGGGGCCGGACACGTAGTCGCCGTACTCGGCCGTGTCACTGATTGAGTAGCGCATGTACCGAAGTCCGCCGCGGTACATCAGATCGACGATCAGCTTGAGCTCGTGAAGGCACTCGAAATAGGCCACTTCGGGCTGATAGCCAGCCTGCACGAGTGTGTCGAAGCCGGCCTTGACCATGGCGCTCACGCCGCCGCAGAGCACCGCTTGCTCTCCAAACAGGTCTGTTTCCGTCTCTTCGGCAAAGGTAGTTTCGAGCACGCCGGCGCGCGCCGCTCCGATGGCGGCCGCGTACGAAAGCGCTTGCGCGTGTGCCTTGCCGCCTGCGTCCTGGTGAACCGCGATGAGAGCCGGCACGCCTTGCCCGGCCTCGAACGTCTCTCTCACACGATGGCCTGGGCCCTTAGGGGCAATCATGCTGACGTCTACATCCGCCCGCGGGGCGATCGTCGAGAATCGGATATTGAATCCGTGGGCAAACATGACGGTGTTGCCCGGTGTGAGGTGGGGAGCGATCTCCTCGCGGTAGATCTTCGGTTGGACCGTATCCGGCACGAGAATCATGACGACGTCGGCCCACGCCGAGGCCTCGGCGACGGCGGCGACCTTCAGCCCGGCAGCTTTTGCCTTCGCTACGCTCTTGCTCGACGCAGGCAACGCCACGCGCACGTCGACGCCGCTGTCGCGAAGGTTGAGCGCGTGTGCATGGCCCTGCGAGCCATAGCCAATGATGGCGACCTTCTTCGCCCGGATGAGAGAGAGGTCGCAGTCCTTGTCATAAAAGATCTTCGCCATGGTCTAGGGTCCTTTCCGATCATCAGCTTGGTTTTGCGCCCGCCTTGAATACGTGCTCATGCGGCTCTCGCGTCGCCGGAAGGCGGCGACGAATTCGGCACTCGATTGGAATCGCTGGCGTCCGTGCTTCGCACCATTGCCACCACTCCCGTTCGCACCATCTCGATGACGCCGAACGGCCTGAGCGTTTCGAGCAGGCTGTCTATCTTGTCGTCGGTGCCGGTAATTTCGGCCACGAGAGCTTGCGGGCCCACGTCGACCACTCGGGCGTTCCGCTCTTCGCACAAACGAATCACGTCGTTACGGTTCGCCCCGTCCGCCCGCACCTTGATGAGCGCCAGCTCGTGCGCCATCGTGGTCGCGTGGCTCGTGTTTTGGACCCACAGCACATTGACGAGCTTGTACAAGTTGGCTTCGATGCGGCGTGCTCCGTCCTCGTCGGCCTCGACGACGATCGTCATGCGCGAGACGCCCGGACGCTCCGTCCGCCCAACCGTCAGTGACGCAATATTGTAGTTGCGTCGACGCAGAAGCGACGTTACCCGATTGAGCACACCCGGAAGATCCTCCACGTACGCAATGAATGTCTGAAGCGCGGCGTTACTCATGACTCGATCCTTTGGCGTGGCGGCCGAGGCCGTTTGCGTATTGCATCATCGGCGCGGACGTCATTCGTCTGCGGCTGTCTCCACAATGGGGCTTGGCCGGCGGATCATGTCGCTGAGGTCTGCCCCCGCCGGAACCATGGGGTAGACGCTGTCTTCCTGCTCGACGCGGAAGTCGATGACGGCAGTTTCCTTTGCTGCGCGCGCGGTCGCTACGACGCTATCAATTTGTTCGCGCTCGGTGACTCGCAAGCCAAGGAGCCCGTGCGCCTCGGCAAGCTTGACAAAGTCGGGTCCGCGCAGCGGTGTTGCGGCGTAACGCCCACCGTAGAAGAACTGTTGCCACTGACGGACCATGCCGAGGTAGCCGTTGTTGATGATGGCCACGTGGATCTTGATTCCCTCTTGCGCGCACGTCGAAAGCTCCGCGGCTGTCATCTGGAAGCCCCCGTCCCCCACGATGACCCAGACTTCCTCCTCCGGACGCGCAAGCTTGGCACCAACCGCCGCCGGCAATGCGAAGCCCATGGTACCGAGCCCACCGGACGTGATGAGCTTGCGCGGGAAGTCGTGCTTGTAATACTGGGCCTCCCACATTTGATGTTGGCCGACGTCGGTTACGACAAGCGCCTTGCCCTCGGTGATACGCCAAAGATCGTGCATGACGTGCGCCGCGAAGAGTTGCCCGCAATGGGGCATCGTCTGGATGTCGCGGACGGCAGAGTCCCCCTTGAGCTCACGGATGCGCGTGAGCCAGGCGCCCCGATCGCGCCGCGAGACAGCCGGCATAAGGGCGCGCAAAGTTTCGGCCACGTCGCCGACGAGAGGGATGTCGACGCGAACGTTCTTGTTGATCTCAGCCGGATCGAGCTCACAGTGGATCTTCTTTGCGCGCTTCGCGTAGGTCTCCAGCTTGCCGGTCACGCGATCGTCGAAGCGCATGCCCAATGCGACGATAAGGTCCGACTCCTGGATGGCCGTATTGACCCAGGCTTCGCCGTGCATTCCCATCATTCCGAGGCAGAGCGAATGGGTTGCCGGGAAGCCGCCCAGTCCGAGCAGCGTGGAGGCGACAGGAATGCCCGTCTTCTCCACGAACTCGTGCAAAAGATCACTTGCGCCAGCAGCAATGATTCCATGTCCGCAAAAGAGGATAGGTCTTTCGGCGTGATCGATTAGGTCTGCGGCTCTGCGAACATCTTCGGGGCGCGCGTGATGTTCTGGCCGGTAGCCGGGAAGGCGCACCGGACTGTCGTCCCACACAAACTCGGTGGTCGCCTGCTGGGCATCCTTCGTGATGTCGACGAGCACCGGGCCCGGTCGTCCGGATCGCGCAACGTAGAAGGCTTGCCGCAGCATGGGCGCAATGTCCTGCGCACGCGTGACCAAATAGTTGTGCTTGGTAATCGGGAGGGTCACACCGGTAATGTCGGTTTCCTGGAATGCGTCGCTCCCAATAAACTTCGACGAAACTTGACCCGTGATGCAGACCATGGGAACCGAGTCGAGCATCGCCGTTGCGATTCCGGTTACCAGGTTGGTGGCGCCTGGCCCCGACGTGGCCAGGGCGACACCGACACGGCCCGAGGCACGTGCGTAGCCGTCGGCCATATGCGCGGCGCCTTGCTCGTGGCGGACGAGCACGTGGCGAATCGAGTACTTCAGCATCGCGTCGTATGCCGGCATGATCGCGCCACCCGGATAACCGAAGACGACGTCGACCTCCTCGCGCCCGAGGACCTCCCACATGATTTCGGCGCCCGTGCGTTGCCCATGGTTGCTCATGCGGCACCTCGCTTGCGCGATGCGTCTGCGCGTGAAAGCCCTTTCAGGTCCGTATGGGACTCCGGCGCTTGAACGCCCGCCAGCACGGTGGCTCGGAGGCGCTCGTAGTAGCTGAGCGTTGCTTCGTCGGGCTCGTGGCTCGGGTTTGCGAGCACCCGATCCCACTCGGCGAGCAGGGCGGCAAGGCCACCCATCTTGTCTACGAGCTCGGAGAGGTCGGCTCGTACCTCCGAATCCAGAGTCGTCGTACCGATCTTGGGGGCGCTGAAAACCGCGCGTGCAAACGCCGCGGCTCGCTCGAGTGCCCGCCCGGTCGCGTCGCGGTGAACGGCGACACGGCAAGCACGCTCTCCGCCACTGCGCTCGTCGCACCCGGTAATGAGCACCACATCGAGGCGCGGATCCGGATCCACTGCGCCCGAATAAAGGGCGCAGCCGTGGACGAACACGATGAGCGAGCCCGGCGCAAGATACGGCGCGAGGCCGAAGGCCCAGACAGCGGGCTGTTCCGCCTCCGGCAAATGCACAACCACAACGTCGGCCCGCGCTGCGGCTTCGGCAGCCTGAATGGGACGGAAATCATCGGTCACCGCACGAATCCAACTCATCCCCCCGGGTCTTACGACGACATCGACTGCCCATCCAATGGCTCGCAATCGCACGGCCTGCTCGCGTGCCTGCGGGCCATATCCGATGATCGCCGCGTGCGTGGCCCGTTCTCGGGAGGTGCCGTTACTGCCTTGACCCATGACCCTCTCCTTGGACTGGCGCCGCTCCGTCCGGCGGACGGCCCACAAACTCCGGCGCTCGAGTGACGGCGCCCTCCGACGCCGACGAGACGAGCGCAGCGTACTTGGCAAGCACTCCGCGGACGCGGGTGCTCCGCGGCCCTGCAAATTCTGCCGATCGCGCGCGCAGATCGATATCCGCGTCGAGTCTCCTCGCGGCTACATCGATGCGAACGATGTCGCCGTCACGTAGCAGTGCGATGGGCCCGCCGCGCTCGGCCTCCGGCGCGACGTGTCCGGCCATCATGCCGTGCGTTGCCCCGCTGAAACGTCCGTCGGTGA
>WNFJ01643913.1_pt3 | contig 18228 bp, 12 predicted proteins | sample 5400461 | NCBI WGS metagenome assembly WNFJ01 (sample SAMN13153349, study PRJNA577476) | soil metagenome | isolation source: 115 cm saprolite on Douglas fir-dominated hillslope | place: USA:California | collected 2013-09-17 | reverse complement strand
CCAATCGCTGGGATTGAGCCAGTGGTGGTCCGAACCGGACGCGGACATCGCGCCGTTCATACGGCAATGGAAGGGTATGTCGCTGTGGTTGCTTACTGCTGGGAAGTCTTATGACCAACCCTCGGAGGTCCTGAGATCGGCGCGATTTGCAAAAGCGTTTTTGGAGCTGGCGCGTTGGTTTGATTGGATCATTGTGGATTCGACTCCGCTGCAGCCGATGGTGGACGCCAACCTGTGGTCGCGACTGGTCGACGGCACCCTGCTGGTCGTTCGAGAGGGCGTAACGCCCGTGCAGTCTCTCAAGAGAGGGCTGGAGAGTCTCGATAACCCGAAACTGATCGGCGTGGTGCTCAACGAGGCCTCGGAGTTCGACCGCGTGACACACTACGACCGATATACCGGCCAAGAGACCGGCGCCGGCAAAGAAGCCGGTTCGGAGGACGCTGCTTGATCCGGTTGTTGAATGCGTATTTTCCCGCGCGCACTCTTTTTCTGGGGATTTCGGAGGCGTGCTCGCCTTCGTGGCTGCCACGATAGCGAGATTGGGCGCGAATGAAGCCAGCCTCATGCTCAATTACGAGCAGGGCTTTCTGAAGATTTCTGTGGTAGCGGCGTTGTTTATCATTTGCATGTACTACTTCGATCTGTACGACTCCTCTGTTCTGGCAAATCTCCGTGAAGTGATCACGCGAGTGATTCAGGTGCTTGGCACGGTATGCATACTTCTGGCCGTTCTCTATTACGTTTACCCTCCTCTGGAACTTGGCCGAGGTATTTTCCTGATCGGTTTTGTTCTGGTTGCTGTGCTGTTGTTGTTCTGGCGACGTTTGTTTGTCAAATTGAACTCGCTGCCGCGATTCGCGGAACGCGCATTGATCCTTGGCGACGGTGAACTTGCAGGATCCCTAAAAAGGGAGCTCAAATCACGTTCAGAATTGGGCATCCGTCTGGTAGGGGAGCTGAATATCGCTGACGATTGGAATGGGAAACCGACTTCGGCCCAGGAGCGGATCGAAGAGTTTCTGCATTCCGTCGCGTCCTTCCGGCCGAATTGCGTCATCGTGGCCATGGCGGACCGCAGAGGGAAATTGCCGGTGGAAGCGCTGCTACAACTCAAGAGCCAGGGCGTGCGTGTCCGCGACGGAGCAGATATGTACGAAGCAGTCACCGGGAAGGTGCCGATCGAATCGCTACGCCTGAGTTGGTTGTTGTTTTCGCCCGGGTTCCGCGTGGCCGGTCCGCTGCTGATTTATGAGCGCGTCTTTTCGCTGGCGTTATGCGCTGTTGGTCTCGTGTTGACGCTGCCTTTGATGGTTTTGGTAGCACTGGCCATCCGTTGCGACTCAGCGGGCCCAATTATTTTCCGACAGAAACGGGTGGGACAAAACGGCAAACTTTTTACGCTGTACAAATTCCGCACGATGGTGGACGGGGCGGACGAAGGTGGCAACCATCGACCTGCGGAGGAAACGGACAACCGATTTACTCGCGTCGGACGCGTGCTGCGACGAATCCGAATTGACGAACTCCCGCAGCTTTTCAACATTCTTCGCGGCGATATGCACATGGTGGGGCCGCGACCCTTCGTTCCAAACCAAGAGCGGGAATGCCTGGAGAAAATCCCCTATTATCGCCAGCGTTGGGTGGTCAGACCGGGTGCGACGGGATGGGCACAGGTCAACCGCGGCTATAACGCAACAATTGAGGATAACAAAGAGAAGCTGGCCTACGACCTGTATTACATTAAGAATATATCGATCGGATTGGACTTGCTCATCCTGCTCAAGACCATGAAAATCTTGCTGCTTGGCCGGGGGGCGCGGTGAACGTGCTCGAGCGCATTGCTCCCTATATTTTTTGGATTTCCTTGGGCCTTGTTTGTTACACGTATTTCATCTATCCGGTCATTTTGTTCATCTGCTACACGTTGGCGCAATGCTACAGCGACATGCAGTATCTGATGGGGCGCCGCGAGCGCCGCGTGTCACGGGTAAATGCCGATGAGCTTCCCGCGATAACATTCATCATCCCCGCGTACAACGAGGAAGGGCACCTGGCTGGAAAAATTTCCAACCTTCGCCAAACCGCGTATCCGGTCGAGAAGCTCCAAGTCATATTTGTATCGGATGGTTCTACCGATCACACAAATGAGCTCTTGCAATCTTTTGCCGATCCTTTCATTGAGGTCGTGGTGCTCCCGAGGCGCAGCGGCAAACCGACGGCTTTGAACTGCGGTGTGGAACACGCCAGACATGACATTCTGGTGTTTTCGGACACTAGCACTTTGTTTGCGCCGAACGCGGTCTCCAATCTGGTACGCCATTTTTCAGACCCAAGGATTGGGGCAGTATGCGGTTCGGTGCAATTGCTGGGAAGTGAAGAATCTGAGCAGACCGAAGGAATTTACTGGCGATTCGAGAAAATTCTGCGGTTGATGGAATCGAGGTTGGGGGCGACAGTTAATGCAAGCGGGGCGATTTATGCGCTTCGAAAGAAATGTTTCGTTCCACTCCGGGCAGTTGATTTAGTCGACGATTTCTTGATACCGATGAACGCCCGGAAATTGGGCTACAGAGTAATAGAAGATCCGGAGGCGCTGGCTACCGAGTTTTCCGCCGGCACCGTGAGGGATGAATTTGCGCGGCGCGCCAGGTTGGCAGTAGGCAGTTTTCGAGCGTTGCAGACCCTGCAACTCGCTTCACTGCGCGGCTTTGGCGGACTTGCTTTTCTCTCGCACAAGTTTCTTCGTTGGCTGTTGCCTTTCCTGCTCGTGGGTATGCTGGTCAGTAATACGGCTCTTCTCGGAACGCCGCTGTGCCAGGCGGTATTTGCAGCTCAAATGGTCTTCTACTTGTGGGCGCTGCTGGGGTATATGTTCCGCGAACGGATGAAGAAAGTGCGTTTCGCTCTGCTGGCTTATTTCCTTCTGACCGTACACATCGCCTTTTTGGTGGGATTTTGGCAATGTTTGTTCGGAGAACAGAAAAGTACGTGGGAACGCGTGAATTGACCCCCAGGTTCGCCCAACGGAATCACATGACGCCAGAACAAAAAGAGGGGACCAAGAACGGCAGATGTATTTTTTCTATCGATGTGGAAGATTGGTTTCATATCTTGGACGTGCCTTCGGCTCCGGCATTTTGCGAATGGACCGAACTCCCTTCGCGTGTGGAAAAGAATTTCTGCCGTTTGCTAGAGATCATCCGCGCAAGCGATGTCCGGATTACCTGCTTCTTTCTTGGATGGGTAGCTGAGCGGTTCCCGCACCTGGTGCGCGAGGCGCAGGCGCAAGGCCACGAAATTGCTTCTCACGGGTATCGCCACGAACTCGTGTACCGCATGACTTCCGCGCAATTTCTTGAGGATGCGTCCAAGGCGAAGAAGATATTGGAGGACGTCAGCTGCTCGACGGTATGGGGATACCGCTCATCAGGATTTTCGGTCACCAGAGACACTCCCTGGTTTTTCGAAAAGCTGATGGAAGCCGGCTACCGATACGATTCGTCTGTCTTTCCAGGTCCGCGAGGACACGGCGGAATCAAAACCACGCAGTTTGCACCTTACCGGCTGCGCGATGGCAGCAACGGGCTGATTGAATTCCCGATCACAGTGGCCGGGGTGCTTGGGCGGCCGGTCTGTTTTTTCGGAGGCGGGTATTTAAGGTTATTTCCGTACTGGGTGGTTAAACGCATGGCTGGAAAGGTGATCGACGAAGGCCGACCAGTGGTGTTCTATGTGCACCCCAGGGAAATTGATACGTCTCACCCGAGACTGTCCATGAGTTTGGCAAGGAGATTCAAGTCGTACGTCAATCTTTCGACGATGGAGGGCAAGATTCGCCGCCTGCTGTCTGATTTTTCTTTCATTACTTTTCAAAATGCTGTGGCCGAAAACTACTTTTGCCTGAAAGATTGAGGATCATGTCCAGGAAAGAAGTCGCGGAGTTCTTTGATTGCTATTCGGATCGGTTCAACGCGATCTACGGAAACAAAGAATCGGCTCTCAATGGAGCCGTCAATCGCCTTTTCCGGAAAAGCATGCGGCTGCGTTTTGAGTACACCCTGCGTGGGTGCCAGCCTATTGAAGGGAGAAGCGTAATTGACATCGGCTGCGGCCCTGGCCATTACTCGATACGGCTTGCGAAGATGGGGGCGCAAAGCACAGTGGGCCTGGATTTTGCAGCTGGCATGGTGGAGATCGCAAAAGAAAATGCCGAGCGCGCTGGAGTAGGCAATCGTTGCCAATTTTTGCTCGGTGATTTCCTGTCGTACGCGTCTGATTGGAAATTCGATTACGCCGTGGTGATGGGATTTATGGATTATATCGAGCGGCCTGAAGTGATTATCGACAAGATTCTGGCTATCACCAAGGAGAAGGCGTTCTTCAGCTTTCCCGCTGATGGGGGCATCTTGGCCTGGCAGCGAAAGCGGCGGTACAGGAATCGTTGCAAACTGTTCCTTTATACGGCCGGCGGCTTGAAGCGTCTTTTTGCAGACAGAAAATGCCGCAAGTTTGATATTCAAAAGATTAGTCGCGATTTTTTTGTAACTGTTTCGTTGGCATAGCCGCGAACCAGGCGCGAGGATTACAACGAAAGGAACGCCACGTAAGAATGCAAGGTCGAGAACAGAAGGATTCGGCCGCGCACTTTGCCGAGCTGATTCCCGTGCTCCGCTGCCCGGAGTGCGCAGGAGAACTGAGTTTGGACTCAGGGCGTTTCTCTTGCAAGAGGTGTGGTGTCGACTATCCAGTTGTAGACGGCGTGGCCCGTTTCGTTTCTTCCGATAACTACGCTACTTCATTTGGCTTCGAATGGAACAAACATGCCCGAACCCAACTCGACCACCCAGGCTCGCCCGTTTCCGAGGAGGATTTTCCTCGCAAGACGGGATTCACGCCCGAAGAAATCAAAGGTAAATGGGTATTGGACGTAGGGTGCGGGATGGGCCGGTTTGCCGAGGTGGCAAGCCGTTGGGGCGCGAAAGTCGTGGGTATTGATTTGAGTCGAGCCGCAGATATGGCCGCTAAGAATTTGAGTGATCGAAGTAATGTATGGATTTGCCAGGCCAATATCTTTCAATTGCCATTCGCAGTGGAGAGTTTCGATTACATTTACAGCATTGGAGTGCTGCACCACACACCGGATTGCCAAAGGGCTTTCGAGGGGTTACCCCGGTTGCTCAAGCCAAGCGGCGTCATCGCAATCTGGCTCTACAGCGCCTACAACAGGTGGTACCGCATGAGTGATAAGTACCGCCGAATTACGACAAAGCTTCCTAACGGGGTGCTGTATCGGCTTTGTCAAATGGCAGCCGTTCTGTATTACGTCCATGTTGGCCTTCGCCACATTCCAATTTTGGGCCGCACGCTTAGCGGTGTGCTGAACTACGTATTGCCGTTGCCCCTGTACCCCCAGTGGGATTGGCGCGTCCTCGACACTTTTGACTGGTATTCTCCCAAGTACCAGTCGAAACATACATATGAAGAGGTGTTCCGCTGGTTTGAAGGTTGCGGGCTTCGAGACCTTCGCGTTCTGCTTGAGCCAATTTCCGTGCAGGGGAGGAAGCCCGGCGGCCTACTCAATAGCGAGTGCGAAGAAGATGCTGTGGAGGCCGGGTTGCGCAATCATCGGTAGGGAAGACAGTTTGTTCCCACCGGACTACCGCAGATTGGAACCTGAAGCTGTGCATTCGAAATTATTACGTGTCTAATATGGCCCAGGCAATCATCGCAATGACCACAGGTTCGACCGCGTTGCCCAAGCAGATCTCGCGACGAGAACCTCTTGCTGCGGCGTATGTTTGGCTATTGCTCTTCACGGTGATTTACTTCGCCAGGCCGGAGGACTGGATTCCTGGCCTCAGCGCTGTGCCGCTGGCAAAGATTGCCGGAATCTTGGCGTTCATCGCGCTTGCTTTTGCTGTAGCAAGAGCGCGCCAGAGATTTGCGCCAGAAGTGATCTACCTGATTTTACTCTGCGGGCAGCTCTGGCTCACTGTCCCATTTTCTCCCGTATGGCGGGGAGGCGCGTTTCAGGGTGTTTCCGATTTTTCGAAAGTGGTAGTCATTGTATTAGTGATGGTGCTGTCGGTGAGAACTGTTGTGCGCCTTCGTTACTTGATTCTCATTCAGGCGGCATCTGTTGCGGTTCTCGCCGCGGTCAGCGTATGGAAGGGCAACTCCCTCCAAGGACGGTTGCAAGGGGTCAGCAGCACGTTTGGCAACTCCAATGGCTTGGCGCTTATCATCGTAGTTAGTCTTCCGCTCTGTTTGGTTTTCTTGTTTCGCAGCCGGAGCAGATTAAGAAAGACGGCATGGGCTGCGGCAATGTTGGTTATGACTTATGCGGTCTTTCGAACCTCCTCACGGGCGGGACTGATTTCTCTGATTATTGCGGCGGGAATTTGTCTTTGGGAGTTTGCCGTGAAAGGACGCCGGCGCTATCTCCTTGTCGTGGTGGGCGTTGTCGGGGTCGTATTTATGGTGTTCTTCGGAAGTGGAGTAATGAGTCGGTTCAGCTCCTCCGGCCAGAGCGACAATCCGGCCGACCCGGATGAGGCGTCCCAATCGGCCGAGCAAAGACGGGCCCTTCTCATTAAGAGCCTGATACTGACGGCACAGCATCCCCTATTCGGCTTAGGTCCCGGAAACTTCACAGTAGCGTCGGGAAACTGGCGTGTAACTCACAATTCCTATACCCAAATGAGTTCGGAAGGTGGCGTGCCAGCCCTGGTGCTGTACCTGCTGATCTTGTGGAATGGCTTCGTGAACCTTCGCTCCACGAAACGCTTGGCCGGCACTGGCTTGGAGTTGAAGATGTTTGCCAGCGGTCTTCAAGCCAGCCTGGCTGCCTTTGTTGTGGCGGCGTTTTTTGCCAGCGTGGCGTACGAGTTTTTTACTTATTTTCTGGTGTTTTACACGACGGTCCTATATCAAATCGCGCGGCGGAAATGTTTGGATCACCGGCTCCGGTCCGAGCAAGTGGCTCAAGGAAAGACTCAGGAAACCACGGCCATTGCAGCCAGCGGTCTGGCCGACGTAGTAAAAGGGAATGCTGCAACCATGAGCGGGCAAACCAACGCGCTACTACGGAGCGATCGCTAGACCATGTGCGGGATTGCAGGCATGATTCTGGCCCCACCGGGCATTGTCGACGCCGCGACAATCCATCGTATGTGCCAGACGATCGTCCATCGTGGCCCAGACGACGAAGGAATTTACGCGAAAGCTGGCGTTGGCCTCGGCATGCGGAGGTTGAGCATCATTGATTTGTCGGGTGGGCGGCAGCCCGTTCACAATGAAAACAAGACCGTTTGGGTAGTGTTCAACGGCGAAATTTATAACTTTCCTGAGCTGCGCAAGGAACTGGAGCGCTCCGGCCACGACTTTTACACCAATGCGGATACCGAAGTCATTGTCCATCTCTATGAAACGTACGGAGCGGACTGCGTTCAGAAGCTCCGGGGCATGTTTGCATTGGCAGTCTACGATGAGAGGAGCAAACGGCTGCTGCTCGCGAGGGACCGTCTGGGCAAGAAGCCGCTGCACTACGCGTTCGACGGATCGCGTCTTCTTTTCGGTTCTGAAATCAAAGCGTTGCTGGCGGTTGTTCCTGAACTAGCCGAAGTCGACCGCGAAGCTCTTCTGGGATACTTCTACTTCGGATACATTCCTGACCCAGCCACTGCATTCCGGCGCATACGGAAACTTCCGCCCGGTCATTTACTTGAATTCGCGGACGGCAAAGTGAGTGTTCGGCGATATTGGGACTTGCCCGCATTCGGTACCGCCGAACCAAAATCAGAAGAAGAATACCTGGACGAAATGGAGCGCCACCTCGCGGAGGCCGTTCGCATCCGTCTGATCAGTGATGTGCCCCTCGGCGCATTTCTGAGCGGGGGTGTGGATTCGTCGACGGTTGTGGCCTTAATGGCGCGGGCGAGCTCCGAACCGGTAAAGACGTTCACGATAGGCTTCGCGCAGGAAGATTTTAACGAAGCCCGCACAGCCCGCCTGGTAGCGCAGCGCTTTAATACCGAACATCATGAGTTGATCGTCGAGCCCAAGATTGGCGAGACGTTGCAGGAATTGAGCCGCTCCCTGGAGGAGCCTTTCGCAGATTCTTCGATCCTGCCAACCTACTATGTTTCCCGCATGACGCGAAAGTACGTCACCGTGGCGCTCGCAGGCGACGGAGGCGACGAACTGTTCGGTGGTTACGACCGGTACGCGATAAACCTAAGCGGACAAGGGTTCGACCGCATTCCCTCTTGGGCCGGAAAGTATTACCGCGAGTCGATCTTCCCTTGGTTGCCGGCCGGATTTCATGGTCGACGATTCCTGTTTAACGCTACGCTCGGAGATCGTGACCGCTACCTAGACAGCATGTCTTTTCTTTCAGTGTTCGGTCGCGAGCGCAGTATCTTCTCGAAAGACTTTCTGGCAGAGGCCGACACACTAGCGTCCCCTCTCCTGGCATTTCAAGGCTGTTTCGACGACGCTCCGGCAAAGGATCTCTTGAGCCGCCTGCTTTATCTAGATGCCAAGACGTACCTTCCCTTCGACGTATTGACAAAAGTAGACCGCATGAGCATGGCGGCGTCGTTGGAAGTTCGTGCTCCCATCCTGGATCATGTCTTTGTCGAATGGGCGACGCGGTTGCCGTCGGATATGAAGTTCCGGCAGGGCCAAGGCAAGTATCTCCTCAAGAAGCTAGCCGCTCGAGTTGGGGTGCCGCAGCAAGTCCTGGACCGTCCAAAGCAGGGCTTTGCTTTGCCATTGGTGCACTGGATGCGTGGAGAGCTCAAGAAGGAACTGCTGGCGATATTGGTTGAACCTCGCACTCTGCAGCGAGGATACTTCGATGCACAAGCAGTGCGAGATCTGCTCAATGAGCACTGGCGGGGCCGACGAGACCGCTCCAGCGAGATCTGGATGCTGCTCATGTTTGAGTTGTGGCACCGGAACTTTCTGGAAGCAGGCGACACCCAACGGCTGATGGCCGACAGGCCACTCGCGGTTTCACTCGATGGCGATTCGCACTATACGCAGCTGAAAGCTGAAACCCGCTAGCGAAAGGATCCCGTTTTGCTAAGGCCTCGGCATCCATCGCGCTCATGCGTTTAGCGTATCTTGTAAGCCAGTACCCGGCCGTAAATCACACCTTCATTCTTAGGGAAATTCGCGCCTTGCGTGAGCGCGGCATCGAAGTCCGCGTCATTTCCATTCGAGCGCCCGACCGGCTGCCGGAAAAGCTAAGCGAGGAAGAGCGAGATGAACTCCGCCAAACGTACACGGTCCTGACTGCTGGATTTGGCCCGCTCCTGGCGGCGCACGCGATAACCCTGTGGCAACGTCCGACTGCGTACTTTGCGGGGTTCTGGGAGGCCTTGCGCCTGGCACGTGGCGATTTACGTAAGATTTTCGCGAATCTGACTTACCTTGGTGAGGCCGTGGTTGTCGGCGATCAGATGCGGCGGATGGGTATAACCCATGTGCATTGTCATTTCAGCTCGACCGTGGCTTTGCTAGCAGAACGCGTGTTCGCTCTAACTTTCTCCGCCACCATTCATGGTCCGAGCGAGTTCGATGACGTGATCGGATTTCATATGGCTGAAAAAGTTGCTCGCGCAAGGTTTCTCTGCGCGATCAGCTCCTATTGCCGCAGCCAACTGATGAAAGCCTCGGATCCGCAGCACTGGGATAAGCTGGAGGTCAGCCCTCTTGGTGTTGAGTGCGATCAGTTTCCTGCTCGAGAGCCCCGCCCGAAATCAGATTGTTTTGAAGTCCTTTGTGTAGGACGCTTGGCGCCTGCAAAAGCTCAGGAAGTCCTGGTAGCGGCGATCGATCGTTTGGTGCATCAGGGACGTAGCGTCCACCTGCGCCTCGTGGGTGACGGCCCAAACCGGGAGAGGCTGGAGAGTCTGATCGCCGCGCGTTCCCTCCAGCGCCACGTAACTTTGGAAGGACCGTGCAACTATGATCGGGTGCAAGCCCGCTACCAGCAAGCGGACCTGTTCGCGTTGGCCAGCTTTGCTGAAGGAGTTCCGGTAGTCCTGATGGAGGCGATGGCGATGGGAATCCCCTGCGTCGCTACTTGGATCACGGGTATTCCGGAACTCATCCGTCACGGAGTGGACGGCTGGTTGGTGCCGCCGGCCGACGAAGAGCAATTTGCCGATGCTATCGCGCAACTGATGGACGATCCGGAATTGCGTCGAGCCCTTGGCCGTTCAGCTCGCGAGCGAGTGAAGGAAAAGTACGAGCTGAAACAAAACGTAGCGCACTTGGCAGCAATCTACGAGCGGCGTTTGCGCAACAGCAGTTCGTAAATTGCTGCCATTCGGTCGGTAGAAGCCTTGCGCGAAAAGCCGTTTTGGATAAAGCGCATTCCAGCGTCCGCCAGGGATCGCCGCAGCGCAGCGTCTTCGATTAAGCGGCGCAGGGCCTCGGCCAGGGCCTCCACATTTTTCGGCTCAAACAGCAGGCCGCGCTCGCAATGAGTGACCAGCTCCGGAATTCCGCCAACGTTGGAAGCGATGACTGGACAGCGGCAGGCCATTGCTTCCATCAGCGAGTTCGACAGCGCCTCGCTAAGAGATGGAAGAACGAAAATGTCAAAGGTGCGTAACCACGCCGGAACGTTTGGCGTCGCTGGTTCCCAGACGCAATCACCGAAAATGCCTATCTTTTTCGCGTGGTCCTGCAGTTGAACGAGCATCGGCCCACTTCCGACAATGGCCAATTTCATTTCTTTATGTAGAGGACGCACCCGTGCGAAAGCATCCAGCAATGTTGCGAGTCCCTTTTCTGGCCGGAGCGCGCAGACCACCCCAATCACTAGCCCGTTTTCGGGCAAAGACGCCGGCCGTGCCGAGGGGGCCCAGTAAAATTGCTCCAGGTCGATTCCGTTGTAGCAAACATGGATAAGGCGCTCCGGCACGTGCTCGTCATCGATCAAATGTCCTCGCAAATATTGGCAATTGACAACGATGCCGTCTACCAGATGATCGGTCCATCGGAGCAGTCTGCGAACCTCGGGCGTGAGGTCTCTGTGTCCACGCTGGCTGGAAACCGCCTTTGCCTTTGTGAAGTATTTTGTCACCGGCATCGCATATATGGTTAAAGGGGCGTCGAAGCTATGCACGAGCCGAACGTTGTGGCGCCGGATGTACCGCCCCAGCTGCCAAACGCCCGCAAGGGCAGCAATTGACCGGAATGAATGTACCGGAAAGTGAACCACTGGCACGCTAGCAGCTCGCAGTTGGTCTCCGCGCAACCCAATAGGGCGAAATGTTCCCACGTGGGGTTCGAAGCGAGCGCGATCCAGCGACAGCGCAATCTCGGTCATCTGGCGCTCGCTCCCGCCCAGGTTGAGCTCGCGAGCCATCAAGAGAACGGGAATCTTCATTCGTGGGTGCTGAGGGAGGACATTTTATCTTTACGCTACAAGCATACGCCTACCCCCTCGCAGTCGAGGCGGGATGGGCAGCCAAGCCCAAGAGAGTTGAGTCACCATCGAGAAAAACGCGCTGCCAAATCTCAAAATTCAGCATCCGCCAAATGCGATCGGTATGATCGTATTGACTTGCACGATGTTGACGGAACAATCGCCGCAGACCTTCCGGTTGAAAGAGTCCGCGACTCGCACTGCGGTCGCTCAGCAGCATATTTTCGACTGGCTCTAGTTGCGGGCCGCGGAGCCAGCTAGCCAGTGGCGTCGAAAAGCCCACTTTACGCCGATGGATGATGGATTCGGGCAGCAAATCGCGCACACCCTCCTTAAGGATGTGTTTTCCAGTCATTCCGCGTATCTTGAATCGCGTAGGGATAGACGAAGCAAATTCGACCAGAACATGGTCGAGGAATGGCACGCGACTCTCGATGGAAGCGGCCATGCTCATTTGGTCTTGCTTCATGCACAATTCGACCAGGTAGGTCTTAATGTCTGTATAGAGCAGTCGGTCCAGCATGTCGCCTTTCGAGTCTTGCCAGTAATTCAGCACATCGCGATAGGCGCTATCTAAGCTGTACTGCCCAGGGTCGACAAGCAAATCCTGCTGGGCATCTCCGGGGAATGCCGAGTAGAAATTGTCAAAATAAAACGCAGTCCACGATTCGCCGTTGCGCCCAAGAAACGTATGCTGCAACCGGCGCCGCAAATTGGCGCCCAAACGAGAAGAAGCCCCAAGTTGTTCACGAATTCCTCGGCGTACACCCGACGGAATCAGAGCGCGGTATATGTGGTCAAATCGCGAGTTCCAGATCGTCCAGGCATATCTTGCATATCCGGCCAAGGTTTCATCGCTGCCTTCGCCGGTCAGCACCACCTTCACGCGTTCGCGGGCGAGTCGCGAGACAAAGTACAGCGAAACGCTGGAGGGCCAAACAATCGGCTCATCTTCGTGCCAAACGAGCTTCGGTAGAGCCTCGAAGAACTCCTCGCGGCCGACGCGGACTTCGTGGTGAACCGAACCGATATGATCAGCAACTATGCGCGCATAGCAAAGTTCGCTGTAGGCCTCTTCACCGTACCCCACCGCGAAGGTTTCAATGCGTTCCTTGCGGATTTTCGACATCAGTGCGGCAATCGTGCTGGAATCGAGGCCGCCGCTAAGGAACATGCCCAGCGGCACATCGCTCATTAAGTGGCTCGCAACTGCTTGTTCGAGAAGATCACGATAGGTTTGGACGTAGTATTTCTCTGAGTGCGTCTCATCCTTGGCCCCTCGCGGCACGTCCCAGTAAGCTGCGATCTGAGTCTTGCCAGTTTCCCCTATCTCGAGTGTGTGGCCAGGAAGCAGCTTCTGGATGCCTTCGAACATCGTGCGCGAGCCAGCCAGATACCCGAAGGCGAGAAACTCGGGCAGCGCGTGGCGGTTAAGTTCGGCGCGCACGCCGGGATGAACCAGCAATGCTTTAATCTCTGAGGCAAACAGAAACCGGCCGCCCTGGTTCAGGAAATACAGTGGTTTGATCCCCAGCCGGTCCCTGGCCATAAACAGGGTGTGACGGTGCGAGTCCCAAACGGCAAAGGCAAACATACCGCGAAGGTGTTTGACGCATTCCTGACCGTACTCTTCGTAGAGGTGGACGATTGTCTCGGTGTCGCTATGACTGCGGTAGCGGTGGCCGCGCTCCTCCAACTGGCGGCGGAGCTCCGCATGATTGTATATTTCACCGTTATAAACGAGCCAGACGGAGCCGTCTTCGTTGGTAACGGGTTGCTGTCCCGATTGCAAGTCAATGATGCTGAGCCGGCGCATTGCGATGCCGACATTGCCGGCCAGGTAGAACCCCGATTCGTCGGGGCCACGGTGGGTGATTTGTCCGTTCATGCTTTCGAGCACGGAGCGATCTACATGTCGCTCCTTGTCGAAATAGAGGACGCCGCAGATCCCACACATAGGCTATTCGGCCTTTCCGCGAGATGGAGTTGGAGCCTTGCCCGTGGAAACAGAGATTTTCTCGCGATCGCTGGCTTCTCCTGTCAGTCCGCTAGCAGAAACCTGTGCATTCCACTCATGAATCCATACAGATTGATTAGCGGCGAATACCGATTGTCCGTCAAGGGTCATGAAGCTGCCTTCACACAGAACGAAGCACAGCGCTCGTGCCCGACCATCGAAAAGGCAATGGAGAAATTTGGCATCGCTTTCAATCCTTCCGACGCGCCACGTCTTTCCGCTCTCGGCGAAAACCATTTCGTGCGTGCCCGCAAGCGTTTCGTACGTGCATGCGCTTACACCCGGGCATTCACTCTGCGTGGATGAGGACAACCGGCCCAGATCTGCAGCATCGTGTGGGAGAGCGAAAAGGAGGGAAAAAAAATCACAGAATCCCTGTGATTTCCGGTGAAATTGCAACACTGGAGCCCGTTGTTTCTTACCATACACCGGCGAATACCAACCTTCACCGAGCTTGGGCTGCCACCCCGAGTCTTCATTTACAAGAACAGCAAGCATGGACTGCTCGTCCTTGTCGAGTACGAAGCGCCCAGTTCCCTGGCCTCGTACTGCCCAGCCGGGAGACAGATGCCAAGAGACATCAATTGCATGTTTACCTTCACTCGCTAGTTGGTCGAGTACAACATAGAAATTGGATTTTAGATGAAACACCCAGCGGCAGTGAACGGCCGGTCGTGACAAACGCTTGTATCCTGTGTGGGCACCACGGAACAGCTCAAAGCTCTTGCCTTCAACCCAGGCTCCAACTCGCGTATCCACCTGCTCTTTCCAGGAAAACGGTCCGGCTGGTTCTGACTGATGTAAGCCGTCAACTTGAAGCGTATTATGTGCCGCAGTCCCTCGAAAGATACTGCGTGAATTATCGTCCGAAACATAACAAAACGTGCCAGGGTCCGAGAGCACCTCATGGCCATTCAACGCGAACTCCAGGCTCAGGGCGTCGGCATGTCCGTGTCCTGCGGAAAGGGAGCCCTGCGGGCCGGCGTCCATCACGAGCTGCGCACGAACCGGCGTCGAATCAGTCATCACGTAAATGCCGCTGTGTTGAAAGGCTGCGGATTCCGGAATTCGTTGCCCGGTAGAAAGCGAATCGAATTGCTGAAGTCCCTCCACGCCCAACAACCACAGCGTCTCTTCTCTCGCCGCACCGCCAGCTAATGCCTTGAAATCCTCACGTTGATACATCACAGCCCCAGTGGCCAATGGGTCTACCAGATGCTCGGCGCGATTTCGGCGTGGCGCAAACACGCGGCCTCCGTCATCGTCTCCGATGCGCGGAGGGCTGCCTGCCTGCGCCAGGGCGGCAAGAAACTCAAGCATTTTTTCGATCGCTTGATCCAGCCCAGGCGGAATTGGGAGGCTGTTCTTGGACGCCAGAATTCGCGAGTGCATAAAGAAATCCAATGCGTAGACGTGATAATAGACGGATTGCTCGAAGTGCATTCCGTCGGGCCGCACTTGCCGCACAGCTTCGCGTAGGACGATCTCCCAGCCCACCGTTTGCCAGCGGCGGGAACTTGCCAGGTTCGGAAGTAAAGTTCCGATGAAAAATAGTCCCACGCCTTCACCAAGTAAATGCGTGTTGGGCGAAAAATAAGTCGATAAATATCTCTCGATGTGACGCGCACCTACGGCAAGAGCGCGGTGCAAAGAATCCGAGAATTTGGGGGGAACCACGTCGCAGCCTTCCAGCAGCGGCCGCATCTGCAGCCAGGCAAGACTTCTAAAGGCAACTTCCAGGCTGCTGGCCCAGTTAATCCCAATAGGATAGGGATTATCGTTCATCCAATCGAACCATTGACGGAAAAGCTCTTCGGCGAATTGTTTAGTGCCCGTCAGGCGATAGGCTTTAGCAAGTGTTGGCAGGTGCTGGTGTCGGTTAAGCTCCCATGTAACCTTGGAATCGCCGACCGCTCCGTAATCGAGATACTGAATTTGATACCAAGGTTTCCTTGGTGCCCGTTTTCCATGTATCGCGTCCAAGTGCCAGTCGATCTTCTGGCCGTAATCTATTCCTTCATATCCTAAGAGGTCGAACCGATGTTGGCAGATTCGCTCAGCGTAGCTAATCGTTTGTTCCGTTTCAGCGGGGAAGCGCTTTCGCATCTCGGCGACCAGTGTCGGGACGCTGGTCGACGAAAAGAAAAAATACGCCCCACGCGACTCAGGGGAACGAGCTAATTCGTGGCGGTCGAACCGCGCACCCAGCCGGTAGCGTGCGACGTCCAAGCGCTTGTTAATTTCCTGCCAACCGCGGCACAGCAACTCATCCCGAGTGAGGGAACTCAGTCGTTTCCATGCTTTCGCAAGCGGGTTGCCTTCGGCGGAAGGATTCACCCTTGGCTGATAATTGGGTTCAGGCTCTCTCATTTTCCGATCTGGAGGGCTTAATCATCCTTTGCATAGACAAAGCGGCGATCATGGCGTGTCGCAAGCTAGCCAGTAACAATTTGACGTCCAAAAGCTCTTTGCAAAGTCAAAACTCGCCAATTCATTCCAGGAACGGCGTTGGGACAGAAAGGAAATCAATTTACACTTTAATGGTATTGTACCTAAAGCGCGCGGAAAACACTCGCAACAGAATCGGCCATCTCTGGAAAAAGCCGCGATTTTGAGAGTTAGAAACGGTAGTTCGGCAGGCCGATCGTTCAAGGCAAAGGTCCCTTAAATGCAGTCTTCTCCAGCCATTACGGTGGAATCGGAGAGTATGTCTCGATCAGTGAGTATTTTTGGACTCGGATACGTCGGTTCGGTAACGGCCGCGTGCTTGGCACATAAAGGTAATCGAGTGCTCGGCGTGGACGTCAGCCCGGCTAAAGTGGAGACCCTTCGGTCCGGGCGCCCGCCTGTTTTGGAGCAAGGAATAGAGGAATTTGTTTCCGAAGCAAATCGTACGGGCCGCCTGGACGCCACGACCGACCCCACGGAGGCCGTACTGAAGTCGGAGGTTTCGTTTGTCTGTGTCGGTACACCCAATCTACGCAACGGCCAGCACGACCTCCGGCAGGTGGAGCGCGTCATCCTGGATATCGGCAGAGCCCTGCGAGAGAAAGATGGCTTTCACACCGTCGTACTGCGCAGTACGGTGATGCCCGGTACGACCGAATCCTTGGTCATCCCCAAGCTGGAAGAAGCGAGTGGGAAGCGCGCCGGTACGGATTTCGGTGTTTGCTACAATCCAGAGTTCCTGCGCGAAGGAAGTGCGGTTGCAGATTTCCTGCAGCCCACAATTACGGTATTGGGCGCTCCTGATTCTTCTCATCTCAGCATCGTGCGCGAGCTCTACGCATGGGTGCCTGGAAAGACCTTCGAGAGCTCATTGACCACGGCAGAAACCGTCAAGTCCATTTGCAATGCCTTCCACGCGCTAAAAGTCGTTTTTGCCAATGAAATCGGCACCCTGTGCAAACGCATGGGAATTGACACCGAAGCAGTGTTTGAGATTTTCAAATCGGATACGCGCCTCAATGCTTCAGCCGCGTACCTCAATCCAGGCTTCGCTTTCGGAGGATCCTGTTTGCCCAAGGACCTGCGCGCGGTAGCGCAGTGCGCCCGGCAATTGGATCTGCGTCTCCCGGTAATCGAATCCATTCTGCCGAGCAACAATGACCATATTGAACGAGCTGTAGAGGACGTGTTGCACACCGGAAAGAGGAAAATCGGTGTGCTCGGCCTGAGCTTCAAGACCGGGACCGACGACTTGCGCGAGAGTCCTCTGGTCCAGTTCATCAAGCGTTTGCTCGGGGAAGGCTGTCAGGTCCGCATCTGGGACCGTGACGTGGCGCTCGGCCGCCTCGTCGGATCCAACCGCCAGTTCATCGAAGAGGTGATTCCGCATATCGGTTCTTTGCTCGTCGCTGACTTGTCAGAGGTCGTGCAATCCGCGGAGGTCGTAGTCATCGGAACGCGCGCGGTCGACAAGGCCACGCTGCTCCCAGAACTGCGGAAGGAGCAGGTCGTCGTCGACTTCATCAACCTCGAGAAATCACGGCGGCCCGACGAGCACGGCGCGTACCAAGGAATCTGCTGGTGATCTAACTGACGCGATGAAAATACTCTGGGTGAAGTTCGGAAAGCTCGTGCCCGTCGATGCGGGAGGCAAGATCAGGTCCTACAATATCCTCCGCCATCTTTCGTCGCGCCACGATGTGACGTTCCTTTCGTGTTATGGAGGGAAGCCTGACCCGCAATACGAAGCTGAATTGCGCCGGCATTTCGCGAACTCGATTTTCGTCTGCAATGGTGCACCAGAGGACTCGGACGGAATCGTCGCGAACGTACTCCATTACCTTCCCAGGTTGGGTTTTCGGGCGCCTTACGCTGTTTCAAAATTTACCTCGCCGGTAGCCCGGCGGATCGTAAGAGAAAAGCTGGACGGCAGAGAATTTGACGTCGCAGTCTGTGATTTTCTGGCCGTCTCGCACAACTTTCCGAAGCGGCTTAACACCCCCACGGTGCTATTTCAGCACAACGTCGAAGCCTCCCTGTGGCAGAGACAAGCGCAGTGCGAACAAAACTGGCTCAAGAGGTTGCTCTTTGAACTGGAAGCCGCAAAGATGAAACGATACGAGGCCGCCGCAGTGCGAAAATTCCACCACGTCATAGCGGTTTCCGAGGCGGATAAGAAGTTGATGAGCGCCGCCACACCAGCGATCATCTCGGTAGTGCCAACCGGCGTCAATTTACAGGAATTTAGCGGCGCGGGTTCTTCAGAGCCGTCCGGTAATGTGGTGATGTTTACGGGATCGATGGATTGGGAAGC
>WNFJ01323575.1_pt3 | contig 18228 bp, 21 predicted proteins | sample 5400461 | NCBI WGS metagenome assembly WNFJ01 (sample SAMN13153349, study PRJNA577476) | soil metagenome | isolation source: 115 cm saprolite on Douglas fir-dominated hillslope | place: USA:California | collected 2013-09-17 | reverse complement strand
GGCATCATCCCCTTCGGAGTGGACTTCAAGAGCCCCAACTTCGCCAAGGTTGCCGAAGCCATGGGCGCGAAGGGAATCCGCATCGAGGACCCCGCTGACGTCCGGGAAGGTCTTGCTGAGGCTCTTGCGCACAAGGACGGCCCGGTCGTCGTGGATACCGTTGTGGATCCGTTTGCACTTGCGATGCCATCGCACGTTCCGTTTCACACGGTGAAGGGCTTCACGCTGAGCGTGGCCAAGCAGGTGCTGAGCGGCAGGATGGACTCGGTCATCAAGACGATGGAACGCAATGTCAGGCTCGTCTGAGCCGCCTGGCGTGTGCAAGTCTCGGTTGACAACCATTTCCGGCTGGATTGAACTCCAAATCGGAAGAATGGGAAAAGAAACAAATGAATTCTACTGAGTTTCGATTTACCAGCACAGACGGATTGCATGTACGCGAGCGGGCTCCGTTTGTAGAGGAATGTTGCTCACCGGTCGCGGTTGCGGATGCAGCATAGCCGTTTAATTTCGATTGAGCGGTTAAATTTCGATTGTTGGAACCGGCCCGACGTTGCCTCCATTGGAACTCTGCTGCCGGCTTTGTTCAGGACAGCCAATCTCCTCAGCCCGAGTAGCGGGAGATTTTACCGACATATCGGGACGAGATGGCCATCGGGCAGCCTTGTACAAATCGGTACGAGCCAGCCTGTGTTCTTCGACTCTGGGAGTCGACAGCAACCTCGTTGTCAGGAACACTGCCGGCATCAGGTAAGCAAATGTCACGGAAACCCACATCAGGGCCCCCGCGCACTCCTGATCTTGCAAAGGCGAAATGCTGAAGTGCCTTGGCACAGCGAGGTAACCCGTGTAAACGATGCGATCACAAAAGGCGAGAAATGCGGATAGCGCGTCGCACGGTAACGTGGCTAAGAAGAGGTATAAAACAATGGACCATCGAAAACAGCGCACGGCACCCGGCCACGGCGGAATCACGGGCCACCAGAAGAGGAGTCCAGCCGCCAAGAAACTTGCGTGCTCGATTTGGTGCCACGTGTGTGACTCCAGTCCCAGCGCATAAAGAGCGGGAACATGCCATCCGATTAGAACTGTCGTCGCAGCGAGCCAGCAAAACACGGGCTCAGTAACAACCCGTCCCAGTCGTTGCACCGCCGGCGAGCGGGAAAACGGGCGCAATACGCCACGAATGAAAGCCGGCGGGAAGCCGTGCAGCAACGGCATTGACGGCGCTCCCAACAAAATCAAGGGTGCAGCTACGGTCATGAGGAGAAGGTGCTGCACCATATGGACCGAAAGCAATTCCTCATCAAGTGACGCAAGGGGGGAAGCGACAGCGATCCACACGAGAAAGAGCCCACAAATGAACGCGGCAGCGCGCCCAACCGGAATTACATCTGCAAGAGTACGTCGGAGACGGAACCAGCCGCGCAGGTAAAGCAATGCCGCGAGAACCAGACCAATGGTAACTGGAACTGGTAAGGACCATGACTCGAGCGCGAATTGCATTACAGTTTGCATTGGCAACTCTATCGAGGTGTCGCGGGAGGATGTCCTCCATCTCGTGTGCCGACGATCTCGCGCGAGGCATCTTGGGCGGGCCGCTGTCCAGCCCGATGCAAGGTTTCGAGAAACGCCACCAGCGCCGTTGTCTCGGCTGGACTCAAGTTATTCCCGTAAGCAGGCATGTTGCCGCGACCTTGCAACACCTGGCGAATGAGCTGGTCTTGCGTGAGGCGCGTGGCCACGGCATCCAACGCTGGACCGCGCTGGCCGCCTGTCCCATCGAGCGCGTGGCAGTTGCGACATTGTTTGCCTTGGAACACAAGCGCTCCCTGGCGTTCGAGTGCCGTCCTGCCCTGTAGGAATTTCTGCGGAACCGGCTGCCCGCTCCACGCATTCATGTCCGGGCTCCAAGGCGTATACCCAGCAAGATGAGTAAATGTTGCGAGGCTAACGGCAATGAGGAGGATCGTGAGAACCGCCAGTGGGCGGCGGCGCCAGCTTTTTTCCCCTTCCCCGAACAGAAAGGGGAGAAACAGCAACGCTGCGATCACGGCGACTGAGCCGACGAGAATCGCCGGCGTTTCCAGAGAGGGCGGCAGGAGCGCAAGTACTGCATAGAGCCACAAGAAAAAATAATCGGGCTTTGGCACTGTCTGGATGATTGTCGGATCGGGCTCACCCGTTGGGCCGAACGGACCGAAGTAGGCGGCGCAAGCCGCCACCGACGCGACCACGATGGCAGCGAAAAATATATCTTTCCACACGGCATAGGGAACGAACGGAGCACCGTCTTTCTTCGTCAGTTCGTGGTACTGGGCTTCGTAGGTCGCTTTCCTCACCACCCGGCCAGGCATTGGCCATTCGTTGATCCCAAGCTTAAGCACCATCAGCAGGTGAAGACCGATAAATGCGATGAGCAGTCCCGGGATCACGAACACATGCAGCGCAAAGAACCGGGAGAGTGTGGCCCCAGCGATGATTGGCCCTCCGAGCATAAATTCAACTAATGCCGGACCCAGGATCGGAACCCGGCTTGCAATCGACGCTCCAATCCCCAGGCCCCAATACGCGTCTTGATCGAAGCGCAAGACTTGCCCCGTGAACGCCATGCCGAGTGTCATGAGGAGAAGAAACACGCCTACGACCCAGGTGAGTTCTCGAGGATACTTGTAGGCGCCGAAGAGAAACACCTGCACCATGTGAAGCAGTACGATAGCCACCATGAAGTTCGAGCCCCATCCGTGCAGAGCGCGAATGAACCACCCCAAAGTTACATCGTGATTCAAGGCCTGCAGGCTGTTCCATGCCTCGGCAGCCGACGGGACGTAGATAAGCGCGAGCATGATCCCCGTAACGACTTGTAAAACGAAAACAACCAAGGCAGCGCTGCCGAATACGTACCACCAGCTAGCCGTGTTCCGCGGAACGGGATGTTCGGCGATCTCACGGATAGGCGCCGCAAGCTGCAATCTTATCCGCGCAATCAGGTGCATGGTCTCCTCGTTTCGAGATTCCCCGCGCTAAGCGCCAGGCGTGGGTAGCTCACCCGCCTGGATCCAGACCGTGCCGCTTTGTACCCTGTTCGGATACTCGAACATCCCGCGTTCCGGCGGGCCGGCTGCACGCGAGCCGTCGCGATAGTAGACCCCTCCATGACACGGGCAGGAGAACAGCCCCGATTGCGGAAACCAGCGCACGGGGCAGCCTAGGTGAGCACAGTTGACGGCGAAAACCTGAAATTGAGCTCCTGAAATATGCCTCACCCAACAGGGGGTATCTGCCGTCTTGCCGTCGGTTGGCGTCACGTACGGATTCCGGAAGCTAGCGAGACGTGTTTGGCCTTCAGGAAATTGATCCACAGACCCTAGTGACACCCAGGAACGATATGCGCCTGAGCGTCCGCGCGTAACTGAAGAGAAAAGGAATTGGACAAACGGCACGGCAAGAATCATTGCAAGCAGGCCATTGAACAAGATTCCCAGTTTCATCAGCAGCGCGCGTCGTGAAAGTATGTTTTGCTCCGCCATTCGGAAACACTCCTACTGATTCGATCGTTTGGCATTCGGGTACGGCTGGCCGGGGAATTGTGGACGCTGCGAAGCGAGCCAGGCGACAACGTCAGAGATTTCTTGCGCGGACATAGGGCGTCCGGGTATGTCGTTGCGCCAGTCCGGGTGTGCCAGGTCGGGCCGTCCTGCAATCACGACGGTTCGCAGGCCTTGATCGCTTACCAGAGCCAGATACGTCCCATTCACAATGGAACTGGCCTTCTTGCCACCCGCGCCATTGGGACCATGACAACCGGAACAGAAAGCCGCAAATACTGCAGCGCCACGCGGTGGGTCGCCTGGTGGAACTGCCGCGTAGGGCGGAACGGTGACACCGCTCAGCGTACCCGGCCGCGCCCAAGACCGGATCCCACGGACAAGAACATCAATCTGCTTGTCTGTAAGCATTCCCCCTTCAGTTTGCGCAAACGGCGGCATCTGCGTGCCGCTCACTCCCTTGACGGTGACGCCGCGAATCGTGTCATCGTCAGCGATCGCCAGGTAAACGGGGTTCGCCAGCGCGATAGCAGCACCACCTTTGCCATCCGCCCCGTGGCATCCGGAACAGTTCTGCTTATAAAGAGTGCTGAAGTTCAACATTTCTTCCGGACGGACGACTTCGGGACCAGCTCGAGGGCGGCCGGGCAAAGTGCTACAGGCAGCGACAGTCAGAACGGAAACGATCGCCGCCGATGCCATCCGAAAATGGGAGCGCGAATCGTTGAGGATCATTGCCAGTCGCTCCTCCCGCCCTTCTCCTTCATAATTCCTGGAGCTTCGATGCCGGCGCGGACTGTGAAAGGGAGGAATTGATGGGTTGGCACGCGCGTCTGACGCATCACGACCAGTCCCGCTGCAATGCCATAGCCAATCTGCGAGGCCACGAACCATTTCCAGTCAATCCGTTGATTGAGGAGTGGGTTAATGACACCGAGGCAGGTATAGAGCAACCCCGACCACATGATGGGAGCCACTACGCCGCCAAGAAGGATGGGCCGTCGCGGTAACATCGGCAGCACGACCCCATAGAGCAGTCCGACCAGCACTGAGGCCACCAGGTGGAGGAGCGTGGCTACCACAAGCAGCACGAGATGGAACGACCTGAGATACTCCATCGGGAGCTGGAGTGCCTGCGCAAAGACAACTGACGCGAGCAGGTTGATGGGGTACCAGATGCTGCCGTGCATTAGAAGGCCGTAGAGCATGGCGAGCAGGGCCATGGCCACGCTGCCCGCCAGTCCTCCTTTGATCCCTGCCTTGACTGGGTAGACCTCGATGGGGATGACCGCCCGATTCATCTCCGGCACGACTTGGATCCGCGCGACTTCAGGCCGCTCCGTAACGATACGTGCGGTCTCCGGCTCTACCGGCACGGTCTCGTGACGCTCATGAGGCAGTACCGCCCGGAACCATCCGATGCAGCCCGCGGCAACCAGAACGGCGCCGAGGGCACTCACCGCAACGCTTGTCAGCAGTCCTGCAAAGAGCAGGGTAAGACCGAAGGCCAGAACAACAGTCCACGCCGTCGGAGCCGGCAGCTCGACAGTCCACGCCGTCGGACCTGGCAGCTCGACCGTTTCCGGCACGTTTTCTCTTTGCGGGTCCATACTCTGTTTCACCTTCCTACGCAGCAATCCTGCAAAGAGCAGGGTAAGACCGAAGGCCAGAAAGACCGTCCACGCCGTCGGAGCCGGCAGCTCGACCGTTTCCGGCACGTTTTCTCTTGGCGGGTCCATATTCTGTTTCATCTTCCTGCGATGTACACGACGGTAAAGACCGCTATCCAAACCGCGTCGACGAAGTGCCAGTAGAGCGAGAACACATCCAGGCGTTCGGCGTGCTGCTGATTCACTCTGGCCGCCAGGGACAATACCATCACCGTGAGCAGCCCCAACAGGCCCGCACTCACATGGAAGGCGTGAAGGCCGACGAGAGAGTAGTACGTCGTGCCGAAAAGATTCGTGGAGATGGTAAGGCCCTCCCTGTAAATCAGGCGATACCACTCGCGTCCCGTGCCGATCAGAAAGATGGCGCCCAGAGTCAACGTCAGAAACCAAAAGAGGTTGAAAGCTGCAATTCTCCCGCGCCGTAGAGCGCGTACAGCCAAGTGAATGGTCAGGCTGCTCGAAAGCAGGCAGAGCGTATTGAAGATCGGAACTTGAAGGACCTGCTGCGGGGTCGGCCCACTGAGGCTCTTTCCGATGTAATAAAGGTAGGCAACGATGAAAATCGTGAAGATCGCCGTTTCGCCCGCGATGAGAGAGAACATTCCCACGCGGCCTCGCGAAGGAAGCGTCCAGGGCGTTTCAGTGATTGGCATAGTTGCGGGCAGCGCGCTCATCTATTCCTCATAAAATTCAGTTCGCGTTCAGGTTTGATGCGTGTCCAGTCTGACAGCATTACTCATACCTCCAGTCCGGATCTTCCGGATGCTTGAGGTCCCAAAGAGGCCGCCGGCTCTTTACTTCCGGGATGACCGCAAAGTTGTATGCGGGTGGTGGAGACGAAGTAGACCATTCCAGGGTCCACGCGTCCCATGGATCATTGCCCGCCGGCCGCCCCCGAAAGTAGGACCAGACCAGGTTGAAGAGGAAGCACAGCAGCGCCGCACCCTGGAACAAAGCTCCGACGGTGATGATCATGTTCCAGGTTCCCCACCCTCGTTCCGCCTCGTATGTGTAGATGCGCCGCGCCATTCCCAGTATTCCCGCACCATGCATGAAATCGAAGGTGAGGTGGAACCCGATCAGGAACAGCCAAAAATGCCATTTGCCCAGGGCCTCGTTGAGCATGCGCCCGGTTATTTTCGGATACCAGTAGTAGAAAGCGGCGAAGAGAGCGAAAAGGATGCCGCCCACGATCACGTAGTGGAAATGCGCCACCACAAAATAGGAACCGCTGAGCTGCCAGTCGAAAGGCGCGGCGCCGAGCATAATTCCCGTCAGGCCGGCGATGAGAAACTGAAACAGAAATCCGAGGCAGAACAGCATGGGCGTGGCATAGCGGATCTTCCCGCCCCACATCGTACCCAGCCAGTTAAATATCTTGATACCGGTCGGTACGGCGATCGCCATGGTGGTAAGCACAAAGAAGGCGTTGGAGTAAGATGCCATGCCCACTGTAAACATGTGATGTGCCCAAACGCTCAGGCTGATAAATCCGATGGCCACGGTTGCCGCGACCATAATCGGGTACCCGAAGATCGGCTTGCGCGAGAATACGGGGACAATTTCAGAGATAAAGGCGAAAGCGGGAATGATCAGGACGTAGACCTCCGGGTGACCGAAGATCCAGAAGAAATGCATCCACATCACCGCCGAACCGCCCGCCTGGGTATCGAAGAAATGTCCGCCGAGATAGCGATCGATCATCAGCATGAGTTGTGCCGCTGTCAGCGGGGTAATAGTGAACAGCAGGATCCCTCCCATGACCAGGTACAGCCAGCACAGGAGTGGCATTTTCCCCAACGTCATTCCTGGACATCGCATAGAGAGGATCGTGGCCACAAAGTTCACCCCAGTTGCCAGGGTACCGAAACCAGCAAGGAGAAGGGCGATCGTCCAATAGTCAGTGCTGTGCCCTTTGGAGAAAGCCGGGGAAGTGAGCGGAGCGTAAGCCCACCAGCCCACATCCGGCGCGGTGCCGGCTCCATACAACCCATCGCCTGCCACGAAGCTGAAATAGAGGAGCAGGCCGCCGAAAGCGCTCATCCAGAAACCCCATGCGTTCAGGCGGGGAAAAGCCATGTCCCTCGTCCCGATCATCAAAGGCACCAGGTAGATCCCAAATCCGAACAAGATCGTCATTGCCACGAAAAAAATCATAGTGGTGCCGTGCATCGTGCGTGCATCGTGAACATCCGGTTGAACACTTGGGGCGAAACAAAATGGGCATGCGGAACCGCCAACTGGATGCGCAGGATGGCGGCCTCTATCCCGCCCAATACCAGGAAGAACAGGGCTAGGCCGATGTACATTAATCCCAGCTTCTTGTGATCAACCGTGATGATCCACGAGTGCAGAGTCTCAGAAAGCGATCTGCTTTCCGACGGCTGAAGCGAGATGACTGAGTCCGAGATCGGTATGGAATTCGACGACATGGTCGTTTGCCCAAATTTCGCAGCTTCGCTGAACGTAGCTGCCGGTAGGTGGGTCAGCGCAACGTCAACATGTACTCGGCGACCTCATTCAGTTGTTGATCGGTCAAGTTCATGGCCGGCATCAGTGAACCTGGTTTGACCGCATCGGGATTTTGAATCCACAAGCGAAGATTTGCCGGCGTGTTGGGCGCAGCTCCCGATGCGATCGTGTCGCGGCTCATGAGGTGCCGCAGATTCGGCCCAAAGCGGCCGTCCGCCACGGTACCCTCGATCGTGTGGCAGTTGATGCATGCCGTGCTCTCGAACACACGGCGGCCTTCGATGGCTTCCGGACTCATGGCCGCATCTGCCTGAACCGTCTGCTGCTTCCGCACCCAGCGATCAAAGTCAGCACGTGATTCGACGTACACGCGCAGCAGCATCTTGGCGTGTTGGGTCCCGCAGTATTGGGCGCACTGTCCGAGGTAGAGCCCAGTCTCGTGCGGGTCGATCCAGGTGTTGTTCGGGTGATTTGGGATCAGGTCTGTCTTGCCGGCTAAGCGGGGAACCCAGAAGCTGTGATTGGTATCTGCGGAGAGCAGAGTAATAAATGTTGGGGTCGGCTGCGCCGGATCGCTCACAGGCACGTGCAGTTCATTGGCGGTTACGAAACCGTATTGCGGATACCGGTACTCCCACCAGAACTGGTGGCCGACTGCCGTCACTTCGATTGTTCCAGGTGGCTGCCGCGCATCCTGCACGGCGTGGATCACACGCGCCGAGGCTATGAACAGCACCATTACGATCAGCACCGGAAGCACTGTCCAGGCTAGTTCCAACTGGTCGCTGCCGTAAATCTGGGGAGGCTCACGATTATCTCCAGACCTCCCTCGAAATTTCACCGCAGTGTAGAGCAGCATACCAAAAACGACCGCGAATATCGCGCCAGTGACTGCCAGCACAAGAAGGGAGAGTTTATGAATCAAATCGGCCGGCGTTGAGGATGGCGCGAAAATATTCGTCGAGTTCGATCTCTGGGCTGCAGACTGTGCGAAACCGGAGGCTGTCAGCCAGAGGCCTACAGCGAGGACTCGGACCGAAAACCAAACGTTCGTGGGAATCAAAATCCGGCTATTGGAGAACGCTGCGCGGCTCAGGATGTCCTTGGTTGGGTCTTTTCCATGCTGATTTCCTGATCTGAAGCCGATCATTTCCGCTCTTCTCCCTTACCTCGGAATTCGATGCAACCCTCAGTGATGCAACCCTCAGTGGCGGCGTTGCCTCGACTAACCTCCCTCGGGATAACTTCTCCTGTTGGCCCGAGCAGCCACACTGGCGGTCGGCTACTGTTTCTGCTTCGGTTCCAAGGCAACCTCTTTGTAGCGACGACCATCGACGATCCAGACGATCATCGACGATCTAATGGCGGTGTGTTCGCCGCTTTGGCGATATTTGCGGGCGCTTGTGCCGATCACGGCCATGCATGTCAGAATCGCGTACTCGATCGCTGGCTCCGGCAACAACCAGGATATTGATTGGTGTTTCGATCGCACCTGGAGCGATATTGTTAACAGTAATCCCGAACGGCGCGAGTTCGATGGCAAGATCTCGCGTCAGCATCTTGAGCCCTCCCTTGCTGGCACAGTAGCTCGCGAAATGCGGAAATGGCAATTCCTCGTGCACCGAGCTGATATTGATGATCTTTCCCGCCCGCTTGGCGTTTAACCATCGCCGCACAACTGCCTGGGTGATAAAAAACACCGCTTTCAGGTTTACGTTGAGCACAAGGTCGTACTCCTGCTCGCTCACCTCCCAGAAGTCGCCGCGGCGCTCCAGGCCGGCATTGTTGACGAGGATGTCGGCGCATCCAAAATGATCACATAGGGTAGTAATGAACCTCTGCGCCTGCGCGGTGTCGCTGAAGTCTTCCTGAAAAGCCCTTGCCCTGCGCCGAGCGTCCATCCTGGTGTCCGCTCTTGTGATCATGTTTATGACTTCTTCAGCGCCGGCCTGGTTCGATTTGTAGGAGAAAACGATATCAGCGCCTTCGGCGGCCAGCCGCAAACATCCTCTTCCTGAGGTGATACGTGCGAATCAAGATTGGAGTTTTGTCGTTGTGGCTCTTTTGGCGGGCACTCTCCTAGCCGAACAGGGCCCTACTCCAAACGGCGTTCCGCGTCTGGATCACGTTTTTGTCATTATGATGGAGAACCACGGTTAGCGTGTTGCCAAGCTTCATATCAGTTTCGGTCCGGTCACCAAATCGGTCCGTGAGTGCCCGGCCGTCTACCAGGCGAGCAGTAAGAGCTCGGCTCATCGTAGAAAATGAGATTTTGATTTTCCTATGGGTTGCCTCTGGCGCTGGTCCTTCGGTTAGTAAGAAACACGCCTTCACGCCAGCCAACCAAGAAGAACCACCGGACATCTGAATTTGTCAGTCCGTCGCACTAAATCCCCGACTTGGAGGAGCGGCAGTCATGGCTGGGAATTCCTCGACGCGTGCGTTCGCGGCATTCGCTGCTGGTTCGAGCGCTTCCGCAGCCCCTTCAGTCATCCGCAATCAGACTCTCCCAGGATTCCGGGTAAATTCCGTAAACCAATATCGCTGCAACATGCATTCATCCACCAGGCGTGAAACGAGGAGAAGCTTATGCCACCAGCAAATGTTCGCCGGAAACTGAGTGAAAAGGGACTGCTGACCCCAGACAACTGCGTCGTTGCGATGATCGATTTGCAGCCCCAAATGCTTTTTGGGGTCGCAAATTTTGACCGCCAGGCCATCATCAACAACAACGTTACGCTGGCCAAAGCTACCCGGGTCTTCGATGTTCCGGTAGTGCTATCTGCCGTCGAAACGAAAAGCTTCAGCGGATATATCTGGCCGCAGATTCAGACGATATTCCCCAACCAACAGCCGATCGAGCGGAGCAGCATGAACTCGTGGGACGACAAGAACTTCGTTGCCGCAATCGAGAAGACCGGCCGCAAGAAAATTGTCCTCACCGGCTTATGGACTGAAACCTGCGTGGCATTGCCAACAGTTCAGGCCATCCACGACGGTTACGAAGTCTATGTGGTCGAAGATTGTTGCGGGGATGTCAGCCAGCTCAATCACGACAATGCCATGAAGCGCGTGATTCAGGCAGGCGCAAAGCCCGTTACCGCTCTTTCCACGATGCTGGAGTGGCAACGCGACTGGGCAGCTAAGGACACATACGACGCGGTGATGGATATCGTGAAGAACCACATGGGCGCGTATGGCGTGGGCGTGGAATATGTCTACACGATGGTGCACGGGACACCGCCGACGAAATACCTGGAGTACGTGATACCAGCTCCCACTAAAGCGGCTGCTTAGCTTGGAGCCAGATCGGCCAGACCTGGGCACGGTCGCTCGACGACCGTGCCCATCGCCTTCAGCGTTGACGGGTCGAGCGTCCTCGGCAATGGCACGTCCTGCAGGTGCTTGCCGGGCAGCGAGACCAGTCTGAATCTCTGATTGTCCCTCCGGGGCTGGAAGGAGAACTCGATGCCAGCAGATACGATCATCCACAATGGCAAGATCGCAACCAATTCGACTCCATCATTTGTCGAGGCGGCCGCAATTAGCAATGGCAAGATCAGTGCGACTGGAACGAGCGATGAAATCCTGCGACGCGAGAAAGGGCCAACGACAAACTTGATTGATGCAAAGGGGCGGACAGTAATCCCGGGCCTCAACGATTCCCATCAACACACCATTCGTGAAGGGCTGAGCTACAACCTGGAGCTCAGGTGGGACGGAGTTCCGTCCCTTGCGGATGGCATGCGAATGCTGAAAGAGCAAGCCCAGCGAACCCCACCGCCTCAATGGGTAAGGGTGGTCGGCGGCTGGACTGAGTTTCAGTTTGCCGAGCGCCGGATGCCGACGTTGGACGAGATCAATGCGGCTGCGCCTGACACACCCGTCTTTGTTCTTCACCTGTACGACCGTGCATTACTCAATGGAGCAGCTCTCCGCGCGGTGGGCTATGACAAAACTACCCCGGATTTTCCGGCGGGCGAAGTTCAGCGTGACCGTCACGGGAATCCGACGGGCCTCCTTATCGCCAAGCCCAACGCCAATATTCTCTATGCCACGCTGGCCAAGGGACCCAAGCTTTCGCGAGAAGACCAGAGGAATTCAACCCGCCTTTTTATGCGCGAACTGAATCGGTTCGGTCTCACAAGCGTTATTGACGCAGGCGGCGGCTTCCAGAACTATCCAGACGATTACACCGTACTAGACGAGCTCCAGAAAAATGGAGAAGTCACAGTGCGCGTCGCTTACAACCTGTTCACCCAACACCCCAAGGGGGAGCTCGCCGACTTTCAGAGATGGACGAACATGACGCGACCCGGCGCGGGTAATGATTTTTATCGCATGAACGGCGGCGGAGAAATGCTCGTCTTTTCGGCTGCGGATTTCGAAGATTTCCTACAGGTGCAGCCGGACATGCCGCCGCTCATGGAGAGCGAGCTCAAAGCAGTGATCCGGCATTTGGTCGAGAACCGCTGGCCATTTCGCATGCATGCCACCTATAACGAGACAATCTCACGCGCGCTCGGCGTCTTCGAAGAGGTAAATCGGGAAATCCCATTCAACGGATTGCACTGGTTCTTCGATCACTGCGAGACCATTTCTGACCAGAACCTCTATCGACTCAGGTCACTTGGCGGGGGGATCGCTGTACAAAATCGAATGGCGTTCCAAGGTGAGTACTTCGTAGATCGCTACGGACCAAAGCAGGCGGAACGTACTCCGCCCATCCGTCGGATGTTGCAATTAGGGATTCCGGTGGGTGCAGGCACCGACGCAACACGAGTTGCCAGCTACAACCCGTATCTCTCGCTTTACTGGCTTGTCACAGGTAAGACGGTAGGCGGGCTTCAACTCTATCCGGAGGAGAATCGGTTCGACCGCAGCGAAGCGCTTCGGCTCTACACGGCAGGAGGGGCGTGGTTCTCAAATGAAGAGAATCGGAAGGGTGCACTTGCTCCCGGACAATTTGCAGACCTGGCGGTTCTCTCGGCCGATTACTTCTCGATTCCCGAAGAAGACATCAGGCGGCTTGAGTCGGTATTAACAATAGTCGGGGGCAAGGTCGCTTACGCCAGTGCGGAGTTCTCGAAGCTCGCGCCTCCTTCGCTTCCGGTCAGCCCCGACTGGTCGCCAGCGAAATATTACGGTGGGTATCAACAACCGAAGGAGGCGATACCCGGAGCACCGCCTCGCGCCGCATGTTCCGCAGTTGAAAGCCTAGCGGCTACGGCACATCGATGGGTTTTAGCTGAGGGGGGCATGTGGAGCTTAGGATGCGATTGTTTTGCATTCTGAGATCGCCATAGCGAAAGTTAATTCCTACACGGACGTCGTTGTCGTAACGTGACGTTCTGTATTTCGAAAGATAGAGTACCGGCAATGTTAGATGCCGGGGTTTCTCGCGGCGTCAAACAGTATCCGCTCTGTGTAATGAGATGGGCGAATCATATTTCTGGCGGGAAAGATGCCCCGCGGACGAGAGCAGATTGTAAGGGTTGGAGAGTGAAGGCTATCCGCATCAGCGCGTTTAGCGACAGTCTTGAGAATCTGAAAATAGAACATATTCCGGACTCGCCCCTCGACCCTGGGCAAGCAAAAGTAAGAGTCATGGCGTCGTCCGTCAACCCTAGCGACGTAAAGAATGTGCAGGGAAAGATGGAAGGCACTACTCTTCCACGCATACCCGGGCGGGACTTCGCTGGCGTTGTGGTCGATGGCCCATCCGATCTGGTCGGTAGAGAAGTGTGGGGCACCGGCGGAGACGTCGGATTCACTCGCGATGGCAGCCATGCCGAATTTATCACTATCCCCATGGAGGCCGTGTCAGCCAAACCACACAACCTCCAGTTTGAGCAGGCTGCAGCGGTTGGCGTTAATTTCGTAACGGCATACGTAGGCCTGATCCGTTGTGCGAAGCCGAAAGCGAACGAAACTCTATTGGTCACGGGGGCGAGAGGGGGCGTTGGCTCTGCCGTGTTGCAACTTGGACAAACGCTGAATGCAAAGTTAATCGCGGTGGATCGCAAGCCTTTCGACAGCCAAGCTTTTGAGGGGCTGAAACTATTTGGATATGTCGACACGAGCGAAGCCAAGCTTGGCGAAGCTGTTCGTCAGATCACGGATGGGCGAGGAGTCGACGTAGTGTTCGACTGCGTAGGTGGTGAACTTTTCGAGCCAGCGCTATCGACCCTCGGACAGCTTGGCCGCCAGATTGCAATCACGGCGACCGGTACGCGACGAGTGAGCTTCGATCTGCTGGATTTTTACCATCGGCGTGTGACTCTCTTTGGGGTGGATTCGCGTGCTCTCACCATCACAGACTGCGGCAAGCTGCTCGATCTGATGTCACCCTCGTTTGAAACGGGAGTTCTCAGGCCATCAAGGATTGCGAAACGAGGAAGGCTCGAAGATGCGCGCGAACTTTATTCGTTTGTCGCCAACGGCGGGGGTGGAAAGGCGGTGTTCACCGCTCCGCCTCTGGACAAATAGCAACAAACACGCGTCGGAACCCATGATTTACGTTCCCGAAGCGGAAAACGCATGACAGATGCAACCAAAACACAACTTGGCGTGATAGCTCGCCACAGTGTCCTCGAGTTGATCCTTACCACTCTCCTGCTTTTTGGCGTTACCACGATTGTGAGATTCGTTGTTGGACCATCGTGGATCTCGCGGGCGGTACCGGGAATTCACTTGGAGCTGCTGATCGTCGGCGTCGCAGTTGGGCTGCTCCTTGCCGTACTGATCATCAGCCGGCCCGGCAAACTGAGCGGCGGACACATCAACCCTGCCATTTCACTCGCTATGTGGCGGTTCGGGGTATTTCCCGGAGCCGGTGTCGTCCCCTACATTGCAGCTCAGTTGCTGGGGTCGGTACTCGGGGTTTTGGCCGCCCGGGCAGTTTGGGGCGCAGTGGTCGAACGGCCGCCAGCGTTGTACGCCGTGATCCAGCCGGCACCCGGTTGGTCTGCGGGGCCTTTGTTTGTGGCTGAGACAATTGGGATGGGAATCATCGTCTTCGCGGTTGGGTACTTCCTATCGACTCCTCGGCTTGCTCCGCTTGTGCCTTGGCTGGTGGGTGGTCTTATTGGGCTCGGCATCGTACTCCTCGGTACGTCCACCGGCGGCAGCTTGAATCCTGCACGCCAGTTCGGGCCCGCTGTGGTATCTGGGCACACAGACAAACTCTGGGTGTATTTGCTCGCTCCAATGGTGGGAGCAGAAATAGCAGCGCGGCTGCTACAGGCATTTCAGAAGCGGCGGGTGCTCACGCACAGACTCTGTGGCACCGAAGTGGACGGTAGCCCATTCCAGGACCGGAGTGGAAAGGCTGGCCGAATTGTTAAGCCCGCGGCGTAGGACGGCGAACCAGGCGGGATGTAATTCGCGGTGGTGGTGTGAAGAGAGGTATGCCCGGCGTCTGGAGTTGAGCTGACAAAAATACCGCGGCGAAAGGAGATTCCGATGCGATCGACTCGAGCATTCTCGTTGGCCGTTTTCTCAGTTGTCTTGATGTTTGGAAGTGCACGTGTTTCCGTCTGTCAGCAGGCACCGGCTAAGCAGGCCATTGCAGCGACGCCCAACGTAGCCGTCGGGCCACAATACGACACAACCCACGTCTATGTCGCCCCAGAAGATTTTGACCGCTTTGTTGCTAGCGTATTGGCAACGTTTGGCGGCAGTGCCACCAAACAGGGTGTCATAACCGTTACACCAACCCCCAGCAGCACCATCTCGCAGTTGATATTGACACCCGTGGGTTCGATTTCGGTCTTCGGCTTCAAAACACCCGTCCCATATCCGTTCGGTCTGGAGCGCACCGGATACCTGGTAACTGATATGAACGCAGCAATACGTGCTGCCCGGCAAACAGGCGCAAATGTCCTTGTCGTTCCGTATGACGACCCGGTCGGGCGAGATGCCATCATTCAATGGCCAGGAGGCGTGAGCACGCAGCTTTACTTCCATACCACACCGCCTTCCTATAAGCCTCTCCAATCCATTCCGGAAAATCGCGTCTATGTGTCCCCCGACCGGGCGGATGCGTTCGTTAGGAGCTTCCTCGCCTTCTCGCACGGCAAAGTTGTCTCCAACGATGAGCATGCACCGGGCGTTGAGATTGGGCGTCCGCAAGACATATATCGGCGAATTCGGATTGAATCAACCTTTGGCAAGATGACTGTACTCGTGACAGACGGTCACGTTCCGTATCCCTACGGACGGGAGCTCACCGGATATGAAGTCACAAATCTTGCGGACACGCTCACAAAAGCAAAAAACGCCAGCGTAACGGTTTTGGTTGCTCCGTATCAAGCCGATCAGCGTGAGGCCGCCATAGTGCAATTCCCTGGAGGGTATATCGCCGAGATCCATTCAGTGGTTAAGAAGTAGTTTATCGGAAATGTGGCAAATGAGCAGATGGCCGCGTTGGAAAAACACGAGCGATTCTTGGCAATTGTGGCAGTGGTTTTGGTTTTCGGCGCACCAGCCGTCCTCGCGCAGCCGAACACCCCTGCCGAGCCGGATCGCAGCTACCAATTACTCAGGCAAGACGAGGATTGGACCTTCCTACGAGATAAAAACCTGCGGCAGGATTTCTGGGATCCCATCAAATACATTCGACTTGGCAGCAAAGCTGATTGGTACATGACAATCGGCGGAGAAGCCCGCGAGACCTGGGAACAGATAGGAAATGATAAGACTGCATGGTCATAATACCTCCCGTGGCATCGCCGCCGTTGAATGTGCCGAGTGTTTGCCTTGATCGGCTGAGTGGCGAACTCCATTTGCATCTCCAACTCGGCTACATTTCCGAGCAGCGGGACGTCCCCACGCCGTCTGATGCCACGGCGTTGTACCGCGATGTAAAGAACATTCCACCAAACAGGCTGGCGGGCAGCGCGAAGTCAAGGACCAACTCGTTCATGCCGGCTACTTGATCGCTGTCGAATTTCTTTGCTAGTCCTGCGACATATCCAAGGAGCAGAACGAAGAAAATCGGGACGATAATCGTCAGGATTTGCGAAAATATGACAATAGTCACCCTTGGAATCGTGCGCGCGTGACCCGCGTTGCCTTTCTATGATTGTCCAGTGCTCCTCTCGCTGTTGGATGTGGCTGATATCGAGCCCGACGACCTCGTATCCCGCACGCCAATAACAAAGCGAGGAGCCCGGTCAGATCTCCCCGTCGAGTGAGCTTGCCAGTTGTTCCATTCTGCGCGACAGGGTAAGAAACGTCTCCAGATGTTCCGGGTGCTCTCGTTGCAACTCTCCCCGACCGAACGAATGTACCGTCTCCTCTAAGTGCTTGAAGGAATCTTCAAGCCCCGATTCTCTCAGCGCGCCTGGTTTGCCTTCAAACCGATCTGCCATCGCATCCAGCGTCTTCGCCAGTTCATTGTCGAACTCGCGCTGCGCCAGCGAAACGGTTTTCGGCAACTCGAAGCCGGTGAGTAGAACACGGTACCTCCATAGCACGATGCCAGTGATGAAGAGAATTCGCAGCTCTGTTTGCCAATGCCGAATGCGGTTACGCAATGCGAGCTCCTGCTGGCGCGAAGGGCCGAATTCAAAGAGTACGCCGTCCGCGAGCGCCCTTACCTTGTCGAGGTTTGTGTTGATCGTTTCGCGAAGGGCAATGTTCTGTGCTGCGGCAGTTCTTGGGTCGCTTGAAAGCGATTCGCTTGCAAACTGCGCCACCAATCGAACATTGGAAATAAATGTCCTCTTCATCTCAACAGCGGCGGGCGCACCCCATAACTGGTCAAAAACCAGCCACATAACGACCAGGCCAAACAAGATGCCGACGACGCGATCTCGCGCCACCGCGAGCGAGGTCTGCATTTTGAATTCGTTCAGGTTGATGAGGTAAAAGGCGAGGGCGACCTGCAATCCGAAGTATGACAACCGGGGACTGGATGTTATGAACCAGGAAGACAGGGCAGTGACGGCAATGAAAAGAACTGCAAACCCGGCGATGGAATCGAGGTACGGCAGAATGAAAACCTGCGAGCCCATCCCAAGAGCAAATCCGCCCACCATGGCGCCTGTGATACGAAGGACCTGTTTCTGGCGAGATGCACCAATCGTAGACAGCGCCGTCAGCATGCACGTAGTCACGGCCGTGCTAATACCCGGCCAAGCGATCGCGTTGTAGATGACATAACAAACGCTTGCGGCTAAGCAGCCTTTTAGTGCGAAGCGAACGTGCTCAGGGTTGACGAACGCATCTGGGACAAAAAGCGCCGGTTGCGGTATATCGTCTGGTGCTGGCAGGTAGTCGCGGGTGTATCGAGAACCCGCAAACACCTGAGGGATTTGAGTAACCGTATGCTCCATCTCGCCTAGCAATGGAGTGCCCACAGATTCTTCAGCGGTGTCGAACTGAACCGGGCCCGGAATCTCCCGGTTCGTAAGATCCTTGCGAATACTTGCGAGGGACGAGGCCACGTTCCGGAATCGCTTTTGATCACTGGCGGAACGCGGGAAGCTGACCTGCGTCAGCGCTGCCGCGAGATCGACGAGCCTGCCCACAAG
>WNFJ01095615.1_pt1 | contig 18229 bp, 25 predicted proteins | sample 5400461 | NCBI WGS metagenome assembly WNFJ01 (sample SAMN13153349, study PRJNA577476) | soil metagenome | isolation source: 115 cm saprolite on Douglas fir-dominated hillslope | place: USA:California | collected 2013-09-17 | reverse complement strand
GGGGGGGGCAGCGCGTTTCGCTGCTTTCTTTCGCGACTTCTTTCCGGGCTTGCGAGCTGATGCTTTGCCGCCGTTGCGCGCCCCTATTGCCGCCTTCTTCGCGTCGACAAACATCTGCTTTGCTTCCGGGTCTTTCTTCAGGTGGTAGTAAAAGGTCACGTCGTTCTTAAAGCCGAGGCCTCGCCAAATGCGTTCGGTTTTGACCTTTGGGTCCGCCGCGATTAACTCTTTGAGTTTCTCTTTGTCGATCATTCGTTTCGTCCTTTCGTTGGGTTTGAAGGTTTAAGATCAACCCGCCCGCTACCGCAGGCGGTTTTCTGACTACGCGACCATCAGCCGCGCGCCGGCTGCCTGCACGATCGAGGTCATTGGCTTCTCTTCGTTGCCCTTGATTTTTGACAGCTCATCGATGCGCGGAAATATGAATTCCAGCGCGCGATGATTGCCGCCGGTCACTTCGTAAATCTTGGCGACAACTTCCGGAGTCGCTTTGTTCTTCATCACGCGCTCGACGATCGTTTTCACGTCCGCCAGCGCCAGGCCTTCGAGCGGATAGTGCATCTTCACGCGCGACGAGAGCTGCGCGCGCACGTCCTGAGTCATGCGCGAAGAGTTGAAAAGGTCGTAAAGGTCCTTTGTGCCGATTAGCACGATGGGAATGTGCGCGACTTCCCAGAGGTGGCAGATAGCGCCCAGGGCTTTCTCATTGAGATAGTTCGCCTGGTCAACGAACAGCGGCCGTGGATGGCTCTTGAGCTTCGTGGCAATGCTGTCTTCCAGCACGGCGATCGGCTGCTGCAAACTCAAGCCCAGCGTCTGCGCGATCTTTTGCAGGAAGAACCTGGTGGTGAAATTTGCCGAGCAAAGAATCTGGATCGGCATCGTGGTCATGTTCTGCACGGCGTACTCCAGCATGCAGCGCGATTTGCCGACGCCCGGCGCGCTGTAGGCCACGACGATTGCGTTCTCAGTGATGGCCGTGTGACAGGCGTGCTTGAACTGCAGCCACGCGCGGGTTTTGACAAAGAGGTTCGTAACGCCGGCGCGTGTAGGGCCCTCGACGCGATCACGGTAAGCGCGGACCAGCGGTTCGAGCTTCGAGCCTTTGGTCGTGCGTCCTTCTACGAAGTACGTGCACTTCAGATAAGAATCGATCATCGTCCGGGAGGCGCCGATATGTTCCTTCCGGGAGAGCACCAGCGGGGTCAGGTGCGGGTGATCAGCGATCCAATTTGCCAGCCAGAGCCTCAGCTCTTCGTCCCAGGCCGGCGCTTCGCCAACGGGTTGTAGTTTTGCTTCCGATTTCTTCATTTCAATTGGTCTCCGAATTTTGTAGTTGATCTAAAACGGCGGGACGGATATAAAGACCGCATGCGAAGCGGTTGGCTTTTTACCCGCCAGCCAGTAACAGAGAGCTAGCTCGTGTGTCGGGCTAGCTTTTTGTTTGCGTTGCGTTCGATCAGCGTATGGTCGAGATCATTGAGTTCGTTCATGATCAGGACCAACGCCGTGTCATCCTCGAGTTCGAACGCATCGCCCTTGAGCGCAACGGTTTTGCCGAGGATCGCGGCAATACGATCGGGCAGACGTTGCAGCTTCGCTGCGTACTCTTTAGGGTCTCTCTCCAAAGCACTCGTTTCCTTTCCACTAAAGTTTGGGGCAGCTTTTTCAAATCTCTTCTTCGCCAGTCGCAGGCAAAACTCGGCGATCGCCGTGTGGCCCAACGGCTCGCACCTCGCTGGTCGGCGCCTTGGCTGGCATCCTGGACACGGCGGCTCGTTGAAATAGGGGCCGTGAACGATGCAAATACCGCGGAACGCCTCCAGAGAGATCGCTTCCGCCAGCTCAGTCGGCGTAATCTGTGTAATCTGCGGACTCACTTCGTATCCCTCTTCCAGTGCCATCGCGCCAGGTGTCCGACTTCCCATTCCGAAACGCCGTGGCCGATCAGATTGAACGCGCTTAGCAGCAGCGGCTTCGGAAAGCCGGTCTTATTTCCGACGAACTTAATGCGTGGAGTCAGCGCGTACGACGCGCAGTGCGGGAACATCTGCCAGAACCAGTTCGAATCGACCGACGCCTGCGACAGCACGACAAAGCGCGCGCCCTTCTTTGCCTCTTCGATAACCTTATCGATCCACGGCTGCATCGGATCGAACGGCGGGTTCAGGTACCCCATCCGGCCTTTGAGCAGCTTCGTCCAATCCTGTTTGAGTGCGTTCTGTCGCTTTGAAATGAACTGCGGCACGACGGCGTTTCTTTTCGTCGCGGCCAGGTCATAAGCGACAAGATCAAACCGGCCTTCGACCGCGACGATGAATTCGCGCGGCGTCGAATGCACCTGCGAGCTGATATGCCGCGTCATCGTGGGGCCGTTCTTTTTCATGCAATGTTCTCTGCCAGTCGAAGTAGCTCACTAAGGCCGCACCTGAGTACAAGACTTTCAAGAGTCCACTTCCTGTCGCGCTTGTCCTTGAGCAGCGGAACGATGTCTCTCTTGAATTCCTTCATCAGCGCCGGCCAGAGTTTTGACTGAGGGCCGAACGGGCGGCCCTCGCGGATTTTGATCGCCGTCGAACCGCATTCGCAGTCAAAGTTGCCGTCATCGCCATACCACTGAGGAAAGCGGCCCAGCCATCGGTTGCAGTGGTAGCACCGCACGACGTACGACTTAATCAGGAGCGGCAAGACGTGTTCATTCATTTGTCTTCGTCCTCTTCGAACATCCGCACGCCGCCACTTGCCGGATCTTCCACTTCGAAAATCGATTCGTCGGTTTGTGTGCTCGCAACCTGGTCCACGCTCGCCGGTCTGATCGCTTGCTGACCGCCCGAGCGCTTACGATCAAACCGGTGAAGCTGGTGGACGCGAGCCGAAGGGCCAGAAGAGAAACCCACCCCAGCACCGCCCGCAACGGCAATCTGGGCTTCTTCTACCTCGGGCTCGAACTGAGCGGCGACCCGGTCTTCGATCGACTCGCCGCGAATCATTGATTGGTTTATGAGCTGCGCCTCGCGAATGACTCTCTCTTCATGCTTCCGCTGGTGAGAGACCATCGCCAGCGTCTCTTTATTTGGTCGCAGAACGCCGCCGCGCGTGACCAGCTCGGCTTTAATCATGTCCGGGTTTGGAATGGCGTCAGTCGGCGGAGGGATAATCCAAACGTGGCTGTAGTCGTCTTCGGAATAGCGAACTTCAACGTAAATCCCCTTGCCCTTGTAGTGAGCGAGATCGGGATGCAGATACGAGAAGCCCTGCTGGAACAGCGACACGCCATTCTTTCGGACCATGCGCTGCTCAGCCTTCATCAAAAGCATCGCCAAAGTCCGTTCAGAGATCGTGTAATGCGTTGTGTAGAGGCGCTGGTACTCTTCTAGTGGCACCACTGTGGCGCCCATCAGGGTTGTTCGCTCGTGGGCGGTGCGGTTGTAGTCGGCGAAATAGCCGGCCAGCGCGTCCCGGTAATCGTCGAACGCCATGAACGGCGATTCATTCAGCAGCGGAGAGTTGCCGGAGCGTTCGACTTTCTTTAGGAGGCGATCGTGGCGCGCCCACGCGTCTTTCCAGGCGTCGGGTTTGTTTTTCGCATCGCGCCCGCAGTACTCGGCGTCGAACATGCTCTGTTCCCAGCCCGACATATCGCGGTGCGTGCACTCGACCGGCTTTTCGCGGGCGTTGTAGCCGCGAGCCAGGATTTGCTTCAGCCCGAGATCGTCAATCAAACCAACGCGGCGCTGGGCACACAGGAAGCCGAGACCTCCTTCAATCGCGGCCGCGCGTTTGAAGGTGAGCAGCTTGCCGCCGATCGTGTGGCCTTTGTAATCCTTGCCCTGGTCTGTGTAGAGGTAAGAGTAAAAATCTTCGTCGGGACGCGAGATTGGCTGGGCCCCGAATGTCTTTACGCCGTTCGCATAGGCGAGTCCGATCGTGCGCGACGATGGCGTCAGATCGAGATGCCAGCCGTAAATCAATCCGGTGCGCATGCACTGCCACAGTGAACACCACGGCCTTACCAGCGTCCCGTCAGGCAGCCGCACCGTCACGTCGCGCAGCGAATGATCGCCAACGAGGATCTGCAGCGCGTCGATGTCGGAATAGTCGCGCGGGTAGTAAGGCGCGAAGTTGTCGACGTAGGCTTTCTTCGATCGCAACGCGGTGGTGACGATCTTCGGCAGGCTTTGCCACTTGCGATAGACCCAGGCCTCGCTCGGAATCGTCCAGCCATGTTTGCGTGCTTGCTTCGTGAGTTTCTGGTAGAGGTCGCGTGCATGCGGGCAGGATCGCCAGTTGTCGTTGATCCATTCGACGGCTGCGCGTGAGATCTTAGCGCGGCGTCCGTCCTTCTTCTGGAATTTGGAATCTGGAATTTGGGATCGGCTTGCGGCCGGCGCCGGAGGGAGAAACGTTATCAGCCCTTCGGTCTTAACTCTGCGCGACCATTCGTCAAGCGTGCGCGGCTTGATGGTCCGCGCTATTCGCGGCTCAGTTCCCTTTCGAACCGCGTGCTGCCGGTTTCGGTAGTAATCGAGAATGACCTGGTCAGTGCATTTTGCTTCTTCGCAGAGAGCGTGGACGGCGGGAGCTGCGTGATATTGAAATTTGGAGTCTGGAGTTTTGGAATCTGGAATTTGGAATTGGCTTTGCTCTTCGCTCTTTGCCCTTTGCCTCTTCGCCGGCAACGCGTTGTAGCGTTCGACGATTCCCATTAGCCGGCGCGCTTCATTCAGGATCGCTTCGCGCACGTCTGGCGGAAATCGCTTGAGAGCACCGGTTAATCGGTGCTCGGCCTTCAGCGCGTCGAGATCCTCTTTGGAATCTGGAATTGTTGAATCTGAAATCTCAGGGTTGGGGTCTTCGATTGCCGGCGCGCTGAGCGTCGCCAGCCAGCGGCGCTGTAGTTCTTCAGGCAGACTTTCGAGAGCGACTTCGTACACCGCTTTTCCGTTCCTGCCCTTCCCCGTAATTCGTGACTTCCAAGTCCCGGTCGTTATTTTCAACAGCACCTTTCGCCGGCCACGCCCGAGCGCGACCAGGTCCTCGACCGAAAGCCACGTCGCGCCCCCCAGGGGATCACTGGATGGGCAAAAATCGTGTAGTAAGGGGATCACTGGATGTTTAGCCATCGATCCGTTGTCAATTTCGCTTCGTACCCGCTTGTTTCCGAACTGGAAGTGATCCAGTGATCCCTTTTCGCAGGGGATCACTGGAAGGGATCACTGGATTGGCCGATCCAGTGATCCCCCTGTCGCGTCTCTCGCTCGGCACACTGCCCTTGCGCGGCGGCGCCTCAGCGGCCTGCCGGCGCGCGCAATCGGCCTCGGCGATATCTAGTAGCTGGTGGACGTTTCGGTGTACGCGCGATGCCAGCTCTCGCAGCTCAGCCATCTCACCTGGCTGAATGCCATCGCCCTCAAAGTCGGTCAGGATTTGTTCGAAGTAGCTCAGGTCTTCGCGCACGGACCGGGAAGCAAGCAGCGCTAGGTCATAGTCGTCCGGGACTTCGATCTGCGTTTCAGCGGACGCCCTGGTCAACTCGTCCAGCAGAGCGCGCGAGCCAAACCTTCTGCACAACGCCGGCACATGCTCACCAGGCAACGGGTGATGCCCGCTGCGCCAGTGATAGAGCTGGCGCCGCTTCACTCCGCACAGCTCGGCCAGCTCATCCATGAGGGCTTCCATCTGCTTTTCGTCAGTCTTGTTTTCGCGTTTCGCGAGGGCGAGGATTTCCAGATTCAGGAGGGGCGCCAGGTTAGGCTGCATCTTTGGGACTCCTTTTGTCGTTGATTGAACGGTCATTTGCAGATAGCCTCACGCTGCCTTCGCAAATAGTTGACTTAACGAAAGCCCGAGAGTCTTAGCTACGGCCTCGATCGCGTCGACGCTGTCGCTTTCACCTTTGAACACCAGAATCACAGTTGGGCGAGAGAGTCCGGTTTCACGAGATATCTGAGAATTGTTCTTGCCGGTCCTCTCTTTGGCCTTTGCCAGCAGATCGGTGCGGTAGGCTGTGGTTGCTACGTCTGACATATTGCGCGGCATCCTAACCGCAGAGGATTAAAGGTGTCAAGAATCTTTTACACTTTGCGCGACATATCATGCGCCCGAAATCCTAAACTAATTGCTCAGTGGCTCAACCAGTCGAAGATTTGGCCGATTTCGTGAGGCGCGTACGGAAAAGCGCTGGTTTATCGACGCGCGAGGTTGCGAACCGTTCCGGCGGGCTCATCTCGCACGGATATGTGAGTCAGATCGAAAATCGCATCGGGGTCAGTGACGGTATCTCTCCGCGCAGGCTGCTGGGGTTGGCTCGCGGGTTAGGAATTTCCATAGAGGAAGTCGTCGCGGTGGCGCTGGGTTTCCCTTTAAGCGAACTCGCGGCCCAGCAAACGCGGCTCATTGGGTTTTTCAATACACTGCCCGAAGATAAGCAGAGTGAAGCCCTGGACTTTATGAAAATGTTCAGCCGACGCTACGGCCTGAAGACGAAGCCGGTCACAGCTATAAGAAAGCAACCCAAAAATCGACGCGTGGGGTAGAATTAAAAGAATGGAGCCCATTTGGAATGGCTGACGAATTTGCAAAGCTAGTCAGGCAACTGGTCTCGGGTTGTGTTATGACTTGCGTCGGCCTACTGGGTTTGGTCTACGTCTTTATTGGCTTCGCTAGACCCTTAGCCTGGCTAAAGGAAAATTCAACTCTGGTCGGGATGGGGTTCTTCGCGCTGGTTATCATCGGCGCTATCGTCTACAAACGTGGGCGGAAAGTAATTTACGTTTCGATCTGCAAATCCGGCCTAAAAGTGAGAGAAGTTTACAGTTTGATCTGCAAACGGAAAAATCGCGGCCCGCTGGCTCTAACTAACACATTCCTTTAGAGATGACAGTAGTGATACCCACTATGTCCCACGATGCCCCGTTTCCGTCCCGATCTGCTTAGGTACACCTGCCCTGAGTCTACTTGTCTCCTTAATGATGTATAGTCGCGCGCGCTGTGGCACGCGCAGCTTGCGCGTGATTCACGGGCGGGACGCCCGTGCTACCCAAGCTGGATCAAGATGACTGGAATTCCCGCACTTCTCTTATTGGGAGCGCTCGCCGCGCTGGCGAACCTCTTCGGCGGCCTGTTGCTCGCGTCTTCGGGCGCACATCGGCGCGAGGCGAAGCTTTTGAAATATCTGGTCGCGCTCGGCGCCGGCTTCATGCTGGCCGCGATCTTTATTGAGATTGTTCCAGAGACGGTGGGACTCTGGACGAGCGATGTAAGGGGCGCGAGCGCCGCGGAAGCAGTCGTGGGCGCGTTCACCCTACTGCTCGGCGGGTATCTTCTGATCCAATTATTCGAGCACACGGTGGCGCCGCACTTTCACTTTGGCGCCGAGACTCATCCCGAATCAGTGATACGTCCCGGCGCGGCCTACACGGCCATCGGTGGTCTGACGATTCACACTTTTTTTGACGGGGTCTCGATTGCTGCGGCATTCCTGGTCAACACCAGGGTCGGCTTGCTCGTCTTCATAGCAATCATGCTGCACAAAGTCCCGGAAGGATTCACCGTCGCTTCGATCATGCTGGCGTCGGGCCGGTCTTCGAAGAAAGCGGCGGCGGCGGCGCTGGCCATCGGCGCCGCCACGTTCGCCGGCGTGGTGGGGGTAGCTCTTTTGAAGGAACGCTTCGCAGGTTCAGTCGCTTATGCTTTGCCGTTCTCAGCTGGAGTGACTTTATATGTCGCCGCGAGCGATCTGATTCCAGAGGTTAATCGGACGGAAGAAAAGAACCCAATTGTTTCGATTATCGTATTTGCGGGTGTCGCGCTCTTTTATTTGCTTCATCTCCTGATTCCCCGGTGAGGGGGCATCACCTTCAAAATCCTCGCGAGCTGCACATCGAGCAATGGTCGCAGGGTTTGCCGCCGGGTTCGACTGAGCACTTCTTTTCGTTCTCGAAGAATTCAACCAACTCAGTAACGGTAGCTTCTTCGATTCCGAAGCGCTCCTGGCTGGGATGCTCAGCTGCGACATTGAAGTCTCTGACCCAGGGTGAATGTGTGGCGGGAACAAACTGCGTAGCGATTTTGAAATTCTGCTCCGGTAAACGTGTCTCGGAAGGCTGCGGCGGTGATTCGATAGCCGGCGACGATCGTAAAGGCGGGCCCGTAGAAACAAAATCAATCACGCGCGCGCGGGTAGGCTCGGACGGCTGTCTGACGCCCTGGACGATCTTTGATTCGATCCGCTCGAGCTTGTTTTCCAGTACGTGCAGACCTTCGCGGATTGCGGATATTTCTTCACGAACCGGCCCGCCGTTTTTAGGGCTGGGACTTGGGCTACGCGCAGATGATGCGCCACCGAGAGTTCCAGCCACTCGCCGCGCTACGCGTTCTGCGATGAGCCTTGCTTGATCTTGTTCGCTGCTCATGAAATCGAACCGTTAATACTGGGAGCGCGGGCGCTCTCAGGCTGAAATTGAGCGCTCACTCGGCCTCCAGTAAATCGATGTGATCGACGACCCCCACTATCGCGGAATCGATCGCCGCGCCGGGCTTTCCCGTCGCCGTCGTCGACGCGCTCCAACCTTCCTGAACAATCAGCACCGTATCGCCCACGCCGGCATCAACCGAATCCAGGGCCAGCACTGTGTGGCCGGTCGCTTCGCCCTCAGGCGTAATGTGTTCGCACAGCATTATCCGCGCGTTGTCATAGCGCTCGTTCTTTTGCGTGGCGACGATGTTTCCTAAGACTTTGGCGAGAATCATTTTCCGAAAACCGTTCTTTGTACTTCGTTCTTTGTACTTTGAGTTCTACCCACGATTGAAAGGTCATCGCGGCAAGCCGAGCAAAGTACGAAGTACAAAGCACTAAGTACTAAGTACTAAGTAGTGACATGCTTGTCCGAGTCAATAATCCCAACAATCGTGCAATCGCTCGGCGTGTCTTCGCGCTTGAAAGGAAAACTCGCTTCCTTTCCCCGGCACCAGAAGACCAACTCTCCGACGCCGGCGCCGGCGGCATCGATAGCCACCAAAGGCTTGCCTTGCGGCGCGAGATTTTTATCGAGTGACTGGACGACAAGCAGCTTGCGGCCTTCCAGCGAAGGGTTCTTCATCGTTGCGACGACAGTGCCGATGACCCGGGCGAGTTGCATTAATGAAGTCCAATGTTCCAGGTCCAAGGTCCAAAGTCAGTCTCAAAGCCGAAAGTCGACTTTGGACGTTGGACATTGGACGTTCGGCTAATCATTTATATCCACCGTATCGATCACCCCGACGACCGCCGCGTCTACCGGCGTGTCTTTCATGTTCTGGGCCAGGCGCGCGCTGGAGCCGGCCACGACGAGCACGCGTTCATGAAAGCCGGCGCCGACCGTATCCACGGCGACGACATAGCCGCTCGTGTCGGTGCCGTCAAGATTGACCGGCCGAACGATGAGCAGCTTTTTTCCTTCCAGCCGTTCGTCTTTTTGCGACGCCACGACTGTCCCAATGATGCGCGCGATAATCATGCGCGGCTCTGGGCACTAATCGGCATCGCGTCGTCGACACTGCCGTGCGGACGCGGAATGACGTGCACGCTGACGAGTTCACCGACGCGTCGCGCCGCCGCGGCCCCGGCATCGGTCGCCGCTTTTACCGCCGCGACGTCGCCGCGGACAATCGCGGTAACAAATCCGGCGCCGATCTTTTCGTAACCAATCAGCGTGACGTTAGCGGCCTTGACCATGGCATCGGCCGCTTCAATCATTGCCACCAGACCTTTGGTTTCCACCATTCCGAGTGCTTCTTGCATCCAGTTTCTCCTATATTGTGCAGTCAAAAATCGTCAAGAACAACTACATCAACCGCGCGTGGGTCTCTTCGGACCACTATAAACTATCGGCGCCATCTGCAAGACGATTGATAAGAGATCGGCGGCTTCGATCTTCTCGCGTCCATTCGAACGCGCAGTCTTCATCGCTCGCCGGAGGAATCGTATCGTATCCGGCCCAATACGAACACCCTGGCCGTCGTGCTTCGGACTGTATTCCAGAATCTTATCGGCATTGACTTCGGCCGCCACAGATTCCGTGCCAAGGTTGTGGGCCGCCCTTAGTTTCTTAAGATGGTGTTTGAATGAGCCGCCATCTTCGGCAGCGAGAGCAACCAGAATGTGCCCCAAGGAAACGTAGTTCTGCTTCCGGCCCCGCGACTCCTCAACAGCATGCTCAAAGACTCGCAATCCACTTGCCGCAAACTTCTCCTGGTAGACTTCAAAATTAGTCATGCTTTCCTCTTTCCTTGTACTCACAGTCGGTTTCCAGGCAAGAGCAAAAGGTGTCCATTGATAAGACTCGGCTTACATTCGCGCAGGCAGGTTAGGATTCTACCAACCGCGCCGCTTGCGTCAACAGGTCAAGAAGTTCCTCTCTCGTCAGCGATACTTTGCCTGCTCCATTCGACGAAGAGGAATACGGACGCGCCGCGGGACGGTCGCCCGTCGGACATGCCAGGCTCGTCTCGTGCAGATAGCCGCAAGCCTGACAGCGCGCGCCCTGATCCAAATAGCCGGCCGCCTCACGCACGTTAATTAACTTTTCGATAGCATCTGGAGGCAGATTACGCGAACCACCGAGCACGCGCGAAAGAATTGCGATCTTGGCCGTGTGCTCGAGGGTTTCGAGCCGATCGAATGCTTGCCACAGATCCGAGCCGTAAGCGACCGCTCCGTGATTGGCCATCAGCAGCGCGTTGTGGTGTTTGACCAGAGGCCGCATCGCGTCCGTCAACTCGTCTGTCGAAGGCGTGCCGTATTCAGCCAGCGGTACGCAACCAAGCGTTAGGATCACTTCAGACAGAATCGGCTGATCGATGGCTAATCCCGCGACAGCGAAAGCGGTGCCGTGCGGCGGATGTGCGTGGCAGACAGCTTTCACATCGGGTCGTTCGCGATAAATCAAGAGGTGCATCGCAAGCTCGCTTGACGCGCTTCGATCATTCAGCGAACGGCCTTCCAGATCTGTAATCGCAATCAGGTCATCCGTCATTCGCCCTTTACAGGTCATAGTCGGCGTCGCCAGCACCCGACCATCGTCGAGTTGGGCGCTCACATTTCCATCAGACGAAACGACATAGCTGCGCTCGTACATTAAATGGCAAATTCGAAGCAGGTCGCGTCTGGCGGTTTGTTCGTCCAACTACCGTCTCTTTTCTATTTATTCAAGATTGACATCAAAAACAGTTAGCAAAGGGTTTAATCTAGAGTTCCGAGCTATCGCTGGATTCAACCTTATCCAATTCCGAATGCTGGCGTCGCGCCTTGGTCAAACGGGCAGATTGTGGGCGCGCCAAGAAGTATGACAACGACTCGAGTGAAGTAGTCAGGTCCACAGTCTTGACCTTAACACCCAGACGCGCCGTGAGCGGGGCCGGCGCAAAGTTCAAAACTGCTTTCACGCCCGCGGTAGTAATTTGATTAAGGACCCGCTGCGCGACTCGCGCTGGTACGGCGATCACCGCGACATCGATTTCTTCGTCGCGCACGACTTTGGCGATCTTCTTCACATCGTGCACGGGAATCCGATCCGGCCCGACCCGCTGCCCAATTTTTTCTCCGTCGTTGTCGAACAGGGCGACGACGGCGAAATTTGATTTCGAAAGGCCGTTGTAATTCGCCAGCGCCGTTCCCAGCCTCCCTGCGCCCACGATGCCGACGTGATGCGGTTTGTCGAGGCCGAGAATTTTCGTCAAATGTTCCCTCAGGTCGTTGATGAAATACCCAGTCCCGCGCACGCCGAACTCGCCAAAGTAACCCAGGTCTTTGCGAATTTGCGCTGAGTTGAGATTGAATTGCTCGGCCAGCTCCTGCGACGAGACCGTCTTGATTCCGGCAGATGCCAGCTCGTTTAGGCAACGCAGATAGACGCTCAGACGATTCGTGGTCAGCTCAGAGATCTTTTCACGCTTCATGTCGTAAACTCGTCAGCAAGTATAACGCTGAGACGGCCACACCGGAAAGCAGTAGATTTGCGATTGCAAATTCCTTACGCGATAATCGAGCGCCGTTTACGCAAACCGTCGCTAATGAGGCGGGGGCGGTAGCCCGACCGTGAAGGAGGGCTTCAGCGCGCTTCGCGCGCTTTGCGGGCAAGGATGCCTGTGCTCCAGTCGGCGCTCCAAACATGATCGCTTATCTTTCAGGCACTTTGCTTTCGAAACAAGCCACGTCGGCGATTGTCGATGTTGGCGGCGTGGGTTATGAAGTCGCGATACCGCTTTCGACTTTTTATGAGCTGGACGACGCAGGTTCGACCGTGCAGCTTCGCATCTATACGCACGTTAGTCAGGACGCCATTCGACTCTACGGATTCAGAACGGCGCGCGAGCGCGAACTTTTCTTACAACTAATTTCGGTCAACGGCGTCGGACCCGGACTGGCGATTAAGTTGTTATCCGGGATGAATGCGGACGAGATGATCGCTTCGATTCGCACCAACAACCTGGTGCGTCTGGTGGCGATTCCGGGAGTAGGCAGAAAAACCGCCGAGCGTTTGGTCGTGGATCTGCGCGACAAGATCGCGGCCTTGTCATCGCCGGCCCTGGAAGAAGAATTCGCGGCGAAAGCTGCGGCTGCCGGTGGCCCTATTACTGAGGATTCAATCCGTAACGACGCAATGTCGGCGCTGGCGAATCTCGGCTACCAAAAAGTGGCCGCCGAAAAAGCGGTCAAGACGGCGATCGACGAAGGCGGCGAACTCTCAGTTGAAGTCATTCTGCGACGAAGTTTGAGGTCGTTGGCGAAAGCATAGCTCTCTCTGTGACCTCCGTGTCTCCGTGGTAAATCTAAAGGTATGAACACCACGGAGACACGGAGAACACGGAGAAGTTGACCAACAGGTTGCTTCGCATCCACAATTCAACCGATCAATGGCCAAAGCGACCAGAGCAGCCGAAGCGTTAAGCGCCACCCCAACCGAAGAAGATCGCCAGTACGATCTCTCTCTGCGTCCGACGCATCTCGCCGATTACATAGGCCAGACCAAAGCGAAAGAGAATCTGCGTGTATACATCAAGGCCGCGTTGAAACGGCGTGAAGCGCTGGATCACGTGCTGCTGACTGGGCCGCCGGGTTTAGGGAAAACCACGCTGGCACACATAATTGCCAACGAAATGGGCGCCCAACTGCGCTCAACTTCGGGTCCGGCAATAGAAAAGACCGGCGACATTGCCGCCTTACTAACGAATCTTCAGGAGGGCGACGTCCTCTTCATCGATGAAATCCATCGGCTGTTGCCGGCACTGGAAGAAAAATTGTATCCAGCGATGGAGGACTTTAATCTCGATCTATTGATTGGCCAGGGCCCGGGCGCGCGCTCGATCAAACTGGAGTTGCCCAAGTTTACTTTGGTCGGAGCGACGACGCGGGCCGGGTTGATCACGGCGCCTTTGCGCGGGCGGTTTGGAATCAACTTTCATTTGGACTTTTACCCACACGAAGACCTGGAAACAATTTGCAATCGCTCGGCTGGTATCCTAAATGTCGAGATTGAAGACGCCGGGGCACGGGAAATTTCCCGGCGCGCGCGCGGGACGCCGCGAATCGTCAACCGCTTGTTGCGCCGTGTGCGCGATTATGCCGAGGTCGATTACGACGGTCGCATCACGCATGAAGTCGCAGTGGATGCGCTTAACCGCATGGAAGTCGATACCTACGGCCTGGATGAAATGGACCGCAAGTTAATTCTAACGATTATCGAAAAGTTTGAGGGCGGGCCGGTAGGTGTTGGCACGCTGTCGGCGGCGATTCATGAAGAGAAGGATTCAATCGAAGAAATCATCGAGCCCTACTTGATTCAGATCGGTTTTCTCAATCGCACGCCGCGAGGCCGAATGGCAACCCAACTCGCTTATCAACATTTTGGAATCAAGACCGGCCAGCAGCGGCCGAGTTTGTTTGATTCTCCATAAATTGAGCTTGGTGCTTTGACCTTTGTACTTTGTTCTCTTCACCTAGGAGTTCATGACGGTCAAGCAAGTGCGAAGGACAAAGAACAAAGCGCCGACTAGGATGAAACGCTTCTCACGACATTCCTTCGGAGTTCGCAACCGCTCACCATGGCGGCGCATGATCTCGCATGCGGTGCATCAGTTTCACGAAAACGACCTGTTCACCTCAGCCGCGGCGATGAGTTACTTTGGATTACTGACTCTGTTTCCGGCCTTGTTGCTGCTGCTGGCTCTCAGCAATCGAATTGCCGCCGGCAACCAGATGGTCCACCACATCGTGCAGGTCTATCCGGGTTCAAGTAAGTTTCTGCAGGACACTATTCGTTCCCTTTCCGGCATTGGCACAGAGGTAATGATTACCTGCGGCGTAATTGTCTTGTGGGCCGGCTCGTGGGTCTTCTCGGTGGTTGAGCGCGCGCTCAATCGCATCTGGGGCACGACGCCGCGCACTTTTCTCCACGGCCGGGCGCTGACTTTGGGAATGATCGGAATCGCCGGGTTATTGCTATCAGTTTCCGTGCTCGCTACATCGGTATTGGTGGGATTGCAGGAAATCGCCGGTCGTCTTTCGCCCAGACAGCTTGAAAATTACCGGTTTCTCGCCTCAGTCGGCAGCTTGTTCTGGCAGGTTGTCTTCGCGCTGTTCAGCTTGTTGGTGACGGTTGCCCTCTTCGCATTGGTATATCGCTTCATGCCGAACGCACACGTGACGCTGCGCGATACCATTCCGGGCTCCGTTATTGCCGGCCTTCTCTGGGAAGGGGCGAAATATCTTTTTGCGTGGAGCCTGAATTACTTTCATTACGATCAAATTTACGGCTCGGTCGGCGCGGTCGTGGCGGTACTGACCTGGGGATACGTCTCCAGCCTCGTTTTGCTGTTCGGCGCGCAATTGACGGGCGTGTTCCATCGCGAGCACATGGAACACCCGCTCGCGGCACCTGTAGTTAACGTTCCCTCTGCTTCGTTTTCCTAGGTCCTGCCTCGGTTCTTCAGAAAGTTGAATGCTGGGCATGCACCTCTCTGAATTCGACTACGACCTTCCTGAAGAGTTAATCGCGCAAGAGCCTCTGGCGCGCCGCGATGCTTCGCGTATGTTGATTGTCAATCGGGCCAGCCAGACCTGGTACGATTCCCAATTCGCTTCCCTCCCTGATTACCTAAGCGCGAACGATGTTCTAGTGCTGAATAACACGCGGGTGTTTCCCGCTCGGTTGCGCGGCGAACGGGCGCCCTCAGGTGGCGCGGTTGAGCTTCTGCTCTTGGGCGAAATCGAACCAAACCTTTGGCAGGCGTTAGCCAGGCCCGCGCGGCGTCTGCAAAAAGGAGCACGAATTGTTTTTGGTACCTCGAAGCTTCTGGCTCAGGTGATTGAGGCACTTGAAGGCGGCGTGCGGGTAATCAGATTTGAACCTGGACATGATTTAGACAGCCTAGTCGACCAAATCGGCGAGCCGCCTCTGCCTCCCTACATCAAGCGCGAACAAGGTTCGGCCGACGGCGATCGAGAGCGTTACCAGACAATTTACGCCAGCCAGCGGGGCGCCATTGCAGCGCCCACAGCGGGGCTGCACTTCAGCCCCGAAGTGCTGGCCCGGGTGAAAGAGCGGGGCGTGAGAGTAGCGCAGATCACTCTGCACGTTGGGTACGGAACATTCGAGCCGGTGCGAGTTGACGACATCAGGAGCCATGCCGTCGCGCCTGAATGGTTCTCGATTCCCGACAACGCGGCGCAATCAATTAATCGCGCGCGCGCTGAAGGCTGCCGAGTTTTTGCGGTGGGCACAACTACGGCCCGCGCGCTTGAATCGGCGGTTGGCTCAAATGGTGAGATCGCCGCGGGGTCTGGTGCGACAGATTTGACGATTATTCCCGGGTACGAATTCCGCGTCGTGCATGCGCTGTTGACGAATTTTCATTTACCACGCTCGTCCCTGCTGATACTCGTGAGCGCTTTCGCCGGGCGCGAACTAGTTCTCGCGGCCTACCGCGATGCCGTAGAGAAACATTACCGCTTTTACAGCTACGGTGACTGCATGCTAATCCTGTGACTTACTCCAGAGACGACGCTGACACTTGTAAACGAGCAGTGTTAACAGGCTATAATCTCCGCCACGCACTTTAGCTTTCCAGAGGGTTAGCAGTCGGGTTATGGCAGTTCTCAAAAAGTTTCGTCCGAAATGGTGGCCGAATAATCGGCAGGCGACGCCTGAGCCGAGCCAGCCCAACATTACGTTGGTGCCGCCGATTAATGCGCGCTACGATCTGCGGCCGCTCACTATTGCCCAACTCGATGAGTGTTGGCGTCTCGATCAGCGATGCTTCGTCGACGGCGAAGCGTATAGCCGCGACACTTTTGAATATCTGCTGACCGCGTCGGAATCGGTTTCTTATCGAGTAGTCACGCAAAGCAGCGCCATGGCGGGCTTTGTAATCGGGTTGCTCGAGCCCGATCACACCGGCCACATCACTACTATCGGCATCGCTCCCGAGCATCGGCGCCGGCGTCTAGCCAGTTGCTTGATGGATAGAATCGAAGCTGGATTTCGCCAGCGGGACGTGCGGATTGTTCGTCTTGAGGTTCGCGCTGCTAATGTTTCCGCGCAAAAACTCTATTTGAGCCTGGGCTACTCAGTCACCCAGCGCTTGCCCAGATACTATTCGAACGGCGGCGACGGACTGCTGATGGTCAAGCCAATCGCATAAGCTCCGGCAACGATCGGGCGAGCACGGCTAACTCTTTCGCAGCTCAGTCAGTACCTGTTTCGCAACCGCCTTCAAAGTATCGAAAACTCCGACACCGTTAGAAGCTATTGCTTCGACAACCGGTTCACCCTTCCGCTGTAATTCAGCGGTCAAATCTGCCGGCGGTACGACGTTGGGCAAGTCGCGCTTATTCAGTTGGAGCACGTAAGGAAGTTTCGTCAACTCATAGCCGTATGAGCGCAGGTTTTCTTCAAGGTCGTAGAGCGATTCAATGTTCGCATCCATCCGCTCTTCCTGTGAATCGGCAACGAACACCACCCCATCCACGCCTTTCAGAATTAGCTTGCGCGACGCTTCATAAAAGACCTGGCCCGGAACCGTGTAGAGGTGAAAACGGGTCTTGAATCCGCGTACGGTGCCCAGCTCAAGCGGCATGAAATCGAAAAACAGCGTCCGATCAGTTTCCGTTGCCAGGCTAATCAGCTTTCCCTTTGATTGTGCAGCAGTAGAGTCGTAGATGTGTTGCAGGTTAGTAGTCTTGCCGCACAGACCGGGACCGTAATACACAATCTTACAATTTATCTCTCGCGATGCGTAGTTAATGAATGTCATAGAGGCTTTAGTTGGCTGAGTTCTCAACATCCGAACTCACAGAACTTTGGTTTAGGGCTGCGAAAAAAGGCTGTCAATCTCCTCATCGGTAATTTCGCCGAATGGGAGCGAACCGTCCGCGGAGGATGCCTGTGAGTCTCGTTCAACCTCCGCGAATGCCTGGGCTAACTCTTGAGAAACCTGTTTGGAACGAAGCTTGACCAGGCCAAGACTCGATCTATCGTCGAAAACGACAAGCAGTAGGACCCTCCCGATCACGCTGATGTGAATACTCTCCCGCTCGCCTTCGTGCGACAAGGTGGGAAACTCTCGCTCTCCGATTAATTTTGCCATGCCACCCGTCGCAGTCGCAGCCACATTGCCGGCAGCCAGAGAGGCCAGGCTGGTGGTATCAAGCTCACCCAACTCTCCATGAACAGCGATCTGCTGGCCATCCTTGTCAACCAGCACTACCAGACGCGCGGATGCGTCCAGGCGCAGGCGCGCCAGGAGTGCCTTAATCTGATGATAACGCTGCTCGCGGATTAAGATTGGGCTGTTGGCCATCGAGAGAACTTTTCGGTCGGTCCGGAAACAACGAGCGGATTTTACGGGAAGGACAGAACTTTCGCCCTGGGAACGAAAGCAGATTAACGCGACAGGGCGGCTTCGCCAGCCCGCACCTGTCAGCGAATCCGTCCTCGCTTCGGCGAGTCAAAACGCAATCGCCAAAGCTCACGAGTCACATTAACACGGGCTTCCGAGCGCTTCAAGTGTTTTTCATGGTTGCTCAGTTGCCGTAAGAGTTCAACATATCGCTAACTTTTAGCCGCAAACCCTATTCTTTCGTTGAATTACACCCTGAGCTATGCTAAGCTTTTGCGAGTTTCTCGACGTAGTTTTTCCAGCAAAGGGTCTTTCAAAAAGAGGGCTTTGCGCATGAGCAGTCCTATCACCA
>WNFJ01496381.1_pt1 | contig 18234 bp, 22 predicted proteins | sample 5400461 | NCBI WGS metagenome assembly WNFJ01 (sample SAMN13153349, study PRJNA577476) | soil metagenome | isolation source: 115 cm saprolite on Douglas fir-dominated hillslope | place: USA:California | collected 2013-09-17 | reverse complement strand
GCCTGTTGACAAATTCAGCAGGCGTGCTATAAATCCTGCTATGCGGAGAATTCGCCTCCATATCTGAAAGGTGGTGGCGGAGGCTGCCCGTGACAGCCACCAGCGAATTCTTTTGCATCCGCGAGAAGGCGATGGCAGTTGTAATTATCCCCTTCGATTACGAGCAGTTCGATAATCCCAACGACGTTGTCCCCATCTGCATCGAAGACACGGATCGTGAGGGACAACGAATTGCCTGGGGATGGTTCACAGCCGTCGTTCCGATTGCGAACCGTCTCCGGCGTTTGGCGCGCCGTCGGCTTGAAGATGAATGGCGCGTATCGGAGTTAACGGAGGCAACCGTTCACGAGGTCTGGTACAAGCATCTCGACAACGTCGGATTGTGGCCGAGCGCACGTATTTGGCATCACGCGAAATGGAAAGCCGAAAATCTTCGGGCTGGCGGATGGCGGGTGCGTCAGGGTGTCGATACACCGTTACCGGAAGACGAGACGGCCCTCGCCTCTCTGATTCGACTGGCGGACCCGAAAGCCCTCGCCCGTCTCGTCCCGCAGCGCGAATGGGACTTCGCTAACGAGCTTGAGCGGCGTCAATTCTTTGCGGCGCTGGTGCAGAAGATGAAGCTCCGCGGGGATATCCAGGCCGGCGAGATGCTCGATATGCTGTGCCACGGCATGGACCGCGCCGAGATCAACGCCCACTTCCGCAAGAAGCCGAACACGCTGACGCAGAACCTGCATCGGGCCATCAGGCGGGGTCTAAAAGACTTAGGATTCCCATGACTAGTGCGTGAGCACCATTCAGTGCCATAATGTCTTGGACCGATGCAGGACGAATCTGCCGATCAGATTTTCGAAGAGCTCCAAGACATTGTTCAGCAGGCAATCCTTCGGGAGTTCCCGAATCCGGAACGGAAGGGTTGTGCCGGGCCGAAGATGCTGCGTGCTCTAGCAGAGCGGCCGCGGCCAACTCGCGACGCCGCTTGGGAACATGTTACCCATTGCTCGCCCTGTTATCGTGAATTCCTCGATTTGCGCGGCCGGGTAAAGGAAGTACGGCGCCTACGTCGCCGACGTGCGTTGCGCCTTCGTATTGCGGTGGTGGCCACCGCGGTCGTGCTGGTCGCTGTCGCCATCGCGACGTATCAGGTGTTACGCCCCGGCCAGGGCGCAACCGCGCAGGGAGCCGGTGCGTATCAATCGGCCTCACTCGATTTGAAAGATCGATCGGTCGCTCGGAGCTTAGAAGGCCAACCGCCTAAGACGCAGCCTCTGATCCTTCCGGCGAAGCGGCTTGACCTCGCGATATTCCTGCCGATCGGAAGCGAGCCTGGACGTTACGAGGTCCAGCTCTTGAAGAAGATCGAAGAGCCCCTGCTCAACGTGGCGGGAGAAGCGCAAGTCGAACACGGAACCACGATACTGCGGACGAAGCTCGACCTCAGAAGTCAAGCGTCAGGCAGTTTTCTAATCGGCTTGCGACAGCCTCCTTCCGATTGGACGTACTACCCGGTCACCATTCAATAAACCATCGTAGAACTTCGCCCCCTTTTGCTTGGGCGCATTCATGAGGGCCGCTTTGATGAGCGGGGCCGGGGAGTGATCCCTGCCAATTCGCGGAAGTTGACCGGTACGTCTGGCGAATTGAGGAACGTTTTCTGCGATGGATACCCAAATCGTGGAGCCGGCCCCAGTGCCGGGGAGATCCTGCCATTGCAACCTGCTTCGCAGTGTCTGCCGCGCCGCGTTAGAATTTGCGGCCTGCACAACGCAATGTGATGGAATGTGTTACAAGCACATACGACTACCGACAAACGCTGCATCTTCTGCTTCGACTTTACTCCGCTGGTCAACGCCTTGAGAAGATCGTGATTTCCCCAACAGGGAGTAAGATGCAGACGGTTGCCGTTGGAATAATCAAGGCGTTTCTCACTGATGTCAAGGTCGTCTACCCAACCCCTCGATCCTTCGCCACGGCAACCTATACTATCGGAATTGGGCGCATTCATGAACTATCTCTAGATACCTTCCGGCCCACTGTAAACCCACTGGACGCGGATCGTACCTGACCCGGAGGGTGACCCTTGGACTGGGCGCGCCCTCACCCATTTGGAAAGGGGCACCTACGCGAGGACATTCCTTGTCCGCATCGCCGCCGTTCCCTAACACCTTACAATTCCCGTACAATTTGCGCCGCACGCTCCAGCTGGTTGTCTTGACCTTCTGCATACGCTTCCGGGGACCAGGGTACGAGGACATCCGGCGCGATGCCCTTGCCTTCAAACGTCTGCCCGCCCCAAGTGATGTACGCCGCCTTTGGCATGATCAGCATGTAGCCCTGACCGACTTTGAACCCGGAGCCTGGTATGAGCCGTCCAGCGGTCTCGGTCCCCACTATCTTTGCGAGACTGTTCTCACGAGCAAAGGCACACACCATCTCCCCTGCGCTGATCGTGTGTTCATTGGTTAGAATGACGATCCGACCATGCCACTTCTTGAGCCCTAAGCCCTCGGAGACGAGGGTGACAGATGGATCACGCCCGGCGAACTTCACTGCCATGGTCAGGATCGCTAATGGGTTTGGTCTGTCCGTTGGGAGCCTGTCGAGCTTCTGGAGGTCTCCCTTTGCGTAGCCCTTCTCTGCTTTTCGACGAGTGACCGTGTAGCCGATGGGGATCTTCGCCGGAGTCAGATGACTCATCAAGCGCAGCACGCCGAGTCCTCCACCGAGGTGGCCTCGGAGATCGAGAATTAACCTGCTGCAATCGGCCAATGCCGCGACAGCGGCATCGATCTGCCGCGCAACATCGAGGCCGAGTATTCCAGGGAGGATACTCACTTTGAGATATCCGATTGAATCGCCTAGTGTTGAGAAAGTCACCGCCTTCGGCTCTGCATATGGCTGCTGGCGCGACCGCGGAACCGGAACACGAACGTTGATCTCAACGGCATGCGAGTTCCGTCGAATCGTTAGACGCGCCAGGGCGCCCATCGGAAACATCGGTTGGTCCGGAGGTGCGACGCTCGCCCCGTTTATCTCCGTCAGCACGTCCAAGGGTTTCAGTCCTGCGGTATGCGCGGGGCCGCCCTCATGCACATCCTGGGCAATCCACAGCGTCTGTCCATCTCTCTCCACCTTGCCAAAGCTAGCGCCGATCGCAAGACGCGCCGGCACGCGGCGTACGGATTGGTGAAAGAACCCCGTGTGGCTTGTCCGTAGGCTGCGAACGAGCTCGTGCATGGCCAACTCGAACTGCTCAGGATCTTCCAATGACAGAATTCGTTCGCGGCTTTCCATTGCGTGGCGGAGCCAGTCCGTGCCGTTGTATTTCGGATCGAAGTACTGCTTCGTCACTTTTTCGACGGTCTTATCGAATATTGATGCTCTTTGCTCTCGCGACAGTCGGTTTGGTCGTGGTAAAATCGATTTTCCTTGTGCCATCTCCAATCACCGTAAATCCCGCCCAATAGTAGGGTTGCATGTCTGATCCAAACTCTGCCAGCATGGCGAGTTGCGCCCCTCGCAGGGCTTCCGCCACACTCTTGCCGTTTGCGATTTGCTGATAGAAACGCGTCATCAACGTCGCCGTTGACCGGTCGTCCACATCCCAGAGGCTCGCCACCACGCTCTTGGCCCCTGCAATCAGGAACGTCCTTGCCAGGTTCATGATCCCCTCTTCGCCCTGTAGCCTACCAACGCCAGTCTCGCAGGCCGAAAGCGTGACCAAGTCTGCCGAGAGTCGTGACTCCCGAATCTCGCGACCCTGCCATAAGCCATCCTCCCTCGGGTCACCGGGGGCGAGAACGAGGCCGGCGCGGTCGGGATCTGTGATGTCGCCAAAACCGTGCATGGCAAGGTGGATGACTTTGAATTCTTGCAGGGGCTGGGATTTCAGGGCCGACTCGGACGCCGCGCTGTCAACCAACACGACACTCCCGCGGCCGGCAACCCTTCCGCCGGACTCCACTTCGTCGCGAGCGAAGGGAAGCGGATTCATGCTGGCGAAAACAGAGTCGAGCCCGCGGGTAGCCGGGTGCTGTTCGGTCCGGTTGTCCGTGCGGCCAGGGCTGTATGCGACTCCAAGGAATGGCCTCGATGCAGAAGTGATTCGCTTGCCCGTTCTCCTCAGCAACTCGAACACTGTAGCCGATGGCGCAAAGGTGACGGTAACCGAGTTCGCCCAATAGTGGCCGGCCGTATCCGGTAGCGATGCAAAGGGCACGAGGTGAAGGGACCCGTCCGGCACGATGACGACCGAGGTCGGATGCGTGCTCAGGGCGGGCAGAACAAGCCTTTCGAAGAGAGCCCTGCCTGGCTCGGCCCAGTTTCCCTTCGCCTTCAACGCGCGAACATAGCTCTGCGAAAGATTGTTCACGTCGGCTCTGGCGGGAATCTCGTGGACGCGAACCGTTGTTGAGGTGATTTCAAGGGCGTACGAGCTCCTGCCGCTGTCCAATACGTATTCGACGAGGGCTTCGCCGGGACCAAGCGTGGTCTGCAACATCGACAGCGAGACTGGCGGACGGCGTGCCATCCGCATCTCGGATCTGCTCCTCTCATATTCGACGGGGGCAAGCTGGTCGTATGCTTGGTCTAACTTTGCCAGCAACACCTTCGTTTCTGCCGGCGAGACAGGTGATTCCCGGAGGCGCTTCTGTATCGAAGCGATCTCTCTTTCTGGGCTCGAGGTGCTGGTTGCTGCGACAGATCGACGTGCATATCGAATGGAGTCCGCCAGGGCTCGCCCGCGAGCTGTTTCAATAATGCGCAATGCCTTGGCGTTGTCATGAAGTCTCGATACGGCGAATCGAAAATGTCCGACATAGATATCGCTGAGCGCTGCGATCATCGAACTCTTGACGCGAGAGGTCGGTGCGTTGATGAGCATGGCCTCAATCAACTCCGACGCTTGACTATATAACAGGTCGGCAATCGCGAGGTTCCCGCGCAAAGCTTCGAGCTCCGCCTTTCGCGCCAGATGGACAGGCAGATCGAAGTCCTCTTGGGCGAAACGTACCTGCTCAATGGCAGAATCGATTGAAGCGATGGCTGGGTTCAATTCCTTCCAGTGCTCATAAACTTCGGAGAGGTGAAGGAACCCCTCCGCCACCATTCTCGGTAAGTGGGCCTGCTTGGCAACATCCACGGTCTGGCGGAAGTTCGCTTCCGCGCTATTGAAATCCTGAGCGCTGAACGACAGTAACCCTGCCTGATTGAGGATTTCGCATTGGGCGCCCAGAATCTCGTTCGCCCGCGCATATTTCAGAGCCACGTCGATTAACTGTTTTGCTTCTGTTCGTCCGTTTCTGTCCGGCGACTCGGGTAAGAGCTCTGATTTTGGCGATATATAGCTGCACGGGAAAGCCTGCATCCGGCTCTTTCCCAACGAGGGTCAAGGCCCGATCCAGCAGCGGAATAGCCCTGTCCGCCATTCCGTGAACCGACATCCCATTGGCAAGCCACGTGGCAAACAAGATCTGACCGGCCACATCGTTAAGGGCCACGGCTGTGTTGATGGCTTTCACCAGCGCCACCGCAGCACCGCGAACGTCGCCGTTAACGCCGGCAACGATCCCCAATTCGCCCGCTGCACGGTTCTCCCACTTGCGATCACCAATTGCCTTCGCCATCGACTGGATTTGAGAAAAATCGTCTTGTGCAGCCGCGGTGTTCACGTTCAGATCGATGATCCCTTTCAACGCCAGGCCACGTATCTTCAAGGCAGGATCATTCTGGACTACCGTCTTGACCAGGTCCCGCCCGACCTCCTCCTGAACCGCGAAGTACGAACCGGTCTCCACATCGCGACGCAATCGGCCGAACTTGGCATACATCTCCCGCCGTGCGTCGCCTCTGGCGTGAAATTCCAGTTCAGCCTGGGCATATAGCGGCCCGGCCTTCACAGAGTTACCGACGTCGGCGTAGTGGTCCCCTTGAGAGAGCAACGCCTCAGGATCAGCAGCACCAGCCTCGTGCGTTGCAATCAGCGCGAAGACTCCGATACCGTACTGAATGTACCAACGCATACTGCAACCTCGGAACCTGCCAAGTTCACCGTCTCCCCTGACGCCTCGATGTCAAGATCAACACGCACGCGCTTGCTCGGCAAGGGCCCAATCGATGCGGGAATTCCCCGACAGGGGGCAGCAACTCTGCCCCGACCAAATCTTAAAGATGGTTTTCCTGACGCAGCAGTTTCACCCAATGACTAAATCGCCGGAGGAAAGTCCGCAATGCCCTTTGGAGAACTCCCATGGGCGTGCGGAGCATCACAGTACTTCCGGCGCTAGGTAGGGATTCCCCTCATTTCTCCGCGCCTGAAGGACTTTCGCATCCAGCGTCCCGAACCGCGTCCGGGAGTCCCTTAGTACTTAGAGGGCACATCAAGTGATGGCCGTGGCAGTAATCCATGACGAACACCAGCAACGACTTGAAACCAAACTCAAGCGCGAATTGGGTGAGCAGGTCCTCACGCTGCTGAACGACGACCGCACAGAAGACATCCTCTTAAATCCAGACTCGTCACTCTGGGTGAAACGTATGAGTGAGGGGTTCACCCGTACCGGGGAAATTCCCTCCACCCAGGCATCAAGCGCCCTCAGCACGATCGCGGCCTGGCGCGGCACCGTGCTCAACCACGAGCATCCGATCCTAGAAACTGAGTTGCCGATTGATGGGAGCCGCTTTGAAGGGATCGTCTCACCAGTCGTCCGTCGGCCAGTTTTTGCGATTCGCTTGCGTCCTCGCCGCATCTTTCAGCTCGAAGAATACGAGGCGCGTGGCATCCTCACCGCGAAAGACGATCCGCTGAACCATCTTCGGCGGCACGACGATTTCGCCAATGGCATCCGTGGGCTGAAGCATGCTGACATCATCCGCGCCGCGGTGCGCGCAAAAAAGAACATCCTGGTGGTCGGTTCGACCGGCAGCGGCAAGACGACCTTCGTCAACGCTTGTCTCGACGCCCTCACGGCGTTGACCCCAGACGATCGCGTGATCTCCATAGAGGACACAACGGAGCTTCAATGCCCAGTGAAGAACTACCTCGACCTCCGTGCAGTTGGAAACGTGACGATGCTTGAATGCTTACGCGCCTGTATGAGGCTCAAGCCGACCCGAATTGTAGTCGGTGAAGTCCGCGGCGCAGAGGCACACACACTCTTGAAGGCCTGGAACACTGGCCATCCAGGCGGAATGGCGACCGTACACGCCAACGACGCAATGAGCGGCTTGATCCGTCTCGAAAGCCTCGTGGCGGAGGCGACAAGCGCGCCACAACAGATGCTGATTGCCGAAGCGGTAGATCTGGTGATTTTTGTGGATGAGGAGCCGGAGCTGGCGGCGGGCCGCAAAGTTAGGGAGCTCTTGCTCGTGACCGGGTATTCCAACGGGAAGTACGTGGCCGAGCACGTTTAGAAACCACACAACAGGAGAAGGATGGTTCAGATAATGCTACAGATCTTCTTTACAAATCGTTCCGGGCTTGTGTCAAGGCTCGCTGTGCTTTTTGGAATTGCCTGGGCGTTCACTTTGCGCCTTCAGGCCGCTGCGGCGGGCAACCTGCCGTGGGAACGCCCAATGCAAACCATCGCGACGTCGCTTACCGGGCCGGTCGCCTACGCGGTGGGGCTTATCGGTATCGCAATCGCGGGTGGAACGATGCTGTGGGGAGGCGAACTCACAGAGTTCGGCCGGCGCGCCTGCATGATCGGCCTGGTTGTTTCGGTTCTGGTCTTCGCTGCCCCGATGCTGGCCAGCGCCTTCGGCGTCAACGCAGCCGTGGTGTAGTGCCATGACAACTGACCGGCCCAGAGAGATCGTCATACACCAGTCGGCGAATCGCCCAAATCAGATTCTCGGAGGCGACCGCGAACTGGTACTGCTGACGATCCTTATCTCAATCAGCCTCGCATTCAGCTTGGCGAGTGCATGGGGAGCGGGTCTGGCCGTTGGGTTCTGGATTGGGGCAATCGCGGTTCTGCAACGGATGGGGAAGGCCGATCCGCTCCTGCGACAGGTCTACATGCGGCACACTCGGTACCGGGCATTCTATCCAGCAAAGAGCGCGCTATTCAGCCAATGCGTGCAGCGCCCTTCCAGATGGAGGTGAGACTAGATCGTCATGCACCGTAATGAACATCGGATCAATCCGCGTGGGCTCGCTGATTTGCTGCTGCCATACGCACTGATCGAAGACGGCATTTTGCTGCAACAGGACGGCTCACTCCTGGCAGGATGGTCGTATCGCGGTCCAGACATGATGTCGGCTGCCGCGGCCGAGATGGACGCTCTGAGCGCTCGCCTCAATCACGTGCTGCGGCTCGGGTCCGGCTGGATGATGCAGTGCGACGCCATCCGGTCTCGCGCGCCCGGCTATCCAGAACGAGGCGCGTTCCCTGATCCGGTGACTCGCGTGATTGACGACGAGCGGCGACAGCAGTTCATGGAGGAGGGTGCCCACTTTGAGAGTGAGTATTTCCTCACGCTCACGTATTTGCCGCCGCCCGAGATCGAGGAACGCGCCAAAGGTTGGCTCTTCGAGGGGCGCGGAGCATACAGCAGCGAGAAGACGGCCGCGCAACATCTTGATCGGTTCCGGCTGAAAGTGGATATGTTCGAAAACGTCTTCGGCCAACTGTTTCAGACTGAGCGGCTGCGCCGGGTCACTGTGACGGATGACTACGGTGACCGACATGAACACGATCGCCTCTTGCGTTACCTTCGGAGGTGTGTCAGTGGCCTCGATCATCCATTCAGTTTGCCTGAGATACCGTGCTACCTGAACGAGATCCTTGCCTGCGAAGATTTCTACGGTGGTATGGAGCCCCGAATCGGGCGTAAGCACATACGGGTGGTTGCGCTCGATGGGTTTCCGCGCATGAGTTCACCGGGCATCCTCCGAGAGCTCGATCAGCTCCCGATTGAGTATCGGTGGAATACGCGGGCTCTGCTCATTGATCCGGAAGAGGCGCGGAGCATGCTCGACAAACACCGCAAGAAGTGGCGGTCGAAGATCCGCGGCTGGAAGGACCAAATCCTCAAGACCCAAAGCGGTGCTGTGGACATTCACGCGCAAGAAATGGCGGCCGATGCGGAGGAAGCAATGGGTGTCGCCGCAGCGGGCGACGTGCAATTCTGCCAGTACGGCGCCAACATCATTTGCCTGGACGAAGACGTCGCCCGGCTCTATGAAAGCACTCGGCTCGTGCTGAAAACGGTTCAGAACTTCGGCTTCTCATGCCGCATCGAGGACGTTAACGCCGTTGAGTCGTGGCGCGGGTCACTGCCGGGGGACGGCTACTGCAACGTGCGCCGAGTCCTCCTGCATACCCTCAACCTGGCCGACATGATGCCAATCACATCTGTGTGGGCGGGCCTGCGAGAGAATCCCAGTTCGCTCATGTCCAAGAAGAGTCCGGCGCTCCTCTATGCCGCAACCAGTGGAGCTACTCCTTTTCGGTTCTGATCGTCGGGCCGTCGGGCGCCGGCAAATCCACGGCCCTCGGGCTGATCGCGGCCCAGTGGTTCCGATATCCGCGCGCCCAGGTGTTTGCATTTGATCGCGGCTATTCCATCTGGATGCTCACCGAGGCCGCCGGCGGCGAGTTCTACGATTTGGCGGGCCCACAATCGGAGTTAGCGTTCTGCCCGCTTCGCGACATTGATGACGAGGCCGACGTGGCCTGGGCGGTCGGGTGGATCGAGGTCCTCTGCCGGCTTAACGGTCTCGCCTTCACGCCGAAACATCGCAACGCCGTCGCAGATGCTGTCACCCAGCTCCGACTATCGCCTACCCGGACCCTAACGGAATTGTCCGCGAACGTTCAGGACATGGAGATCCGCGATGCCCTACAGCATTTCACGGTAATGGGCCCGTTGGGGCCGCTGCTCGATGCGGAGTACGACAGCCTGGGCGACGGACGCATGCTGGCATTCGAGACGGAGAACCTTCTGCAACTCGACGATAAGGCCGTGATCCCTGTCCTGCTGTACCTTTTTCGCCGAATCGAGCAGCGGTTGGACGGTTCCCCGACCTTGATTCTCCTCGACGAAGCATGGTCGTACCTTCAACACGAGTTGTTCCGTGATCGACTGAAGGATTGGCTCAAGACGATGCGGCGAAAGAACGCCGTCGTAGTGATGGCAACTCAACAAATCAGTGATATCGCCAATTCGCAGATCGCTGATGTCGTACTCGAAAACTCCCCGACGAAGATTCTGCTGCCCAACGCGGAATCGAAGAATCCGGGCTCGCGCGAATTCTACACTCGCGTCGGCCTCAACGAGCGCGAGTTGGAGATTCTCCAGGTCAGCATCCCGAAGCAACACTACTACGTCGTCAGCCCACTGGGTCGCCGCCTCGTGAATCTTGGCATTGGGAAGGTGGCTCTTTCGTGGGTCGGTGTAAACGGCCGGGAAGAGCGACAGATCGTAGAAAGCGTCATGGACCAATATCCGGGTTCCTGGCGCTCTGAGTGGCTACGGTTGAAAGGGCTATCGCGATGGGCCGACTATTATCAGTCCCTCGAAGATGTCGTCGCGGAAAGGGACCAAGAATAGGAGGTGGTTCTATGCGCAAGGGCATGATCGTTTTGGTGTTGCTCGGATTCTTGGTTCAGCACCCCCAGCGCCTCGAGGCCGGGGCATTCGCGACCGAGATAACCCAACTTCTCAATCATGCGCAGCTCATTCTGCAATACATCCGGCAAGGGACGCAGCTCGCGAATGAGCTGAACATGTATGCCGACATGCTGAAGAACAGCCGCACTCTTTCAGCGCACACGTTCGGCGCCATCGTCAATGACATCAACGCGCTCGCCAACATCGTGCAGGGAGGCCGGGCGCTGGCTTACTCGCTGGGCAATCTCGATCAACTGTTTCGGCAGACCTACCCCGGCTACGCGTACAACGCCGGCACGTACTACACGCAATATCGGAACTGGTCGCAAACCTCGCTGGACACGACGTTGGGGACACTTCATGCCGCGGGCTTACAGGGTCAGCAGCTTCAGAGCGAGGAGGCAGTTCTCGATTCGCTGAAATCCTCGCTGCAAGGTTCGGATGGCCGCCTGGAGGCGCTCCATGCGTTAGGCGACATCTCCGAACAGCAGGTGGAGCAGCTCATGAAATTGAGAGAATTGATGATGGCGGACATGTCCAGCAAACAAGCCTATCAGGCTGCCATGGTTCAACAACAGGCCGCAAGCGCGGCGGCGGCTCAACGATTCTTTACGTACAGCCCGGCAACCTCGGATAGGCAAACATTCGGTCCAGGTTGGCATTAAATGATGAAGTCACGCTTTGTACTGAGAATCACATTGTGTTTGGGACTGCTGTTGTTCGGCAGCGCCTGCATGAAGCCGACTCCTCCGGAACCTCACAGCGAGATTGTCGCGACGGTGGAGCAGGCGGGTTCTGGCGACCTGTCATCAACTGCTGCTCCCCAGATAGAGGACTGGCTGCGAAAACACCGCGACCTCGCGGTTCAGGTCGACGATTTGTGCAAGTCGGCAAGAGACAACGCAGACGCCAATTGGGCAACGGGCACGGAAGGGCGCGTCTGCACTGCGGCGAAGAACGCTTCTATATTCTACCGCCAGTACCACAATCCGCCGAAGCCGAAAGGCGATCCTGTCGGACCGGGCCTGCACTGACCCGCAGTACTTAAAGAAAGCGTAGCGTGATGCGCCCGCGAGGCGCAGAGGGGAGACGTGTGTCAATTCGAGCCAAGAGAAGCCGGCGATTGTGGTTGGCCATCTCCGCTGGTGGCTTGCTTCTGCTCCTGGCGCCGTCCGTCACCGCGCAGATTGCATCGAACAACCCCAGCCAGATCCTCCAACAGTACCGAGATTTCCGTGCAACCTGGATCACCATCATCTGGCCATATGCCGACACTCTTTTCGCCCTGCTCGCGACGATTGAGTTTGCGTGGAGTGCGGCGGTCATGGCGCTTGAGAAGACGGATTTGCAGTCGTGGACCTCCGCGCTAATCCGCAAAATTATGTGGCTCGGGGCATTCTATGCCCTGCTTCTATTTGGTCGCCAATGGATTCCCGCAATCATCGACAGTTTCAGCCAGCTAGGCGGCGGTGCCGCCGGCATTAATGGAAATCAAGGGCTCTCACCTTCCGACGTATTTACGCAGGGCCTCAACATTGCAGCCGCCCTCATGGACGGTGCCAGCTCTTCTGCTTTCTTCACGAACCCTGGAACATCGATTGCAGTAATGATCGCGGCGGCGTTGGTCGTCATTGCCTTCATCGCCGTGACAATTCAATACATCGTAGCGGTCGTCGAAAGCTATCTCGTCGTATCGGCGGGCGTGATCTTCCTTGGTTTCGGTGGTTCGCGCTGGACCACGCCTTACGTTGAACGGTACATCGGCCTTGGCGTATCAACTGGTGTGAAGATCATGATTCTGTACATGCTGATCGGCGTCGGATTGAATCTCTCCGACGGTTGGCTCCGTGAGGCTGTCGGCATCGGCACGTCTCCCAATCCGAGCATGACCGGCTTCGATGTGATGGGCGCCGCGCTCATTTTCATGATGCTCTGCTGGCAAGTGCCAAAACTCTTCGCGGCGGTGCTGGGCGGTGCTCCCGCTCTTTCCGGTGGTGATCTGGTCTCCACTGGCACTACCGTCGTTGCAGGTGCTGCGACTGTTGCTTCTCTCGGCGCCGGCGCGATTGCCGCTGCCGCGGGTGGCGCGGCGGCCCTTGCGGGCGGAACTGGTGGCGGCGGTGCGGCCGGAGGCGGAGCATCCAGCACTGTGGCGAGTGTAGGCGGCCCAACGGGCGCAGCCGGAAAAGCCGGGGGCGGAACCGTTCCCCCGCCATCGAGTCCTACGCCAGGTCCGTCTTCAAACGGCGGCCCGCGACAGCCCAACCCTCCTGCTGGCGGGTCCAGTGCCGGATCGGCTTCGGTCCCAACCGTGAACGCCGTGTCAAACGGCGGGAATGGTACACAAGCGCCCAGCAACAGTGTCCCGAGTTCAGCGGTTGGCAATGGGAAAACACACTCAGCTCCGGGGTTGGTGTCACCATCCTCTTCTACTATGTCCTCGGTCGGCGGAGATAGCCTGGCAGGCTCCGGATTCGAGGGAGAACGGCCCGCGGCCGGGTTCACAACCACCTCGATTCCGATTGGCACCGGCCCGTGCCACAAACCAGGGCCGGCACCTCCACTGCCGACGACAAGCGCCGCAGCAGGTGACACAAGCACTACAGCCGAGTCTTCGCCCAGCGGTTCGGAACCGTCTTCCGGAGCGAGCCCGGTTTCAGAGGTACAGTCCGTTAGTTCAGTTTCGCCGGCTTCGCAGCCGCCCACGCCGACGCGTAGAGAAAAGCTTGCGTCTGGTGCTCGGCGTACACAAGGAGCGTTTTCTGGCGCGGCAGACCGTTTGAGAGGCACGCGGCACCGGTTCGGTGGATTTCCCCCTGACGCGGCTCCGCACGCACAGCCGCCGCGGATGCCTATCGATCATAGCGAGTGATTTTAGGAGGTATCGACTCATGGGACTTGTTTTCCGAAGACAGCGGACGGAAACGTCAGCCAATTCGCGGACCGTTGACTTGCATAACCCATACTTGGCCGCTCGCCGCGAATGGGACGAACGCTATGGCGAATTCATCACCCGCGCCAGAAACTGGCGCACCATGGCAGCGATCTCAGGATTAGTCGCGCTTCTGGCAACTGCCGGGATGGTGTGGCTCTCGGCACGTTCGCACGTCGTTCCTTTCGTTGTTCTCATCGATAGTCTGGGCCGACCGATGGCGTCGGGCGTCGCGGAACAAGCCTCCGTCGGCGATGATCGCTTGCGCCGCGTGGTGCTTCAGGACTGGATCGAGAACCTGCGCATGGTAACGACCGATGGAATTGCTCAACGGCGGGCCATTGATCGCGTCTACGCGCACGTCGCCAGCGGAACGAACGCCCAGGCCTTTATCAGCGATTTTTACCGCAACGACCCGCCTTTCAAGAGAGCCCAGACCGATACGGTTTCGGTTGAAGTCAAATCCGTCTTGGCGACAAGCGACCGCAGCTTCGAGGTGGATTGGATTGAGACTTCGCGCGATCTTTATGGAGGCGTGAAATCCGCAGATCGCTGGAAGGGATCGTTCACGATCGCGCTAAATACCCCGACCGATGAACGCCAGGCGCGCATGAACCCGCTCGGACTTTATGTTACCGCTGCGAGTTGGGCCAAGGTTCTGTAGTTCAGCTGAGAAGGAGAGCGAGTTATGAGAAGACGAATCCGTTCCGGCGTCCTCGCGATCACGGCTGTTGCCTCGCTGTTGTTCGGGCAGTCTCCAGCGACTCCCCCGAGCGCGCCCGCGGTCCAGATCAAACGCGTTCCGGCGAGCCAGCCGTCGCCGCAAACGCAAAGCCAACTCCCGCCTTTACTACAAAAGTACGATTTCGGAGGCCAGCTTCGAGTGCTTCAAGACCCAACGGCAATGGACCCGCCGAAGCTTGTTGGGCCCACGCCTATCGCGGGAACACCTGCCCCGAACACCGAGGTTGACGGCAAAATTCCAAAGGGCTATCAACCCCGGACCGACGCGCCCCTGAGCTCAACCGGGCTCGAAGCAGTCCGAGTCAGTGAAACATGGCGAGTCGGGCAAAATGCCCCTGCTGCCGGACCGGATGGTCGAGTCTTGTACGCTTATGGTGCCGGCCTGCCGATCGTTGTTTGCGCCCCTCTTCGCGTCTGCATGATCGAACTACAACGCGGTGAGAGGGTAACAGGAGAGCCCCAAATCGGGGATTCAGTCCGATGGAATATCTCGCCTGCGATGTATGGCCAAGGCGAGGAATCCACGTCCGTGATTGTGCTGAAACCCCAAGAGCCGGGACTCGATACCAGTCTCCTCATCACCACGGACCGGCGCGCCTATTACCTCCGCATCGTTTCGAAGCCGCAAGAGTACGTCGCTCGCGTCGCATTCAGCTATCCCGATGAGGACCACAGTCTGAAGTGGCAGCAACACCTGCTCGCCCAGCGTGCCCAAGCGCAGGAGAGCAGGCGTGACGCGCAACTCCTGCCGGCCATGATTACGGCAGACAAGCTGAACTTCGATTACAAGATTACAGGAGCAAGCGATCAACTGCGGCCGGTCCGGGTTTTCGACGACGGCGCGAAGACCTACATCCAAATGCGCCCCGAGATCCAGAATCGTGAAGCACCGGTCCTGGTTGTGTTGGGCTCAGATGGGAAGGGCGAAATGACCAACTACCGTGTGCATCAGCAGACATACGTCGTCGATCGGCTGTTTGAGCGAGCGCAACTCATACTCGGTGCCGGTAAGAAGGCCCAGAAAGTGGAGATCACCCGTGAGCAACACCCCAAAGGATAGTTCCGAAAACAAGACGCCTGAAGTAAAGCCGATCGAGGCACCGGCGGGCCTCGATCTCCATCCGGCACCTCAGACTTCGGTCCGCGTGAGCAAGCGGGCTGGCTTCGCAGTCGGAGCCGTGGCCATCGGTCTCCTTCTGGCATTCGCATACGGCGGCTATCGGCGGCAATTGCTCGCGCAATCCGCCGCCCACGATTCTGGCCTTGTGAAAGCCGTGAGCCCGGCTACCGCCTCAGCCAACGAGGTGGAAAAGGACATCCCTGCGGGTAACGCATCGCTGGTTCGTAACGATCCGAATCGGCTGCATTCCCCAGGTGACGCCGGTGCACCCTCGGCGACCAGTTCAGTGCCGCAGTCCGCACCCTGCGGCTTCGATCCGCGGACTGGGCAAGCCTACCGATTCAATCCGGAAACCGGTCAGAACTGCACTGGGTATCCACAGGACCGCGTGGTAGTCCGCCAACCTGGATACAGCCGTACTCCACCCGTTCCGGCACCAACGGAACCAACACCGGAAGATCGTCGGATCGTCGCCGCGTATCAACGAGAACAGGATGCCCTGGTCGCTCCCACGGGTATCCGTTCGGGCGGAGGCGCGGCCTCCTTCAGTTTGTTGCCGGGGACGGGGGCGTCGCTTGGCAGTACTGATGATCTCGCTCAAGTCGCGGCGCTCAGTCAGTCCATCGCTGGTCGCAATGCTACTCGAACCACTTCGAATGCCCTGGGACGCCTCGCAACCTTTCCGAACGGCCCTTCCGCGAATGATGCCGACTACGACGGGCAGAACATGCAGACGGCAAAGGCAGCATTTCTCGCATCCGCGCAACAACAGAAGACGGACGATTATCTGCGCTCCACCAGGACAGCTCCCCTCAGTGCGTTCGAAATTAAGGCGGGATGGGAGATCCCGGCCGTCCTGGAGCAAAGCCTGAATTCCGATCTGCCGGGCGAGATCAAGGCACTGATCGCTTGCAGTGTGTTCGACACGGCGACCGGCCGCTACATGTTGATCCCGCAAGGTGCCCGGCTGGTCGGCAAGTACGACTCGCGCATTTCATACGGCCAGGACGGTGTCCAAGTCGTTTGGGACCGGATCATATTCCCCGATGCTTCTTCCGTGGACATCAACGGGATGGTCGGTCTCGACGCCCACGGCAATTCCGGGCTTCGATACGATGTCGACCACCACTACAAGCGCCTGTTTGGCTTCGCGGCACTGACCAGTGCGTTCTCAGCGGCCTTCGATCTTTCCCAACGTAATACGCAAAGCGCGCTCACCTATCCGACCGTAACCGACACCGCGACCGCTTCGGTCGGCAGGGAATTGAGCCAAACCGGCGCGGCGATCACCCGGCGGAACCTAAATGTGCAACCGACAATCAAGGTGCCCGCCGGCTACAAATTCACGGTTCGCGTGAATCGGGACATTCTATTTGATGCTCCCTACCAGCCGCTCCAGGCGAATCCGCTCCCGACTCAGCCACCGGGACAACTTCATCGCCGGAGCGGCTTCTCCTCCACCGGCCACGAACCCCACCGCTGATGCACCAAGGACTGAATGTGAGGGGCAAAGAGTGCGACTGTTTCTCCGCTTAACGACGGATGTGAATGACCGCTTGAGGACGTTGATGCGTTACCAAGGCGAGCTTTCTCGGTACATCGACGAAGCCCTCACCTCGTCCGATCCGGCGAGTGTCGAGCTGGTCCCTGCTGCGCTCGGAAGGACCTCGCATGCAATAACCGCGGTAATCTCAGATCCCGCGAATGGCCAGCTCCGCGCGGCTGCGAAGAGGCGTGGGTGCAGCGTCACGTTGCTGGCGAATAGCGCCCTCCACAAATGGTTGGGAGGGAAACATGCGTGCTGCAAATTTCGACGCGCGGGTTCGGATCGTCGGCCTGATCTCAAGAGTGTTGGCTGCCGTGGGGCCGTCGCGGTAACATTGCTCGCCGCCAACCGAAACGTCGGTCATGGCCATTCGGTCACGCCCGTCCAGCAGGCTTTCCTGCGGCTCGCAGCGACGGTTACTTTGTTTCGTGCGAACTCTGCGCTTGCTGGTGCATCGGGCCCAGTAGGTACTTTCCGGCAAATCCAGGAGCGGCCTGCGGACATGTAAGTAGTTGTGATAAGGGGGTCTATGAGTTCGGAAATCATGCATCAAATCCTTGAGACGATCGAAGCCGAGGTGCAATCGCGACCGACTGCGATTGAGTTTGAAATGGCGTACCAGGCGCGTGTAGCGATCGACCGGATCAGATTCGCGATCAAACATACAGAACAATTCGGGCCGCGCTCGGACCCAATCCGCGAAGCCGGATTACAGTTGCTTGATGCGTTACAGCGGTTGGAGACGGTTGATCGCCGATTCCAGGCGCGGTCGCGAGCCAGTGCGGTGTCGGGACTTGGCGGACCTCGTGCGCGGGAAGCAGCCAATGGGCACGGGGCAAGAGCATCAGATAGGCCAACGAACCGTGTATAGCCGACCTCGAAGGTGCAGAAGGAAAGGGGTGAATTCATGACGAGTCGCGCTGCCATCGACAATCCGACACGTCTCGTGACCTTTGAGAGAAGCCGTGGGTCCACAGGTGACACTACGTTACACACCCTCGTAAGTGCGATCGCTGAGGAAGTCGCCGCCAAGGTCAAATCTGAGATCTCGTCCCACGTCGAACAACTCGTCGGCAGAGTCCAGCCGGCTCTCCTGACTGTAAAAGACGCCGCCTTCTACATCGGTCGGAGCGAACAGGCCGTTCAACATCTGGTTTTCCAGCGGGACCTTCCGGTAGTCCGCCACGGGCGCCGTGTCCACCTTGACAGACGGGATCTGGACGCGTGGATTGAAAAGAACAAATACTGACGCGTCTCACCCGTCACGCGCTA